>TARA_R110002096_G_scaffold147671_25_pt1 | contig 16157 bp, 15 predicted proteins | sample TARA_R110002096 | Tara Oceans TARA_R110002096 (sample SAMEA4397295) | marine metagenome | biome: Polar Biome; feature: [DCM] deep chlorophyll maximum layer (ENVO:01000326); material: water (ENVO:00002006), including particulate matter (ENVO:01000060) such as... | depth 35 m | reverse complement strand
CGGCGGTAAACCCAGAGCAATCGCAAGCCGACAGCCGCCACGGCAAGCACGACCAATAGCGTGATCACCATCGGCAGCAGAGACATCATTGGATCCGGACCGATGATGTCTTCCGGCAGATCAGGAATCTGAGGTTGTCCCAATTGGCCTTCCATACGTCGCTAAATCTGAACCCTTTCCCGTTGGCGAAAGAAGGCATGCAATGCCGCCATGTAATCCTGTTCCGGATCCGTGCTGACTTTGATGAGATCCACTTTGTGTTTGCGGAAAAACGCCTCCACTTCCCGCTGCCATTGTGCGCGCTCCTGATCGTAGAGGTGCTGAATGTTCGGGTTGGAGGTATTGACCAACGCATGGTTCCCGCTTTCCGGATCCAAAAAGCGCAAAACGCCCGCCGCCGGGAGCTTTTCCTCTGCTGGATCGCTGACCTGAATGGCGACCAAATCATGCTTCGCACTCGCCGACCGGACGGCTTCACTGGTCAACTCAAACAAAAAGTCGCTCACCAAAAACGCGAGACAACGCCGCTTGGCCAGATTGCTCAGCGTTTTCAATGCCTCACCCGGATTGGTCTGGTTTCCGGTCGGTTTGCAATGGAGAATCTCACGAATCACCCGAAGAATCTGGCCCGCCCCCTTTTTGGGCGGCAGCACCATCTGGACGTCTCCGCTGAACAAAATCAAGCCGACCTTATCCTTGTTCTGCAGGGCGCTGAACGCCAGAACCGCCGCGACCTCAGCCGCCAGTTCACGCTTGCTCTGCTCGATGCTTCCGTAGTCCCCGGATGCGCTCACATCAACGATCAGAAAGACCGTGAGGTCGCGCTCCTCGCTGAATTTCTTGATGAACGGGTCCCCCATCCGTGCCGTCACGTTCCAATCGATGGAGCGAATTTCGTCTCCATGCTGATATTCCCGAAAATCCTCAAAATCGATTCCCGACCCTTTGAAGCAACTGTGATACTCACCCGCGATTCCGTCCCTCACCAACCCTCGCGTCTTCAACTCAATACGCCTGACACGCTTCAAAATTTCTGAAATATCTCCGTCGGGATCGGGCGTCATGAGGTTGGGAATTAAGGCGCAAACCTTGCACGATCGCAAACCGAAAGGATCATGCCAGGTTTTCCGCATTGGACGAACCAGCCGCCAAAAGAATCAACACCAAGCAACGGCAATGAACTTGCTTCCCAACCCGTTCTCGCCACTCTCCGTTAAAGTTTATGGACATGCCAGATCCTCCCATCGTCATCAATCCTCCCGAAACTGCAGATTCCTGCGTCATTTGGCTGCATGGCCTGGGCGCCGATGGCCATGATTTTGAGGGAATTCATCCCGAGCTGGGAAAAACGGTTACTCAGAAGACGAAATTCATTTTTCCTCATGCTCCCTATCGGTCCGTTACGATCAACGGTGGCTACAAAATGCGGGCTTGGTATGACATCGTCGATACGGACCTCAGTCGCCGCGCCGATGAAAGTGGGGTTCGGGAATCGGCTGAAATTCTTGAAGCTCTCATTCAACAGCAAACCGATGCGGGAATTCCGGCCTCCCGGATTGTGATCGCCGGATTTTCCCAGGGAGGCGCCATCGTTCTCCACACCGGAATCCGAACCAAGGAAGCCTTGGGCGGAATCATGGCTCTCTCGACCTACCTTCCGGTTCCAGAATCCGTGGATCAGGAAGTGAACCGGGCCAACGCGGACAAGACGGCGATTTTTATGGGGCATGGCTTGTACGATGATGTGATCGCTCACGATCACGCGGTGGCGAGTAAGGGAAAACTCGAGGAACTGGGTTTCAAGGTAACATGGGAAAGCTACCCGATGCCCCACTCGGTTTGCGCGGAGGAGATCAGCGATATCGCAGATTGGCTGAAAAAGGTGCTCAACTTGAGCTAGCTCGAGTCGCTCACCATCCAGACCGGCCCATCCCGGAGCCTCCCCGAAAGGACGAGCCTCCCATTCCACTGCCGCCTCTCCCCCCAAATCCGCCGCCAAATCCCCCACCCCGGCTACGCGTCATCGAAACCGCGCTCCGTCGTGCCTGTTCCAGTGCCCGACGACGCGCCTCCTCTCTCCGGCGCTGCTCCACGCGTCTTCGGCGGGCAACTTCCGTCTCTGCATTTGCCAACGCGCGTTGAGCCTTTGCTCTGCCGTCTTCAGCGAGTCGCAACGCCGACAAATAGGAGCCGACAAGCAGTTGTTCGCGGGCCCGCTCCAAAGACCCGGCTCCCGGCGAGCCAAGAATCCGAACGCCATGAGCCCCAGACCAACCCGCCGCATGACGGATCTTTCTAGCCGCGAGTGAGATGGCTCGAATCGCATCTTCAGCCCGTTTCAATTCATCCTGCAATGCCGCCGTCGCTCGTCCGGCCGATGTGTGAATGCGATCCGCATCCGCATCCAGCGCATTCCAATTTTGATGAGGTTCATTCATCCTCGCCTCTTGTTTCGCGATTCCACCTCGCAGAGCTTCCACCTCATCCGCGAGCGCCGTGATTTGGGGGCTGTCCGGAAGATCATCGGTTTGCGCAAGGCGAACCAAATCTTCTGCCGCAGTCAGTTGAGAGCGGGCTGCGGCCAAACTCCTGCCCGCTTCTTCGTGGAGTTTCCAGTCTGCCTGCACCCGTTTGAACAAATCACTGAGCTGATCGGCAATCTGCTCCAAAACGGCCGCATCTTCGATTGGGTCCGCCACTCCATCCGACAGACTTTCGCCAACCGCGCTGACGTCAGCCAGAATTTCGTCAAACTGTTCGATACTCGCCCGCATCGTCCGGGAATCTTTCGCCTGAATCCTCATCGCGTCGGCTCGATCCTCCAGCCGGTGAAAGTCGTGCAGATTCTCGCTTTCGAGCCGCTTCAAGCGATCGGCCTGATCCTTGATTTCGCCCAACAGGGTTTGAACGAACTGATGCAAATTGGCAACCTGCTCACGAAATGAGGCCGACTCAATCAGGCGACCGGCCTTAAACGCCTCTTCGGCCTCCATGGTGAGCAACCTGGCTTCATCGAGCGCCTTGCTTGCCTCCGAGATGTTGTCCTCGACGGTTGTGCTCGGCTCCTCGTGGAATTGGCGCAACGCCGGCGGCAAATAGCGCTTCTGTAGCTTTTGCAGAATCGCCGTGTGTTTCTCGATTTGGACATCCAGCCAACCGGTGGTTTTCGCAACCTGCCGCGATCTCTCTTCATGCTTCTCGAATGCCGCTTTGCTCACGGCAATCAGTCCCATGGCGTCCTCAGTTTCCTCGTGAGCCGCCACGAGGGCGGCCTCTGCGGCATCGACGCCACCACGGTTGAGGGCAATTTGAGCGGCATTTTGCAATTTGACCGCCTCCATCAGCCGATCATCGGGATTAAGCCCCGATTCGACCAAAACCTCCTCCCCCGGTAGCTGGAGCTTCTCGGAAAGCGTTTTCCGCGCCTCATCGACACTTTTCTGCACCGTCTCGATGTGCTCTTTGGCGATCTCTCCAACGCTTTCGGAAAGCTTCAGCGCTTTTGAGATCCGCTGATCCAATTTGTTGATCCTGGCTTCAAGATCGCTGATCGACTTGGAAACGTCGTGCTCGATTGCGGCCTCGGCGATTCCGTCCGCTTCCAGCGAGTATTCCGCGAGAAAACGCCCGATCCATCCCGTTTCCACCCCGTCTTTTCGCAGCTGCTCGCTCTTGGACTTCATGGCCGCAAAACGCTGCTTTCTGGCCCGGAGAAGAACTTCCGCCAGCGAAATGCCGTTGCGAATCAGGCGGCGGGCATCCTTCGCCGGATCATTCAACGCCCCCACCGGATCAGTTGTCCCTAAATCCACCGTCCGATCCAGCAAGTTCTGGATTTCGGGGATGAGCTGATCAAACAGATTCTCAACCGCGAAAAAGCCATCCTCACTCGCGGCGGAGGCCAGTTTCCGTTCCAGCCCAGCCAGGGAATCACAGTCCGTCTGCAGAGCTTCCTGCGTTTCGCTGATCGAAGCCCAGGCCTTTTCGACGATTCCCAGGTTTTGCGTCGCTCGCGTTACATGCTGATTGCAGGCTTCAATCAAAGCTGGAAATGACAATTCAAAGGCTTGATGAGCTTCCAAATGTCCCAAAATCCGCTCGGGCTCACCCCGTTCGTCCCTCAAGATCGGTTCAATTCCCTCATCGGGATGAAAGCGAATCAGTTCATCCCGCAGGCGCCGATTTCCGCGATCGTAGCGATCGGCAAAGAATTGATTGAAGATCTGTAGCAACGGATTCGTAGGCCGAATCAGTTGCCCGACATCCTTGAGGACCCGCCGGACGCAGGCTGACATGATGAAAAGCTCATCCACGTCCTCGATGATTTGCTTGCTCAATCTCAGCGTCTCCCCGGAATAGCCTCGTTCCGCCAGGTTTGCGGCGGAGCCAACAACGGTGGCGCTTCGGTCGAGCAGCCCGAAGAGTGCGTCGGTTTGCTCCCGCACTCCCCGATCCCAACTGTCATACAAGCTCAACGCCGCCATCTTCGTGCTGCGACGACGTCGACTGAGCCACCACGCGGTACCAATCGCCCCCAGAACCAGTAAAATCTCCACGGTAACTGCGAACACTCTGCTCAGCCGTTCTCTCTTCTCCCTCTCCGCAACCAGGCGCGCTTCTTCCTGCTGCTTTCGGCGCAACTCTTCTTCCGCACGGCGAATCTCTACCTTTGCCGAATCGAAAGCCTCAATCGCGTTGTTCAAATGCGTTACATAGGTCGAATCCGCCTTGCTGTGGGCGTCTTCGGCAAGCTCCAACTCTTTCTCGGCCAGTTTTAGCCGTTCGCGCCCCCAATTTTCATCTCCAGGCTCAACCTCTGCCAACTCAGCGGCTAAACCGGCAAACCGGTCGCCAGCTTGAGGATAATCCAAGAGCGCACCGGCATGAACCCGAACAAAATCCCTGACCTGGCGAATTTGCCGCAACCCGGCATCGACTTTTTCTGCGTTGAGAGCCAACGCAGCTTCTTCCAACTGCTTTCGAAAGTCGCTGAGTGGTGGTCGAGCCAAATCTCCAGGAGGATTTCCGTTGGCGTCGACAAACACATTGACGGCCTCTTCCAACTCGTCCAGTTCACTGCCTGCCTGCTCCAACAGCGACTCGGCCTCGGCATGAAGACGTTTTGCCGCTTCAATCTCACGCTGCCGCCGTTCACGCTCGATCTGAAACTGCTGATCCAAGCGACGCGTCACTTCTTTAACAGTGCCTTTGACCGCATCGATCACCCGTCCGCCGCCCGACATGGCGCGAAACGCCGGGCGATCGAGATCTCCCGACCAGTTTTTGGCGCCAAGGCCTCTTGTTTCGTGAACTTCCCCTCCTGAGTAGGAAAACTTTCGTTCCGAGAGAAAGAGAATGAAAACCGATCCACTTTTTTCGCCCGAACGGGAATCGGTGAGTTCACCAAACTCGGTCTGATTTCTGACGATCACGTTAGCGGCAACTTCCACCGCCTCGATCCCCATGTATCGATTTCCGGCGGCATCGCGGATTTGCTCCCCTGACGCATTTTGAGCGAGCAGGATGATCCAATTTTCACCATGATCATCCATCCAGGCCTCCAACTGGTTCAGTTGCCCCGAACTGATTCCCAAATTGCCCTTCACATACACGTGCTGCCCCGGGATCCAGGCCTCAACCAAATCGGTTCCGTAGCTGAGCGTGAGAGCACGATCAGCTGCAGAACTCCTGGCGACCAAAACGAGCCAAACCGCAAAAAAAACGATGTAGCGAGGCATGAACCACCAGCTTATCGCTCTCTTTCGCCTTCGTCGATGCTTAGCTTCGAAGAAATTACTTTTTTGCGACCAGATCGAAAAAATTCCGGATCAATCGCCGACCGGATTCTCCCGAAATTTCCGGGTGAAACTGGACTCCATAGCGACCAGTCCGGTTGTTGGCCATCGCCTCGTTCGCGTAGTTTTTCGAACGCGCCAACACCGTGAAACCGGGAGGCGCGTTAGCTCCTTCGCAGTGATCTTCTCCGAAGCTGGTCGAATCTGGAATTCCGGCAAATAAGCCATGCTCCCGATCCAACAGCTCGATCTTTGCCGCGCTCCTCTCCTCCTCTCCCCGATAAACAGAGCCTCCGGCCATCAAGGCAAGAGCCTGGTGACCCAGGCAAATTCCAAGAATCGGCACGGAAACTGCAGGAAGAAAATCAAACTTCGATCGCAACGCTTCGCCTTCCGAACCGGTAAAAAGATGAGGTCCACCTGAAATAATGAGCGCATCCACTCCCGTGAAGTCAGTGAGATTTGCCTCATCCAATCCAACTTTCCCCATTTTCACGCCCAGAGAATCCGCGATCGTCATCAGGTCGTTCACTTTTGAACTGCCACAATCAATGAGAAGGCTGTTTTTGATCATTCCACCACCTCATACGAATTTGATCTCGTTTCTGTTCAATTCCTCCCGCTCTGCTTTGGCCGCTTTTTGATCGCCATCTTATTAACTCTTCATACACTGCCCAAATGCCGATTATCGCTCGAATCGCCTGTTTTCTTGCCGGAATCATCCATCTCCAGGCGGAAACCACTCTCTTATCGGTCGAAGACCTCACGAATTCAGCGCTCGAATCCGTGGTCGTCATTTACCAGGACGGCCGACGGGGGGAAAGAGGCGCAACAGGAACCGGGTTCATCATCGAAGATGACGGCTTGATCGCCACCAACTGGCATGTCATCAACGATCGCCGTCGCATTCAGGTCGAGTTGCGGGACGGCAGTCAGCATGAGGTGACAGAGGTTTATGCCTGGGATCGCAAAATGGATCTCGCCCTCATTCGCATCGAAACCGACGAAGCGTTGCCCGCACTCGACTTGGGAGATTCCGATGCCCTGGTCCAGGGCCAACCGGTCGTCGCGTTGGGCAATCCCCAGGGCCTGAAGTTCAGCGTGGTAGAAGGCGTTGTTTCCGGTCTCCGCGAAGAAATCGGCGACGCTCCGTTTCCCCTGATTCAAATTGCGATGCCGGTGGAAGCGGGAAACAGCGGCGGACCACTGATCGACCGTGAAGGGAAGGTCCAGGGGATCATCACCTTGAAATCGATGGTGACGAGGAACCTGGGATTTGCCGTTCCGATCAACGGATTGCAGATATTGCTCAACAAACCCAATTCAATGCCGATGGAGCGATGGGCAACCATTGGAGCCCTTGATCCAAGACGTTGGGAAACGGTGATGGGGGCCAACTGGTCGCAACGCGCCGGCCGAATCCAGGTGAAGGGAATTGGCAACGGTTTTGGCGGGCGTTCGCTATGCCTGTCTCAGGAGGAATTACCGGGAGACTCCTACGAATTGGAAGTGGATGTGAAACTCGATGACGAGAGAGGCGCGGCCGGGCTCGCTTTCGCCTCGGATGGTGGCGACATTCATTATGGGTTTTATCCCAGCGGTGGAAACCTGCGCTTGACCCGCTTCGAAGGGGCTGACGTGCTGAGTTGGGAAATTCTCGAACAATTGGAGGTGCCCGACTATGTCGATGGCGACTGGAACCGAATCCGCGTGAACGTTTCGCCCGATGGAATTCGCTGCTTCGTCAATGAAACCGAAGTCGCGGTCTCCGAAGACCTGGTGCTGCGAGGCGGCAAGGTGGGACTCTGCAAATTCCGCGGAACTGAAGCCGAATTTCGGAACTTTCGCCTGGGAGAAGAGCTTTCGAGCGAACTGCCCGATTCGAAAATTCAGTCGGAGTTCACCACTCTGGTGGAGGAGTTTTTGACGGGGAAAGAAGCTTCTCGCGAGAACGTCATTAGCTCACTGACGAAACGACCGCTCGAAGGCCGCGCCTCGCTCAGTGAATTGCAGGCGAACCTCGAACTCCGGGTTTCGGAGTTGAAACGGCTCGTCCGCGACACCAATTCCGCGATGATTGGAGCCGAACTCGCGGAGGCGCTGAAGGGTGAAGAGAACGAAATCGACCTCGTTCACTGCGCCTTGCTGATTGCCAAGCTCGAAAACGGCGAGTTGGATATTACATCCTACCGCGAACTGATTGGTGACATGGCCCTTGAGATTCGCGAAACTCTGGAACCGGAAGCGACCGAAGGTGAAATCGTCCATGCCGTTCGCGACTTCATGTTTCAGCAAAATGGCTTTCATGGCAGCCGGCTGGACTACGCCAACGCCTCGAACAGCTTCCTGAATGAGGTGATCGATGATCGCGAGGGAATTCCAATCACCCTTTCTGTCATCTTCATCGAACTGGCCCATCGCGCCGGAGCGGCTTCCGTCCACGGTGTCGGTCTTCCCGGTCATTTTGTGGTGGGTTACGAAGACGTGGAAACGAATGAGCAGCAACTTCTCGACATTTTCGAAGGTGGCGGCGCACTCAACGCGACCGCGACGATGCGGGTTGTGGCGCGCTCCGGCCGGAGACTCGAGGAGGCGATGTTGGAGCCTGTCAGTAAACGAGCCATCATCGCCAGGATGCTCCGAAACCTCATCGAACTCCGCAAACAGGAAGGCGAGCCCATCAAGGCAATGCCATATATTTCGGTCATGCTGAAAATCGATCCAGAAGATGTCCCAGCTCGACTGGATCGAGCCATCCTCCGAATCCAGGAAGGAGATATCGAAGGTGGTAAAACGGATTTCCGGAGGCTTATCCAATCCGAGCCCCCCGGAATTGACGTCCGGCGGCTACGTCAATTTTACGAGACTTTGTAGGTTCGACGTTTTTCGTGAGTTTCAAATAATATGGAATCTCAAAATAGTTCTGGACAACAATAGTGTTCTTGTTAGGATCCGCTTTATGAGTTTCCATAAATTTGGAGAACTCGCACCCTAACCACTCGTTACAACACTACCCAAGTTACCACCATGGCTAACGTAACATCTATCGAAGGAATCGCGGCAACTTCAGCTAAAAAGCTGGAAAAGGCCGGAATCACGACTGTCGCTCAACTGCTCGAAGCCTGCAAAGACAAGCGCGGTCGCAAAAAAGTCGCCACAGCATCAGGACTTGATGAAGGCAAACTCTTGAAATGGACCAATCACGCCGATTTGTGCAGAATCAGCGGAGTTGCAGGCCAATACGCAGAATTGCTTGAAGCGGCCGGTATCGATTCCGTGAAGGAATTGGCACGCAGAAGACCTCAAAGCGTTTTCGACAAGCTCATCGAGACGAATTCAGGCCGTAAAAAGCCACTGGTAAACCAAACTCCGGCTCTCTCCAGAGTCGAGAATTGGGTTGAGCAAGCCAAAGAGCTGAAACTCTCTTCCTAGCCTTCCCCCTATCCGTTTATTTATTGAAAGGGTCCGTTTGGTATTCGCCAAACGGGCTTTTTCACTTTTAGCTCAAAGCAGCCATTCCCCCACATTTTCGCGTTGCATTTCGCCAGATTCATGGCTAGGTGGCGAGCTTCAATCGAAAGAAGAAAAATATGAGCCTCAGGGAGAGGCAGTATGACCCAAGTCCACAAAATGAGTGACGTAGTTCAAGAAACAGGAGAATTCAGACTCCACGAAGGTGACACCGGCAGCGCTGATGTGCAGATTGTGAAATTGACACAGCGGATCCAGCACCTGACGCAGCACATGAACAGCAACAAAAAGGATTTCTCCTCCCGGAGAGGTTTGCTGCAAATGGTAGCACGGCGCCGAAAATTGCTCGATTATCTCGCTGAACGCGAGCCAGAGCGTTATCAAAAGCTCCTCAAAGGCCTCAACCTTCGTCGATAGCGGCTTCGCAGTTTAGCGAGGCCCTTCGCATTTAGGGAGGCTCAGCTTTTCAAGGGAAAACCCAAGGGCGATTGGTCCTTGAGGGATTTTTCCCTGCAATATTTTCGCGTCCGGTTAGTCTACCCGATCGAGGGCCCCGTACGCATCAAACCATCGATCGACTGACATCCAAAAATCTCAAAATATGAGTGTTGAAAGAGTATCGAGCCAAGTCGGCTCCCAAGAAATGATCTTCGAAACCGGGAAGATCGCAAAATTGGCGGACGGTTCCGTCACCGTCCAGATGGGCGAAACAATTGTTGTTGTAACCGCAGTTTCGCAAACCAAAATCAAGGAGGGACAAGACTGGTTTCCTCTTTCGGTAGAATACAAGGAGAAAGCAGCGGCCGCAGGAAAGTTCCCCGGCGGTTTCTTCAAGCGAGAAGGACGCCCAACGGAGAAGGAGATTCTGACCTGTCGAATGACAGATCGCCCTCTTCGCCCGCTCTTCCCAAAAGGATACCTCTACGACACTCAAATCATCGCGGTCCTGCTTAGTGCCGACGGCGAAAATGATGCGGACGTGCTTTCGATGAACGGCGCATCAGCCGCATTGGCCGTGTCTGACATTCCATTCGCAGGTCCTGTCGGCGCAGTCCGCGTGGGTCGCGTGAACGGTGAATTTGTGGTGAACCCCACACACACCGAACGTGAAGACTCCGATTTGGATCTTCTCTACGTCGGAAACAAAACCGACGTCATCATGATTGAAGGCGCCGGTGATGAAGTTCCAGATGACGATTTCAAGGCGGCGCTTCGCTTTGCACAGGAGAACGTCGCCAAGCTGGTCGAAGCTCAGGAAGAGTTGGCCGCGAAAGTGAACCCGGTGAAACGCCAGCCCGAGTTGAAAGTCGTGCAGCAGGAGTTGCTCGACGTTGCTTACGAGGTTGCAGGCAGCCGAATTGAAGATGCCCTGAAGATCAAGCTCAAGACCGAGCGCGGCAAAGCGATTGATGGTCTTCGCGAAGAAATCTCCAAGGCGATCACGGAAAAATACGAGAACGCCACAGACTTCGAAATTGGGCAGGCTTTTGATTACATGCAGAAGAAGGCGGTTCGGACCACGATTCTTGAAAGTGGTGCACGGATGGACGGGCGACGCCCTGAAGACCTTCGCCAACTTTCGGCGGAAGCATCCTGGCTCCCACGAGTTCATGGTTCGGCCCTGTTCTCCCGCGGAGAAACCCAAGCGCTTGCCATTGCAACACTTGCACCAGCTGACGAAGCTCAGTTCTTCGACAACTACACCGGCGGTGAAGACACGAAGCGATTCTTGCTTCACTACAACTTCCCTCCGTTCAGTGTTGGAGAGACCGGCCGGGTCGGTGGATTGAATCGACGTGAAATCGGTCACGGAGCTCTTGCTGAGCGCTCCATCGAGCCGGTGATTCCTTCAGAAGAGGAATTTCCCTACGCCATCCGGATCGTATCCGAGATCATGGAATCCAACGGTTCGACCTCCATGGCAAGTGTCTGCTCCGGTTCAATGGCTCTGCTTGACGCAGGCGTCCCCTTGAAGCGCCCGGTCGCGGGAATTTCAGTCGGTCTGGTGACTGAGGCTGCCGAGGACGGAAGCATCCAGCGCCATGTTCATCTTCTCGACATCATCGGCAACGAGGATTTCTTCGGCGACATGGACTTCAAACTCTGTGGAACGTCGGAAGGTGTTACCGGATATCAGCTGGACCTCAAGTTGGCCGGTATTCCACTCGACATTCTCTGCGACGCGATCGATATCGCCAAGAAGGGACGCATGGACGTTCTCAACGTGATGAACGAGGCCATTGCTCAGCCTGGAACCATGAGCGAATACGCGCCTCGAATCGAGACCGTTAAGATCGATCCCGACAAGATTGGCGAGTTGATTGGACCTGGCGGAAAGAACATCAAAGGTATTCAAGCCGAGTCTGGAGCCGACATCAATATCGAGGACGACGGCACCGTTCACATCTACGCAAGCAAGGCCGAAAGCCTTCAACGCGCCAAAGAGATGGTCGAACGCGTGTCGAAAGAAATCGAACTCGATGCCCTTTACTTCGGACCGATTGTATCCACCACAAACTTCGGCGCCTTCATGGAAGTGCTCCCCGGAAAAGATGGAATGATCCACATCTCTGAACTCGCTGATTTCCGAGTCGAGCACGTCGAGCAAATCGTCAAGAAAGGCGATATGGTCTGGGCGAAGTGCATCGGAATCGATGAGCGCGGCCGCGTCAAAATGAGCCGCAAGGCCGGAATGAAAGAGCGCGGTGAAGAAGTCGAAACCGAAGCGAAATACACCGACGTCCCGACTGGCGGTGGTGGCGATCGCGGCGGAAGAGGCGGAGACCGCCGTGGCGGTGGCGGAAGAGATCGCCGTGGTGGCGGTGGCGGCGGAAGAGGTCGTCGCGATGATCGAAGAGATTGATCTTCACATCGCTTTTCGAAAAGTTACTCAGCATGGCACGCCGAAAGGTGTGCCATGCTTTTTTGTGGGCTTGTGGCCCGGACCGAAGGATCAAGTGAGGACTTCTCGACAACCCACTCCTTTCTCAAGCGAAGTGGTGCACTGGTCCTGATGCTGCGAACAGGACACACCGATCCGGCTGGAAGAGTTCAAGAACGCGACAATGCCTTAAGCCCGGGCTATTTTACCTCGCAGGTTCATGCCGCGCGAAAGGCGATGGGCCGACCATAACCGCCCGAACAAGGCCTTAATCGCAGAAAAGAACAGCGGCCCCACTTCGGGCGAAGCACGGAAACAGGTCTCCCTAACCCGAAGCGCTATGCCAGCCCGTTCAAACCAAGGAGCTAATCCTCAACCTCGTCCACTCTTAGAGTGGCGTGGACACCGTGCTTCTGAGCGGCAGCTTTGAAGAGGCTACGGATCGCACTGATCGTATAGCCATTTCTGCCAATGATGATTCCGACATCGCTCTGGGCGACGCGTACACGATACACGTGTTTCGATCCCTCTTTCTCGTGCAGAATGCTGGCTTTGGCCGGATTTTCGACCAACTGACCCACAATGTATTCCAGAAACTCCTGGAGAGCTAAGCCAGGTTCCATGAGCAGCAGGGATCGATCCTGTGGGAATTAACCCTCAGCAACCTCGGAAGCTGCCCCGGCCTTCTTTCGCTCTTTTTTAATCAAGCTAGCGACGGTCTCGGAAGGCTTGGCTCCAACGGATGACCAGTAATCAACACGTGCCAAATCAAGAGTGGCGTTTTCCTTCTCTTTCATGGGATCGTAGGTTCCCAGGGACTCGATGAAACGTCCATCTCTACGGTTCCGCTTATCGGTTACTACAACGCGATAATAGGGGCGATCTTTGGTTCCTTCTCGGCGAAGGCGAATTACTGCGGCCATGGTGTTGGCTAATTTTTAAGGTTAATTGGTCGTTTACTGATTCAGAAGCCAAGTCCGGGAGGAGTACCTCCCCCCATTTGTTTCATCAACTTCTTCATTTTTCCTTTGCTCCGCATCATCTTCCGCATTTCGGAAAACTGGCGAAGCAACTGATTTACTTCCGTGACACTAGTTCCACTACCTCTGGCGATACGCTTTCGGCGGCTTGCTTTTATAATCTCTGGACGGCGGCGTTCTTTCGGGGTCATCGACAGAACAATTGCCTCAGTCCTTCCAATCTGTTTCTCGTCAACGGAAAGGTCGGACATCTTACTCATCCCAGGCAACATGCCAAGTATATTTTCCAACGGACCTAAACTCCGCATCATCTTCATCTGCGCGAGAAAATCGTTGAAATCGAACTGCGCCTTCTGGAGTCGCTCCGCCATGCGCATGGCTTCATCCTGATCCACCGCCTCCGCCGCCGTTTCCACGAGGCTGACGACATCGCCCATTCCCAGAATCCGCCCCGCCATTCGGTCGGGATGAAACTCGCTCAAGGCGCTCATTTTCTCCCCTTCCCCGATAAATTTGATCGGCATTTGGGTCACGCTTCTCATCGACAGGGCCGCTCCGCCCCTTGCGTCACCATCAACCCGCGTCAAAACGAGTCCAGTAATCGAAACCGCATTCAAAAACGTCTGCGCCACACTAACCGCCTGCTGACCGGTCGCAGAGTCCGCAACCAGCAGCGTTTCCTTGGGATCGACAACTTTGTGAAGCCCTTTCAGCTCTTCAATCAACTCGTCATCGATCTCCTGCCGGCCCGCCGTATCGAAAATGGTGACCGTTGCATCGTTGTCTTTGGCGAACTTGATTCCGGCTTTGGCCACTTTGATGACGTCTTTCTCACCCTTTTCAGGGGCATAAACCGGCACGTCGATCTGCTTTGCGAGCGTGACCAACTGATCAACGGCAGCGGGACGAATCAAATCGCAGGCAATCAGAACGGGCCGGCGGTTCTGCTTTCGCAAATGAAGCGCCAACTTGGCCGAAGTCGTGGTTTTACCGGCACCATTCAAGCCCACCATCATGATTCGGGCCGGCGGGTTTAAATCGAGTGGAGCCGCATCACCTCCCAATAGGGCCGCCAGTTCGTCCTGGAAAATCTTAACAATCTGCTGCCCCGGAGTGATGCTTTTGATCACCGACTCGCCCATCGCCTTCTCTTTGACCTTGGCGATGAAGTCCTTGGCGACCTTGAAATCGACATCCGCTTCCAACAACGCCATGCGAACTTCGCGCATCGCATCCGAAATGTTTTTCTCGGAGATTTTGCCGTGGCCGCGCAGCTTTTTGAAGACACCTTCCAGGTTGTCGCTGAGTTGGGAAAACATAGCCTCACTGTTTACCCAGATTCGCCTTCCCGACAATTTTTTTGCGGTTCTCCTCATTGGCGAGGGCCCGGATTGCGACTAATGGTTCATGATGAAGTGGTTTTCGGGATTTTTTCTCGCCCTAACATTGACGGTCTCCTCCGCTCAGGATCCGTCAAAACTCTCGCCTGATGCGCACGAGGCCTACGATGCATTGAGAAGCTTTGCTGGCGCCTCAACGTGGAAAGAGGCCGCAAAGTATGTTTTGGATCCGGATCCGTTGCGCAAGCAAATGGAGGAACACTACAGCAAGTTCGACTGGGAGCCTCTCGCCATCCGCCGCTGGCAGTATCGCGGCGTAATCGCCATCGACGGTCCCGTTCGCTACAACACGCACAACTTCGAAGTGTTTGTCGAGACGGGGCCCGGAGCTTTGTCCATGAGTGTGATTCAGGATGGCGACGCTTACAAAATCGATTGGGAGTTGTTTGCCCAGTTCTATGATCGTTCGTTTGAAGAGTTTTTGAAGGGTCCTCCTTCCAAACCACAAACGTTCCGGTTGAATTTGGTCAAGGGCGTGTCGCTCGACAACGACAAGGGTCTCCCGCTTTTGGGGGAACCCATCCGACTCCGGGCAGCATGGTATCCCTCAATGGGTTATCCCGGAAATATCTATGCCGGAACGGAGAGCGATGTCGGGAAGAAGGCGAAGGAATTGGTCGGCTGGAGCGATGGGCGGCCGTTTCGGGCCACGGTCCAACTTTCCAAATCCGGTAAGAGCACCTTTGTCGAGCTCACCCAGCTTCAAGAAATCGATCTCAGCACTCCCTCCGTGTTTCCAGATTCCAAGTAGAGCCGCGGGTGCAGTTTGGACGCCGCTCTTGAATTGATTTCTTGAGGTGGTATCGGCTCAAATGCCCCTACCCTGGAATCCCCGTTCTGCATCGATCGTGGCGTTTGCAGTTTGCCTTTGCTACGCAATTCTGCGCTATCATGTAGCGAAAGAGGTATCCTGGTCCCACCTCCCGCTATGGACCACCAATAAGGCGCTTGCTCTTGCGTCCGTGAGCCTGATTTGCGGTTCGTATTGGAGCGCCCGACTTGGATTCGAAGCCCCTTGGCCGCAATGTCTCGGCTTATCCGGTTACGGACTTCTTGCCCTCCATTCGGTGGCATCCTTGCTTCTCTTTTCTCCCGATCACTATGCGAAATTCTTCACGGACGGAAGCACCTCTTCCCTCAATTTTGTGGGTGAACTCAGCATGCTTTTTGGAGTGCTCGCGCTTGGATGCTTTTCCTGCGCAGCCATCTCTTCACTCCCCGGCACCAAGGCTGCCATCAGCAAAGACGACTGGTTGAAGTGGCAAAAGGTCGGAGCGGTTGGTCTTTACCTGACGCTTGGACACGTGGTGGTAATGGGGGCGAATGTCGATCTCAATCATTGGCTGGATCCAACAGAATGGCCACGTTTGGCCTTCATTCCGTTGCCGTCCATCACTCTCGTTGCCAGCCTCGTGATTCTGTCGACCCTGATTCTTCGCTTTCAGTCAATTTCGGCGCGCAAATCGCGCTCTTCTCAATAGTCGTTGCCTTGGAGGCTGGACCCGACGCTTTGCAGCCAGCGCGTCAAATCCATTCCCATCTCCTTCACCATGGCTGGTTCTTTCTCGGCCAAGTTGGTTTCCTCGAAAGGGTCACTTGCCAGATTGTAGAGTTCTTGAACTCGAATCCC
>TARA_R110002096_G_scaffold436051_1_pt1 | contig 16161 bp, 9 predicted proteins | sample TARA_R110002096 | Tara Oceans TARA_R110002096 (sample SAMEA4397295) | marine metagenome | biome: Polar Biome; feature: [DCM] deep chlorophyll maximum layer (ENVO:01000326); material: water (ENVO:00002006), including particulate matter (ENVO:01000060) such as... | depth 35 m | reverse complement strand
TGTTTCCTTCTAGGCGGCTTACGAATCTGCAAGTTGCGTCTGGGCCACAGTCCGAATCTGCGCCGATACCAGAGCACTGATCAGTAAGGCACCTCTTGCGACGGGTTCCGTCGGTGGTCATGCGAGTTGGGAGACAGAGTTCGTCCGCTTTGCACTGGTCGTCTTCTTCGCACTCGGAGGGGCAGGTGCTCTCGCCCGATTCACTGCCGGTACAAGGCGCGCCGCATTCAGACCAGCACTCCGCGAGAGCCGCTTGTTCTTCTTGACTAAGCTCCTCTCCACCAACAGTCGGCGATGCCCCACTGGCGCCAGGAAGGCGCGGAGTTGCTGGAAGGTACGCCGCTGGCGAGCGCAGCATTGCCGTTTCCGATTGTGCGTCGGAAGCCGCGCTTGCGGATTTGGGCGCTGCGTGCTGCTCGGTCTTTGCGCTACGCAGAAGTAGCACCGCTGCTGTGAGAGCAATACCCACGGCAGCGATGGTTTTAGCAGTTTGTGCACATCATTGTTGAGCCGTCGTCGTTGGATTCGCATGCGTATGGAGTTGGGTCGCAGGCCGGGGGATTGGTGGTTGGCAATGTGGTCTTGCCCTTGCCTGCTCCGCTGCAGCCTGCCCAGAAGCAAGAGTAGGTGTTGTAGGCACTAGCGCTTGGAGCGCTTAGAGTTAGAGTGCCAATGCTAAGGATTCCGATTGTCATGATTTTTAACATGAGCAGAAGGCTAAATGCGTCATCGGAACGAGACGTGTACAGATCTGTGGCCTGACGGTTGAACGTGTCGGACACTTTCGGGTTTCTATTCCGGTTCTAAGAGAATTGCTGATCCGGTGCTGGTATTCCAGCCTCATGCGTCTTGAGCATAGAAGCTCAAAAACAGCTTGCTGGCTTTGACCGACGCTGGGCAGCGTTCTGGTTGGAGAAGGCTGCGGATCAGGGCGAGGAAGAAGCACTCGATGCGCTGAAGGCACTGACGTTGGGGATCAAGCGATGAGCATGAACCGCGATCGCGCACTGGAGCTACTGAGGGGAGGAGTTCAGTGCAATAGGCGTGAGCCCGTTCTACAAAATTGAGGCTACTGTTTGTAAATGAGATCCAAGTAGTCGCTGCCACTTGGGCACTACCTCCAGAAAGCGAGGATCGGCAGCTCGGGAGCGAATACCTTGCAAGGGCCTTTCGTTGCACTTGCGAATAACTCTTACGCAGCTGGACAGTTGGCAAGAGCGAGAAGACACAAGTTCGCATGTGGCGAGGAGCCGCGCAGCACTACTCCTTCGCGCTCCAAGCTTAGGCAACATTAACCTGCATTTCTAGAATGTGCCTAGAGTCAAGCTTGGCGGTTGTTAGTCGGGTTTCGTGGACGCGCTCTGGCGCTCGAGCAGAGCTTTCCAACGCGGATCGTCGTGTAGTGCTTGTAGTGTTTCGTCACTCTCAAGTTGGGCTCGACTAGTCCCGCCCATGGCAACCGATTTCCCCAGCCACATGAAGGCTTGGTCCACGTCACCAATGAGCGCAAAGCAGCAAGCAGCGTCGTAAACATCCGATGGCGCTTTGGCAAATGTCGAGTACAGCTGAGCAGCGCGACCGAAGTAAATGCGAGCGCTCTCCATGTCGCGGGAGAGGTGGAAACTTCCAACTTTGGTGTTCATTACAGCGAGATCGCTCTTCCAGCGATAGTTGGTGGGGTCCTTCTCAGAGAGCTCTTCGAAAATCACGAGCGCCTTGTCGTAATGCTCACCTGCCTCCTCCGCGTTTCCAGTCGAAGCGAAAACGCTTCCCATCTTGTAGTAATTGAGGGCCAAGTCCCGCTTCCACCCCGAGTTGAGCGGGTCGCTCTCACTTAACCTCTTGCCAATCCCTAGAGATATTCGAAACTGCGCTACAGCTTCTTTCCACAGATTCTGAGCCATGAATACGTCGCCTAGATCGTTGTGACTAACCGAAAGATCTCGTTGAACCTGAGTGTTCTCAGGCTCCCGCCTCGCCATTGTTTCACGAATCTCAAGTGATGCTTGCGCGTGCGGCAAGGCCTCTTCGGGCCTGTCCATGTGAACGAAGAAGCTGCTTAGGTCCTCATGTCCGACTGCTATGCCGCTCTGTCGACCCTTGGCATTTGGATCAACTCGACCGAGATGCTGAGCGGTACTGAGCGATAGCTCGAATTGCTCGAGGGCCTCCTCGTATTCGCTAGCGGTATATCGAGCCTTCGCAAGAAGCTCGTGACCGAGACTTTTCTGGCTGAGAATGAACAGGCTGGAAGGTTCTTGTGATTCGAGATCCTCAAGCAAGGAGAGCGCCACCTCATAAGAGCGCACGGCTTCTTCATGGTTTCCACTGGTGTGGAGTAGTTTGCCCAACGTCATTTGGGCATGGGCAAGCTCTCCTCCCCACCTCACACTCTCTGGGTGCTCTGTAGTGAGCCGCTGGCGCAGGGCCAAGGCAGCTCGTTGCCTATCTAGTGCAACTTCGAGATTCCCTAGGCCTTGCGAAACACTTCCGAGGTTTTCCAGTGAGGTCGCGCGGTTTCGAACATCTGAGGCCCGCGTCCAGTCGATGTCACGCCTATCGTAGTAGGCGCCCGCTCTTTCAGCGACCAGTTCGAGCAAGCTCAGCTGACCGATTGGCTTAAGTTTGCTGCTCATCTCCTGCACCATGAATGTCACGAGGTCCTCGCTCTCAGCGCGATTGCTCTCTGCCTGATCTCTCTGCCCGGCAACAGCATCTCGTTCCAGCGCGAGGCTGTGAAAGCTCCAGGCAGCAAACGCAATAAGAACTGTGACTAGGAATAATGACGAGACTACGGCAGTGCGATGTCGCGCAACCCACCGCCGAATGATCGTGCGCACCGAATACTCATGAACTCCAACACGCTGTCCGGATTCAAAACGCCTCAGGTCTGTCGCCAGCTCTTGGGCGGAGCTGTAGCGAGCGCTTGCGTCGCGCTCCATTGCTTTTTGTACGATGCTAAGCAGATCGATGGGCACATCGGGTGAGAGTTCCTCAAGAGGCCGTGGAGCCTCCTTTCGCACCCTTGCTAAAATCGCCTGTGCGCTCTTCTCCCCGGTGTACGGCATCTGGCCTGAGAGCAAGTGATAGAGCAGCGCACCAAGAGAGTACACATCAGCTCGTTCGTTCACCTCGGCACCTCTTGCTTGCTCCGGAGGCATATACGCGGGCGTCCCCATAGCCCTTCCAAGAATCGTTAGTTGCTCATTACCATCTTGCGAATCCGAACTTGTTTCGTCCGTAGGCATGGACGCTCGATTCAGATCTTTCGCGAGACCCCAATCGATTACGATGGTCTCTCCGTAACTTCCAACGAGGACGTTTGCTGGTTTGAGGTCTCGATGAATGACTCGCTGGGCGTGGGCATACGCCAGTGCATCTACTACCGCGATAATGCGAGGAAGCAACGCGAGCCTGTCGGCAAATGTTTTTTGGGATTCGATGACAGCATCCAACGGGCGACCATCGATGTGCTTCATGGTGTAAAATGGGTTTCCAGATGGCCAGCGTCCCGCCTCGAGCACTCCGATGATCGCTGGATGCTGCAGGCGACCTGTAATCATCATCTCGCGCTCGAAACGTTGCTCTGCTGACGGAGAGGGCAGCAGTAGCTCCTTGATTGCAACGGCACGCCCTAGGCGCAAATCGCGGGCTTGGACAATTCGCCCCATGCCACCACGAGCGATTTCTCTACCCAAGACGTAATTTGAGTCCTCGACTGTGGAAAGAGATTTGAAGTCCTGACTTGAAGGTGAAGAGAATGCTGCATCGGCCGTAGCGTCAAGACCTGTAGCCGTATCAGGGGGAGCTTCAAGCGTCTCGTCAAGCCCCAGGTCCTCCGTCTCAGAACCTGCGTCTTGCTTTGTATTCGAGCCATGTGCAAAACGAGGCGATGCGTCATTCGACTCCGTCTTAGCCTTATCGAAAGGGCCGGGCCCGACCCTTGTTTTGTCCAGTCCGACGTCTACACCTTTCGCTCGGTCTGCCATGCGCACATCGTATCCGACATCGCTTGTGCTGAGCGACAGTACCTTTCATCTTTGCCAAGCCATGACGACTAGCAGGAACTCAGGCACCGACCGAGATCGCTAAGCCGAGCCCACGGCGACACCACAAGATGCAATTGGGGTGACCGAGCACGCTTAGAGGCCGCTGCAGGCTAGGGCGCTGCAGGCGTGATGATTCGTGCTTTGACCTCTTCGTGCACCTTGCTCACCACAAACTCGACTCGTCGATTGGTTTGCATTGCCTCTTCGCTCTCGCCCTTTACAAGAGGCACGGTTTCGCCAAGGCCTTTGCTTGTAATCTTATCGGCTGGCATCCCAAGGTCGATCATCTCGTGGCGAACTCGATCGGCACGGCGACGGCTAAGGTCCATGTTGAAGTCTTCGGGGCCACGGGTATCAGCATGGCCTTCGACAGACATGGCGCCCCACTCGGGATGTTGCAAGTAGAGCGTGATAATCGCCTTTAAAGCTTTGCGGCCTTTGCGCTTTACCCGGGCGCGGTTTTTGTCGAAGAGCACCTTCTCGCCCAAGACAACGCGGTCTTGGACCATCGTGATAATGCCTTCATCGGGGCAGCCATCTTCATCGTCAATGCCGTTGACGATTTCGGCTTGCAGAGGACATGCATCATCAACATCGAGGATGCCATCGTGATCGTTATCGAGGTCGGGGCAGCCGTCTTCGTCTTCAAAGCCATCCATATCTTCTGGCTCGGTCGGGCACGAATCCTCGGGGTCGATGATGCCGTCGCTGTCGCTATCTTCGGGCTCGGGTGGCGGCTCTTTTGGCGTTACCTTGGCGACAACCGGCTCTGGAACGACGGTTGGGGCGATGGGCTTTGGGCTCGCCTGTGGGCGATAGAAGACGCCAAAGAGGCCACGAAGGGCAGGGGTGCCGTAGCCGCGACCGATGCCAGCACCAATGGCTGCTTGAACCTGATACGGGCCCCAAACCGCAGCTCGCAGGCCTACAAGTGCTTCTGCGGGCGAACTCTCTGCGGTGGCATCGGTAAGAGGGCTTCGCGAGTAGGCCTCGGCCAAGAGCCAGGCTCGGCGCTTCATGACCTCGTACTGTGCGCCGGCGCCGGCGGCCAACTCATCGCCAATTTCAAGCTCGTCGACTGTGGTGCCTTCGCGAAAATGCGCACCCACGTTTAGGGCAATGCTGGCGCGTCCGCGATGCCAACCCACAATCAGTTGGGGAGCAGCGCTCACGCCTTCTTCGCCGTAGAGCGCTTCGCTATTGCCCGCAGGTAGCGAGGCGGCAAGCGCAGCGGCGATGCGCATATTGCCTTTGCGAAAGAGCGCCGCCTTGGCCGTGAGGCGCACGTCGCCAAGGCTTGCCGAGTTTAGATCGGGAGAATTCGGGAGAAGATCGCCATTGCCGTCTTGGCTTAGAACCATGGGCAGGGCAATGCCAATCTCGAGCCTATCATAGAGGCCAATGCCGGCAGTTAGATACGCGCCACGCCGGTCCGAGACCACAACGCCATTCATAAGTGCATCGCCGGTGTCTGGATCTCGCAAGACCAAGGGGTCGCTTGCGAGGTTAAGAGAAACACCGAAGTTCATCGTCCAAGCGGGAAGCACCTGGGCGCTCTCTTGGCTAAGAAAGCTTGTTGCGGATGTTCCTGGTTTGAAGATCTCGGTGTCAAACCCCTGGGCGTTTGCCGACTGAGAAAAACTCGCAACGACGAGAAGTACAAGCGCCGACGTGAGAGCCGTGCGCTTTCGCCGTAGGGCAATGGCAATGGCCATCAGCAGAAGAAGTAGTGTGCTGTAGCCCGAGGCGCCGCCGCCAGTGTTGCAGCCGCCGCCGCCGAGGATTCCGTTTGGCCCGGCATCAAGGCCAAGGCCGCCATCGCCATCATCTGGGCCGGCATCGCCATCGGGCCCGGCATCGCCTGGGCCCGCGTCTGGGTCGGTACCTGTGGTGCAGCCCTCGATAACCAAGTTAAAGCAACCGGTAACTTCGTCGCAGCCATCCGCTGTGCACGGATCGCCATCAAAGCAGTTGGCCGGATAGCCGCCGCAAGCGCCGCCTGTGCAGGTATCCGAGTCGGTGCACATACTGTTGTCGTCGCAAACCGTTTCGTCGGGAAGCGGCGTACCGCCAACACAGGTGCCATTTGCGCACGTGCCGCCTGCAATGCAGCCGCCGCCCGTTCCGCAGGCGGTGCCATTGGCGACCGGTGAGCCTGTGCACTCCCCCTGTGCGTTGCAGCTATCTACTTCGGTGCACTCATTGCCGTCGTTGCAAACCTCGCCGGCGGTAATGACATTCGAGCAGGCATCGCCAAGCTCATCGCAGCTATCGATTGTGCACGGATTGCTATCGCTGCAATTTGCCTCGCCCTCGCAATTGCCATCGATGGTGCAGGCCTCGGCGATGGTGCAGAAGAAGACATCGGTGCACGGGCTATCTTCGGTAATTTCGTTGATGCATCCGAGGGTCGCGTCGCAACTATCGGCGGTGCAGTCACTGCCATCGCTGCAGTCGACAGGATCGGCTCCAATGCAGGCGCCGCCGGCATTGCATGTGCTGGTATCGGTGCAGGCGTCGAGGTCGTCGCAGGCATCGCCTGCTGCCAAGGCCACGCTCTCGCAGCTATTGAGTGCCTCGTCGCAGCTGTCGGCGGTGCAGGCATCGCCATCATCGCAATTTGGCGAGCCGCCTTCGCAACTACCGGCGGCACTGCAGAGCGTGCCGGTTGTGCAAAAGAGGCCATCGTCGCAGAGGGTATCTTCGGGAAGTGCCGTGTTCTCACACACGCCTTCTTGGCATGTATCGGCGGTGCAAGCATTGCCATCCGAGAGGCAAGGCGTGCCATCGGCTGCCAGCGTCTGCAACTCACAGGCGACATCTTGGCCAACCTGCACGCAAAGCTCTTGCGTGCATGGGTTGTCGTCAGAGTCGCAAGCTTGGCCAACGCTGCCACCATTGCACTCAATGATCGCTTGTTGGGTTTGGCCGATGGAACCAGGAGAGGTCGTGCAGCTGGCTACGAGTAGCCAGCCAAAGAGAGCAATGAGCTTGAAAGAGCGAACCATGAGCGTGTACTCAAGGATACTCCTTGCGCTACGGCGCGGGAAGCAAAGGCGGCGGCCGCAATCCGTACTTGCTGGCTTTGAGGTCGAGTTCACGGAATAGCAAATCTGGAGTGGTTATAGAACTCTCGATACCAGCCGAAGGAACACGCCCAGGGCCCGCACCAGTGATGAGCTTAAAGAAGGGACTCTCGGTCGTTGCCAGAAAATTCTTGAGCGTTCTTTTCTTTCCAACACCCATCACATCTCGCCATGCGCGCATATCAACCGGCTCAAGCTGCACACCTCGCACCAGCTCCTCTCGGCCATCTGGGTACAGACGATAGGCAACCGTGGCAGGGGGCGGCGATTGTGGGTTCATCGATTGCAGAAGCTGAACTTTTGCAACGCGACTGATCTCGGTATTGGACGTGATCTCGGCGTCATCAAATTGCTTGATGATGATGGCGTAGGGCAGGCCTTGCGACTTTGCCTCGGCGAGAAGTTTTTTGCGCAGCTGCGCGCGAGACTGGGTCTTCTTGCCCTTCACACTAAGATTGGTTGCAGCGCCGCGGTAGACACCACCAGGCATTAGAAGACGCGCGTGGCCATTACTCATTGCCTGGTCGGTACTTGGCGTGCGGCTCATTAAGAGTTCTTCTAGCTTGCCATCTTTAATGACTTGAACTCGCTTTGGCGCAACGCCCTCATCGTCAAACTTGTAGCCGCCAATGACAAAGCGGTTCTCGACAGTGCTTGTGGTTGGGTCGTCGACAACGGTGAGCAGGTCGGAAATGACTTTTAGGCCTTGGCGTCCGGCGAGCTTGCCGGCGATTAGGGCTTCGGTGCTTGAAATGCCAACCGGTGGTGGCGTGCCCGAGAGGTGCGGTGCGAGTGAGTGACGCACAGCGCCTACTGCGCCGTCTCCTTCAAAGAGAACCGGGCCTGTGTAGTTGGTAACAAGCGGAGCGCTGCGCATGGCGTCGAGTTGCTTGCTCATCGCATGGATCTGCGACTCGATCTCGGCATCGGTGGGCAGGCCTTGGCGACTGCGAGCGTAGCGACTAAAGTAGACGGCAATCTCTTGGCCGTCGTTCGCTTGCGCAGTTGCGACGATAAGAAGCCCTTCGACGCGCCTTGTATCGGTGGCGTTGGTGCCCTCGCTATTTAGGTACCAGCGATTTTCGAGAAAGCTTGTAAGCCCAACATGCGAGTCGCGAATAAAATCGTACTTGCGAAATGCATTGCTAAGCCGCATGGCTCGCTCGCCCAACTCATCGTTGGTTTGCAGCTTGGGAACTTGCACAGGCTTCTCGGTGACAACAGGAGTTGCCTTTGTGTAGCTTGCGATCTTGCTAGCGCCGCCAGCAACGCCCGAGGCCATCGCCTCGCTCTTGGCCTGCCACTGGGCAATCGCTTCTTTGTAGGCGCCATCGGTTGCCAACCAAGCCGAGCGCCGTGCGCGAGCCGGGGACGCTTCTAGAGCGAGCCCAATATTGGTTACGCCGTCGAGCCCTTCGCGCTGTGAGGGCACAAAGTTTGAGTTGTCCTTTTCGTAGGAGCCAATGTGCACGTGGGCTTCAAGGCCGGTGAAGTCGCGATTTTGATCGTCGGTGATCGAGCCAAGGCTTGCCACCACATCGTGAACATCCACCTCAGTGAGCTTGTAGCCAATGAAGTAGGGCGCAGGAGCCCCGGGGATGCGCATGCTCGACATGGCGCGTTCGAGTTCGGCGCCAACCGCATCGAGAATTTCGGGCGTGACCGAGCTGGAGGTTGGGGCCATGGCTGGCGGAGGCACGCGCTTGGCATTGGCAGTAGTGCCAAGAGTAAGAAGCGAGAGCAGAGCGACCGCTGAGGTCGTTACGAAGGGGCGAAACATTACGGAGCTCCTGATGCGTGAGCGGAAATCGCAGAAGACGGCGGCGGCAAGACCGGGTCCGAGTTATTGGGTTCAAAGCCGCGCTCGACTTCGACGGTTTTTACCAAGAGACTTGGCGATGAGGCCGACACAGGAACCCAACCGGATTCTGCGCCGCACATGCCGTTAAACGTCTCTAGAGGGCGGCCTGCGGCAACAACGTTGTCGAGTACCGAGAGTGGCAAACCGCTAATGTCGACGCCGCGAACAAGCTCTTTGCGACCATCGGCGTAGACCCGATAGGCCATGATTGGCTGCACTTTAAAGGTTTGCGACGAGAAGGTTGAGGTGTTGGTGTAGCCGCCGCTGATGTCGGTAAAGACCATGCCAAACTCTTTGCCCTGGGCGTTTACCTCTTTCACAAGCTCGGCATAGAGCTCTTCTTTGCTAACCGTCTCCGAGGCCTCGGCAATCAAGTTGCCCTGCCTTGCAACCGGAGGAAGACCGGCCTCTGCGCGGCCGTGGCCGTTCGACTGGGGAAAGCCTTCGATGGGCGAGCGGCCCATGACAAAGCCTTTGAGCACGCCTTTGTCCACAAGTGGCACACGCTGCGCTCGCACGCCTTCGTCGTCAAAGTGAAAGAAGCCGTTTAGGTAAGTGTCGTTAAGCTTGCGAACCCGCGGATCGTCGTAGACCGTGAGCCACTCGGGCATAATGCGCTTGCCAATCATCTCGGTAAATGTCTTACCGAAGGTTGGGTTCTTTTGGCGGTGACCCTCGATGCGATGGCCAAAGACTTCGTGAAAGAAAACGGCTGCAGCGCGACCCTCAAGAATGACCGGCCCAACCCAAGGCGTAACAATCGGAGCCTTGTGCAAGTCGTCTAGGTCTTTTGCAATCACACCCAAGAGGCGGTTTTGCTCGGCCACATCGGGCAGGCCAGCGACGGTTGGCGCAAAGCTCTGCTCAAGGCGACTAAGCGGCATGCCATCGTCGGCCTTTACGCCAACACTTAGTTCGAGGCGTGCGGTGGTCCAGCTTTTTTGGATGGTGCTGCCTTCGGAGTTTACGTAGTAGATGGTGTTGAGTTCGGCGTAGACCCGACACGAGCCGCGGGTTGCGACGCCGGTCATGGCACCCTCGGAGCAATCGCGCATGCGCTGCTCCCAGTCGGTGCGGTTCCACTCCAAGTTGCCAAGAGGCTGGATAAAGGTCTCGGTCTTCTCGTGGGAGAAATCTGGTGGAAGCTCTTTGGCGCTGCCGATTTGCTGCTCGGTCATGATAATGCGCGTATTAAGTGCGGCTTCGCGAAATCGCTTGTCGGTCTCTAGCCACAAGTGGTGCGAAATCGCCTTTGGATCTTCGCCCTTAGGAACAATTCCCAGGTGCTGAAACGAGGCGTACTGCGCGATTCGGCCATCTTGAATGGGGTGGCGATTGTCGATTTGCGGGGTGCCCACTCGCACTTCCACATCCAGTGCCCGGTGGGTCTCGCTGGCATCCACCGTAAGCGCGCCAGACTCGGCCCCAAGGGCAATGATTTGCTTGTCGTGAATTGTGTAGCCAAGAAAGTATGCCGGCGCAGGCGAGGCCTTAAACGTCTTCATCCAGCGCGCATTCTCCTTTGCCATAATCTCGAGCAAAGGCGAGGCCGCTGATGGGTCGTGCCCTGTGAGTGGCTCGGTAATCTCGGTCTCCACGCGGGCGGGAACGGCTGGAACAACGGGCTTGTCTGCGGCCTTTGGAGTTGGCGCTGAACTTGGCTTAGGACAGCCTGATAAAAGCAGGCTGGGAAGCAGCACAATGGCGGCTAGACCGCCGATTTTGCGAAACATCCCCAAAGGGTAGGCGAGCTTTGCGCCCTGTGCAACACAGGCCGGGCGCGCTGCGCGGGCATGGCGTATTCTTAGGGCTCAGCACGGCTGTGTGGCTGCCTCATGACCATCGACGAGTACAACACCTTTTGCGCTGGCCTCCTTGCCACAAGCCACGTTGTGCAGTGGCGCGGAGCCGAGGTCTGGAAGGTTGCAAGCAAAGTCTTTGCAATCGCCGGTTGGAATGACACCACCGAGACACTTGGCATCACCTTCAAAGTCTCGCCCGCCGACTACGAGAGCCTCGCCGACCAACCCGGCATTCGCCCAGCACCGTACCTCGCCTCGCGAGGAATGAAGTGGCTACAGCATTACGACGCACCCGGCTTGCCCGACGAGTTGCTGCGAATGCATCTCGAAGAATCGCACCGAATCGTCTCGCTTGGGCTAAGCAAGAAGCAGCAGCGCGAGCTTGGGCTTAACCAGGAGTGAGCGGGGGATTGCGCGGCGCCGCGCTGCGATACACGGCGTTATCGGATATGCAGTTTTGCGAACGCGCCGTTGAGGCATCTGCGCTTCTCGGACTCTAGGTGTTTTACTTAGAAGGTGTAGGTGTTGTATGGTTGTCCGGGTTTCCGTACAAAAGGGGCCGGGCCGAGCGCGGCCGGATCCAATCGAAGCTGAAATTCGGGCCAAAACTACCTTGCAGTGGTCTTTGCCGCAAAAGCGGTTTTCTCACACCTGCAATGCTGGCAGCATGCACCATGCTCTTCGCTACTCGTTGCCAGACCGTTGCTTTCGCATCTTTTGCCTTCTGCGCATGTAGTAGTGGCAATACTGTTCGGCCGCAGCAAGCCGAACTCGTGGAGCAGCCTGGCGCCAAGGTCGTGTTGCCAGAAAAACAAGCGGAGCAGCCGATCGTGGCTGCAACTTTGGTCGAGCCTTGGACTGTACTTGCGTGCGATGGCTCCGGGGTTTTGTGTGTTGATTCGAGCGCTACCGGCAAGGAGGCTGGCACCCGTGAAGAGCCGTTTCACACAATCCTTGGCGCCGTTGAGAATGCAAAGTCTGGAACCACGATTCTGGTTGCAGCCGGCTCGTACTCCGAAGCCGTGCAGGTTCGAGACAAAGAACTATTCTTATATGGCGGGTTTGTCCCTGGTAGCGACTTCTCGGACCGAGACGTATCGGCCAATCGAACAGTGCTGGTTGCCAAGGGCAATGCAGCGACTCTAGCGATGTTTAACGTGGGAGCGTCGGTGGTTGAGGGCTTCGCGATTACTGGTGGGACTGGACAGTGTAGCCAGTGGTACTGCGAAGGTGGTGGGCTCTATATTGACTCAACCGGCTCAAAGACAATCCGAATCGCGTACAACGAAATCACAGGGAATTCTGTTGAGCATGAGGGCCACAATACCGCACGCGGTGGGGGCGTGGCTGCTACCGGGAATGTCCTCTTTTACCGCAACTACATCCATCACAATCGTGCAGAGCGAGCTGGTGGAATTACCGGTCAAGGGATTCGTCTTGTTGAGAATCGCATTGAGCACAATACGGGCTACGGTGATCACGGTGGCGGGGTTGTGCTTTTTGGTGAAGGCAACGAACTCATCGAGAATCGCATTGTTGGGAATGAGCTAGGGCGCAAGCTTGGATATGGCTGGGGAGGAGGCGTGTTGATTGCTAGCCCAGGGACAACCTTCATTTCGAAGGGAAATACGATCACGGGAAACTTTGCAGCCTCGGGTGGGTCGGGCGTTTTCATCGATGATGGAGCGAAGGGCGTAATGACGAACGACTTGATCGTTGCGAACCAGTGTGGCGAAAAAGGTGCCGCTGGTCTTGTTGTTGACGCGCTGGATGAAACCGGGAAAACTGGCTCGGTTGTCGATGTGGTTAACGTGACCATCGCAAACAATCTTTGTTCTTCAAATCAAGGCCAGGGCAATGCAATCTGGGCGCAAGGAAAGGGAACCATCGTCCGCGTCTCAAATAGCATTCTCTGGAACAATGGTGCTGATAGCCTTGTAAACCTACGAGGTGAAGCGCAGGTGAGTGGCCATTACACTCTCTCGGAGCATGCACTTGAAGGAAGCCAAAACTTAAGTGTCGATCCTGGGTTTATCGATGCCGCCAACGGCAATTTTGAGCTTAGACCAACAGCAAACAGCACCAAAGGCTCACCAGCGATTGACACAGGGGATCCCAAAAGCAGCTATGAGCTAGAACCGGAACCAAACGGCGGGCGAATAAACCTCGGCGCATTTGGCAATACCGCTAAAGCATCGCCAAGCCGCTAGCCTGCGAGTCGGGTTGCTAACGGCTTAAGAGCTTTGTTCACTGGCTGCTCTATGAACTGATAGCAGAGGTGCCCTACCACAGCACTGGCGCAAACTGCGATGACGACAAAGACGTCGCCCGGAAGTGATTGCAGGGGTGCCCAATGCGCCCACAATTTTGCAATCAAAGGCAGGGTGAAAATATGGCTGAGGTAGAGTGAGTACGAGCTGTCACCTAGGGCCACGAAAACCCGAGGGACAGGCAGGCTGCGTATGCGCTCATAAAATATCGCGCCGCAAACCATCAGCGCCGAGGGTAGTCCCCAGGCAAAGAAACGCTCAAATCCTCCACGGCTTCCAGATACATCTGGAGAGCCGTTAATGATCGAATAGATAAGCAGCCCTAGGCCAGCTAAGAAAATTGCTGAGCAGAGAGATCGCGGTAGTCGAACTCCACTAACTAGGGCGACCCCGATGTAGCAACCAAGAAGAAACTCAAGAAGCAAAGGCTCTGTGATGGTTCCAAGAAGACTTGCCTGAGCGAAACCAAACTGCGATGCAAGCGTGCTTATTATAAAGAGAAGCGTCAGCCCTGGAAGAAAGAAGCGTCGCGACGTGAGTAAGAAGCACGCAAAGATCGCATAGAAGTACATCTCAAACGTAAGTGTCCAGCCCGGCGTTAGAACCGGATAGGGGGAACCTGTTTCCGGGTTTGCGGATGGTATGAAGAGAAACGAGCGGATTGTGTGTCCCAGATCGAACGAGTCTTCGTTGAATGCAGATGGAACTATTAGTAGTAGTGCAACGTAAAGTGCGGTGAACAACCAATAGATAGGAGCGACTCGGATGAAGCGTCGAACGAGAAAACTCCGCGTCGCGCCAGGTCGCTGAAACTGGTCGTGGCGGACATAGACCATGATGAAGCCGCTGATCACAAAGAAGATGTCGACGCCGACCGCTCCAAAATTTGCGAGATCGTAAACTTTACTGATGCTGTTGCCGGACGCGCAGATGGCTCCAATCGAAAGAGTGTGGAGCAGAACGACCAAAAGCGCAGCGGCAGCTCGCAGAGCTTGAACATGGATCAAGGTTCCACGGTGGCGACTGCTCGTTTCCGCACGAAGCACAGGTCTGGATTGTTGAGCGGCTGAGAAGCTCACAGAGCTAACCTATCTCAGTTGTATGGAGTTTGGAATGGTGGTGTTTTGCGAGTTTTTCTGAATTGGTGTTGCTGGAATTCCGGCGTCGCGGTGCTTGTCGGCTTTGTTGGTTGCGAATTTTTCGTAAATTTTGGTGGGTGGGTCTTGGTGGTGCACAGGTTTGGTGGCGCGCATTCCAGTCGTTACAGCTCGTAGCATAATCGCGAGGCTGCCGAATTTTCGGCAAGTTGCAAATGCGAGTTTTACTGAATTTATTCCTGTGCGTGTTTGAGCGTGTCCGAGCGGTTGACTCAAGTCTGATCTCTTGATTGTTTGGCCAACAACTGCTTCCTCGTCGCCACACGTGCGGCCGGGAAGAATGGAAACCTACGCCGAATCAATCGCTATTTGCTTGTGTGCGTGTTTGTGTCGCTCTCTTTGCCTTCGTAGGGCTCTCGTCCTGCAATGGCGATGAGAGTAATTCTGTGGGGAGGCACCGAGGAGCAGTAGGTTCTGGCCCGGATGGAAGTATCTCCGACGGTGGAGCTGCAGACGCGCCTACCGGTGTCGAGCTTTGTCCGAGCGGCGCCAACATCATTGTTGGTACCAGCGGAAATGACTATCTAGAGGGTACATCTGGAGCCGATTGCATTCTCGGCCTAGGCGGCGATGACGCCTTGTATGGCCTAGGCGGCGACGATGTCATTGTAGGCGGCAGTGGCAACGACTACATCCATGGCGGCGGTGGTGCCGACACGCTCTACGGGGATGATGGCAACGACACACTGGACGGTGCAGCTGGTGACGATTTCTTGTACGGAGGCGCCGGAGACGACGTGATTATTGGGCGCAATGGGATTGACTTGCTCGAGGGCGGTGATGGAAGTGACTTCTTGGATATCCAAGCGCGATTATCGACCCGCTCGGGAATACGACGGAGTACACGTATCACATCTCGGGTAAAGTTCTTAGTCGGACGGATCCAAGTCAACCAACAAAGCAGGGGCGAGCATCCATCGAGAGTATGACCCAGGCGGGAACCTCACCGAGATTCGAGACGATGCCGGCAATGTCATTCAGTCAATGACTCGGAGCATCTGGGGCAAGCTTCTCAGCAAGACGGATCGCTTTGGCACGAAGACCTACCAATACACGAGTGGTGTTTCTCAGCCAACGCGGGTTGTCGACGGCCATGGTGTTGAAACCATCTTCGCTTACGATGACAACAATCGTCTCATACGCATGGTGCGCGACGGGCTCACCGCACGCTTCACCTACGATTCGACTGGTCGCGAACTGCGCCGCGACTACGGCAACGGTGTGACCGTCGACTTCGGCTACAGCGTCGGGGTCTCAGAATGGACGCTAATCAGTGGACCGACCTTTGGCTACGTGAGTCGGAGTTTCTCTAAGACTGGACGGCTCGTTGGTTGGACAAAGCCCAATGGCGATACCTTTAGCCGTGAGTTTGATGGAGCAGGGCGCCTCGCTACCTCCACCGACGCTCTCGGCAATCGCACCGTGTATCAATATGACGGTGCGGGGCGGCTTGAAGCCACGACGCGCGAGGTGGATGGTGCGACCACGACGCATAGCCGGGATGTCTCAGGAAACACGCTCGCCACAACCAATGCAGGTGGCTATACAGCGTCTAATCAATGGCTCGATGGCGAACTTGCAGCCCGCACAGATGTTCGCGGTTTTAGCACTACCTTTGACAACACTCCAATCAGCTATGCATCGACCGATGCGCTTGGTCGCACCACAACCCAACACCTAAGCCCATACGGCTTAGCGACCAGCCTTGACTTGCCGGGTGGTACGCAGACGGCGGCGACTTTCAATGGGACGACATCCGTTGACCTTGCAGGCGACTATCCACTATCGGAAGCTGATGAGAGTGGACGATCCAGAGCTCTCACCTACTCGAGTGGGCAGCTTGTTACGGCGACAACGCAAGGCGGCTCATCGGCTTGGGGCTTTGCCTACGTGTTGAGTTCATAATTATCGTCGTATCGTTCTCCCAAATTAAACC
>TARA_R110002096_G_scaffold100339_14_pt1 | contig 16161 bp, 17 predicted proteins | sample TARA_R110002096 | Tara Oceans TARA_R110002096 (sample SAMEA4397295) | marine metagenome | biome: Polar Biome; feature: [DCM] deep chlorophyll maximum layer (ENVO:01000326); material: water (ENVO:00002006), including particulate matter (ENVO:01000060) such as... | depth 35 m | reverse complement strand
TCTCCGCGACGCAGCCTCCTGGCCGAACGAGCCACGGCTTCGTCTACCACGAAGCCACTGGCACATGCGTGATGTTCGGCGGCTGGAACGGCAGCCGCTTCAACGACACCTGGGAATGGGACGGGGTCAATTGGCAACAGCGTCAACCAGCCACGTCGCCCCCGAACACCCTCTCGCTGCCTGGTGAGGCCATGGCCTACGACTCCGCGCGCGAACGCAGCGTGATCGCGATCTACTATCCGAGCACGGGAATCGAGACCTGGGAATGGGACGGCGTCGATTGGTCGTTGGCACACAGCGGCTTGATGTTGCCGGGGAGCTACCAGATCGCGTACGACCGCGGCCGCGGTCGTACAGTGCTGATGGGCGGATCAAACAGCTACACGGTCGCGTACGGCCACACCTACGAATGGGATGGCACGGTATGGTCGCAGGCAATGCCGATCACGACGATCGATCGCGGCCTGCACAGCATGGTCTTCGACGAGGCGCGCGATCAACTCGTAACCTTCGGTGGCTTCTCGGATCTCTGGCCCAACACCGTTCTGGCCACGGGAACCTACGCGTACGAGTCGTTGAACCCCTCGACATGGGCAAGCTATGGCGCGGGTTGCCCTGGATCGCTCGGCAACCTCGAGCTGGCCGCGGCCGAATCACGTCCTTGGCTCGGTGACACGTTTTCGGTGGAAGTTGGAAACCTACCTGTCGGCAGTGTGCCGTTGCTGATCACCGGCCACGCACCGTCGCAGCAACCATTGAGCGGTCTAGGCATTCCCGGCTGCACGCTGCTTGTCGTCGACGAGAACATCTTCTTGATGACGCACAGCGGGAGCACTGCGTCGTGGAGCCTTGCTGTGCCAACGACGACATCGTTGATTGGGATGCAATTCTTCCTTCAAAGCGCGGCCGTCTTGGCTGGCGGCAACAACCCACTCGGGGCCGCACTCAGCCCTGGACTGCGTGGCACCGTTGGTGCGCGCTAGAGTTCTGGGCCGCAAATGACGCGGGCATCCGTTGATGGAGCTGCAAGGCCAATGCGGGACCGGTTCGGGACTTGAGCATTCCGAGCGAGCTCGGTTGATCCCGAGCTTCGCCGCGGTCAATCTCTGTGTCGATGCGCGAGCCGATACTGCGACCCATGCAGCCCGACGATCAAGCGGCCGTGGCTGCCTTGATCCACCGTTCGACCAACGCCTGGTATGAAGCGCGCGGACTGCCGCCGGTGTTTTCATGCCCTCCGAATGATGTCGCTGTGTTCTGCCGCGTTTACGAGTCACTCGATCCGGGCTGCTGCATTCTCGCCGAAGTGGCTGGTCGCCTAGCCGGATCCTGCTTCTGGCACCCCAGAGAAACGCACGTTGCGCTCGGTATCATGAACGCAGCACCCGAAGCGTTCGGGCGCGGCGTTGCGCGGAGTCTGCTCAGCTACGTCATCGCGCGTGCAGAAGAACGCGGGCTGCCGATTCGGCTTGTGTCGAGCGCTCAGAACCTCGATTCGTTCTCGCTCTACAACCGCGCCGGTTTCTCGGTCTATGCCGTGCACCAGGACATGTCGATCAAGGTTCCCGACGATGGCTTGACGGTTGCCACGGCCGTGCGGCAGCGAGCGTGCGCCGCGGTGCGCCCGGCTACCGTCGCCGACGTTCCGGCCATGGTCGAGTTGGAGCGCGAGATCAGTGGCATCGAACGTCGTCGCGACTTCGAGCTGCTGGTGCAGAACGTCGAAGGCATCTGGCACGTGTCCGTCGCCACCGACAACGCTGGCCGGCTATCAGGCTTTCTGGCATCCGTGCGGCATCCCGCGAGCGAGATGCTCGGACCCGGTGTCGCACACGACGATGCCACTGCGTTGTCATTGATCCTCGCCGAGCTCGACGAACATCGCGGTGGTGCTCCCGTCTTCTTGCCACCTAGCGACCGGCCAGGGTTGCTCGCATCGCTCTACGCGCTCTCGGCCCGCAACCTGGAGTTGCATGTAGCACAAGTACGTGGCGCAGTGCAGCGGCCGACTGGTGTTGTCTTGCCGTCCTTTCTTCCTGAGACAGGGTGACGGTCTCTAGGCCCTGCCCATGTTCAGGCACTGGCCAGGCAGGAGTGGCCTGCCCGTAGCTGCGAGTCAGCGTCGCGGATCCGCTTCGCGGATTGTCGGACGGCAGAGCTCACTTGAGCAGCCTGAGTGGGGAAGCGGCGACCATGTTGTGCGATCACCACCTCTGCGCCGCGCAACGCCTCACGCAGAGTGTATCCTCATCGACCTTCGCCAGACCCTCACGGAAGCCTCGATGAAATACGCCGCTCTGACACTCTGCGTGTCGTTCTTGATCTTCAGCTCGTCCACTCGTGACGACGGCGCCGCGCGACCAGATCAGGGACAGGACACGATCTCGCTACGTGACTACGGAGCCAGCAAAGCGCACCCTTACGGGCACGCCAATCCGGCCGCGCCCAAAGAACTCGAACAGTTCCACTTCATGGTTGGTGAGTTCGATCGCAAGGAGCGTCGTCGCAATCGTGACGGATCCTGGAGCCCATGGACGAGGGGCGAGTGGAACGCGCGCTACTTCATGAACGGCTACGCGATCATCGACGAATCGATCAACTACAAGAGCAAGCTCACGACGACCAACCTACGCTTCTACGATCCGAAGGATAAGGCCTGGAAGATTGCGTGGTTCCAGCAGCCGGGCTACTCGACGACGCACGCCGAGGGCCACAAGGTTGGCAAGGAAATCGTCTGCACCAACAAGGCTTCCAAAGATCGGTATGTGTTCCACAACATCACGAAGGACAGCTACGACTGGGAGCTTCGAAAGCAGATCGGTGGCCAGTGGGTTCCTGTTTGGCAGATCGTGCTCACGCGGAAGAAGTAGCAATCTTGCCCAGCACGTCAACAGAGAGCTGCGAGGGTCAGCGTTGCGGGTAGCCAAACACTGGCGCGCTACTGGGAGGCTGAAGTTGCCACGGCCGAGCCGCGATGCGCCGCAGAATCCATGGAGCAGCGGACTGCTATCGTCGGGGTCACGAGGACCCCAGCGCCTTGTCGACGAGCGCTTGCTTTTCTGCGTCGGATAACTGTTGCCACTTCGTGTGCGTAACCGCGGGAACGTCGAGTTCCTCGAATTGGAGAGGTTCCGAAAGCACCCAGTCGACGACGGCATCGGCGCCACAAGACGGGCACTTGGGAAACCGGCCGATCATCAGGTCCGTTGACCCGATGCTCGAGTCGCACGTGATTCCGAAGATGCGTTGCAAGACATCTGCCCGCTCGCGCGCTGAATCTTCGAGATGCTGCGGGTGCTTCGCGATTCGGTCATGCAACTCGTTGTAGACCGGGTCTTCGAGGCTGTTCACGTAGCGAACCGTTGCGTCCCTGGCGCTCCGCAGCAGGAACTCGCCATAGGAATTGGGCGGCACCACACCCGTGTCGTGTTGGTGCCCGCACCGGCACGTGAGAGTCTTGACTACGAGTTGCATTTCGCGGGACTCACGATCACGGACCTGAGGAGTTGTAGAAGTTGCAGAGGTCGCGATGTCGGTCCACGGTCTTCAAAGCGAAGGATAGCGAATCGGCTGAAGCTTGTCTCCAGCGCGCGCTGCGCGAGTTTGGGGACCAGCCGAGATCTGTAGTCAGGTGCTTCGCTGCGGGGGCGTTCGGCGGATGTTCGCAGCGATCTAGATCCAGATGCGGCGACGGGCTTGGCAGCCTTGCGAGGTAAGCGAGTAGTGCTAGCAGGCGCCCGTCATGATCCTGGTCTCGACGTCGCCGCACGATGCGGGTAGATGTCGTTTCCCATGGCTCTATCCCTTGACGAGATCCTGACGCAGCTAGAACGCGCGAGCGGCGCGCTCCCCGAAGAGGCACTGCGTGCGGCAGCTACTCACGGACCAGAAGTTGTTGCGCCTCTGATTGCTGCCATCGAGCGCGCGACTCGCGAGCCCGCGCAACTTCCCGACGAGTACACGCTTCACTTGTTTGCGCTGTTTGTGCTCGCGCAGCGGCGCGAGCGCGGCGCCTATGGGGCGATTGTCCAGATGTGCAAGCTGAGCGAGCACGACTTGGACGAACTCATCGGGGATGTTGTCACCGAGAGTCTTCCTCAAATACTTGCATCCGTGGCCTTGGGGAACATCTCGTTGCTGCAGGAGCTGTTGGAGGACGAGTCTGTCTGCGAATGGGTCCGGTCGAGCGCGTTGCTGGCGATCGCCGCTTCCGCGGTCGAGGGCGCGATCTCACAAGAGCAGTTGATCGACTACCTCAAGCAGTTGTGGCGAGGAGACCGGATTGCGCGACGGCCCTGCATCGTGTGGGGCGAGATGGCGTGCGTTGCGGCAGACTTGGGACTCGCGGAGTTCCTAGCCGACATCGAACTCACGTTCGATCAGGAACTGATCATCGACAACATAATCGGGTGGGACGAAGCGGTCGAAGACCTGAGTGGCGATCCACCACGCTTCCGGCCGGAACCGCCGCTGCGATACCGCTTCGTGTCGGATGCCGTCGCAGAACTGGCGCCATTCTGGGGCGCCGAGCAGGATGCCAGCGAGTGGCAGAAGGCCCGGGCCGTTCAGCCTGATCGGGGTGCCGCGAAGGTGGGGCGGAATGAGCCTTGTCCTTGCGGCAGTGGCAGGAAGTTCAAGAAGTGCTGCGGGCAGCCTTGATAGGACCAAGTCGTTGCTGTAGCTCAGCGGGTGCCGCTCAGGCGCCGCTGGCCTCAGAGTTCGGGGCCGAGCGAGTCAGCGGCGCTCGCAAGGCCCAGACTGCTTCCCTGGCCCACACGCAATGTTGTTGGCGAGTGAAGCTGTTGGGTTCGCCGTCGCCAGCCAACGCACGCAGGTGACTGCGAAGGTTCGCGACCTTTTCGAGCACTTCGTCGGCCCTAGAGCTGTTGCGAGCTTCGAGATGGAACAGTTCGCATAGCTGCAGAGCGTTGGCCAGGTCATGTCGGGCATCGCGACTGCCGAACTCTTTGTCGGAGATGGCCGTGGTGAACTGTTCGATCGCTTCGAGACTTCTGACGATTTCGCGTTCGTTGTCGGTATTCAAGTGACTAGGTAGAGATGCATTGGGGTGCAGCGAACGGCATCCGAGATGCGCCACAAGTGGTTGATCCGTTCGCGTCTGCACGCCAGTTGGCGGTGAGATGTAGCGCAGGTGCTCTTGATGAGCGAATGGCAACCATGGCCGGCCAATCGTGGCTTGGCCAGATGCGATGGTCCTAGTGCACGCCACATGTGGCTAGTTGCTCGCGGTGTGTTCTGATGCACCTCCACGCACGGCTAGCCAGATGTGGCTGGTCGCGACTCCCAGAATTCACAACCGGAATGGCGTTCGGGCGATCACCCGCGATGCTCTCGTCTTCCCGCTTTGGGCGCACGACCGAGGAACTGATGAGCGAATTGGACTCAAGACAAGTTGAAGCAGATGTCGCGTGCCTGGAGCGTTTTGGCAGGCGTTTGCAAGAAGCGCGTGAATACGCCGGCATGTCGCAGGAAGCGGTGACCCAGAAGCTCGGCTTCCCGACCCGTTCGCTCACGCGGTGGGAGAACGGCAAGGCGGACGCTGGGTCGTACAAACTTGTCCGTTTGGCGGACCTCTACGGGGTTTCAATGGACTGGATTGCCGGGCGTACCGAAGTCCGCCATTGCATCAAATCGGGCGCCGTCATGATCGACAGCGCCGCGTTGCGGGAGTTGCAGGGGCTCGCGGATTGCGGAGCCGGTCTGCGCGACGTGCCCAAGCATCTGCTGCGGCCTCCTGGCGTGAACTGCGCATCCGTTGTCCCGAACGATGTGGATGTGATTTCCCCTGAGGCAGCGGAGTCCGTCAGGATGGGCATGCAGCAACTGTGGAAGCGACTCGGAGGAAACAAACTATGAGTGAACAGCAATTCGGTGAGATCCCAATCGAGGACTATCTTCATATCATTGGGCACCAAAAGAAGCGCCGAGTGGGCCGGTTGGCGCGCATCGCAGCCATGCTGTTCATGTGCACCCTATGCATAGCAGCAGGAGAATACCTGCAGCCTTGGAGTGGCCGGCGCGCGCCCGAGTTGCCGTTCGAGCAAGCGCTCGTCGTCATCGAAGACGGGGCGCCTCCGCAGAAGTTGCGTTCAGCTGCTGAGGTGCTGCGTCGATACTGCAAGCGAAGTATCAATGCGCTGAGCGGTCTCAAGAATGCGGGGGATGGGCTGGATGCTACGGCCGATGCCATCCTTGCTGGGATCGCCAAGCGTGCCCAGCAAGCAAGGTAGTCAATGTCAAGTAGAGTCACTGTCGCGGCAACTCCGGCATCGTCGAAGAGTCAGGCCACAGGTCGCATCTCCGTCAAACCCAATCCTGCTCCGGCAGGGAGCGAGATCACCATCTGCTACGACTTCAGTGGTGCGGTTTCGCCAGTCACGTTGAGCCTCTCGTGGGACCCGAGTCAGGAGCCCAGCTCCATCCAGTTGTCCTCTAGCGACAACTGCAAGAAGGTCACCGCCAACGACAACGCGGAGGGATTGTTGATCACCGACGAGTCGGGCCAGAGCTGGGACGAAGGCGTCACCTTCACTTCTTAGGCCTTCCAAGGGCTTCCACACGCCGAGGCTGCGTCCACTTGATCATTCCAGGGCGTTGGTGTGTACGGTGAGATTGTCCGTTCGAGTGCGCTGTAGGCGTGCCTGCTTGCGGGTTGACGGCTGGGCGACGGAGCGAGACAGTTGGCGGGCAGGGTCGGGTGGTCCGATTCGCGCTGGTCCTCCGTCGCAATGATCATGTGCCACGCGTCGCAACTGGCCGTTCCCCTCGCGCTCGCGTTGCTGCTGGCCACCGCCAGTAGTCAGTCCGTAGTGATTCCCGCTCACGGCTCGGTCGCTGATGGCAACGGGCGCTTTGGCTTGGCCACTGACACATACGGTTTCCGTTGGCAGATCCTCGTCGATGCCGCGGCGATCGCGTCGAACGGCGCGGTCTTGAGCGGTATCGCGTTCCGTTCGGATGAGCAAGAGCCGTGGCCGGGTGCTGCGTTGACCAACGTGACGGTCACCATGAGCCATTCGCCTGCGCCGGCAGCGGGTATGTCGACGTCGTTTGCGAACAACATCGCGGGCCCGGCGACGACGGTATTCCAAGGCAGCGTGAGTTTCCCCGGTACGAGCGCAGCGCTTGCGGGCCCGAGTCCATGGGACGTTGTGGTTTCGTTCGCGGTGCCATACAGCTTCACGTCGGCCCAGGGAAACTTGCTGATCGACATCGTCAAGCCGGGACTTACCGGCAGTGCGACCGCGCCCATCGGCTACTTCCTCGACTCTGTTTGCGGCGGTGGTTCGGCGACGCGCTTTGGTGTGTCAGGCACGTCCGCGTCGACGATCTACCGACCGCGGCTCGTCTGCGCCGCGCCTTCGCGGGCGCTGACGACGGGCAATACGATCACGTTCACGTCGCAGTGGGGGACGTATCCGTTCGTGCCTAGTGGCACAGGATGGATCGCGTTAAGCCTGGCGGCGCAGCCTGTGCCGATCGATCTTGGACCGCTCGGAGCACCCGCCAACTTTCTCTACGTCGATCCACTGGTGCTGGCTTCCCACCCGTGGACGATGCCGGTTCCGCTGTGGGGGTGGGTGGGCGGTGCGAGCGTCACCGTGCCGAACAATCCGCTGTTGGTCGGCACCATGCTGTATGCGCAGTCGGCGGGGTTCGACCCCGCCGCGAACTCGCTCGGGCTTGTGACCGGCAATGCGGTGGAGGTGCGGATCGGCGATGCGTCCGAGCAATTGCCGATGCGCATGCTGGTCGGTTCGTTTGCTGCGGCAAGCGGCAGTTTCCTTCCCTGCGCCGGACCCACTCTGCCTGACTACGGTGCTGTGGCGCTGCGACTCGACGGCTCGTTCTTCTGAGTGTCTCGTCGCTTTGGTGCAGCGCGTCGTTGGCTAGCGTGTCGCGACGATCGCGTTGTGGCTGATTTGGGCAAGCACTTGCGCAATCGAAGGCGGGGCGCGTCCGGCGTGGTTCGTTGCTGAACGAGATCCTCGGCCTGCTCGCCGTCGCGAGTATCCGCGACTATGCTTGTGGCATGATCGCCCGCCCGCTGATTGTATTGCTCGCCCATGCGTCGCTGCTGCTTGCTCAGGGAGGCGAGGCCAAGCCGAAGCAGGCACCTGGCCAAGAGTTGAACGTGGCGGTTGGCCTTGGCGGTGGAGCCGGTGGCCGCTTCGGCGCGCGTAGTACCGCAGCCCGAGCATCCAAACACCATGCGCAGATCCAGGCAGGTCTGAGCTGGCTGGCAACCGCGCAGGGCGAGAATGGCTCCTGGGTGGTCGAAGGATCGCCCGACGTCACGATGGCCGTCACCAGCCTGGCCATGCTTGCGATGCTTGGCGATGGCAACAGCATGCGGATGGGGGCCCACAAGGAGCAGCTCAAGCGGGGCGTCAAGTGGCTGCGTGAGCAGCAGCGCCCGGACGGCTCGTTCGCCGGAAGTGCCGGTCCCCATTTGTTGGCGACGTTGGCGATGACCGAGTGCTATCTGCTGTCGAACTACAGTCTGCTGAAGTCGAACTGCACCAAGGCGCTCGATCATGCACGCAAGCTGCGCCATGCGGACGGTGGCTGGCGCGCAAGCCTCACGGAGCCAGACAGCGACCCGGCGCTGACTTTGTGGGGGGCCACGGTGCTCGGCACGGCGGAGTTTGCAGGGTTGCTGGCCAAGGAGGAGTCGGCAGCGATCACCGGATGGTTGCAAGGTCCACGCGCCAGCATGCTGCCGGAACGAGGGATTCTCGGAGTCAACGTGTCGGCCATCCGTGCGGCCAGCTTGGCCGGCGACCAGTTGTCGGCAAACGTGTTCACGCGCCTTTGGCTGAAGATGCCGGCCAGTGCGGCTGACATCAAGGCGGTCAAGCGCGCTGCCAAGCAAGCCCGCAACTGGCCCACCAAGGGGGTCGGCGATCTCAACCTGCACGAGTGGTTCTGCAGCTGCTACGCGCTCTTTCAGGCTGGTCAACCTCAGGCCGTCGATCGCATCATCGCGGCCACGGCGAAGGCTCAAGTCGTCGCGGGCACCGACCAGGGTTCCTGGGCTCCGGTGGGTATCTGGGGCAAAGCGGGCGGCCGCACCTGGACGACCGCGATGGCGGTTTTGATACTTGAGACTCCGTATCGCTACACCAAGCTCGTGCGACGCTAACGCGCGGGCTGTTGGCGCGCTGGGCGCACCCACCGTCGCTCCGTCAACGTGTCGGATGGATCGACGGGGGCAAGCTTGGCATCCTCTTCGCCAGAGGCGACCAACTTGGCCAGCACCTTCTCGGCGTCCGTCACCTGCCGATCGTAGAACAGCACGAACTTGCTGTTGCCGGCCTTGGCATCGATATCACGCACGCCTGGCATCGAACCGATCGCCTTCCAGATATCTCCAACACAGCAGTCGCCACAAATGACCCGGCCGAGCTCGATGGATACCGCCGAACTCGGGCCAGTTGATCTCACCGCTGGCAGGTCTTCGGCAGGCGGGGTGGCAACTGCAGATGGCGTGTTGAGAGCCATGCCGACGATGACCATTGGAGCAACCAATAGAACCAGAGCCGTGCCAACCACGATCCAGCGGCGAGGGATTCTCGTCGCATCGCTCGGATTGCTGTCTTTCGTGCTGCTCATGTCAAACGTATCGGCGCCAAGGCTGGACTAGCTGTGGTCGTGACCGCGCAGTATAGCCTTAGGCCCGATGATATCGTGGGGCTGGGCTCTGCAACATCGGCTGGCCCAATCGCCGATTCGGAAGTGTGAAGACCGCGGCGCCATTGCCGCGTTTCCGGGCCGCCGGATCGAGCGACAGTCGTTGCAAAGCAGTCCGCCACGCCGTTCCTCAACGACCACCCTTCTGCTGTTCCCTTGGTCTGCGGCTCGTCAAGACGCAGCGACCTTCGCTAACCCCGGCGGTGCCACCCGCTGCGATCGTCAGCGGTTGTTCCATCCAACGGCGAACCCACACCGGAGCGGCGCGGTCCATAGGCGCCGATGCGATGGGCGGCTTTGGTGGCACGCTCTCGGGCGCGCTCGCCGCCTGCTTGGCAAGGATTCTGATAACCCAGGATGTTTGACGTGCCAGAATCTTCACGCCACACATTCTGAACAACGTCGCGCTGCGCGTCGCAGGTGCATCTGACTTAGCTGGGGCAATCGGCGGCGCGCCACAGTTTGCGATTGGCGGCACGGGAGTGGAACGGACTCCTCGATCGGCAACGCAGTCGAGATGCTGTTGGGTTTTTCTCGCGGCGCTGCAACGCTGGGATGTCATCAGACGTAGCTATGGGTGAGAAGGCTGCGCCGGACCAATCTCCAACCTTCTTTGATCGTCAACCGAGCGCAGCCTTCTCTATGTTTGTACCAACAATGTGGGGCACAGGTAGGGGGGGGCAGGTGGCTGGCCGAGGCATGAGCATTCGCTGTCGCCTCAACTTGCATGGGACCAGGTGAGGTTCTCGACGTGCGCTTGAGCGTGTGGATCGCGGCTGACCCATTGGCGTTGCGCGGGCTAGCGACGCCGACCGGATCGCGATCTGGCAGGCACCATCAAGGTGACGATCCACATACCAGCCTCGATTCCCTTGCGAAGCCGCAGCTCGATGCATTCGCTGGTGCAATCGACGTCTTGAGGTTGGGGGCGCTGTTGGCAATTCGGCGAGCAGCTTTACAGGGGGCGTGGATTCAGGCGTCAGCGGGGAATTGCCGGTCCTAAGGCTTGGTGATCGGCTCTGTAATCGCTGACGTAATTCCTGCTGCCCTTTGGCGCGATTCAGGTTTTGGACAGCACGCACATTCTCCCAACCGAACGAGCGTTGCGTAGAGGAAGGCGAGACGGGCGGACTGGAGCTTGTTCTGGCTGCTGAGGATGTGTTTTTTTGTCCTGGCACCGTACGCACTTCCTCAGGATCTCGTACCTTGGCTGGATCATGCGCAATTCCTTCGTCTTGTCGATTCTCGCCTTCTCCCTCGCACCAGGCATTGTGGTCGCGCAGGGGGACGAATGCACCGACCCCAAACCCGTGACTGTCGGTAGCTACGGTCCCTACTCTACGGTTGGCGCCACGTCGTCGTTGCCGGCGGTTTGGCCGTGTGAGCCGACGGCTGGCAACGATGTCTGGTTCGTTGCCCAGGCCAACGCCAACGGCACGGCCACGTTCGACACCTGTGGCTCAAGCTTCGACACCGTGCTCGAAGTGTTCGACGGAACGGGCGGCTGCGGCGCCCTAGTCAGCCTCGGCTGCAACGACGATTCGTGTGGCACGCGGTCACTCGTGACGGTCAACGTCACGCCCGGTCTGCTGCTCTACGTCCGAGTCGGCGGTTGGAACTTGAACACTGGTTCGTTTGTTCTCAACGTCGCCGGCGACCTCGGCACGGTGTCGGGATTCGCCGACGCCAACAACTACGGGTTGGGTTGCTACGACGGCCGCGCCTCGTTCTATGAGTCGATCACGAACCCGGCGAACTTCGACTTGTCGAACAGCAGCTTCACCATGGTGCCAGCGAACGGTGGCTACATCGTGACGGCTGGCCTGAGCCCGTTCGTGCCGCCGACGGGGACCGCCCAGGGGCTCGCCATGGGCGACGACTCGGTCGTGTCGGTCAATCTGACGTTGCCATTCCCGATCGCCGGTGGCTCGACGGGGTCTCTCGAAGTCTGCTCGAATGGTTACGTGTCGACGGATCCGGGCAACGGCCAGTCCGCCGTCATCAACGTCGTCGGTTTCCTGAACTCGCCGGCGGCCAGCTGGCGCTGTTGGCACGACTACGACCCCTCGGCCGGTGGCCAGGTGTTGTTCGAGGAGATCGCTGGCGTTGCCTACATCACGTGGGATCAGGTCCCCGACTGGAACGTTCCGGGCAGCGCCAGCACGTGGCAGTTCCAGTTCGACACAACGAGCGGCTTCGTGACCTACGCCTTCCAGCAGATGAGCCTCACGGGCAGCGGCGGCGGCGGCAACGGCCACCTGATCGGCTACGCGCCGGGCGGCGCATCGCTGGATCCGGGCAATACCGATCTGAGCGTCGCGATTCCGGCGGGCTTTTCGGTCCTCGGCGCGGATCTCTTCGACCTGAAGCACGACGCTTCGGATCGGCCGGTCATCGGCACCTCGATCTCACTCGAGACTAGCAACGTTCCGGCAACTGCGCCGATCGGCTTGCAGTTGTTGGGCTTCGTGCAGATCAACCCGGGCTTGGACCTGGCCGTGATCGGTATGCCGAATTGCCGGGCCTACGTGCAGTTCCTCGTGAGCCTCGCCATCACCCCGAGTGGCAGCACGGCGGCGTTCCCGCTGACCATCCCGAACAATCCTGCGCTCGCTGGCCAGCAGCTGTTTGCGCAGTCGGCCATGTTGGTACCGGGAGTCAACGCCTTCGGTGCAGTCAGCAGCAACGGCGTCGATTTGCGGCTGGATGTGAACTGAGCCGATCGGAAATCGGCTCGGCGCCTCTGCGCCGCCTCGGCGTCCGGACTCAGGTGCCGATCGTGACCTGGTAGGTGTCGGTCAGTGCCAGCCCCAGCCCGGCGCAGGCGCTTCCCCCGGCGAAGTCGGCACCCTGTACGAAGAACTGCAATCCGAGCATGGAACTCGTCGGCGGGACGAGGATTTGCAGGCTCGGGCCCGCGGCGTGCACCGACCAGTCATGGCCCACCACGCACGAGCAAATCGCCTGACTCGCAGGTTGTAGACCGGCGCCGACGAACGGCGTGCCGGTGAAGTTCTCGATCGTGGTTGTGAACGAGGTCGGGAAGGTCGGCAGGCCGCTGAACGACAACGTTGCGCTGCCGCAGCCCGACGCAGTCGTGAGCGCGAGAGCTCCGGGTCCCTGGCTGATGGAAAGCGGATAGGCCGCCGCCGTCGAACCGCCGATGACCCCGACGCGGATGAAGTAGGGCAGGCCAGCTTGCAGCATGCCGTGAACCTCGGCGCCGAGACCCAGGTGACCGCAGTCATCGTCCGCGCAGTCCAGCAAGGTGAGCTGGCCGCACGAGCCTGAGTACAAATTGAGGATGGTGTCCGGGGGAGTGAGACTTCCCGAACACGCACTGATCGTGTATGGCATGGTCACCGGCGGAACGAACACGAACCAACGATCGTTGTTCGCATTCCAGCACGACCACGGGGTTGGCGAGTTGGTGTAGCCGGCGTTGCTGAAACTGGCGGAGCCGATGGTGACCGGAACGGCACTTGCGCAGTCGTTGCCGGCTTGGCCGCTAGCGTCTCCGGTGAGCATCAAGAAGATGGCCATCGAGATGATGGCCGCTTGCGTGGGGGGCGAGCGCATATCAGTTTTCCGGGTGCGAATGGGTGCGGTTCGGGGCTTCCCAGACGGTATCTGATTCAGCGGCGGTTCGCTGCCCAGTCCTTGGCCGCGGCCTGGCATGCTTGGATTCGGTAGCATGCAAGACTTGGGGGCGGCCATCGTTACCATGTGAGTCGTCGCGACTACTTCGTGCGAATGAGAGTCGTGCCAAGACCCAGAATCCTGCTGTTGCTGCTGCTGCCCGCGTGTGTGTCGCCGAATGCGCTGCGCGATTCTAGCGAGGTGAGGCTCGGCCGGGCGCCCGCGCAACGCCACAGTGCTGGGCCGGAACCAGTTCCTCGAACCTCTGGCTGGGCTATCCGTACGTCGATCGAGAGATCCAAGTTCGACATCAAACAGCCTACCGCGTTCAGCCTGACAACTGGCAATACAGCGGCGGGCGTCGGCCCCAAGCAACGAGTCGAAGCCCAACTGACACGAGTGCATCAAGCAGTCTCCTATGCAACGGACCGCTTCGTCTTCGAAGGTTTGCTCGGTGCCTCGACACTCGAAGTCGACAGATGGCGCGATGACGGCGCCGACATTTCGATCGGCACTCGCGTTGGCGCGCGGCTCGTCGAGTTCGGTGCGCTTGCTACCAGCGCCAGCCTGAAATTGAGCCACAACCGGTCCGAGAACCTCTACCTCAACAGTCGCTCCGATGCCGAATGGTTCGAGGGCGATCTTCGCCTGGCAGCTGCGATCCTGCCGCAGTCAGACTCCGGTCGATGGCTGTCTCCGTACGCGGGACTGGCTTATCGCCGTGTCGACGGCCGACACGATGTGCCCGACTTGAACGCCGAGGCAAAGTTCGATGCCAATCTGGTCTACGGATTCGTCGGCGTCAACCTGCTGCCGAGTGCTGCCTGGCAACTGACCGCAGAAGGAATGCTCGGCGACGTCATGGGCTTGCAGCTCGCGATGACCTTCACGTTTTAGGTCATTCTTCGCCCGGCGCGCGCGCCTTGATCTGCAACGCGTGAACCGGCGCGTTCATCAGTTCGCCGAGCGCTTGGTAGATTCGGCGTTGACGCTGGACCCGGTTGAGGCCTTCGAACGCGGCGCTTTCGATCTCGAGCGAGAAGTGGCTCTCACCCGATCCGTCATGGCCGGAATGTCCGGCATGCTTGTCGCTATCGTTGCGCAGCGCGAGGCGGGTCGGCGCAAGTGCTGCTTCCAGGCGGCGAATCATCTCGGTCGCGACCGGACCGGTGGTCTCGTTGGGCATGACACCCTTATAGGGGGCATCGCACGCAAAGCCCATGGGGGCGGCGCAAGCACACCGGATACGTCCACATGATACGGTGTTGCCCATGGGCGAACTGCTTCGTCTGCTACGCCGCCGCGATCACCTACTCAATCCAACTACTGTGAAGACCACCGTCGCGTGTCCCGTTCTCGCCCAGTTGCTATCAGCCCAGTTGCGATGGGCCAAGTTACTACTGACCGCTGCGCTCACCGGCGTGTGTTGTTCGCAGGGCACCGTCACCGAGATCGCGAGTTTTCCAAGTGGAGCGGGGCCGAGCCATCACGCCGTCGACCTGTTCGGCATCACGGTGTTCACCGTCTATGACGATGTGTGGCGCACCGATGGCTCGGCATCGGGAACCTTCCAGCTTGCGGCCAGAAGCACGGTCGGTCTCAGCAGCGAGGTCTTTGTACGCATGGGCGATCATGTGTATTTCACGAACTGGACTGCGGCGGTCGGCGAAGAGTTGTGGCGAACGGATGGAACGGTTGCGGGCACCGGCATGGTGCGTGACTACCTGCCCGGCGCTGCGAGCACCCAGCCCAGGCAGATGACTCCGATTGGGCGCTACCTGGTCTTCTCCGGCCAGACTCCGCCGTCGGGTGGCATCGAAGTCTTCGTCAGCGATGGCAGCTTTTCGGGCACCCAGTTGCTCCGCGACATCCTGCCCGGAGCCAGTGGCAGTTCTCCGAGTGGTTTTGTGTCGTTGGGGGATCGGGCGGTGTTCACGGCCAACGATGGTGTGCACGGCCGCGAGTTCTGGATCACGGACGGCACGCCAGCGGGAACGTCGATGGTCGCCGACTTGGTGCCAGGATCGAATGGCATCTCGGCTGCGTCCCTAGGCGTCGTTGGCAGGCGAAGCCTGTGGATGCAAGGTGCCTATTCCAACGTCGAACTCTTGACTACGGACGGCACGGCAGCGGGCACGATGAGTTTGCATCAGTGGCCTGTGCAGCTGTCGAGTGCGACTCCTTTGACAGGCTTCGTCGAGGCGTCCGGGCGATCCTTTTTCTGCGTCGGTATCTACCACGGGGGTTCCGCAACGAGCTTCGACCTTTGGTCGACCGATGGCACGCCGGCTGGAACCGTAGGGCATGGCGAGATCTGGCCCGCCGCGTACCGTCCAGGCAACCCGACTCCACGACTGTGGGCCTTGGGGGCGCAGTTGATGTACGAGCGAGAGACCGCGGCCGAGGGACGTGAGCCGTGGATCTTCGATCCGGCAACGAGTCAGTCAGCGCTGGTCGCGGACTTTGCCCCCGGCACTGCCTCGAGCAAGGTTAACGATGTTGTGTTTCGGAATGCGAATCAGGCGATCGCTCTGGTCAGTCTGAGCGGTCCGCAGACAGCGTGGACCATCGATCCGTCGGGAGTGACGCCGCCAGTTGCGCTGCGAGCTGACGTCGATTCCCTGATCCCAGTTGGCGAGCGCTACGTGTGGTTCGTCGGACAGGACGGCGTTTCCGGCTACGAGTTCTGGCGCACCGATGGCACGGCTACCGGAACGCACCGGGTCGGCGGGGAGGCTGTGGTTGGTGCTCAGGGCATCTGGGTCGACGACGCGGTGTTGTCGGGCGGGAAGTTGATCGTCTTTGGAG
>TARA_R110002096_G_scaffold152824_6_pt1 | contig 16165 bp, 21 predicted proteins | sample TARA_R110002096 | Tara Oceans TARA_R110002096 (sample SAMEA4397295) | marine metagenome | biome: Polar Biome; feature: [DCM] deep chlorophyll maximum layer (ENVO:01000326); material: water (ENVO:00002006), including particulate matter (ENVO:01000060) such as... | depth 35 m | reverse complement strand
CAACCTACGATAGGCCTGCGCGATTTCCAGCGCTACTACGGATGAACCGATCACGACCAGATGTTCAGGTAATTCCTCCGCAAACAGTGCTTCATTCGAGGTCCAGTAAGGCGTGTTTGCCAGCCCTTCGATGGGCGCAATAGTCGGGGTCGATCCAGTCGCGATCAGGATCTTATCGGCAGAGAGTTCTTGCTCGGAGCCATTCGGGTGACGGATGATTAGGCTATTCGCATCGTTAAAGCGCGCATAGCCTTTGACCAAACTCAATGCCGGATTGGCATCAAGAATATTTTGATATTTAGCGCCACGGAGTTCTTCGACGCGAGCCGTTTGTTGTTGTGTCAATAGAGTGCGGTTCACTTCAGGTGTGTGATTTTCCAGTCCTGCAAAAGGATTAATGCGCTGTTGCTGGGCCAGCTGGGCCGCGCGAATCAATATCTTGGATGGCACACAGCCGACGTTGACGCAGCAGCCACCAATGACTTCAGCGCCTTCGATGATGGTGACCTTGGCGCCGCCTTCGGCAGCCTTGATGGCGCAGGCAAATGCCCCGGAACCGCTGCCAATAATGGCTACATGCTGTGCGCTATTTCCACCGGTCGTGCTAGTAGTATCTGAACTACAAGAACCAGCCTGTTCTGTGCTTTCATCGACGGTATAACCCAGAGCGACAATCGCACCAATGATGTCAGCAACACCGATACTGTCCGTCGTTTCGATTGCTGCCTGGGCGTTTTCATAAGAGACATCTGCGTGTTCCACACCGTCAATGGCTTCCAGTGTTTCTTTGATATGGCTTGCACAGCTGGTGCAGGTCATACCTTGTAGTGATAGTAATATCATTAACTTTCCTCAGTCAGTTTTATTCGGACTTCGCAAGCGGTTTCTGTTTTATACCGATTTCACAACGCTCATCGTCACAGCGTTTATTCGCCGAGAAAAAAATATCCCAGAGGGACACGGCGAACATCAATACCAATGCTGAATAGGTGACGTAAGCACTCCAGCCGTATTGAAACAATGGATAAAGTGATAGCCGATACGAGTCAGTAAACGTATTAGCATGTCCATCATCAGCTTACTCTTTGGCTGTAGAGGGGTAGCCGGCGTTAGTGGTGGCGTCGGTGAGCGCTTTAACCGTGGTTTTTTCATCATCAAAGGTAACTACGGCTAATTTGGTCTCGAAGGTCACCTCGGCTTTACTGACGCCTTCCACGTTCTGTAACGCTTTTTTGACCGTAAACGGGCAAGTGACACAGTTCATGGTCGGCACTTCCAAAGTGGCCGTTTGCTCTTTGGCAAATGCGCTCAGACTCAGTAAGGGTAACAAGCACACAAAAGCGATTTTTTTTATACGTTTCTCCAAAATTTAAAGTGATTCGGTTTGATATCAAAGATTAGAGGCATCAGGCAAACCAAATGATCCAATAATTACTGGTAACTAACACCAGTGCCGTGAGCGTAGCTACCCAAAAAATCACCTGCCGCCGCCTGCGTACTTGCGGTATGCCACAGGCGGAACCAGGCACACAATCCTCGACGGGGCGATAAACTTTCCAACCGGCAAAGCTAAATAACGCTAAGACAAGCAGGATAAAAAAAGGGCGATAAGGCTCTAATAACGTCAGGTTGCCAATCCAGGAGCCACTCACACCCAGTAGCAATAAAACGAATGGCCCTGCGCAACATAGGCCTGCACCGACAGCGGCGACAACTCCCCCAATAATGGGCAGATTGGAATCTTTCTCGGACACGGCTTACTCCTCTGATTTCAGTGTGTGGAGTAAGTGTAAATGCCGTACCAATGTACGGAGTCAAGCGGATTTTATGGGTGGGGTGAATCGGCTACGGTTGGAGGGAATCAATGATCGGGCAATGGCTATCATCTTCATTACTATGACACTGCAACAACAGTGCTTTGAGTGCTTTTTCCAAGCGTCGCAAATCCGCCATTTTTTCTTTAACGGCGGCGAGCTTATGCTCAGCTAATTCCTGAACCTGGACGCAGGGGCTATCGTTCAGGTTCAGTAGATTGGCTATCTCATCCAAGGTAAATCCCAGCTCCTGGGAACGCTTGATGAAACGAATGCGGTTAATCGTATCATCGGGGTAGTGACGATACCCAAGCTCCGGTTTTGCTGGTTGCTCAATTAATCCCCGGCGCTCATAGAAACGTACCGTCTCTACATTGATAGCCAGTGCTTTTGCCACTTTGCTGATAGTTTGTGCCATCGCTACTCATCAGTACATCCAGCAGGGGGATGCTTGTTTATGTCTTCAGCGCCTCGCTGAAAAAAATGATAGCCGCGCCCACGAAACAGAATGCGACACCCAGTAGATCGTAACCATTGGGTAACTGTTTTTCCACAGCAACCCCCCATAATAATGATGCGGCAATATACACACCACCATAGGCCGCATAGGCGCGACCAGCGTAAGAGGCTTCTACTTGCGCCAAAATCCAAGCGAAGCTCACCAAAGAAATAACTGCTGGTATAAGCCAAAGCGGGTTTTTATCCAGTTTCCACCATCCCCCAAAGGCATAGCAGCCAGCAATTTCAAAAAATGCCGCAACAAGAAAGAATCCAAACGTCATACCACTATCCACCTAAGTTTAAAATAGCGAGAGAGCATACAATGGTCCTTCCCGAGCTGACATGCTTAGGTTAAACATCTATCTCGCCCCAACCGGTTGCATCCTGAAATAAGCTAAGTTACTCACTAGTGATCTAAAGATTTTAAGTTAGATGGTTTGCATATACTAATTATCGTATATACTATTGTCCATATATTATACATGGACCAGACTAATGAATCCCGTTCAATTCTATAAATGCCTATCCGACGAAACCCGGCTTCGTTGCTTGATGCTGATTCAGAGAGAAAATGAGCTGTGCGTTTGCGAGCTAACAGAGGCGTTGAACGAGATACAACCAAAAATCTCACGCCATCTGGCGCAATTGCGCCAGTGCGAATTACTACTCGATCGAAAACAGGGGCAATGGGTTTTTTACCGTATCAATCCTGCGTTACCGGATTGGGCGAAATCTGTCATTGAACAAACGGTTGAATCAAATCAGGTTTTTTTAAAAGAAAACCTAACCAATTTATCGCGTATGGGTGATAGGCCGAATCGTGTAGTTAATTGTTGCTAAAAATTTAATCTAACACATATGTTTTTTCATATATAAATTGTCACACAGGAAACTTCTATGGGCTTATTTGAACGCTATCTGTCTGTCTGGGTTGGTATCTGTATCGCAGCAGGCGTATTACTGGGTAATTTTTTCCCTCAGCAATTTACACTGATTGCTTCGCTGGAATGGGCTCATGTCAATTTGGTGGTAGCCGTTTTAATCTGGGTCATGATTTACCCGATGATGGTGCAGATTGATTTCAGTGCGATTAAAGACGTGGGAAAAAAGCCGAAAGGATTGCTGCTGACGCTGGTGATTAACTGGTTGATCAAACCCTTTACCATGGCGGCATTAGGGTGGTTATTCTTTAAGGTTTTCTTTGTCTCTCTGGTCGATCCACAAAGTGCCAATGAATACATTGCAGGTATGATTTTATTGGGCGTAGCGCCTTGTACTGCAATGGTGTTCGTTTGGAGCCAATTAACTAAAGGCGATGCTAACTATACGTTGGTACAAGTATCGGTGAACGATATCATTATGATATTTGCTTTTGCTCCGATTACTGCTTTTCTTCTAGGCGTTAGCGATATTGAAGTGCCTTGGGAAACATTACTCTTTTCAGTCGTGCTTTATGTGGTACTCCCGTTAATAGCAGGTATTGCTACCAGAAAACTATTAAGCAAAAGTGAAGACCCACATTGTTTACAGGAATTATTGAATACGTTAAAGCCTTGGTCAATTGTTGGTTTACTAGGCACTGTCGTTTTATTGTTTGGCTTTCAAGCTGAAACAATACTCTCACAGCCAGTCACAATTTTATTGATTGCGATTCCATTACTCATACAGACTTATGGGATTTTTGCTATTGCATATGCGGCAGCGATAGCCTTAAAACTTCCACATAATATTGCTGCACCTGCTGGCATGATCAGTACATCGAATTTTTTTGAATTGGCAGTTGCCGTAGCAATTTCATTATTTGGGCTGCACTCTGGCGCAGCATTGGCCACGGTCGTTGGTGTATTGGTTGAAGTCCCTGTCATGTTGTCTTTGGTCTATTTTGCCAATAGAACCCGTCACTGGTTTGGAGAATAAATATGTTTCAAGTATTTACTGATTTCGCGAGCTGGCTGACCTATGCCATTTTAGGTCTATCCGCAGACACCAAACTAGGGGATGCGATACATTTCTTTATTGAAGATGTCAGTAAAATATTTGTTTTGCTTATTGTGATGATTTACTTCATTGCACTGCTTAGAGCCTCCCTGAAAGTAGAAAAAGTTCGGGACTACTTGGCAGGTAAAAATCGAGGTATCGGTTACTTAATGGGTTCAAGCTTTGGTGCAATTACACCATTTTGCTCCTGCTCTAGTATCCCCGTATTTCTTGGTTTTACTTCTGCTGGTATTCCTGTTGGCATCACCATGTCTTTTTTACTGACATCGCCACTGATTAATGAAGTCGCGATTTTACTTCTAATGAGTTTGCTCGGTTGGAAGTTCACAGTCCTCTACGTTGTTATTGGTATGGCCGTTGGTATTCTTGGCGGTTTATTTTTGGATACGATCAAAGCGGAACGCTGGTTACAGTCTTTTGCCGCTGATGCGTTAAAACAAGGACAACAAAATACCCAAAATTCAATGCAGGCAGCAGAATCTACGGAAAGTTTATCTTTCAAAGAACGTCATGAATTTGCTAAAGAAGAGTCATTAGAAATTTTTGGTCGCGTATGGAAATGGGTGATTGTGGGAGTTGGGCTAGGAGCTGCTTTACACGGTTTTGTTCCAGACGGTTGGATTGAACAACACCTAGGCGATGGGCAGTGGTGGTCAGTTCCTGCCGCCGTTCTATTAGGTATACCGCTTTATTCAAATGCAACAGGTGTTATTCCTGTGATGGAAAGCCTCATCAATAATGGCCTTCCTGTAGGCACAACGCTCGCATTCTGCATGAGTACTGTTGCAGCAAGTTTTCCTGAATTTATTCTGCTTAAGCAAGTGATGCAATGGCGTTTGTTAGTCACAGTTTTTGTCATGCTGCTCGTGTCATTCACATTGGTTGGCTGGATATTTAACGCGTTTTCTTCTTTTTTATGAGGTGATTTATGAAACAAATAAAAGTATTAGGCAGTGGCTGTAAAAAGTGCGTAAAAACCGCTGAGTTAATTGAAAAAGTGGCCAGTGAGCATGAGATTTCTGTTTCAGTATCAAAAGAAACGAGTCCGCAAGTCATTATGTCTTACGGTGTTATGAGTACGCCTGCCGTCGTTATTGATGAGATTCTAGTGCACTCGGGTTCGGTTCCAGAGCTTTCCGAAATAAAAGAGTGGTTAGTGGCTTAAGTTTATAGCCTGACTGTTAGCCTTCACTAATGAAGGCTAACAAACTTAAATACTACCGATGCAATAAAGAGAGGCACTATGAGCACTAAAATGAGCTTCAAAGTAACCGCCAAAAGAGAAAATGAACATGGAACCTTGATCAAATGTAAAGAGGCGTTATTAGTCGCTGATACTGATCTAAAAGGCCGTGCTGATGCCTTTAATCCAGCTGAATTATTAATGAGTGCTTTAGCGGCATGCATTATTAAGGGTATTGAAAGAGTTACTCCCATTTTAAATTTTGAGCTACAGGGAGTAGAAGTTGATATCTCAGGTATCAGACAGGATGTACCGCCAAAGATGGAGTCCATTCAATACACGATTAAGGTGACAAGCCAAGAGTCAGACCATCGCTTAGCGCTTCTACATGAGAATGTTCGAAAATATGGCACTGTGTTTAATACGCTCATGCCTGGCACTCAATTAAATGGATCACTCGTTCGCGCTTAAAGGTTTCATAATGACTCATGAACACATCCATACTCAAAATTATGGGCGTATATTTAAAATAGCCATTGCCCTAAATCTTGGCTATGTTTTGCTTGAATTTACATTCGGCTGGCAGATTAATTCTTTAGCGTTACTTGCTGATGCGAGTCACAACTTAAGCGATGTTGGCGGTTTGCTACTGGCATGGATGGCCTTTGCTGTTGGAAATATTAAACCCAACCAGAATCATACCTTTGGTTGGAAAAAAGCATCGGTTTTAGCCAGTTTTTTTAATGCGGTTATTTTACTTTTTGCAATGGGTGCCTTGGCTTGGGAAGCCATATCACGACTAGATCAAGTTAATAGTACACAACCAATGACCATAATTTGGGTGGCAGGCGTGGGTGTTATTATTAATGCGCTAACGGCAGCACTGTTTATTAAAGGAAGTCACACCGATTTAAATATTAAGGGGGCATTTCTACATATGGCAGCGGATGCTTTGGTATCACTGGCCGTTGTTATATCGGGTGTAATCTATTTATTTTGGCCTATTTCTTGGTTAGATCCTGCTATGAGTTTATTAGTCGCGTTAGTCGTTGTGCTGAGTACTTGGTCATTGCTTAAAGGTTCAACCCACCTTTTATTTGAGGGTGTACCAGACAATATTAATTCTGAATCTATCAGCCAAGTATTAAATGATCATACCCAAATCCAGCATGTTCATGACTTGCATATTTGGGCAATGTCGACGACTGAAAATGCTCTGAGTGTGCATGTCGTTGTTAATAATAATGATGAGTTCAATTTTAAGCTACTTGAAGAACTTAAGAGCTTATTACACGAGCGCTTTGAAATCTCTCACGTGAGCATTCAAATAGAATCTATAGAATTTGCGAAAAATTGCACCTCTTTAAACTGTGCTTTTGATCCACAACCATTACCAACTCATGACAAATAAATTATTTATAAATACCTAGGAGCTACGAATGCCTCATCCCTTTGATATATTGCCCCTTAAAAATGGAGCAAAGTTTGTTTTTACACCTTGTCCAGGAACAAAAGATACAAGTGTCTCTGAAGCACTAGAAACCCTAAAAGAAGCAGGTGCAAAGAACATAATCACAGTCTTATCTGATGATGAAATAGAATCACTTTCAGTATCGTCGCTTGAACGGGATACAGCAGCAAAGAATATAGCTTGGTATCAACTGCCTATCGAAGACGATTGCGAACCAGCTGAATCTTTCAAAGGTGCGTGGGAGCTGGCGAAAAATGAACTTTTAGCGTTGATTGAGCATAAAGAAACAATTGCGATTCATTGCCGAGGAGGCTCTGGCCGAACGGGTTTAATGGCGGCTATTTTATTACTTGAGACCGGTGAAGCTTGGGAGGATGTAAAGCAGAAGATTCAAAGCATCCGACCGAAAGCATTAACGCATCCTGCACATATTAATTATTTGAAAACACACTATTCAAACAGAGGTAATTATGTCTATTAAAGTTGGTATCAATGGTTTTGGTCGTATGGGCCGCCTTACAATGAGATCTGCATTTGATTGGGATGATATCGAAATCATTCAAATCAATGACCCTGCAGGTGATGCAGCCACATTGGCTCACTTACTTACATTCGATTCTGTGCATGGTATTTGGCACCATCAAGCAACCCATGAAAATGACACAATGCTTGTGGCGGGTAAGCGAATTACGTGTACGCAAAACAAAACAATAGCTGAAACAGATTGGTCTGACTGTGATGTCGTGATCGAAGCCAGTGGCAAGATGAAAAACAAAGCAGTGCTTCAAGCCTATCTTGATCAAGGCGTAAAGCGTGTTGTCGTGACCGCACCCGTTAAAGAAGAAGGCGTTTTAAATGTCGTGATGGGCGTTAACGATCAGCTCTATAATAAAGAGTTACATCCTATTGTGACAGCCGCGTCTTGTACTACAAACTGCCTTGCTCCCGTGGTTAAAGTAATTCACGAAAAGCTCGGTATCGTTCATGGTTCAATGACCACTATTCATGACATTACCAATACGCAAACCATTTTGGATGCGCCGCATAAAGATCTTCGACGAGCGCGTGCTTGTGGTATGAGTATGATTCCGACCACAACGGGCTCTGCTACGGCAATTACCCATATTTTTCCTGAGTTAAAAGGTAAATTAAATGGCCACGCTGTACGCATTCCACTTGCGAACGCCTCTCTCACGGATTGTGTATTTGAAGTTAGCCGAGCAACAACCGCTGAAGAAGTGAATTTATTATTTAAAGACGCCGCTGAAAACGAGTTGAAAGATATTATGGGCTATGAAGAGCGTCCTCTTGTGTCGATTGATTATAAGACAGATCCTCGTTCAAGCATCATTGATGCCTTATCGACGATGGTGGTCAATGGTACTCAAGTGAAGATCTATGCGTGGTATGACAACGAATGGGGTTATGCAAACCGAACAGCAGAACTAATGCGCTTAGTTGGCAAGTCTGATAAGGAGTAGCTGTTGATGAGTTGGCTTGCACAGCTTTCCCCCGAAATTCGCCAATATATGGTGGTAACGGGTAACTATTGGGCTTTTACCCTGACTGACGGTGCATTACGTATGTTGGTTGTGCTGCACTTTCATGCTTTGGGGTACAACCCGCTAGAAATCGCAATGCTGTTTCTCTTTTATGAGATTTTTGGTGTCATCACTAACCTAATTGGGGGTTGGCTAGGTGCGAGGCTGGGCCTGAACAAAACCATGAATATTGGTTTGTTTTTGCAAGTTGTTGCGCTGGCCATGTTGTTGGTTCCTAGTGCATGGCTGACGATTCCTTGGGTGATGGCGGCGCAAGCCGTTTCAGGTATTGCAAAAGACCTAAATAAAATGAGCGCTAAAAGCTCTATTAAATTGTTGGTTCCTACGAATGCTGAAGGTCAGCTTTATAAGTGGATTGCTATACTTACAGGCTCAAAGAATGCTCTAAAAGGTGCTGGTTTTTTCCTTGGTGGCGCTCTCTTAAGCCTATTTGGATTTGAAGGTACAATTATAGGTATGGCTTCGGCCTTATCCTTAGTTTGGATATTCAGCTTAATTAGCTTAAAAAAGGATATGGGCAAAGCCAAGAACAAACCCAAGTTCACTGAGATCTTCTCCAAAAGCAAAGCAATCAATTACCTTTCCGCTGCTCGAATGTTTTTGTTTGGCTCAAGAGATGTTTGGTTTGTTGTCGCACTGCCAGTTTATTTAGCGAGCACCTTTGGTTGGGATCACTGGTATGTGGGAGGTTTTCTGGCAACCTGGGTCATTGCTTATGGCTTTGTACAAGGAATTGCCCCCAAAATTACAGGCACCAAAAGTGGTCAGTCGCCCGATGGTCGCCATGCACTTGTCTGGGCATTGGGGCTTGGTGTTTTGCCTATCATCATTGCGTTATCGCTAACCTTTAGCTGGCATGCAGAAACGATGCTATTAGTGGGCTTACTTGTGTTTGGAGCAGTCTTTGCGGTGAACTCTTCATTACACAGCTACCTCATTGTTAGTTATGCTGGTGAAGACGGTGTATCGCTGGATGTGGGGTTTTATTACATGGCAAATGCTATGGGTAGATTAATTGGTACCGTATTATCTGGCTGGCTATATCAGGGCTATGGTCTGGCGATGTGTCTTTGGGTATCGGCTGGTTTTATCTTTCTGACGGCGCTAATCTCGTTGGGGTTACCTAAGCACCAAACACAAGGTACAAGTAACGTAATATGAGTTTTTTATGGTTTATCGTAGCAGCCGTGTTTGAAATTGCAGGCTGCTACACTTTTTGGATGTGGTACAAGCTTGATAAAAGTATCTTTTGGTTGATTCCAGGCCTACTGTCGCTTGCGCTTTTTGGATGGATTCTGTCACTTGTGGACGCATCTTTTGCCGGACGAGCCTATGCTGCTTATGGTGGGATTTATATTGCTATGTCATTAGTGTGGGCGGCGACTATCGAAGAGCATATGCCTTCAGTATGGGACGGATTAGGTGCTTAATTATGCTTGGTAGGGGCATCGGTTATTTTCTTTAACACCTTTGCTAGTCATTAACGGCGATTATATCCCGTATGTAATAAACTAGCTTTTTGAATTATTCTTACATTTTTATTTTATAGGAAAGTACTTTGCTTATCAGTCCACCTTAGCCTATTGCTCACAGTCAGTTAGATTGTCATCTTCTTATTTTTTAGGTGGCTCACATCTTTTGTGCAACCCCTTCTTTTGTTCCACATTTCTCGTTTTGATGTGTATGCATTATTGGGCATTACAGTTTATTTATAGGTAGTTAATTAATGATTGAATCAATAAAGCAGGATTGGTTTTCTAATATTCGTGGGGATATGCTCGCGGGTATCGTGGTTGCGTTAGCTTTGATTCCTGAAGCGATCGCCTTTTCTATTATTGCTGGCGTAGATCCAAAAGTTGGGCTGTACGCGTCCTTTTGCATTGCTGTCGTCATTGCTTTTACCGGTGGGCGTCCAGGTATGATTAGTGCGGCGACGGGGGCCATGGCACTGTTAATGGTCACCTTGGTAAAAGAGCACGGGCTGGAATATTTGCTGGCCGCCACACTGTTAACTGGGGTACTACAAATTGTGGCTGGGTTTTTGAAACTTGGTAGCTTAATGCGGTTTGTTTCTCGCTCTGTCGTTACAGGTTTTGTGAATGCATTGGCTATTCTCATTTTTATGGCGCAGTTGCCAGAATTAACCAGTGTGACTTGGCATGTTTACGCGATGACTGCAGCTGGGTTAGGGATCATATATCTGTTCCCCTTACTTCCTGCTATTGGCAAAACCATTCCTTCGCCACTTGTCTGTATCATTGCTCTAACAGTGATTGCCACATTGTTGAACCTAGATATTCGCACCGTTGGTGATATGGGACAGCTACCCGATACCCTGCCTATTTTTCTTTGGCCTGATGTTCCGATAAATCTCACAACCCTGCAAATAATATTACCTTATTCCATTGGTCTGGCCGTTGTTGGTTTACTCGAATCCATGATGACAGCAACTATTGTCGATGATTTAACCGATACCAAAAGTGATAAAAACCGTGAATGTAAAGGTCAAGGTATTGCTAATATTGGTGCAGGCCTTATGGGAGGCATGGCCGGTTGTGCCATGATTGGTCAATCAATTATCAATATAAAATCTGGTGGTAGGGGGCGGCTTTCGGCATTTTCTGCAGGTGCTTTTCTTTTGATTATGGTCGTATTTCTAGATGATTGGTTAAAACAAATCCCCATGGCAGCGCTGGTCGCGGTGATGATTATGGTATCAATCGGTACTTTTTCTTGGGACTCGCTTCGAAATCTAAAAAAACACCCGCTATCCACTAATATTGTAATGATAACGACCGTCGTTGTAGTCGTGGCAACCCACAATCTAGCTATCGGCGTATTCGCCGGAGTCTTATTGGCCGCATTGTTTTTTGCCAATAAAATTGGTCGCTTTATGATCGTTAAGAATGATAGCCCCAAAGAAGGCCATCGTCGATACAGCGTAGTGGGCCAGGTGTTTTTTGCATCGGCAGATCACTTCATGGAATCTTTTGATTTTAAAGAAGTAGTTGATCGCGTTACCATCGATTTACACCAAGCGCATTTTTGGGACATTACCTCGGTCGCCGCGCTGGATAAAATCGTTATCAAGTTTAGCCGTGAAGGCGCTGAAGTCGATATCATCGGTATGACTGAAGCAACCGCTACCGTCATCGATAAATTTGGTGTCTACGATAAGCCTGAAGAAGTTGAAAAACTAATGGCTGGCCACTAACCCAAGGAGAACAATAATGACAAAACATCGAATTACTGCCTGTATAGATACATCAGCTATCTCAACTACTGTATGCGATACCGCCGCTTGGGCTAGCGCTATCCTGGAAGCACCATTGACCTTTCTGCATGTGCTGGAAAAACACAGATCTTTAGCAAAAGAAGATTTGTCTGGAACCATTGGCCTTGGTAGTCGAGAGCATTTGCTAAAAGAGTTGACGGCACTGGATGAAAAACGGAACAAGTTAGCTATCGAGCACGGCAAGCATTTGCTGGAAGATGCCAAACAACTTGCTTTAGCTAACGGGGCGGTTGAAGTCACGACTGAACAGCGTCACGACCAGTTGTTAGACGCGCTATTGTCGTATGAAGAACACACCCGCTTGTTTGTTATAGGTAGACTTGGTGAAGAACACGAATTGAATAAGCAAGTCATAGGCTCCCATATAGAAAATGTCGTGAGAGCAATCCATACACCCATATTGATGGCGACAGGTCAATTTTCGACCCCCGGCAACTATATGTTGGCTTATGATGGCAGCCAAACCGCAGACAAAGCTATCGAGCGAATTGCGAACACTCCTTTGCTGTCCAATCTTCCAGGGCATGTCGTGATGGTTGGAAAAGAGACGTCGGAAAACTATGAATATCTTGAGATTGCATGTGAAATCTTATCTCGCAAAGGCCATCAGGTTCAGCCTCATCTACTTCAGGGTGATGTCAATGAGAGTCTGATGGACTTTCAGGAACGCTTCAATATTGAACTGAAGGTGATGGGAGCCTTTGGTCATTCACGAATTAGAGAATTCATTGTTGGCAGCAACACCACTAAAATGCTAGCCACGAGTACCGTTCCCGTGTTGATATTGCGTTAGCCTGGTAGGGGAATGGAAGCGTGACTGATTTGGATATTGCCAGTTAATGTGTGATGTCAGGGGTAAAGCGTGATGAAATACTAGTTCTTAAGGACGCTCGACAGAAATCACGGTAAATCGTAAAGCTTGATTAAAAGGGTAGTCTTGCATGAATGCATTGAAACAGAAAGCCAACCAATGAAGCGCCAATCTAGTGATGCTGGAACGTTTGGGTTTTGCGAGGAATCAATTGCTTTAAAACGCTTGGAAATAGATCTTGCGAGTCTTAAATACATCGACTGTACTCTGATTCAGCTAAGGCCAGTGTTATATATGGCTGTAGTAAGCATCAAATCATAGTACGGACTTTTGAATAACAAACATAAGTTTAGAGTGAGTCTAATAACTTTTTTAGCTCTATATAAGTAGGCAGTCCTTATGATTGACGTCATTATTCTAGCCATAGCATTAAGTATGGATGCCTTTGCTGTATCAATTGGTCTAGGGTCAAAGCATACGAAGGACACCCGATCCTTAGCGCTCATGTCAGGCGTTTATTTTGGTATTTTTCAGGCAATAATGCCACTGCTAGGTTATATGGGCGGGAAAGGTGTATTAGGTTGGGTGGAAGGGTACGCCCCCTGGATCGCCTTTATATTGCTATTGATGATTGGTTTAAAAATGATTTATGAAGCTCTTTCTGAAGGAATAGAAGAAGATATTGTCCAAATTACACATAAAGTAATTTTAATTCTTGCCATAGCCACGAGCATTGATGCAATGGCTGCCGGATTCACACTAACTCTTCTTGATGTTAATCCTCTATTAGCATGTTTTATTATTGGTGTTACAACGTTTATTTTTAGCTGGATAGGCACTGTCATTGGAGCTAGAAGTGGAACATGGCTTGAAAGCAAGGCTGAACTAGCCGGTGGTGTTGTGCTTATATTAATTGGCATTAAAATGGTCTTAGAATAAAACTCACTATGACAAGAATTTCTAATGTTGCTATGACCGCCGCAGTTTTACCCGAGACTGTAACCAGAACCATGCGAATTACACATCACCATTTACTAAAGAGAAGGTACATTGTAAGCTTTTCCACTACCGTTTTATCCAGCTAATTTATAACTATTTCGCTTATCTTTTTCTAATATACCCAAACAATGTAGCCCTCTTAAATCCTTTTGGATTTCATCAATATCAAGATTATAAGATGCTGCCTTTGTAATCCCCCCAATAAATAACCGACGTTTTGAGTAGAAAATTCTTATAATGAAATAAAGGAGTTTTCTATGAAGAAATCACGATTTCTCCATCTGTTAGGCCAATTTGGTCCGGTACATGTGTTGGACTATTTGTTTTTTATTACCGTCGGCAGTTTTTGTTTTAGTGCTTACGGGATTTTTTTAGGCTTCCTTTGTCGAACTCAGGCAAGCGCCAGAACGCTAGGTGTTATCTTTTTTTTACCACACCTGCTTCCGTCTGCGATGGCCGATGTGTCACAAAAATTAACGGCCGTTGCACCTTTTTTGCCATCATATCAATTGTTCAAACCGCTTCAATCTATACTTTTGGAAGACGCTAGGGTGTCGGATATGGTTTTTGAGGGCGGCTATTTACTGCTGCTTGGGTCGTTGATGTTTTCTCTTTCCTACTGGCTGATGAAAAAACGCTGGCTGATGTGATATGCGCTGCAACTTATCATCAAGGCATAATTATTTCAGGTAGTAGGCGGCCAAATTCTTTTTTTACCACGGCATAGCACTCGCATGTTCTCGTTTCCAATCCCGCGCGGTTGACCAGGGTGATGTGGCCGCGACGATAAACGATTAAGCCGGCTTTTTGCAAGTTACCGGCAGCTTCCGTGACACCTTCGCGGCGCACGCCGAGCATATTGGCAATCAATTCCTGAGTCATAATCAGTTCGTTGGAGTATAAACGATCGAAACTTAGCAACAGCCAGCGACAAAGCTGCTGATCGAGGGAGTGATGTCGATTGCACACAGCGGTTTGTGCCATTTGTGTGAGTAGGGCTTGAGTGTAGCGCAGCAACAAATGTTGAAGATCGCCGGAGCGATTAAATTCCTGTTTTAGCAGAGGCCCTTTTAAGCGGTAGGCGTGCCCCGCGCTTTGTACAACGGCGCGATTGGGCATGGTTTCGCCGCCCATAAACAAGGCTACGCCGATGATGCCTTCGTTGCCAACAACAGCTATCTCGGCTGAGGCACCATCGAGCATGACATACAGTAGAGAGACAATAGCAGTCGTTGGAAAATAGACATGACGCAACTCGTTGCCGGATTCGTAAAGGACATCGCCTAACGGCATCGGCACCAGTTCAAGGTGAGGAATCAGGCGCTCTCGTTCTTGTGTTGTTAGAGCGGCGAGCAAGTGGTTCTGCGTGGGGGAGTGCTGGTCGTGCATGGGTACTCCGTGCTATCAGTAACCGCGAAATTGCTCAACTGTATAGTGTTCTAGCGCATCATATAGCATTTGTTCTGTGTGTGCGATAGCGTACAGACTAAACTAGGGGGTCTAGGTAAAGTCGTGAATCTATAACCCGCTCTTCGGTACGCAGAGCGGGTTATATCCCAACAGCTCTAGCGTAATCGAGACGGTTGCGCTGACCTTACTCAGGCTCGAGTCAATTAACCAAAAGGTATAGATCATGAACTTAGCCAAAACCATCAGTACAGCCCTCATTATGAGTGCCTTTCTTGTCGTCCTATCCGGTTGTGAAGGGAACGAAGGTCCGGTAGAAAAAGCGGGTAAGAAAATAGACCAGACGACACAAAAGCTCGGTGGAAAAATCGAAGCGGCCGGCGAAAGTATCCAGGACGCTGCTAAAGGCAACGACTTGTCATCGTTGTACTGTTGAGGTATCAGAAGCAACCGTGATTTCCAAGGCTGAAATCAGGTAGAAACAAGACCTCGGCAGCGGATTTTTTTTGCAACAAATGCAAGCCTTGCACCAGCGAGTTAAATAATAGCGTATTATATTTCTTTAAAAAATATAACGAATTTTTACATGCTGTTGACACTTACGACTATTAATAAGCCCACACCAATATCAAATGTTCATCGGTTATTATCAACCGATGGGAGATAATCATTGCTTATGGATGATCAGGTATGGATGCGTCGGGCTATTGAGTTGGCGCGCAAAGCAGAAACATTGGGCGAAGTACCGGTAGGTGCGCTGATCGTAATGCAAGACCGATGCATTGCTGAAGGTCACAATAGGCCAATTCAAAACTCAGACCCAACAGCGCACGCCGAAATTATAGCCATTCGCGAAGCAAGCCAACGTTTGCAAAATTACCGTTTAGTTGACTGTACTTTATATGTGACGCTTGAACCTTGTGTGATGTGTATGGGGGCAATACAACACGCAAGGATTAAGCGTGTTGTTTTTGCTGCGACCGATCCAAAACGCGGGGCTGTTTGTAGCGCCCTACATCTTGCCGAGGCGGATTACGCGAATCACCACATCGAATGGACGGCTGGGGTATTAGATTCCGAATGCGCGACCTTATTAAGCGACTTTTTTAAACGCCGGCGATAGT
>TARA_R110002096_G_scaffold14719_7_pt1 | contig 16174 bp, 14 predicted proteins | sample TARA_R110002096 | Tara Oceans TARA_R110002096 (sample SAMEA4397295) | marine metagenome | biome: Polar Biome; feature: [DCM] deep chlorophyll maximum layer (ENVO:01000326); material: water (ENVO:00002006), including particulate matter (ENVO:01000060) such as... | depth 35 m | reverse complement strand
AACACCAACCTCCATTCAGACTCATTTCATATTGGACAAGGCTTGTAATAGGGTCAGTTCGGAGCTAGTATCAAGCTCAGAGAATTAGGACATCCGGCCTAATTCGCTTGCGCACGCGCCGGATAATGACAAAAGCCGATGGTCGCGGTTAACAGTGGCCTCAGGAATTACAATTTCAAATAGGGGGAATTCGATGAAGGCTAAACTTCCAGTCTTTCAACGACTCGTTGCGCTTATGTTTATCTGCGGCGCCGGTGTGGCGTCGGCTGAGATCCTCGAAGAAGTCGTGGTTACGGCGCAAAAGCGCGAACAAAATATTCAGGATGTCGGTATTGCCGTTACTGCATTGACCGGTGATCAGATCAGTGCGCTCGGTATGAGCAACGCCCAGAACGTTGTCGACATGGCCCCTGGGGTAAACGTCGTACAGCCCAATGGGGTTTCCTCGTTTAGCATGGCCATCCGGGGTGTCATCCAGACCGATTTTGCCGATCACCAGGAAGCACCGGTATCGATCTATGTCGATGAGGCCTATATCAGCCAGACCTCTGGCGCCGGTTTCATGCTGTTCGACATGGACCGCGTTGAGATCCTACGTGGCCCTCAAGGTACGTTGTTCGGCCGCAACGCGACCGGTGGCCTCGCGCATTTCATCACCCGCAAGCCCACGCAGGAGTTTGACGCCTATATTGAAGGAAGGTTTGGTTCGTGGGACCAGAAGGGCTTCGAGGGCGCAGTTGGCGGCGGCATCACGGAGAACATCTCCGCGCGGTTATCGGCCACGATGAACACGCATGACCCTTATGTCCGCAATCGCGTCGGGCAGGACCTGAACGACGGCAACGAATACGCAATCCGCGGCCAGTTCCTCTTTGACTTCAACGAGAATGTCAGCCTGCTCGTGAACGGCCGCGGCGCGGCGATGGAGATCGTCACCGGCGGCGCCGACTATGAGGCGGCTGTCGCCGATCCGGTCACCGGCTTCGGTACCGAATTGGGCGACGCGGCCATTAACCCGTTTCCAGTCCCCGCCGGGCCCGCCGGGACGGCATCGATCGCCTGCCCCGGTTGTGATTTCTTCGGTTTCAACGAGCCGGACGGGGACATCTTCACCGGCAGTTTCAACCGTATCGGGCACAACGACCTGCACACCTGGGGCGCTGGCGGCAAGCTGACCTGGGAGTTCGAGCGATTCACCCTCACGTCGATCTCCGACTGGTATCACATCGATAAAGACTATCTGGAAGACAGCGACGGCGGTCCTTTTGATCGGGTGAATTTCTTTCTCGCCAATGATGCCGAGCAGTTCTCACAAGAGATCCGCTTCAACGGTGAACTGGAGAACATGCGCTGGGTGGCCGGTTTCTATTACCTTAATATCGACGGCGAGTACGGCACGGGCTTCGAAGCGCCCTCAGACCTTAATACAATCCAGGGCGCCGCCGGGCTGCCGGCTGACGCGCTTGTTCCCTTTGGCTTCAACCCCCATCCCGCGGGCGACCTCGGCGTTCAGAGCAACTGGGAAACGGAAACGGAGTCCTGGTCGTTGTTCAGCCAAATCGATTACGACATTTTGCCCAGCGTGACGGGGATCCTCGGTTTCCGTTGGATCGAGGAAAAGAAAGAGCACGACTACAGGCATAACTTCGTCATCTTTAACGATACTTCACCGGGTGGGCGCGACCGCTTGCATAACCCCAACATCGCGTTCACAGCGTTCGATTTCGACAAGAACTCCGTCGGCAGCCTGGCCAAGTATGATCGCGGGCTGTGGTCAGCCAAGGTCGGTCTCGAATGGCAGGCGACCGACGACACGCTGGCCTATGCCAGCTGGAACCGCGGCGTCAAGGGCGGCGGCTTCAATGCGCCGCTGGATCCCATTGCCTTAGGCACTGGTCTGGTCGATCCGGTAACCGGTGTTCAAGACAACGCGGCGATCCCGTTTGACGAAGAGGTGCTCAACGCCTACGAAATCGGTGTCAAGCAATCCCTGTTCGATGGTCGGGCGCGGCTGAACGCCAATGCCTTCTACTACGATTATTCTGATTTCCAGGCCTTCATCTTCCAGGGACTGTCGCAGATCGTGGTGAACCGGGATGCCGAAACCTACGGTGCCGAACTTGAGTTTCAGGCCTCGCCGATCCGCGGTCTGGATTTCGTTTCCGGCGTCTCTTACCTGCACACGAATGTCGAGGACGTTGATTTCGGCTTCGGTCCGATCGATCGCAAAACGCCCCGGTCACCGAAGTGGAGCGTCAACGCCCTGGCGCGCTATCAGTTCGAGCCGGTCTTTACCAGTACGGCCTTCGCCGGCCATTTCGCCATGCAGGCGGATTTCAACTACCGCAGCGAATTCAACTTTCTGCTCACCAACGCGCCAGTGGGCGTGCAATCGGGTTATGTCATCGGTAACACGCGGGTGAGCTATACCGCCGAAAGCGGGCTTTGGGAAGCGGCGATCGGGGTCAAAAACGTCGCCAACCAGGACTACCATACGCAGGCCTTCGATCTCGCAGCCGCCTTCGGTAGCGTTCAACGCTTCATCGATCGCCCGCGCTGGATCACCGGAACGCTGCGTTTCACCTGGGATTGATCCACGGAGTTGCACCTTATACGAAACCATGCGGGAGTAATCGAGTCATGAGGAATTTTGATCGATCGAGCGATGCAGGCGGGTCAATAATAGGGCGCGGGAACCGATCTGCGGTTGCGATCGCGCTGATTCTATTGTCCATCACGAATTTGTCCATCCCTGTGGTTGCCGCTACCGAGAACGGCTACGATCCGGCCACATTGTTTGCGGAAAACTGCATTGAGTGCCATGGACGCGCGGCGTTCTCACCGCCGGTGAGCGGACTCGCCAACATGACCGCCGAGGAGATCCACAAGGAACTGTGGTTCGGGGTCATGGCTCAGTTCGCTAACGGCCTCGATGATGCAAAGCGTTGGGCGATCGCGAAGTGGCTCGCCGATCAACAACCCGCCAAGGAACCCCGTGTCAGCGGGGTTCCGATGTGTAAAAAGAGCGCCGCGCTGTCGCCTGATCCCGAACATGACTGGCCGGGTCTGTCGAACGATAACCGTTTCAACCGGCATGCCGATGCCAATTTCTCGGCGTCGCAGGTCAAGGGGACCAAGCTAAAGTGGGCGATCGCGTTTCCGCAAGCCCACTCCTCGAAAGGTGCGGGTCACCCCGTCTCGGTCGTTGGTGACCGAATCTTCGTCGGCAATCTCAATCAATGGGTCTATTCGCTCGATGCCGCGACGGGATGCGCCCATTGGGCATTTCGCGCCGAATGGCGAGTCCGCTCAAACGTTGCGATTTCCGATGGCGTCGCGGTATTCGGCGATCTCGGGGCAAACGTCTATGCGTTGAATGCGGAAACCGGCGCGCTGCTCTGGCGTAACAAAGCCGAGTGGATACCCACCTCGCGCATCACCGGCAACCTCACCGCGCACGCGGGGACGGTCTATGTGCCGGTGTCTTCACTGCAGGAAGTGCTCAATGTTGGTGGTAAAACGGAACGTCCGTGTTGCACGTTCCGTGGCAGCGTTGTCGCCTATGACCTGCATACCGGTGAGCAACGCTGGAAAACCTACACCATCGACCAGGAACCTCGATACCTTGGCAAGACGAAAAAAGGGACGGATCGCTACGGTCCATCCGGGGTCGTCGTTTTTTCGGCTGTCACCGTGGACGCTAAACGCCAACTCCTCTACGTCCCCACAGGCAACCAGATGACGGAGCCGAAAGTCGCGGAATCCGACGCCATACTGGCATTGGATATGAAGACCGGCGCCAAGCGCTGGGTAGCGTCTCTGGCGCCGGAACAAATGGGCGGGGCAGATATCTATCACCTCGGTTGCGAGGCCTGGGTGGATCCCGAACGCGCGACGTGCTCTCCGGAAAATTCGAGTGGAAAAGGCGATCGGGATTTCGTTGCGCCCGCCGCGCTCGTCGAAGGGCCCGATGGCAAGGACATCTTGCTGGTCGGTTCGAAGGATGGCACGTTATACGGCCTGGATCCGGATGCGGGTGGCAAGGTCCGGTGGCAGGTACGCGTTGGCCGCGGTGGCGAACTTGGCGGGATCGAATGGGGCTTTTCGACCGATGGCAACAATGCCTATGTCCCGGTCATCGACGCGGATGCGGATATGAAGGCCGACGGATCGTTAACCGCGGTCGACATCGCGACCGGCAAACCGGGGTGGCGAATCGCCGACTTGGCGCCGGCCTGTGAAGGCAAACCGAAACCTTGTAGCAACGCCTTTACGTCAAGCACGGTTGCCGGTCGCTTCGTGTTTGCGGGCACCAACGACGGTGTGCTCAGAGCCTACGACACGGCGACGGGCGAAGCGGTCTGGACCTACGATACGGTGCGCGATTATCAAGGCGTTAATGGCCGCAAAGGGCGCGGTGGTTCGCTCGCCGGTTACGGTGGAGCGGTCATTGCCGGTAACCGGTTGTACATCATGTCCGGTCACGATCTATTGAACATCGGTCTCCCGGGTGATGTGTTGCTCTCCTTTGAGATCCCCGAGTAAACCGCGAGGACGGGGTTTGTCCTAAACAGAGACACGCCGCGACTATTGGAGTCATAAAAACCAGGTATGTGTCACGATCATCAGTAATCGGAGAAACGGCAATGGCAAGGCAAGAGCAAGTCTACAATAAGCGCGAACTGGAAAAGGGATTTGGTTTCGCACAGGCGATCAAGGCGGGCAATACATTGTACATATCGGGCTGTGTTAGTTGGGATGCCGATGGCAACGTCATTGGTGAGGGCGATATGAAGACCCAGGTGGTACAGGTCTATACTGACATTAAAGAAACCCTGGCAGTACATGGGGCAACTTTCGAGCATGTGGTCAAGGAAAACGTGTTTACCACGGACATGGAAGCCTTGGAAGCAAACAATGACGAACGCCTCAAGTTTTTTGAAGGCGTCGCCGCACCAGCGTCGACGTGGATCGGCTGTGCTTGCCTGGCCGCGCCTGGTTTGTTGGTCGAGATTGAATGCATCGCCGTGCTGGATTGATAAACGCCTAGGAGGCTGTCCGAGAATAGAAAGCTGACTTGCGGAAATGCTGGATTTGGCCGGATTTTCCCATTTTCTTCGTCAAATATACCCAATATTCGCCTTAAAAAATGAAAAAATCCGACTCAAACCAACATTCCCTCGCGACGGCCCCTATTCTCGGACAGACTGCTAGCGACAATCGTTATAAAGGTTAGTCACAATGGCTATTGGTGTTGCCGAGGGCTTACCCCTTCGCCACGGGGCGGCGAGAGATGGAAGCGCCGGGACGAAGCGCGAGCTACGCCTGATCAGAGTCCTTGATGCGGCCTACGAGGTCTTTCTGAACGAGGGCTATGATCGTTTGACTATGCGTAAGGTGGCAGCGATCGCCGGCATGTCCCACGGCAACCTCAACTATTACTTCCCACGCAAAGAACATCTGTTGAGGGCGCTTTTCGATTACGTCATCGACGGCCACTTAGCCGAATTTGAACGGCGCCAGGTTGATGCCGGGGGGGACCCTGAAAGGCAACTCGAAGCGATTTTGGATTACTGGCTGGACGATGGACTCTCGCGTGAGACGACAATATTCTTAATGGAAATGTGGGCGCGATCGAACCGCGATGACAATATAGCGGCGATGACCGACCAATTCTATCGACGTGCTCGACAGCCGCTGGCGACGCTGATCGTGTTGATCAATCCCTCGCTTAACGAACAGGAGGCCGCACAAATTGCGCTGCTAATGTGCGCCTCGATGGAAGGGCTCATGGTATTTGCAGGACATGACAGACCCTATCTTTCACAGTACACCGATCTGAAAAGACTTCTGATACCGTCGTTATTGCGGATGATTCGAGGGTAAATTCCGTCGGCTTTCGGAAATGCAGGTAACAATTCAATTTCTGTGAACGCGTAGCCATCACTTGACGGTTGGCGTCATGCGCTCAAAAGTTGGCTCCACGAAGGTTAAGGCGCACTGCGCGTCCGTTAAGTTAGAGGGGAATGCGGTGACACACAAAAACATCCTTACTCGCCTGCTCGCCTGCTCGCATGGTCGCTTTTCGCGCCATTCGCCGTTTCAGCGGCCGACGTCGACCAGGTTATTGCCCTCGGCGAGCAGCGGGCCACCGAAGGCAAGGCAGCGCAGGTTCTGATCGACAAACTTGGCGATCAGACCGACGATATAGAAGGTAAATACAAGCAGGTGACCAAGGTCGTCGACGGACTGAAGGTCTATAACGGGCTGCTGCAGAAACAGGTAGACAACCAGGTCGCCGAAATGACCGCGCTGGCGGATTCGATCGACAAGGTCTCGCTGATCGAGCGGCAGATCGTACCGCTGATGGTCCGCATGCTCGACTCACTCGAAGAATTCATTCGTCTCGATGTGCCGTTTCTCGGCGAAGAGCGCAGCGAACGCACGACGCGCCTGCGTAGCATGATGGAACGTTCCGACGTCACCGCCGCCGAGAAGTTCCGGCGTATATTGGAGGCGTATCAAATTGAGAATGAATACGGTCGTACCATCGAGGCGTATAAGGGGAGTCTCGAAGTCGGTGGCAAAAATCGTGAAGTCGATTTTCTGCGGGTTGGCCGGGTAGCGCTGCTGTACCAGACGGTTGGCGGCGAACAGACCGGGGCGTGGAACCAGGCCCAGGGCACCTGGGAGACGCTGGCGCCGGAGCAGTACAAACAAGACGTTGCCAAAGGTCTCAGGGTCGCCCGCAAACAGCTTGCGCCGGATCTCCTCGTGTTGCCCATTGTGGCGGCTACAGGAGTAGGTCAATGAAGCGTCTGACTATTATCGCGCTGGTCGTGAGCGCTATCACGACGATCATTGCCGGTCCCGTCGGTGCCGCGGACAGCCTTTCGCTCGATGATTTGCTTAAAAAGGTCAAGGGCGGACGGATCCAGGATTCCAGGGAGAACGCGGCCCGGATCGATGCCTTCAAGGCGAACAAAGGTCGCCAGCTACAGTTACTGGCCGACGCCAAGGCCGAGCGCACGCGCGAGGAAAGTCGCTCCGAAGCCCTGGAGACGGCGTTCGAGGAAAACGATCTCAAAATAGTCGACCTCGAGGCCGCGCTGAAGGAAAGGCTGGGTTCGCTAAAGGAGTTGTTCGGTGTCTTGCAACAGGCCTCGGGTGATGCCCGCGGGCAGTTCGAAAATTCGCTGACCCAGGTGCAGTTCCCCGACCGTGGAGAGTTTCTGACCGAACTCGCCCAGAAAATGGGTCAGACGAGTCGTCTTGCGTCGCTCGAAGAGATCGAACGTCTGTGGTTTGAACTGCAACGCGAAATGACCGAATCCGGTAAGGTCGTCCGGTTTCCCGCGACCGTGGTCACCTCGACCGGCGACGAGACCGAGTGGGAAGTCACGCGCATTGGTGCCTTCAACGTTGTCTCGAATGGCAAGTATCTGCAGTTCGCCCCGGAAACGGGCCGCCTGATTGAACTCGGCCGGCAGCCGCAGCAGCGTTACCTGGATAAAGTCATCGGGCTCGAGGCGGCCTCTGCCGGTGCCGTGCCGTTCGGTGTCGACCCGTCGCGCGGCCAGATCCTTTCACTGTTGGTGCAGGCACCGGATCTGCGCGAACGCATCGACCAGGGCGGCGTCGTTGGCTACGTGATTATTGGTCTCGGTTGTCTCGCGCTGCTCATCGCGCTGGAGCGGTTTTTGATCTTGACCTTTACCGGCTTGCGGGTGAGTGCACAGGCGCGCAAGCCCGACCAACCGGGTCGTAATCCGCTCGGCCGGATCCTGCGGGTTTACCATGACAATCCGAAGACCGACGTCGAGACCCTGGAATTGAAATTATCCGAGGCGATCCTGAAGGAAACGCCCAAGATAAATCGGATGTTGATGTTTCTCAAGATCATTGCTGTGGTAGCGCCTCTACTCGGGCTTCTTGGAACGGTGACCGGTATGATCATTACGTTCCAGGCCATCACCTTATTTGGTACCGGCGATCCGAAACTGATGGCTGGCGGTATCTCCCAGGCCCTGGTGACGACCGTGCTCGGCCTGTGCGTTGCCATTCCGACTGTGCTGATGCACACCCTGGTCGCGAGTCGCGCCCGCAGAGTAAACCAGGTCCTCGAGGAGCAGGCCACCGGGATGATCGCGCAGCATGCCGAACGTCAGCACGGGTCGACCAGCTGATCCGCAGCCATGGAGACGCTGTTCTATCACTTCCCGGCGCTAGAGGCGGTACGCGACTTCTTCGAGCTGGGCGGCGATGTACTACTGCTCATCGGCGTCCTGACCCTGGTCATGTGGGGGCTCATTTTCGAGCGGTTGTTTTATCTGATGACGAAACATCAACACGCGACGCGCATTGCGCTCGCGCAGTGGGAGGCGCGTGCCGAGCGCACCTCGTGGTACGCCCACCAGGTCCGGGTGTTGCTTATTTCGACCGTGTCCCAGGGGCTCGAGCGCAATATGGCGCTGATCAAAACGTGCGTTGCCTTATGCCCCTTGATGGGATTGTTGGGGACCGTTACCGGCATGATCGAAGTATTCGAAGTAATGGCAATATCGGGCTCGGGCAATCCACGTTCGATGGCCTCTGGCGTGTCGAAGGCGACGGTTCCGACGATGGCGGGGATGGTTGCGGCGCTATCCGGCGTCGCCATGAGCGCCTACATGCAGGGCAAAGTAGGACGCGAGCGGGCACTGTTGGGTGAGCACATGACGATGGACCATTAGTCAGGGCCCGGTTCCAGGCAACGGCCACGACATTATCTGACGATTAAGGAGGGATTGCGATGCGACGCATGATGGGCAGGGCAACCGCTGATGAGGAAGAATCCGCAATCGATATCACGCCAATGCTGGACGTCGTGTTCATCATGTTGATCTTCTTTATCGTCACCGCGACGTTCGTCAAGGAATCCGGGATCGACGTCAACCGTCCCGACGCTGCTACCGCGGTCAAGCAGGAAAAGGCCAATATCCTGATCGCAATTAACGCGAAGAACGAGATCTGGATCGATCGCCGCCGTGTCGATATCCGCTCGGTACGACCCAACATCGAACGTCTGCACGCGGAGAACCCGCAGGGCTCTGTCGTAATTCAAGCCGACAAGGAATCGAAGACGGAAACCCTGATCAAGGTTATGGATGCCTCGCGCTCGGCCGGCGTGTTCAACGTCGCGATCGCAGCCCAGGAGCAGTAAACGACGATGTCGACGGCAGCGGCACCCGAGATAAAGTCAAAAGACCTGATGATGATAGTGCGCCTGGGCGTGGGTCTGATCCTGGGTGCGGTGGTTACGTTGAGCCTTTTCTGGGTTATGCAGTATCTGATTGCGACAGCGGATCGTTCCCTTGACGAAGGCAAGCGCGGTGCACTGGTGGATTTCGTCCGGGTCAAAAAGAACGAGGTTATCGAGCGCAAGCAAATCAAGCCGAAGAAGCCGCCGCCGCCGGATGCGCCGCCGCCGGAGCCGCCGGCGCCGAAACTAGACGAACTGACCCCATCGGCGGACAAGATCGCGATATCGGCCGTCCCGGTCGAGACGGACATCGATTTGACATCGGGCGGTTTCAGCCTTGGCGTGGGTGAGGGCGACTACCTGCCAATCGTCAAGGTTGCACCGATTTATCCGCGCCGCGCCCTCTCGCGCGGCATCGAGGGGCATTGTATTGTGGAATATACCGTTACCCGAGCGGGGACCACGCGAGATGCGCGGGTGCTGCCGGGTCAATGCACCAGCGGTTTGTTCGAGAAGGCGTCGCTCGCAGCGTCGTTGAAATTCAAATACAAGCCGCGGGTGATCGACGGTGAGGCGGTGGAGGTCCCCGGTGTGCGTAACAAATTTACCTACGAACTCGAGAAATAGGCCATGCGAGCGATCCCGATCCAGGCTTGCCTCATCATCGCGTCCCTTGTCCTTGGCGCGGGTACCGGCCCCATCTGGGCACAGGAAAAAGACGAAGACAAGACTAAAAAGACGGTGGCGATGAGTCAGGATGTGTTCGAGGGCCTGCAGGAAGCGCAGCAGCTGATCGAATCGAAGCAGTATTCGAATGGACACCAGCGCCTGAAAAAGCTGCTGGGGAAGCCAAAACTATCGCCATACGAAAAGCTCCAGATCTGGAATCTGACCGCATACGCATACTACCTCCAGGAGCGCTACCAGGAATCAATAAAGGCCTACGAAATGGTCCTGGCGCAGGTCGAAGTACCGGAAGCGATCGTTCAAAGTACGCTTAAGACGTTGAGCCAGCTGTACTTTACGATCGAGGACTACCGAATGGCGCTCAAGACGGTAAAGCGTTTGCTGGCGACGGTGGCAGACCCGAGTCCGGACGTATATATGCTGCTCGGGCAGGCGCATTTTCAACTCGACGAGTTCAAACAGGCGGTCGTACCGATCAAGACGGCTATCGAGAAGTACCGCGCGCAGGGTAAGAAGCCGAGGGAGAACTGGTTGCTTCTGCTGCGCGTGTGCTACTACGAGTTGAAGGATTACAAAAAGATGATTGGCGTATTGAAGGAACTCATTACGCTATATCCAAAACAGCAATACCTGCTGACCCTGGCCGGCGCCTATAGCGAACTCGGTGATACCCGCAAACAACTCGCACTGACCGAGGCGTTATACGAGAGCGGTTACGTGAGCGCGCCTCATCACGTTGTGAACCTGGCCAACCTGTATCTGCTCCACGGTGTTCCTTACAAGGCCGCAAAGGTCCTGCAGAAGGAGATCGATACGAAGAACGTCAAGGCCGACGAGCGCACCCTGCGTTTGTTATCACAGGCCTGGTACCAGGCACGCGAAGACGAGAAAGCCGTTCCTCCGCTCGCGCGTGCCGCGGCGTTGTCCGCCGAGGGTGAAATCTATGTGCGGCTGGCCCAGTCTTATATCAATCTCGAGCGCTGGGAAGAGGCCACCGATGCGGTGCAGAAAGGCCTCGATAAAGGCGGCGTGAAGCGTTCCGATGTGGCTAACATCATGCTTGGGATGGCACTGTTCAATCAACGGAAATTGAGCGCGGCGCGAAACGCCTTCGTCAACGCCGCACGTGACAAACGCAGTGCAAAGGCGGCGCGTCAATGGATCGCTTATGTCGACAGCGAACTGAAGCGCGAGGACTCGCTGGACCAGACGCTGCCGGAGATGGAACAACGCGAACAGGACGAAATCCTGCAGAACCTTTGAGTGTCGTAGCGTCGGCCGCGCGTGCTATGACTCCGCGTAGGAGCGGGCCGTGCCAACAACTCCTGCACCCGTTTCACGTACTGCCCCTTGTCGTACAGGTGTGGGGTGCGAATTATAAATTAAGCCGCGACCGGCAATTGATATAAACCTCGACAGCAGGATTTCCATCGGTAGTTGTCGAGGCAAGGAGTCTTTCGAACTGCGTCTGCGGGTTGCAGGTCCGGTACCGCAGTTGCGACTCCGCGATGCGCGCGATCGCAATTGTAGTAGTCTTTGAACGAACTTAATTTTCGTTCCAGATCGAAAGCGCCCCAGAACGGTACGTGGTCAAGGAACTCTCTTCTAATCGTGCCGATGAGCCGTTCGACGAAGGGGTGCGATAGCGGAACGTAGGGGACGGTCTTCACTTCTGCGACATCAAGAATTCGAAGATTGGCTTTCCACCGATGAAACTTGAACAGCGGATCATTATCGGAGCTCAAATATTGCGGAGCTACTGACGCACCCAGGATATGGTTGAACAATCTGCAAACGGCGGGCCCATCGACGGGACCTGCATGGACAGAGAAACCAATTATCCGTCGCGTAAATTGATCCATCACAACCATCACCCAATGGGACTGCAGGATCATCGATTCACATCGAAATAGATCGACACTCCATAAGCTGTCTTTGCTATGACCGAGAAACGTGAGCCAAGACGGTCCGCTGGAGCCAGAACCGGGTCGGTAGTGCCGAACTAGCACACGACGCACCACGTCCTTATGAACATCAATATCAAAAGCTAATGAGATCTGATCGGCGATCCGCTGATAACCGAAGCGGGGATTTCTGCGCTTCATTTCGACGATGACTGCAATCAATTCTGGCGATGGTCCTGCAGGTCCAGGTTTGCGACGATTTTTCGGGGTGAATAGCAGGTGGTATTTGCGACTGACTAGTGCTCGATGAAAGGTCAGAATTGTCGAAGGTTTCAACGCGATTGCCGACCGTAAGAGGCGGCTAGGGCGGATCAAGATGGCGCACAGTCCAACTAAAATACGGTCGCTCGGACGAAGGGTTGGCGCCCGCGTTCGAGAGCGATTGAGTATTACGAGCTGATGTTTGACGAGTAGCGATTCGGCGACGACGGAACGCGCGCCGCCCGGTCCGAACAAGCGCGCGACTGTGACGGAAAGGTGGATGAAAAGAATAATGAGATCACGCATCGCCGGATAATCGTAGCGAATCTAGCAGTGATAACAAACCTTGTTATTTGTCGGATCTCGATCCAATATTGGAATTCGCACCCCACACGGTGATGGCGGCGGCACAGTAACAGCAGAACGTCCCGCTTGCAGCGGCATCCCGTGTGACGTCCGCGTAGCCGAGCGGCAAGTCGGGGAATCGCCGGTTCGCCGGGGCGCACGCCCGTGCGGTCCGCTCCGGTTCATTCCGGAGCGACTCCGTGTTGCGTCGGGCGACGCTGTGCAATTCGGGGGCGCGCACCGCGCCGGACTCAGAGGCTAGAGGTATGACGCCCAGCCGGGGTCTTCCCATACCGAAACGTCCGGCGGTTCGGCGTAGACCGAGGCGAGGTCGTCGGCCATTGAGGGATCTTCCATAACGGCGCGCAGTCCATCCAGCGATTCCCAGACGTCGATGACAACGAATTCGCCCGGGTCTTGCGCGCCGCGCAGCGGCAGGTGGCCGGTATTCCCGAGCGAGCGCGCCTTCGACGACAGTTTGTCGAACAGGGCCTGATGAGCAGCCTCGGCGGCCGCGTCGGTAGCGGGTTTGAGTCGTCCGCGTACGATTACGACATATCTCATGAATTTTCCTCAGTAGCGACCGGGTTTTCTCGCATGGCGCAGCCGGCAGGTACGTGTGATCGGCCGCCGGCGATGATCACGGCCGGCCTTTCCGGGCTCATCGCCGGATGAAGAATATAGCGATACTGGAAACAGTTAACAAAAGAAATTGTTTTCGCGGGAATCCTGATCGCGAATAATGCAAGCACCCGTCCTGCGGCGCCGCGCGATGCGAACGACGTATCGCGGCCCGGCGTTCTGTCGGGGTTACGGTCACGGCCCCTGTATTCCCTGCGTGATACCCGGCGCGGGGAATTGCGGGGAGCCGCTCATCACGGGCTTCGCGCGGTCAGCCGTTCGACGGCGTATCGGCAGGACTAGTCGAGGTCCACGAATACGGGCGCGTGATCGGAGGCAGTGATGCCTTCTTTTTTCTTGCGGAAGTCGCGATCGATCTCGACCGCCACGGTACGTTGCAGCACGGCGTCGGTACCGAGTACAAAATCGATGCGCAGGCCGTGATTGCGGTGAAACGCGCCACCGCGATAGTCCCACCAGGAAAACTTTTGCTCGTCGGGAAACTGCGCCCGGTACAGGTCGATCAAACCAAGGTCGGTGAGTCGGGCAAAGCTCGCGCGTTCCTCGCGGGTGTGAAAGATCGCGTCGCCCGCCTTTTCGCCCCGCCAACTATCCATTGCCGTCGGCGCGATGTTGAAGTCACCGCAAAGTACCGCGGCCGGTGAATCGATAGTCTTCCAGTATTCCGTGAGCGACGTGTACCACGCGAGCTTCCTGGCATAGTCCGCGTGACCGACATCTTTGCCGTTGGGGCAATAGACGGTCGTGAAACTGAGGTCGTGCGTCTCGGCTGTTATCAGTCGCGCACCGAAATCGTCCTGTCCGGGAAGGCCCCGCTGAACGATTTCAACCGGTATCCTGCTGACGACGGCAACGCCGTTCCAGCCCTTCTGCCCGTGCGTGTGTACTTGATAGCCAAGGGCGTTGAACGGTTCGTGAGGAAACTCGTCGTCCGTTATTTTCAGTTCCTGCAAACCGACAACGTCGGGTTGACGCGCCTTCAGCCAAATGAGGATGAAATCCAGACGGGCTCTCAGCCCGTTGATATTCCAGGTTGCTATGCGCATGCCGATGCTCCGCTAAACGCGGTCAAGCATAGCGTGAGGGTCCGACGGAGTCACAGTCACGGCAGGCCAGGGTGAATCAATTTGCAGCGAAGCTTGATGAAGCCTGTAGAATTTCCCGCATTCCGGGGCAAGTCCATTGACGACAACGATTAGCGGGGGCTGACAGTGAAACGTTCAACCTACACGAATGTCGTGAGCAACGTTACCGGGCTCTATCCGGCCACGGTCGATGATATCTACCGGCCGGGAACGGTGGCGCAGCTGCAGTGGATGCTCCGGGAATCGGACAAACCGGTTTCCGTCGGCGGCGGTCGCTACAGTATGGGTGGCCAGATCGGCCACGAAGGTTCGTTGCACATCGACATGCGCGGCATCAACCGGGTGCTCGACATCGACCCGGACAACAAGACCGTGCGGGTGGAAGGCGGAGCCACGTGGCGCGACATTCAGCTGGCGATCGACCGCTACGATCTGTCGGTCAGCATTATGCAGACGTATGCGAACTTCTCCGTCGGCGGCTCGCTCAGTGTGAATTGTCACGGCCGTTACGTCGGCCTCGGCCCGGTGATCCTGTCCGTGCTGGCGATAAAAATTCTCACGCATGACGGTACGTTGCTGGAGGCGTCGCCGAACCATCACGCAGACATTTTTTTCGGCGCGATCGGCGGCTACGGGGCCCTGGGTATCATTGTCGAGGCCGTGCTGAGTCTCGCGGACAACGTTCGCATCGAGCGCATTGAAAAGAAAATGTCGCTGCAGGACTACCCGGCGTTTTTCCGCCGTGAGATCAGGGAAGACACGACGGCGATCTTTCACAATGCCGACATCATACCGCCCGGGTTCCGCAAGGCCCGCTCCGTGACCTGGGTTGTGTCGAGTTCTCCGGTCAACACGACGCCGAAAACGGATCGCAAGGTCTACTTTCTCGAAAAGTACATGCTGTGGGTGATCACCGAAACACGAAGCGGTCATTTTCGGCGTGAGTACATCTACGAGCCACTGATGTACCTGCGCAAGAAAGTAACGATGCGCAATGAAGAGGCGAATTACGACGTCGCCGAACTGGAACCCGTATCGCGCGAGCAGCAGACCTATGTGCTGCAGGAATACTTCGTGCCGGTGGCGAACCTGCTCGAGTTCGCGGGCAAAATGCAGGTGATCCTGAGTCGCTATGCCGTGAAGGTGGTTAATGTGTCGATCCGGCACAGCCATCCCGACCCGGGCTCCTGCCTCGCGTGGGCAACGGAAGAGGTGTTCGCGCTCGTGCTCTATTACAAACAGGGGGTCGCGGCCGCAGACTGCGAGCGGGTTGCCGTGTGGACCCGGGAATTGATCGACGCAGCCATCGCCTGCGGGGGACGTTACTATCTGCCGTATCAGCCCCATGCGACGGTCGAGCAGTTCCACGCCGCCTATCCACACGCCGCGAGGCTGTTTGAGCTGAAACAACAGATCGACCCGAACTACCGTTTCAGACATTGTCTGTGGGAGCAATATTATCGGCGCTCGGAAGACGCCGAACTGATTGCCGGCGCATCCGGATCCGCATCGGAGTTTCGTCAGGTCTACGCGCTGCCGCGATCGCGGGACGACTTCTATCGCTTCCTGCAGAACATCTATCACCTCTATCCGGAACATCAGTTTCATCAATTGATTATTGATGCATGCACCGAACACGAGACGGATCAGGCCATTTACGAACACGTCGCGGCGAACATTCCGGCGATCAAGCCGTTCCTGTCCGAACTGAAGTACGCGTTGCCGGCGCTCGCATTCCAGAAGCAGGAAATGGGGACGCAGACCGCGGCGATCCTGGGTGACCGGCGCGGCTTCAACGGCTACCTCGAAATTGGTTCGACGGGCCGCTACGTCAAGGTGTTGAAACGCGCACTCGGGCTTCGGGGGCCGGTTTATCTGACGAATGACGTCGCGCCTGATAATTCCCCGCCCGACATCATGGAACGGGGCAAGCTTGGCCAGGCGGGTACGTTTTTCAGTATGGATGACTACGCACCGATCCCGGCAAGCGTGATCGCGGATCAGAGCCT
>TARA_R110002096_G_scaffold305069_1_pt1 | contig 16193 bp, 11 predicted proteins | sample TARA_R110002096 | Tara Oceans TARA_R110002096 (sample SAMEA4397295) | marine metagenome | biome: Polar Biome; feature: [DCM] deep chlorophyll maximum layer (ENVO:01000326); material: water (ENVO:00002006), including particulate matter (ENVO:01000060) such as... | depth 35 m | reverse complement strand
CACCGCAGGTGCTGTTAAGGTTGGTCAAATTAGCAAGAAATGGGATATTTATGTTGACCCATATTTCCCACGCAACTTAATCCTTGTTGGTCGTAAAGGTAATAGTTTCCTCGAAAGTGGATATGTCTATGCGCCTTATGTCCCTCTACAGGTCACGCCAACTATCTTTAGTCCAGACGATTTTACACCACGAAAGGGTGTAATGACTCGTTATGGCAAGAAGATGGTTCGTCCTGACATGTATGGATTGGTAATCGTTGAAGATCTTGTCTAATTTATTAGATTTATTTTCATAGTCATAGTTAACCCCGGCTTTCTTTTTGAGAGTCGGGGTTTTCTTTTTCCGTTTAAAGCACTTTTCTACTATTTAATCAATAGGAGAACAAACAATGGCAACAGCACCACCAGTATTAACACCAGTTCAAAAAACAAGTCCTTATGTTTTAAAATCCACAGGATCCTACAATCTAGTAACCGCTACCAGTGTTCCCTATGGGGTGTATTTAACCGGACCATTAAGTTCTAGTCAATGGACTTCTGGGGCTGTTGCACAAGTTGCTTTAACCTATAAAATGTTGGGTGGCGATGTGCTTGACATCGAACTCACCGAAAACAATGTTTATACCGCTTATGAAATGGCGACACTTGAATATTGCACCATCATTAACAATCATCAGGCTAAAAATGTATTGTCAGACCTGTTGGGAGCAACAACAGGAACTTTTGATCATGAAGGGGCGCTGGAGGCTGGTGAGCTATCATCAAGCCTAAGTGGTTCTCATGTTTCTCTGAAGTTTCCTAAATTTAATTTTGAATATTCCCGCCGCGTTGCGGAAGGACTTGCTGGTGAAGCTGGCTTCGGCGATGATGCTCGCATCTATTCAGCTTCCATCAACATGCAAGCTAATGTACAAGATTATGATTTGCAAAAAATTGTACAAGAGGCTTCTGTCGATGGTTCTTCCAACTTTGGGGCGTCTTTTTCTGGAAGCATCAACAATAAACGAATTGCAATCCGGCGTGTTTATTATCAATCACCTGGAGCCATGTGGAGATTTTATGGTTACTATGGTGGTTTAAATGTCGTGGGCAACTTATACACCTACGGACAATATTCAGATGAATCAACGTTTGAGGTAGTCCCAGCGTGGCAAAATAAGCTTCAGGCAATGGCTTTTGAAACAAGCTTATACACTAGAGCTTCCCACTATGCTTATGAGATTTTCGATAATAGGATGAGAATTTACCCTCCACCCTCATCACCTGGTGGAATGACGCCGAGGAAAATGTGGTTTGATTTTACAGTTCCAACAAATCCATGGGTAGAAGAACCAACTAGAAAATCTGGCATGGACGGTATAAATAATTACAATACATTGCCGTTTGCTAATATTCCTTATGAAAACATTAATAGCATGGGCAAGCAATGGATTAGAAAATATTCTCTAGCATTAGCAAAAGGGATGCTTGCCCAAATACGAGGTAAATTCGGAGCTATTCCTATCCCAGGAGAATCTGTAACTCTGAATTCTTCAGAGCTTGCGTCTCAAGCCGAATCAGAAACAACAACTCTTAAAACTGAACTAGTCGCGCTGTTAGATACTTTGACTTATGAAGCTCTTATGGAGGCTGATGCAAGTTTAACAGAAAATTCAAATAGAATCCAAGTTAATGTACCTATGGGAATTTTTAGAGGATAAATAATATGGGGGACAATAAATGGAACAGACCAGACAGTCCGCCTCCCCCTTTATTCTTGGGCAAAAAAGAGAGGGACTTGGTCAAACAAGTCAACGATGAACTAATAGAACGAGTAATCGGGCAAGACATCCTTTATTACCCCATTAGTAATATTCACACTAATTTCCACCCCTTGTATGGGGAGGCAATAGATAAAAACTTTCTTCCTCCCATTCGAGTGTATGTTTTAATTGATTGGGAGGGGAATCCCACAACTGTTACAAAATACGGCTTAGACAGAACTTATAGTTTAACGTGTCATTTCCATAAACGCAGATTAACCGAAGATCAAGACTTATATGTAAGAGAGGGAGACTTTATATTATATGGGGAAGAATATTATGAAATTGCCACATTATCGGAACCAAAACAATTATTTGGACAAGATGAACATATGCTAGAGATATCAGCAAAATGCTTTAAAGCTCGTCAGGGGCTCTTTGATGGGAAATAATAATGGCAAATAGTATTTTAACAGGCTCCGTAGATCGACAAGGTATACCTGATGACAATATGTCTCAAATTTTACCTTTCGAGCCATCGACCCTGGAAACAATTGATTATGCCATACATAACTGGCTTAAAGATATATTGAAAATTTCTTGTACCACTAATAAGGGTTGGAAACAAGTCCCGATCACATGGGTGTCTGGAGAACGTTCTTGGCAGATCAAAAACCATAAAAATTTAAGAGATTCTGATGGTACTTTGATATTCCCCATCATTGCCCTTCATCGAGAAAGCTTTGCCAAAACTCCTAATAATAAGGGAACTTTTTATGGTAACATCCCTCCCATTGATGATCCCAAAGGAGGATCAATTACCATTGCTCGCAGAATTAACCAAAACAAGACAGCGAACTATGCGAATGCAGACGCATATAAAAAGAGAACTCGCATCGCGGGAAATGCAGGAGCCAATGGGGGACAACAAATTAACTTTCCGATGCCAAAAAATAAAAAAGTGGTATATGAAACAATCACAATCCCAATGCCAGTCTATATTGATGTAAATTATGCCATAAATGTGCGAACAGAATACCAACAACAGATGAATGAGGCATTACAACCCCTTGCAACATTCACAGGTGGTATTAATTATTTAAAAATTAAGCATGACGGTCATTCCTATGAGGCGTTTATGCAACCAGACTTTAGTTCAGAAGGCAATAGTGCTGATTTGGGAGAGGATGCACGATTTTATGAAACCAAAGTTAATGTAAAGGTATTGGGCTATTTGGTCAGTGCAGATAAAAACAGCGAGCAGCCACATATTGTGGTGAGAGAAAACGCCGTTGAAGTAAGAACACCTCGCGAAAGAGTTGTATTGGGAGATGAACCAGATTGGGGACCGATTGGAACACCCAAAGGAAAATATCGCTCATAAGCATTCCTTTGTCTTTTCGAGCAATAAGCTACTATTTATTAGAGACTTTTAAAGCACCACAAGGAGAAAAACAGGCATGGCAGAAAGCAAATTTAGATTTGTATCACCGGGAATTCAACTTCGCGAACTTGATAAATCGCAAATCCCAAACCAACCGGAGGCAGTTGGTCCCATTATTATCGGACGAGCACAACGAGGTCCTGCGCTAAGACCTGTAAAAGTTCAAAACTTTACAGAATTTGTTGAAATTTTCGGAAATCCATTACCTGGCGGCGCAGGCAGCGACATCTGGAGAAATGGAAGTGAGGGAATGACGCCCACTTACGGAGCTTATGCGGCTCAAGCGTGGTTGGCAAATGGTACGCCATTAACATATGTGCGCCTTCTTGGAAAACAACATTCTGACTCCACCGCTACTGGCGCTGGACAAGCTGGTTGGCAAATTGGCGGTACTCCTAACGGTACTCGTGGTGTTGCCGGAAATGCCGGTCCTGGCGCGTTGGGACTTTTTGTCGTCAACAGCTCAAGTCTTGGAACTGCCAATCTTACAGGAACTTTGGCGGCGGTTTGGTACTGCGCGTCTTCTTCTGTGGAATTGAGCGGTGCATTATATGCTTCGGATACCGCAACCACCGGTTCAAACACTTTAATTAAGAGTGTAGCTTCGGGTCCGACTTTTACGGCTCTTGTAAAGAACCAAGCCGGAACCATTACAGACACCATCAATTTTAATATTAAAGATACCACCGCAGGCAATTTTGTTAGAAAGGTTTTCAATACTAACCCAACACAATTGACGGATCGAACTACTCCCACAACTCAACGTAAAGAGTATTTCTTGGGAGAATCTTTTGAAAAAGATGTAACAGAGAAAGTCACAACAACACAAGCTTATGGTTTTATTGCTGCGCTCTATGATTCTACTAATAACTTTTTGTGGGGCAAAAACTACCAAAGTATGGTCCCTGCGCAAACTAACTGGATTATCGGACAAACATCCGAAGCCTCCGGAAGCTTTACGCCACAAGCCAGCGAAGAACTATTTCAGGTAGTGGCTTTAGATTCGGGAGAATGGACTCAGGAAAATATTAAAGTTTCTATCACCGATATCCGCTACTCGAATGAACCTTCGGAACCGTATGGAACCTTTGGATTAATGTTAAGAAAAGCACAGGATAGTGATGAGGCTCCTCAAGTTATTGAAAGCTTCTCCAACCTTAGCTTAAATCCCAATTCTGCAAACTATATTGCTCGAAGGATTGGCGATGCTTATGCGGAGTGGGATGATAACGACCGACGATATAGATATTTTGGTAAATATGGGAACAGCTCCAGATATGTCTACATTAAGATGAAAAACGAAGACGGTCCAAGTAAAGCCGATCTCTTACCTATGGGCTTTCAAGGTCCAGTGAGGTGGGGCGCATTCCAGATTGCATCAGGAAGTAACCTTGTTCAACAACCAGGTTCTGCTGTGGGCACAGAATTCGTCGGAGCAATGATTACAGGATCTGGTGGCGCACCGGGATCCGACGTTGGATCTGATGGTATGAAGCCAGTCGTGAATGTTGGGTTGGAGGTGACAAACACCTTTACTGCTTCTTTTGAATTTCCTCGCACATATTTGCGAAACAATTCTACACAAGGCAACTTAAATGACCCAACAGACGCTTATTGGGGAGTGGACACCACAAAAGCGAATAGCAGTCGATTCGATGCTTCTTATGAAGATGTCGTTCGCGGCTTATCTGGCTTAAGACCAAGCACTGGTCCGCAGACGAATGTATCTTCTTCTGCCACAGGTAATATAATTGATTACCAATATGTCTTCACACTGGAAAATCTGTCATATCATACAGCATCTTCCACATCAAGCCTTACCACCAACCCATCACAAACGCAAGAAGCATATTATCAATCTGGCTCATATAAACTGGGTAATGCGATTGCTTCTTCTGGTTCTAATAGTTATAAAACTCTATTAGATGCCGACTGGAATCAATTTACGGTTCCAATGTTTGGTGGATTTAACGGAACAGATATTACGCAGACCAATGCATTTAATAACTTTTATGCATCGACGCCAACAATATACGACAACTCTAAGTTCAACTCTATTCGTATGGCAATTGATTCCTGTGCGGACCCTGAACTTGTTGAAGGGAACATTATTGCCGCACCCGGCGTAGGTACGACAACCAATGCCCGTGGATTAACTAATCATATGCTGGATATGAGTAGGCGCAGAGCAGATATGCTAGCGGTGATTGATATTGAGGGTGGGTATTTACCACCGTCTGATCGAGGGTCTTATGGAGAAGATTCGGATACTGCCAATCGAGGAAAAGCCTCTACAGCGGCTACTACTCTAAGGGGTAGACAAATTAACAATAGTTATGGAGCATGTTATTATCCGTGGATTCAAATTCGAGACGCCGATTCTGGGGTGAGCTTTTTTGCTCCACCATCCGTCGCAGCTGTAGGAACATATGCTTATTCAGAAAGAAAAGCTGAACTATGGTTCGCCCCCGCAGGCTTTACCCGAGGTGGTTTAACTGAGGGTGCTGGTGGCTTACCAATTGTGGGAGTCACAGAGAGATTAACATCGAAGGATCGGGATAAATTATATGAAAATAATATTAATCCTATCGCATCTTTCCCAGCAGAAGGTCTGGTAGTGTTTGGACAAAAAACACTGCAAGTAACACCGAGTGCTTTGGACAGAGTGAACGTTCGACGATTGATGATTCATGTCAAGAAAGAAATTTCACGTATATCTTCAAGACTATTGTTTGACCCAAATACCCAAGTCACTTGGGATCGATTTACGGGTCAGGTTCGACCATTCCTTGAGAGTGTTAAGAGCCGATTGGGTCTGGAAGATTATAAAGTTATCTTAGATACCTCAACCACAACACCAGATATGGTCGATAGGAACATGATGTACGCGAAGATTTTCTTAAAACCAACGCGAGCCATTGAATTTATTGCGATTGACTTCGTAATTACAAATACAGGAGCGTCCTTTGAGGATTAATCCGCAAGCGTGACTAATTATAATAGGAGAAGAAACAGATGACTTTTTGGCAAGACCCCAACTTAGAACCGAAACGTTCTTTTAAATTTATTTTAAGCATCCCTGGAGGATCAAAAACCCAAGGAATACAAGAATTTTTGGTAAAGAAGGTTAAAAAACCTGAATGGGAGATTGGCTCAATTGAACATAAGTTTTTAAATCATTCATTTTATTACCCTGGAAAGGTGAAGTGGAGCCCCATTGATGTAACAATCGTGGATACCGTTGATCCAACAGCAAACGCGAGTCAGCAAATTATGCATATTCTTGAGGAATCAGGATATGAACTACCAACAACTCCTAAAATCACCGAAGGGTGGGGAACAGTTTCAAAATCTAAAGCTGTTAACGATGCTTTGGGACAAATCAAAATCAAAACAATTGATAGCGATGGTGCAACAGTTGAGGAATGGGTTCTTAATAATGCATGGATTACTAAAGTTGGAATGGGTGAATTAACTTATGATGATGAGGCTCTTGTGGAAGTAACACTTTCAATCCAATATGATAATGCCTTTATCGATGTAAAAGGCGCTGGCGATGGGAAAATTCCTTCCGCTTCTGGCTAAACATTCATTCATTTCTTTGATATAATATAACTTAAGAGGTACAGATGCCAAGAAATAACCAGGGTCGCCTGGATAATAAACCCGAATCAGGAGCAGAGGCTCCTACACAAAACACAAACGCACTTTTAAATTTCGTTACACCCACAGAATTTGTTGAATTACCAACGAAGGGAAAGTTTTATTCCCAAAACCACCCACTCTGTGGTGCTGAGACAGTTGAAATTAAATATATGACAGCAAAAGAAACTGATCTTTTGACTTCAAAAACTTTGTTAAAAAAAGGTGTTGCTATTGACCGCATGTTGCAAAGCATTCTTGTCGATAGTTCTATTAAAGTCGCCGATCTCTTGGTCGGTGATAAGAACGCTATTTTGGTGGCAGCAAGGATTAGCGGTTTTGGTGCATCATATGATGCAAACATTACTTGCAAGAATTGTGGAACAACGTGTGAACAACATTTTGATCTATCAGAAGTAGAACAGAAAGATCTAGAAGAAGACATTGAATTTACAGACGATGGAACATTCTTTATTGATCTTCCACAGTCAAAGATTCGTGCCGAATGTAAGCTGTTGACAGGCGTGGATGAAGATAAATTAATGAAGAAGGTCGAGAAAAAGCGCAAACTTAAACTCGCAGAATCTTTATTGACAGACCAATTAAAATTAATCATTGTATCGCTTGAGGGCATTACAGAAAGGGGGCCGGTTGAGAATTTTGTGGACGTTATGCCCGCAATGGATTCCAATTATCTACGAAAACAATATGAGCGCGTTAAGCCTGATGTTGATCTTTCGTATTTATTTGAGTGTGAATCCTGTGGTGCAAATAATAACGTAAGCATCCCATTCTCGACCAACTTTTTTTGGCCTGAATGATAAATATACCGAAAACGTATATGAACAACTGTTCTACCTAAAACATTACGGTGGTTGGAGTTTCATAGAATCTTATAATTTGCCAATTCAACTAAGAGAATGGTGGCTTAAAAGAATTCAGAAGCAATTTGAAACTGAAGCCGAACAAAATAAAAAAGCAAACAAACGCTGATTTAAAACCTCCTTTATGGGGGTTTTTTATTTTGTCTCCGCTACTATTTATATTTATAAGTTATGGCTGAAGGCGACGGAATAGACGAAAAAGAAGTTGAAGCAAAAGCCTCAGCGATGAACAAACTCAAAGCTGCCACTCAGGGTGTTGCAGGTTCTTTATCCAACGTTAGCAACGCCGCAGCAGGTTTCTTCGAGAAGTTTGGCGGTCTTAACCTTTCCATCAGCAGCATTATTTCCTTCGGTCTTGAGATCGATAAAGCCCGCGCAGAAATGGCAAAAGCCACTGGCGCAGCCGAAGGACTTGGATCGGCGATGGCAGCATCGCGAGAACATACTCAAGGACTTGCCATCCGATTTGAGGAGTTATCTCGACACACAACCACAGCCTATCAAAATATAGCAATTTTCTCAGAAGCTTCGGTAAAGTCGCAAGGCGCAATGCTTGGCGCAACTGCTGCCCTTACAAAATTAGGCGTCGGAGCAGAAGTTACAGCAAAAAATATTAATACCATGACAAAAGGCTTGGGGATGAGTGGAGAAGAAGCCGCCAAACTAAACATGGATATTGCTAAAGTTTCTAAATCACTCGGCAGCTTTATGACTCCGGGTAAAATGGCACAAGAATTTTCCAATGCTGCACCAAAATTGGCAGCTTATGGAAAAGATATGAAACAAGAGTTTTTTAAACTTGCAAGCCAAGCGAAAGCAACAGGAATGGAAATGTCAGGACTTTTGGGTGTTGCTGGGAAGTTCGATACATTTGAAGATGCTGCCAATACAACTGCACAGTTAAACGCTCTAATGGGAACACAACTCAATAGTGTTGATATGTTGACAGCCTCCGAGGGCGAACGTATTGAAATGTTAAAAGAGTCTGTTGCGGCGTCAGGAAAGTCTTGGGAAACAATGGATCGTTTTGAAAGAAAAGCACTTGCTGGTGCAGTTGGTATGTCCGATTTAGCAGAAGCAGGCAAACTTTTTGGCACGTCAATGGAAGACATGGATGAAGCCCAAGAAGCAGCAGATCCTGCGTTGGTCAAACAAGAAGAGTTAAATGATTCTATGAAAAGAGGAGTTTCTATTCAAGAAGGTTGGCTTGCGATGCTCGAAGGCATTAAAATGAAGCTTGTTAAGAAAATCATGCCGCTTGTTATGAGATTTTTTACCTGGATGACGAGCGCACCTAAAGGACAAAAATCTCCAATTGATCACATGGTTGATGCGATGTTAAGTTTTATTGGTCTTGTTGAAGAATATCTCATTAAACCATTTGACACGTTTTGGCAGAGTTTGGATGAAGGCGAACAAGGAATGACGGCAAAAATTATGGGCATTGTGTTGGCATTGGGTCCAATTATTTCAATTGTGACGACAATTGTTGGCGTCGTGACCACAGTGGGGGGGGTTTTCGGGTCTATAATAACTGTAGTTGGCGGCGTTTTCTCTGCAATAGGAACTGTGGTCGGTATCGTGATGAGTCTCGGTGGTGCTATTTTTGGCGTTATTCAATTTGCCCTGGGAGTGGTAGCCGCGATAGTGGGTTGGCCAGTAACAATTGCATTAGCTTTGGCAGCTTTGGTATCATTTGTTATGTTTTATTGGGAAGAAATCAGCGCCCTGACTGAAGAGTATGTAATAGGGCCTTTCAATAAAATTTATCAAATAGTGGGATCTCTTCCTGCACAATTTCCTAGGATATTTGCCGCTCTTTCAATTGCTTGGACTAAATTTAAAACTTTGTTGTCCAATGGATGGCAATGGTTGAAAGATCTGTTCTCTACTGCTGGTGATATAATCGCCGCGCCGTTTATTTTTGCTTTTGGTGAAGTTAAAAATGTCGTTGTCAGTATAATAAACTGGTTGATTGATAAATTGAATTTTGTATTTTCTGGCATGTTGAGTATGGTGCCGGATGTTGTTTTAAACATGTTGGATATGACTCAAGGCGACAACCTCATTGAACCCATGGCAGAGCTTCACCAAGGCGGAACACTCGCCGGACCCGCTAAAATTAAAAACGATGAATATGTCATTATTCCACCAAAAGGTGCAGCACCGGGAGAAGTAATGACGCCACAACAAATGGGAAATACTGATAGTAATCCTGTTACTGTTGTAATTAATATTGACGGCAGAGAGTTTGTAAGACAAACAGTAATGCCCGCATTAAATAAAGAATTTAATTTACAAGGAATAGGATAAGATGGCATTTAAATTTCCAGAAGATATAGACCCAAATTATAATCCTAATAATAGTCGCACGTTTAAAGATGGCGACCAAGGATCCGATAACTTAGCGAACAATCACTTCCAGTTCCTTGAGTTCTTTCACCTTCCATCTTCATATTTTGTTGCATTTAAGGCATATATTGAAAACTTCACAGATGACTATGCATCCTCTTGGAAAACAGAAAACGTATATGGAAGAATGGACCCTATTGCAACTTTTGAGCGCACAACACGCAAGATAAGCTGCGCCTTTAAAGTGGTTGCATCGTCTGTTCAAGAAGCGGAGCAAAATATGCGACGAATATCTTTGTTGTTGCAAATGCTCTATCCTTCATATGAATCAAGTGCTCCGAATAGTGCAGCAACGGTGGGAGAGAATAACAAATCCGAAACGGTTTCGACAATTAAAGGTTCTCCATTGTTTAAAGTTAAATTTCTTAATTGGATTACAAACTCAGAATCTCCGTTTGGCGGTGGAGCGGAAGATACAGGGTTGATGGGGTATATTAGTGGGTTTTCTTTTAAGCCACAATTAGACGGGGGGACATTCCAAATTGGAGTAGATCTATATCCTAAATATATTGATCTTAGTTTTACTTTGAACGTTATTCATGAACATCCGTTGGGTTGGGGAGTTAATGATCGTCCCACTAGTGGAGACTTTAGAACCGAACCTCAAAATGTTTTGTTCCCTTATGGTAAAAATGTTTCCCAAAAGGGAAAGTCAAAACCCCCTAAATTGTCTTCCGATCAAAAATTTTTAGAGTTACGCTCTGCCGCCAATAAACTCATTGGAGGTGAATAAACATGGTTAGTCGATATGATAGTAGGCAAATGTTTATCAATGCGGAAGAAAAATATGATGATCTACTGGCAAAGAGAAACACCAAATCAATCCTTCAGTATGACACTGCTAACTTGAAACATCCTACTTCATCAGAAATTGCCAATCTAACCACTGTTAATCATGTGTGGCGAGAAGGTGATCGCTTTTGGAAGCTGGCTGCCAAATATTATAATCAGCCAAAATTATGGTGGATTCTTGCTTGGTTTAATCGTATGCCCACCGAAGGGCAAGTAAGTCTCGGAGATGTGGTGGTGGTGCCGTTACCTCTTGAGAAAATTTTAGATTATTTGGATTTATAAGTTATGGGAATTTTTGACTGGTTCTCGGACGACGATGAAATCAAGGCGGTCCCCATTGACCCAAGTAAACCTGTGGGATCACCGCCCCCACCAGAGACAAATGCAGAAATTGTTTCACAATCATTTAGTGAAACTGAGATACTGTATTTGGATGCCAATGGTAACGTAGTACGGCGTGAACCTTTAACATCATCACAACAAAAATCAGTAGCAAAGCAAACTGCCACTATTAAAAAAGCCAACAGTAGAAAAAGGAAAAAGAAAAAAAAGGAAGAACAATTAAATATTGAATTTGATGATCAATCGTTTTTGTGGGATCATATGGATTTGTTTCAAAACGAAGATCAGAAATCACGTCTTAAACTTGGAAAAGGTTTAGAAAAACAGAGTGCCTTATATGGTGCAGGGAATCCTGATCGAGAAACAAGAGGAGCAGACTTCGCAGCATTAGTGAATCAGACAACTCCTCATCTTTACAAAAACTTTCTTCAAATTAAAGACGACGAGCCAGTCACCACAAAAAATAAATTATTTGCGATGGGGATTAATTCTCTTAATGCTGCATCCACTGCACAATTATCTTCGATAGTTCCTTATTTTAAATTGTTTAAGGTTTTGCCTCAAAAGCCAAATGCTGGTGGTCAAAAGAACCGAGAAAGAATTCAGTTTCCCTTTAACAAGTTTACCACAATGGAATCTATTCTACAAAGTAGAGAAAATAGAGGAACTGATGTTGGATTAAAAAGTGTAAGGTGGGAAGATACCGGCGCGAATCCTGGTAATGTGGGTCTTGCTTTTAAAGGTAATTTTACACTTCATTTTCAAAGTTTTGAGGGGATTTTTAAAACTCGAATGGTTGATGGGCACGAAATAAGGTTTGCTGATATTATGGTATTGGAAAGCTTAACTGGTCGAAGCGCCGCAAAAAATCCTAAAAGCGAAGCGTCCGATCAAGCTGACACAACCAATGTTAATTGCAACACAACCACCGAAATTCATATGGAGTGTGGATGGACACTGCCGCCCGATGGAGTCAAGGGAGATCCTAAACTTACCGAGGAATTGCAGAAGCTGCGAAGAACATATATTATCACCCCCATTGATCAAGACATCAAAGTGACAAATAATGGGGCTGTAGATATGGACGTGACGTTTTGTGCTGCGATTGAAGGCAGAACTTTTGGCTCCACATCCGATTTGTTAAATATTGATGTTACCAATTTAAAACCATCTGTTGGGAATAGCATTACTTCGCTGCAAGCGAGGATTAAAAAATATCGAGAAGAAATCCGTTCAGAGCGCAGCGGAAATCTTAAAAAGAAAAAGGGTGAAAACAAAACTAAAACCAAAAATGTTAATAAAGCTTATAAAGAAAAAATAAAAACCTTGAAAGAAAACATTTCTAATGCTAAGTCTCAAATGCGCTCAATACGATATCAACGAATGTTAAGTGTATTGCGGTCAGGCACCAAAAATAGAATATTCTATGTTGATCTCATCGAAGAAGAGATGGAAATTTATAAAAACATTTTAGTGAATGCTGCTGAATCTTATAGCGAAAGCAAAGAGAGTACAGCGGAAGAAAAAGAGGAAAACATTAAAAATCTTCAAGCTGCGAGGTTAGATTTTCAACGAAAGTTTGGGGGCTCTGCTGGGAGATCTTCTCTCTCTCAAATACCCACATTGGGAACCAGTTCGGAGAAGGAAGAAGACTCGCAAAAAAAACAACAACTTGTTGATGGCATGTATAGAATGCATTATGTATATTTGGGGGATATTATCGAAGCAGCAATGACAATATTGTATGATAATCCTGATGTTATAGATGGTAAGACCGCCGCCAAAGGAAACGTTTGTCCACAAATAAGAACCGATGTTCGAGTCTTGATGGGTGCCTTTTCTTATCTTGACACTGCGACTGGCAATATAGAAACGATGCAATTAGCAGACATTCCTGTTTCTTTGACTTATTTTAATTCCTGGTGGTATGACACCGTGATAAAGAGAAAACTCAACAATTATCCCTTGCGCTCATTTTTGAGAGATCTGTGTGGCAAATTGTTAAACAATGTAATGTCGCCCAAGAGATATGGGGGAATGCCAGGGAAAAGATTAAGATGCTCAGTTCAATCAGTTTTTACCAAAAAAAGCCACCCACTTGACGCGGAATGGGAAGATAAAAAAACAGGTCCCAAATCACGAATTGACATTCAAAAAATTTTTAAAAACATCGGTGCCGGTAAAGCCAACCAATATTCTCAATGGCTATATGTTTATGTGGCTGGTGGACAAACTGAAAACGCAAAACTCAATGGCAAGATTGACGAAGATTTAACCCGCAATATTCCTCATTATTTTATCGGTGCTGACACAGGGGTTGTCAAGGATATTTCTTTTACCAAAACAAAAATCCCTGGTAAGAGAGAGTCGATGATCTATCGCAGCAAGATGGATGGCAATAATCAAGATAATTTATTATTCTCAGATAGATATGATGCTAAACTTAGATTAATAGGAAACCCAATTTTCAAACCCGGTATGTTAATTTATGTAGATCCTCGTGCGATGGGTCTTGGAGTGACGGATGTGGCTCCACAACAATACATGGCAGATTTGGGTATCGGTGGTTATTATCGAATAGTCAGAGTTAACAGTAGTTTAGACTCCAGCAAATTTGAAACAGAATTAAGCACCATTTCAGAATACTCATCACGAGAAATTGCGAAAAATAAAAAGGCGAAAAAGGAGTAGTGATTTATAATGAGTAAAGATAATAAATTTCCAGAGCCGTTAGGAAACAACCAACTATCAGCATATGCCATGTTTGAACAGCGGAAGTATTATAAAGATATTATCTATCCATCCGATTTTGAAGTCCCAAGCCCCATTGATCTGTGGTATTCACGACCACTCTTTGGCAAAGTTAATACAAATGGAGATACCATCTATGCACCTAAGACCTATCTTAAAGAAATAGGTAATAATGTGTGGGCTTTAGATTTCGTTGTAGATGCCTTTAATGATTTTAAGACAGAATTCCTGTTTTTAAACAAAAGAGCTGTGGAAGGAACTCCCTATGCCCTACTTACACCTTCTCGTGGTTGGGATTCTGCACTCAACTTATATGATTCATATATGGATGAGGTTTATGAGGCGTTTATTAATTTTATTGACACGAACCAAGCCCACAACAATCTTGCAACATTTGGCGAATTTATGGATGTCTTTTATCGTTTCATCGACAATGCTTCCCCCAATGTTCCCATAACTTTATCTCAATTTATTTTATCTCGTAATTGTCCCGCGACCATTAGTGGAATGATGATCGACATATCTACTGACACCCATGGAAACGACGTAGATAAATTTAATCATTTTTTAAATAACGATAATTTTGTATGTTTTGTGGAGACAGCCGAAAGATTTGGGTTCAAGGTTGATAAAAACTTTCCTGGTAGATTAATCGTAGATATTAGATCGCCAGTTATGTGTCGCGATGGAGATCCATCTATACCACCATCATTAGGTGGCATGGGTTATATGCTGAGATATCCTAAGCAACCTCCAATGTTTACAACCCCACCACCAGCACCACCAATTCCTTTTACGGATCCTCAGCCGCCCCAACAAGATGATAATCCATTTAGTGTGGGTGATCGCATAGCAGTAGCCGCAACACGTTTCGAGAATAGGACGCTTGGGTATAATTATCAAATTTTAAAGAACCACACATTGCTGGAAAATCGCATTCAAGAACCTGGGTATAGGACAAAAAAATATAACAACTCAAATGTTTTAGATCTTCTGAGAAACACATATGCATTCCAAGAAGAGAAAATTCCTATCTATGGAACCATCGTTTCCTTCAACCCAACAGTTGAAGAGGGGACACTATACTTCGGCGGTGGATATACTCAACCCAATGAACCGTCAGTCATTATAAATATGTCGGCAATGACGGGTGAGTTGGGAACATCCCCTCGTCGAATGTGGCACGAGACAGGGCACACAATTCGAGCAATTGAATTAAGTGATTTGGGAACGCTCAAGATTGAGCCAAACTATGTGTATGGACATGCTTGGAATCCGCCCAACATAGCAGAACCAGGCATGTATGTCGAGCTTCCCTTGTCAGCCATTCATCTTAAAAACGATAACCCCTCCTTTGTGGTTACACGATTTAAGAATAGGTTGAACTATCCGTCGCAACTACAAAAATATCGTCGGCAAAAAGATGCAGCTGACAAACTCTATCAATCTAAGAGGGTAATATACGACACACAAACCCTTCCTGAATGGGAGCGTTTAAAACAAAGATCTGAGAGTGTATGGGAGTTTTATGAAAATCCCAACAACCAACTTACTTTAACTAACCTATTTCGGCGCAGATATAAAGATGCTGCCATGGATGATATTATAATGTTGAGAGAGATATGTATGCAATTTTACTACTCTTATGTCGCTATAAATCCTACCACCACCATCACCAAGGTTGTACCCTGTGGAGGTCCGAACTCTTATATTTCTAAACGTAGTGTAGTCAAGAGAGAGCAGATAAACCAGTCTCTAATAAGAGAAAAGTATGACGATCCTTATTGGTTAAAGCAATATATTCTTTTCCAAAATGCTCAATCATTAAATAAATATAGCTTTGATACGCTGAGAATTATTCGAAAACGTGCGGTGGAAATATATACTCAAATGGGTTTCACCAGCGCCATCAATTATATTAAATCACAGATGATCAAAGAGCAAACGGTGTCTACACTACCCCTTGGAAAATTCAAAAAATAGATCTTGACCATATTTCAAAAATATGATAGGATCTAAAACATGTTATTTCAAATAATAGATAACAAACAAATTTGTTCGAGTATATACTCCGATAAACAAATTATTAACGATCCTGAATATGGCTCTCTAACACAAACATGGTCATATAATTCTTCTTTAAAAGATTATGATATTGATTATGCATCTTTATATGTTAATGGA
>TARA_R110002096_G_scaffold320929_10_pt1 | contig 16227 bp, 7 predicted proteins | sample TARA_R110002096 | Tara Oceans TARA_R110002096 (sample SAMEA4397295) | marine metagenome | biome: Polar Biome; feature: [DCM] deep chlorophyll maximum layer (ENVO:01000326); material: water (ENVO:00002006), including particulate matter (ENVO:01000060) such as... | depth 35 m | reverse complement strand
CCTGGGTATCACGGACGCTAAACTGAAGGGGGGATTGCGGTCGCCTTCAACGCCGGATTACAGCGTCAATCTGGCCTTGAATTATACGGTTCAGGTTACCGATGACTGGGAAGCGCACGCCCGTGTTGATTATCGGCGTCAGGGGTCATTCATTCTCATTGATGGCGTTGGAACGCGTTTTGAGATCGGGGAAAAAGATTATGTCAATGCGCGGCTTAAGTTCCGTACGGGCAATTGGGGCATTGGTGCTTTCGTTGACAATTTATTTGATGAAAGACAAGCCAATGATTTCGGTTTTATCGGTTTTGGCTACATACGGTCGAACAGTTTGCCGCGATCATACGGTATTGAGGTTAATATGCATTTCTAGGAAACGTATGTCCTGAAATACGGGAAGAGCATTGTCCAGCGAGCTAAAGTCAAGCAATGATATTAGGTCTTGGTGGACAATGCCCCACCGGTTCAGAAAAAAACGGCCGATAATTTGGTCTTTCTTTTTTGGCCGGAAGAAGGAAACAGCCTATGCCACACCAGCAAGAAGAAAGATATTATGATGACGAACCATATCACGCAGCCGCTGGTTTTGGACTCACAAAAGGTTAGTGGCTGGCATGTGGCCATGATCGTCATCGGGGTTGCGATTACACTACCCGCCTTTTTGATTGGATCGGAAATTATGGGGGCTTTGGGGGCAAGGCAAGGAAGCTTTGCCATTCTGACCGGCGGTGTTATTCTGGCCGTGATAGCCAGCGCCTGTATGTATATTGCGGTATGTAAGCGGCAAACGACCTATCAGTTGTTGAATGCGTCCTTTGGGAGCTTGGGAAGCCGCGGGGTCAGTTTTTTGATTTCGGTGACGTTGCTGGGGTGGTTCGGGGTAACGGTCTCCTTGTTTGGTCAGGCGGCGGCCAGGTCTATGGAAGAACTTTTCTCTGTGCAGTTGCCATTTGAGTTTTATGTGATGGCGGGCTGTTTGGTGATGACGGGAACAACCATCTACGGGTTCCATGCCATTGATATTCTAAGTAAATTCACAGTGCCGTTCATGCTGTTGATTTTAGTAGCCGGGGTCTATTTCGTGTCATCGAATTTTTCCTGGGCACAGATATGGACTACCCCGGCCACCGGGGCAGGAGGGATTGCAACCTTTGGCGGCGCCGTGTCTGTTGTCGTAGGATCTTTTATGGTGGGCATGACTATTCTGCCGGATATATCGCGGTTTATTAACCGGAAAGAACAGGTTTATGTGGCGTCACTCGGTAGTTTTGGGTCGGTTTTTGCCTTTATTCTGATCATGGCGGGGCTTCCGGTATTAATGACGGGAGAGAAAAGCTTGATCAATGCCATGTATCAGTCGGGTCTCGGGGTGCCCGCTTTGGTCATGATGATTTTCGCAAGCTGGACGACCAATGTCAGTAATCTTTATTCCAGTAGTCTTGGGCTGGCGCAGGTTTTCCCGAAAATAAGGGGGGAACGGATCACAGTCATGGCGGGCCTGCTGGGTGGCATGATGGCTGTGAGCGGCATAATGGATTATCTTATCGGTTTTCTGGTGCTGCTCGGGATATTCATTCCGCCGGTTGCAGGCATTTATATTGCCCATTTCTTCTGGCGGTGCAGAGAGTGCACAACCGCCATTTCCGGGTCGGCATTTTTATCCTGGGGGTTGGCCTCGGGCCTTGCCCTGATGACATCATCCAATGTATTTACGTTGACCACGGTGCCGGCACTGGATTCTTTCTTGACGGCGACGCTCTGTTATGGCGTTATTTCAAAAGCTTGTGTTTTGTGGCCTCGCTCACAGCCATCAGACGGCTGTTGACAGTCAGTTTTCTGAACAAGTTTTTCAGGTGAAACCGGACAGTATTTTCTGAAACATCAAGGTTTCTGGCAATCACTTTATCGGAATACCCTTCGGCCAGTTGATCCAGAACCTGTTTCTCACGGCGGCTCAGAATAATGTCGTTTTTGGGCAACTGGGCGTCTTCTAACAGGCCGAGGAGATATTGAGCGTGATCCTTTTCAGCGGAGCCGGTTTCGGTGATAAAGGCGGAAAGAAGGGGGGTGACAAAGGGAGCTTCATCCAGAATAAAACGAAGAAATCCCTGGGTGCGAACAAAATGCAGGACAGATTCAAGTTCATGCAATGCCTCTTTTTCATCGTCGTTGCCAAATAAGGCAATTGCCAGCAAGAGCCGGTATTTCTGGAGCGCCCGTATTTCATATCCACCCTGATGAATATCAATTTGGAGACGGAGTTCACGAATGGCTTCCTCATAACGCATTTCGGCAATCAACAGACGTGTAAGGGCCTGAATGGTGCCATAGCTTTCCCGGACTGAAAAATTGGCTGTGCTGTTGCGGCAATAGTCCTGAACCGACAGGTTGTTTTCCTGAACTATTCTGCGGGCCTGTACGATCTTCCCCGCACGGCACAAGTAGCCGACTTTATTGGCCATCACCAGGCGGTTCAGACGCTTTAAACCTTCCCGCTTGATATAGACTGAAGAATCTTCGCTGAGATTCAGGCAAGTGCTCAGGCCTTTCTGCAGATAGGCCAGGGCAGTAGAGGTGCTATACCCTGAAGCATATATTTCATACCATGCTTCCCCCGTTTCCAGGCGGCGGTTGATATCCCCCAACAGCCGTGCGGCCGTGGACAGCTCATTTCTTTCATAATGCCATTCTGCCATCGCGATATTAAGGACAAGACGCATGTCTTTATCATCAATGAAATAGCGCCTCTGGCAATCCTGCACCTTTTTATAATATGCTCCGGCTTTTTCCAGGTTGCCTTCTGCGGTGGCGACCACGCCCAGATGAAGATAAATATAGGCCTCACCAAATACGGAATTATATTTTTGAAAGTGGCTTATGGCTTTTTTACCCACGTGCCGTGCTGTGGGAAAGTTGCCTTTTTGCAGATTGAAGACGCAAAGGATCGTATATACAAAACCAGTCTGGGTTTTATCATCGTCCTTGAATTTCTCTATGGATGCAACGAGCCGTGTGCTCATTTCTTTATTGAGCGGGGCCCCCTCGTAAACGGCAAGTGTACAGGTGATAATCGCCAGGTCATATTCCAGCTCTGCGGAAGGGGAATGGCTCTGGCTTTCGACATCCCGTTGAACCGTTTCAAAAATGTGGCGGGCATCATTTAGATGGCCGTCCTTCAGAAAAATCAGGGCTCTAAGCAGGTTTAATCGCGGCCGCGTCTGAATAATATCCTCGGGGAGAAGGGCGTGTGCCTTGCGAATGCGCGTCATGCCTTCTTTGTTCCATAGGTGAATACCCCCGGCTTGTTCCAGAAAATGAGCTGCGGTTTCAGGTTCCTTGGCTTTTAGCGCATGACGAATGGAATGTATGATATGTCCTTCTTCCATGAACATTTCCGCCGCCCGTAGGTGAAGTAATTTCATACGGTCCGGATTTGATTGTTCCAGGAAATAAACCAACGCCTCCTGAAATAGGGGATTAAGGCGATAGTGTTCTTCTTGGTTGTTCACGGGGGTGATAAGCTGTTTTAAGGTCTCCAGTCCCTGCAGGGTCTGGCTGGTATCGGTTGTGCCGCGCAGCCGGTCAAGGGAAACCGGGTCCAGAGTATCGAGAATGCTTGCTTCAAGCAACAAATCACGTTGAGCCGCGGGCAATGTATTTAAAATCTGTTCAAGAATATAGTTCCGTGCATCCTGTTCTGTGCCGTGAAAACGGTCAATAATTTTATCACTTTCGCTGTGACCTGAGAGAGCATTTTTGATGAATTGCAAGGCGACGGGCCAGCCTTCCGTTTTTGCGCTGATTTTCTGGAGTTTTTTTTTGGTAAGGGTCTGGTTGAGAAAAACTTCAATCTCAAACGGGGTGAATTTTAAGTCTGCTGCGGTTATCTGGCTCACCTGCCCTTGTAGTTTCAGAGCTGATAACGGCATGTTTTCTACAGTGCGGGTGGCCAGAACAATATGAAAATTGTGAGGGGAATAGGTGAATAGGGGGATCAGTATTTTTTTCGCGGTGTTTTGACTCACGCATTCCACGTTATCGAGGATCAGAACCACTTTCTTCCCGTAATTGGCAATAGCAGATAATATGGTGCCCACGATTGTTCGAGAGGTGGCGTCGAGGGTAAAAGGGCCTGGGTGGATCTTTATTATCTCCTGTGAAAGACCTGCAGACGAGAGGGCAAAGGCGAGATATAAGGCAAGAATGGACGGGTCATTGTCATCTTCATCAATTTTGAGCCAGGCAACAGCAATGTCTTTTGCCTGAAGGTGTGTTCGCCATTGGCGCAGCAGGGTTGTTTTGCCAAACCCGGCAGGTGCCGACAAGAGGGTCAGTTTCTGGTCAAATCCTGCATTGAGCCGTCGGCACAATTCAGGGCGATCAATGAGGGAAATATGATGACGCAGCGGGAGCGTCTTTGTTTGGGTGAGCCAGGGGGGGAAGGGACTGGAATTTGTCGGAATGTCATTCATCTGCACACGATACCCTGGGACTTTACGGTCTGATGTTTTTACAAGATTGGTATTCAGTATATCGGTGGGGCAGGTAAAAAGAAACTGAAACATCCCAAAATCCGCCGAAACCGGGAAGGTGAAGTGCCGGGTCGCCGACCTATGTTCCCTATAATGCCGGTCACAGGAAGGGGCGCCTTGGCCGGTTAATTCTGCCCCATCCCCGAACCGTGAATTGATGGTAAAAATATTTTCTGGTTTGACGATATTGTATTCTCCCTATACCTTTTACAGCGGGCGTATGTTTTGCAGGAAGTTTAAGTGGCTTTATCCGATGATATTATCCTGACCAAGTTGGCGCCGCCCTTACTTCGGCGGGCGCTTGTGGCGCGTAAATCTCTTTTATCCGGCGTCTTTTCCAGTTCGGCAAAGAGGTTGACGCTTATTTCCGCAGGCGCGGGCTTTGGCAAGACCACGTTGATGGCGTCGCTTTATCAGGATTACTGTGCAGAGGATGCAAGACGAAGCTGGATCTCATTGGGCGCGGACGAGAGAAACGAGGTGCGTTTCCTTAAATATCTGATCGCGGCCCTTCAGCAGAACAGCATCATCCCGACGGATAAGGCGGTCGTTATTCTGGAAAGCCAGACCCAAAACCGTGTGAGACGGGTATTGACCGCGCTGATTAATGAAATGGCCGGGATTGAGGAGCAGATCATCCTGTTCCTGGATGATTACCATCTGGTGAATGGTCCTGAAATAGGGGCGATCATTGATTATGTGTTATCGCATGCGCCGATTAATTTCAGGTTGGTGATTTCAAGCCGGAGCAAACCCGATCTGCCGCTTTCGTCGCTTAAGGCGCGAAATGAACTGCAGGAAATCGTTGATTTCCATTTGCGGTTTTCCGTCGGGGAAACACGTGATTTCCTTCGGGATACCCATCATCTGAATTTAACCGATACCTTGATCTCGCGTCTGCAAAGCAAGACGGAAGGCTGGATTGCAGGCCTTCAACTGGTGTCACTGGTCCTGAAGGACAAGCGGCATGAAGAAGACCTGATGCAACTTATTTCCGGTAATTTCAGAGATATCACGACATATCTGGCGGAAGATGTTTTTGTTCATCAACCTCAGGAAATACAGGACTTCCTTCTCAGGTCCTCTATCCTGGACAGGATGAATGCCGAGGTGTGCAACGGGATGATGAACATCCACAACAGCCAGGAGATATTCGAGGAACTGGAAGATAAAAATCTGTTTATCACGTCGTTGAATGCGGCGCATGGATGGTATCGGTATCATCACCTGTTCCAGGATTTCCTGCAATCCCGGCTTGAACGACTTGATCCGGATCTCAAAAAAGAAATGACCCTCAAGGCCAGTGAATGGTTCCTGCAATATGGCTCTGTCACCGAGGCTGTGACATATGCGCTGGAAGCCCGGAGCTATGACCTGGCCGCCTCTCTAATAGAAGAGCATGCGGCGACATTTGTGATGCGGGGGCAAATGCCTTTGCTGCAAGATTGGTTGACCCGCATTCCCGCCCATATCGCGGATGAAAGATATAAAATTCCTTTGTATCTGTGCATGGCCCTGTTTCATATGCGCCGTCCCGTAGAGGCGGCCAGCGCGGCGTATCGGGTGGAGGCGATTGTAGATCGCCAAACCAGAGAAGGTTTTTTCTCCGGGCGGGAACTGCGCACTATTCAAACAAAAATAAAGATATTGAAAATTGGTGTGGCGACGGCTTCTGATGATGTCGAGCGCACCAAATATCTATGCGAGGAATTCCTGAAAACAGAAGCCGAGCAGGATCATTTTAATGTCGGGGCAATGTATAATATGTTGGGGTACGCCCGGTACGCCCTGAGCGAGTTTGATCAGGCGCGGCAGGCTTTTATCAAGGCGCGGCAATGCCATGAACGGGTGAATTCTCCTTACGGTATTTTGTATGCCGATTGCTTTATGGGGATGAACGAAGCAGCGATGGGCCGTCTTCATATGGCGGAAGCACTATTCCTTCAGGCCGAGAATTTGACCAGCAATGATGAAGCGCCGCATTCGACGGGGGTGGCGAATGCGCGTCTTTATCGCGGAACGGTTCTTTATGAATGGAACAGGCTGGATGAAGCACAAAATCTGTTGGAACAGAATATTGACAGGGTTGTCGAATGTGGACAGGCGGAAGCCCCCATTCTGGGACTATGTACATACGCCCGGATTTTGCAGAATGCGGGGGAAGGGGAAAAGGCCTGGCAGCAACTGGAAAGAGCCCGCATTATATGTCGGGATGATCAATTGTACCGCCTGGCCATTCTGACGGATTATGAGTCTGTGCGCTTTTTGTTGAAACAGGAGAAGTTATCCCAAGCCATCGCCCGGGCGGGGCTGGCGGCCATTTCGGTCAGTGATCTGCCAGAAGATTATCAGTTGTCCAGATGGGACCGGGTGATGTGTTTAAAGCTATTGCTCAAAATACGATTGCTGATTGCGCTTGGGGAGGATGATCATGCCTTGCGGCTTATTGAACATGTGCTGAAGCTGGCGCAAGATATTGGTCGCACAAAACGCATTATGGAATGTCTGATCCTTAAAGCCCTGATAACATGGCGACAGCAGGAAAAGGATGTGGCGCGACAATCTTTCCGGCAGGCAATCGAACTGGGGCGCTCTGAAGGCTTTGTCCGTGTTTTTCTTGATGAAGGCGCCGTAATCGGGCCTTTAGTCCAGGCGGTGCGGACGGATCAGAAGTGCAGGACAGAAGACCAGAACTATCTTAACCGTCTGAGTGAAGGGGTGCATAAAAAGACCGTTCTTGATGGTTCTGCTGCGATGAATTATCTGCTGCTGGAAGAATTAAGTCAGCGGGAACTGGATGTCATGTCGTTGCTGGCGTCCGGGGAAAGCAATGCCGAAATCGCCGGGCATTTGAAAATCAAAGAAAATACCGTTAAGTGGCACATCAAGAATATTTTTGAGAAACTGGGTGTCAACAACCGCACCTCGGCCGTTCTGGCTGCACAGGAGCTCAAACTGGTGGGTTAAAAACCCCGTCCCCTCCTTTTGGGGGGGTGAAATATATTTCCGCCCCCCTCCTTTCGGGTCGGGTTCTCTCTTTTCCGTTTTGGTACCGTCATCTCCTGCTGATCAAGAAACTCAGGGGCCAGACCCGCATCTGGCGCCCTTCTTTTTTAAGAATTTGGAGACGTTATGAAGTTATCGGAATATTGTCATTATGATGCTTTGGGGCTTGCCCAGCTGATCAGGCAAAATGATGTCACCCCCGGAGAGTTGGCGAATCTGGCGCTTCAGGCGATCAAGAGACTGAATCCTGAACTTAACGGGGTTATTGAATGTTTTGATGACCAGCTGGACGTCTTATCCCTTCCCGCCTTGCAGGACAAACCTTTTGCGGGGGTGCCTTTTCTGGTAAAGGATCTTATCCTGCACCTTGAAGGACGCCGGAGTGAAATGGGGTCGCGTCTCTGTCAGGGAATGGTTGCCCCCCATGACACGTATCTGGCGGAAAGATATATTGATGCCGGGCTGGTTCCGTTAGGCCGGACAACCACCCCGGAAATGGGTTTTTGTTCGACGACGGAATCCGTCGTTAGTGGCCCGACGCGCAATCCGTGGAATCCCAGACTGATGGCTGGTGGGTCCAGTGGCGGTTCGGCGGTCATGGTGGCGGCGGGGGCTGTTCCGGTGGCCCATGCCAATGATGGCGGAGGATCAATCCGTATTCCGGCGGCCTGTTGTGGTCTTGTCGGGCTAAAACCAAGCCGGGGACGCACCCCCATCGGCCCGGATGCGGCGGATGGCCTGAACGGACTTGGCATTGAACATGTGGTCAGCCGCAGTTTGCGGGATTGCGCCGCGGTTCTGGATGTAACGGAAGGACCGTCCCCTGGAGATCCTTATGCGATTATTCGACCCGAACGGCCCTATCTGTCGGAACTTGACCGGAAGTGTGAACCCTTGCGCATCGGTTTTACCAGCAAGGCCTGGTCCGGATCTCATGTCGATGCGGAAATCGTCGAAAGCACAAAACGGGCGGCATTGATGTGCGCTGATATGGGGCATCATGTCGAAGAGGCTAGTCCCACGTTCGATTATAGCAGTTTCCGGGACGCTACCGTGACCTTTTGGTGCGCCAATATAGCCCAGTGGATCACCCAGATCAGTGAAATGACGGGACGTCCGATTACGAACGATTATCTGGAAGCCACGACCCTGGCCAGCCACCAGTATGGTCTTGACCTGAAGGCGACTGATATGGTTTCAGCCTTTGCCACCATGAATATGATCAGTCGGGATGTGGCGCGGTTTTTCGGGAAATTTGATGTGTTGATCACCCCGACGACAGCCTTGTTGCCGCAAGAAATCGGGACGTATAACGCCAATGACCCCGGTCTTGATGCCTTTGGTTGGACGGATCATATTTTTTCCATCGCTCCCTTTACAGCACTGTTCAACCTGACCGGGCAACCGGCGATCACATTGCCGCTTGGCATGTCGGCCTCCGGCTTGCCCATTGGCACGCAGTTTGTCGGCAGGGCCGGACGGGAAGACGTTCTCTTCCGTCTGTCCGCGGAACTCGAACGGGCCATGCCGTGGGCGGCGCGTCACCCCAAGATCAGTCTATGGACTGATTCATATACCACTCCATCCGGTAAGGAATAAAAGAATGACGTCAAACAGAACAGGCTTTGTCTGGCAGGAAATATACATGTGGCACGATACCGGCACCTACGCCGGGGTTATGCCGCCCGGTGATCCGATCCAGCCGGGCACTCACGCGGAGAATCCTGAGACCAAACGGCGCTTTAAAAACCTGTTAGAGGTGAGTGGACTGTATCAAAAACTGCATCAGGTGGACGCGTATCACGCGACGGAAGAGGATATTCTTCGGGTTCATACCCCGAATTATTTGTCCCGGATCAAAGCCATGAGCGCAGAAACAGGAGGCGATGCCGGTATGCTGACGCCGTTCGGCAAGGGGGCTTTTGATATTGCAACCTTGGCGGCCGGGGGGGTGATGGCGGCGGTTGATGCGGTGTTGGACGGGAAAATTGATAACGCTTATGCCCTGGTCCGGCCACCGGGACATCATGCCGAGCCGGACATCGGTAAAGGGTTCTGCCTGTTCGCCAATGCCTCAATTGCCGCCAGATATGCCCAGGCCAAAAGAGGCCTCAACCGCATCGCATTTGTGGACTGGGATGTGCATCACGGCAATGGGGCGGAGAAGATTTTCTGGGAGGATGCTTCTGTACTCACCATCTCGATTCATCAGGACAGATGTTTTCCGCCGGACAGTGGCGATATGGCTGATAACGGCGCAGGAGAGGGCGCCGGTTATAATATCAATATTCCGTTGCCGGCGGGGTCCGGCGTCGGGGCGTATGAAGCAGCCTTTGACCGGGTAATCATTCCGGCGCTGCAGAAATTCAAACCGGAACTGATTATTGTGCCTTCCGGGTTTGATGCGGGGGCCCATGATCCGTTGGGGCGGATGATGATGCATAGCGAAGGCTATCGCAGTCTCACCCGTAAATTGATGGATGTGGCGGATGAATTGTGCGCCGGCCGTCTCGTGATGTGCCATGAAGGTGGCTATAATGACGCGACGGTTCCTTTCTTTGGGTTGGCCGTGATGGAAAGCCTGAGCGGCATCAAAACGCACACCAATGATCCTTTTATGGCCCTGTTCGAGGCGCTTGCCGGGCAGGACCTGCAACCGCATCAGGATCAGGTCATCACTTCTGCGACACATCTGTTGGACAAACTGCCCGGTTGAATTGTTTTGGGGGGCCGGTTTACTAAAATGATGAAATGTAAAACGCTTAAAATTAGGGAAGAAACAATGAACAGCTACAACTCAAAACGATTTTCAGGATACACCACTTTATTCATGACAACGGCGCTCTGTGTCGGCGGTCTGGGGCTGTCGGCCCCGGCATCGGCGCAAATGATGCTGGAAGAAATCACGGTCACCGCCCAGAAACGCGAACAGGGCATCAACGATGTGGGGATTACGGTGAATGCTTTTTCCGGCGAAATCATGAAAGAACGCGGGATCAGCACTTCCGAGGATATTGCCCAGATCACCCCCGGTCTGACGGTCAACGAAACGGCCGCCACGGGCGTCCCGCTTTACACCATTCGCGGGATTGGGTTTCAGGATTACTCCACGGCGGCCTCTTCCACGGTGGGGCTGTATTTTGATGAGGTTTCCATGCCGTATTCGGTGATGAGCCGGGGGCTTGTTTTTGATCTGGAGCGGGTTGAAGTCTTGAAAGGGCCTCAGGGGGATTTATATGGCCGTAACACCACGGCCGGCCAGATCAACTTTATCAGCAAGAAGCCGACGGCGGAAACCGGGGCCGGTATAACAGTCGGCTTCAGCAGTTTTGAAACGCTGGATGTGGAAGGCTATCTGAATGGACAGGTGGCGGAAGGCGTGAATGCACGGCTTGCCTTCAAAACGACCCAGTCCGGAAAAGGCTGGCAAAAAAGCCTGACCCGGGACGATACTTTGGGAAAGAAAAATATTTATTCCCTGCGCGGGCTGGTCAATTTTGAATTGAGCGAAACCGTCAATCTGCTTCTGAATGTGCATTACAGCAATGATCAGTCTGAAAATAAAGCCAATACAGTGTATGATGGCCGCTTGATCGGACTGGATGAATTCAGCGCGCCTTATAAGCAATTATTTCCTTATGCGGTCAGTGGGGAAACTCCGCCCTGGTATTCAACCGGTGACAACCGGGCGGCGGACTGGACAAATTCCTATACCGATGCGTCCGGGACTGTCTTCAATCTGCGTCCCAAACGGGACAATCAGTTGAAGGGAACTTCTGTCAAACTGGACTGGGATATCACCGAGGAAATCAGTCTGACGTCCGTGACCGGTTATGACAAATTTGACCGGGTGGAATCCAATGACTGGGACGGGATGGCGGCCAATGATTCAGGAAACATCAATACGACGGATCTGGAAGTCTTTTCCTCGGAATTACGGGTGACCGGACAAACAGATAAGATGTTGTGGATTGTGGGGGCCTATTATTCCGAAGACAAGATGGATGAATTGTATAATTATTTTATGTCTGACTCGGTGTACGGCAATGGTTCAATCGCCTTTGGCATCTCTCCCTTCCAGTTCGCGCCGATCTTGCAACTGCATACCAGATATAACCAGAAGACAGACTCACAGGCGGCCTTTGCCCATGTGGAATATAACGTAACGGATAAATTGCGGGTCACCCTGGCCGCGCGTTATACCGAAGAAGACCGGAGCTGGTCGGGCTGTACCTTTGATGCCGGGGACGGGTCACTGGCGGGATTCTCGAATTTTGCTTTCGGCGCGACCTTATCCCCGGGCGCCTGTAGTACGATTGATGATGATCCAGCCTCGCCGACATACGTCTTTGGTGTGATTGGCAGCCCCAATATTAATGATGCCTTCCATGTGTATGAAGAAACCATCGAAACCAATAAATGGATGTTTAAGGTGGGTCTTGATTATGCCCTTGATGATGATTTGCTGCTCTATGCCACTTTCTCGAACGGCTTTAAGTCGGGGGGCTTTAACGGGGCAAACTCAAACACGACGCAACAGCTTAAATCTTACGGTGCGGAAGAGGTTAATTCCTATGAAGTGGGGATGAAATCGACGCTGCTGGAAGGGGCGATGCAATTAAATCTGTCCGGCTTCTATTATGATTATAAGAATAAGCAGGAACAGGATCTGGCGGTGACATTTGTTGGCAACATCAGTGGCCTGACCAATGTGCCGAAATCACGGATTTATGGCGCAGAACTGGATATGCAATGGGCCCCGGCGGAAGGATGGTTCGTATCTTTCGGGGCGGCGTATCTCAATTCCAAAATCCTTGAATGGGAGGCCACTTCAAATGACAGTAGCTGGCCTACGGTTGTGACATTTGACGCTTCAGGCAGAGAGTTGGCCATGACACCTAAATGGCAGTTGAATGCGGGCATTGATTATGAATGGGAAATCTCGTCGGGCCTGATGATGAAAATTGGCGGTGATGTGAACTATCAGGACAAGACCACCGGCGGGGCTCAGCTTGAAGACGCCACCAGCGCCTATACGGTGGCCAACCTTCGGGCGACCCTGTCCCGGGATAATTGGCAAGTCATGGTCTGGAGCCGCAATCTGTTTAATGAATATTACTATCCGGCAGCCTACACCGGCGGTAATGGTCCTTATGTCAGAAGCGTCGGCATGCCGCGGACCTTCGGGATTACCCTGTCTTACGATTTTTAATCAGTGACGTCATGTCGGGGCATGTCAGCGACATGCCCCTTTAGGGATAGAAAAATGAACACGTTATTACCAAGATTTATCGACGCCCGCCTCCTGTGTCTCTTTCTGGCCATCGCGGGTTTAAGTGGCCCTGTTGCCGCAGAAGAAACCGTCGGGCCGTCACCGGACACCATTCTGGTCAATGGGGCGATCCATACCATGGAAGAAGATCAGCCGACGGCCAGTGCGCTGGCTATCCGGGCGGGTAAAATTATGGCTCTGGGAGCGACAGAAGACATCATCGAACTGAAATCTCCCACCACCCGGGTTATTGACCTGAAGGGACGGATGGTGATGCCGGGACTGAATGACGGTCACAGCCATCCGACAGAAGGGGCGATTGCCAATCTGTTCAGTTGTAAATTTGAATTTACCGCCACAGCGGAAGATATCGCGCGTATTCTGACGGCCTGTGTCGAGAAAAATCCTTCGGCGGAATGGATTGTCGGCGGGCGTTGGGACAGTAATTTCTTTGAGAATAATGATATTCCGTCGCCCCGGAAATGGCTGGATCAATATTCCGGCAATAAAGCCGTCTATTTCAGTGATGATTCAGGCCATAACGGCTGGGCCAATACCAAAGCGCTGCAGCTTGTCGGTATGACCAAGGACACCAAAGACCCCGCAGGCGGGAAAATTATCCGTGATGCAAAAACCGGGGCGCCCAATGGCCTGCTGCTGGAAGAAGCCCAGACGGTGATGGAAAAACAATTACCTGACTGGACGGAAGACCAATATCAGGCCGGGGTTCGGGAAATGACCCGGCTGGCCAATCAGTTTGGCATCACCGGCATCAAGGACGCCATTTCCCGCGACCCTATCCTCAAAGCCTATCATGATGTGGATAAGGCCGGAGATTTATCCATTCATGTGGCGGCGGCGATTTCAACCCCCTATGGTCACCGGGAAGTGCCTTTGGATTATGACCGTCTGGAAAGCTTGCGTGATACATTTGCATCGGATCATGTCGACACCCGGTTTGTGAAAATCACCAATGACGGGGTGCCGACGGCGTCCCGTACCGCGGCGATGCTGGCTCCTTATCGGCCCCATGATCATTTTCCGGCCAACTACAGGGGGTTGATCCATGTGGATGAGGAAACCTTGACCCGTGATGTGGCGGAATTGGAAAAAAGAGGCTTCACCGTCAAGATTCATACCGCCGGCGATCGGTCGGTGCAGGAAGCCTTGAATGCCATCGAAAAAGCTCACAAGATTACGGGGCGATCGGATTTGCGTCATGAATTGGCCCATGCCGGTTATGTGGCGGAGTCCGATATTCCGCGGTTCAAAGAACTGAATGTGGTGGCTGACCTGTCGCCCTATATCTGGCATCCGTCGCCGATTATCCAGTCGGTGCTTGATGCGGTGGGGGAAAGAGGCAAACATTACTGGCCAATCCGCGATCTTCTCAAGGCGGGCGCCCCGGTGTTGGCCGGGTCAGACTGGCCGGCGGCGGTGCCGTCGCTCAATCCCTGGATTGGTATTGAAGCCATGATTACCCGGCAGGACCCTTATGACAAGACGGCCGGGGCCTTGTGGCCGGAACAGGCCATCACTCTGGAACAGACCCTCCGGATTTTCACTATTGAAGGGGCCAGGGCCTTGCGCATCGAGGAGACATCCGGGTCACTGAAGGTAGGTAAGTCAGCAGATCTTGTTGTTCTGAACCAGAATCTTTTCCGCATCAAGGCAACCGACATTGCCAAAACAAAAGTTGATATGACTTTTTTTGAAGGCAAAATCGTTCATCAGGGCGTTATGGAAAAAAACAGACCTTTTTAGGGGATTGTCCTGCTTCATACGGTTAGGCCCCTTATGAAAGTTCCAGAAAACAGCCCCGGCCGCCTTGTCAAGAAGGCGGCCGGGGCGTCATATTATTTCAGTCCTGCAGGACAACATTCAGAAATCTAAAGATAGGGTTTCAGCTCGCGTCTGATGGGAATTTTACTTGGTCAGCCGCTGTTTCATCTTTGTGGATTGCTTCTGGACCATGACATAGAACAGAGGCACGAAGAAAATGGCCAGGAATGTTGCGGCGAGCATACCGCCGATCACGGCAATGCCAATGGCGTTCTGACTGGCGGATCCGGCGCCGTTCGAGATCGCGAGAGGGGTAATGCCGAGGACAAAAGCCATTGATGTCATGATGATCGGGCGAAACCGCAAGCGGGCCGCCGCAAGCGTCGCCTGCATCAGGTCCATACCTTCCTTTTCATAAAGTTCCTTGGCGAATTCCACAATCAGGATGCCGTTTTTTGCAGTCAGACCGATGGTGGTCAAAAGCGCGACCTGAAAGTATATGTCATTGCTCAGGTTAAAACCCATGGCGGCGATGACAGCGCCGATGACGCCGACAGGAACGGCGAGAATGACGGCAAAAGGAACAGACCAGCTTTCATAGAGGGCCGCAAGGCAGAGAAAGATAATGAGTACGGATAATGCGTAGAGCAGGCCACTCTGCGAGCCGGATGACTGTTCTTCATAAGACAGGCCTGACCAGGCGAAATCAACGCCCTGGGGCAGTTGCCGGGCCATTTTTTCCATCTCGGCCATGGCCTCGCCGGAACTGATTCCGGGGGCCGCCTGTCCCTGAATATTGACGGAGGCAACCCCGTTGAACCGTTCGAGTTTCGGCGAACCGTAATCCCAATGGGGTGTACTGAAACTGCTGAAGGGCACCATTTCACCGGCGCTGTTGCGTACATACCAGAGATCGACATCTTCCGGCTTCATGCGGTAAGGGGCATCGGCTTGCAGATATACTTTTTTGATCCGGCCTTCGTCCAGAAAGTCATTGACATAGGACGATCCCCATGCGGTTTGCAGTGTCTGATTTATGTCGGCGATGTTAACCCCGAGCGCCGAGGCTTTTTCCTGATCAATGTCCAGTTTGAACTGTGGCTGATCTTCCAGTCCGTTGGGCCGAACGGCGACCAGTTTCGGGTTTTGCGCCGCCATCCCCAGAAGAATATTGCGGGCCTGTGTCAGGGCTGTATGACCGAGACCGCCCCGGTCAATCAATTGAAAGTCAAACCCGGATGCATTGCCGAGTTCCCGGATGGGCGGGGGGTAGAAAGTGAAAACCCGGGCATCCTTGATCTGGGAAACGGCGCCCATGCCGCGTCCGGCAATGGCAAAAACGCTTTGGCCGGGATTCTGGCGTTGTGACCAGTCTTTCAGGTTGATGAACCCCATCGCGGCATTCTGTGAATTACCGGAGAAACTGAAGCCGACCACGGTAAACATGTGGGCGATGTTATCCTTTTCACTCTCCAGGAAAAAATTTTCAACTTTTTTGACGGTTTCCAGGGTGCGTTCGGCCGTTGATCCTGGCGGCGTATTGGCCATCATAAACATGGATCCCTGGTCTTCATTGGGCAGAAAAGACGTGGGCAGTTGGGTGAAGAAATATCCAAGGCCTACGAGAAGGGCCACATA
>TARA_R110002096_G_scaffold301525_5_pt1 | contig 16231 bp, 12 predicted proteins | sample TARA_R110002096 | Tara Oceans TARA_R110002096 (sample SAMEA4397295) | marine metagenome | biome: Polar Biome; feature: [DCM] deep chlorophyll maximum layer (ENVO:01000326); material: water (ENVO:00002006), including particulate matter (ENVO:01000060) such as... | depth 35 m | reverse complement strand
TGGATGGTGTGCTTCTGGACATCGGGGTGTCGTCCATGCAGTTTGACGATGCCGAGCGCGGGTTTTCCTTTCAGAATGATGGCCCGTTAAGCATGCGCATGAGCGATGAGGGGCTCAGTGCTGAAGATGTCGTCAATGACACGGAAGAAACCGAGTTGGCCAACATCATTTATCAGTATGGGGAGGAGCGTAAGTCCCGACGGATCGCCAAGGCCATTTGTGAAGCCCGGGCACAGGGTCGCATCAACCGCACCACGCATCTGGCCAATATCATTGAAAAGGCTGTGGGTTACCAGCGTTATATCAAAGGCAAGAAACAAATTCACCCGGCAACCCGGACCTTTCAGGCCTTGCGGATTTACGTCAATGACGAGTTGGGGGAGCTGGAAAAAGGTCTTCTGGCGGCAGAAAAGATACTGGCGCCAGGGGGGCGTTTGTGCGTGGTGTCGTTCCATTCCCTGGAAGACCGTATTGTGAAGAAGTTTTTTAAAGCCCGCAGTGGTGCGCCGGCCCGGGGATCTCGTCATTTGCCGGAAGCGATGATCGAACGTGAATTGGCGACTGCCGGGAGTTTCGAGATGATCGCCCGGGGGGCTGTTAAGCCGGGAAAAACTGAACTGGATCAGAATCCAAGATCGCGTTCTGCAAAATTGCGCGGGGCGCGTCGTACGGCGACGGCGCCTTGGTCAGGAGAAGGAAAATGATAAAAGTTGTTGGTGGGTTCTTTGTTTTGATGGTGATGATTGCGGCAGGAACCGTATATAGCTTGAAGGAAACAACGGAACGGCTTGAGACGCACAAGGCGCAGTTGGCGACCCGCATTCTGGAGGATCGGGCCGCGATCAAGGTGTTGCATGCAGAAATGGCCTATTTGTCGCAACCTGAAAGATTGCAGAAGTTGAGCCAGCGTTTTCTGGCGTTGCGTCCGGCGACCTCCTTTCAAATGGCGGATAATGTGACGTCCTTGTCCTCGCGGGAGGATGATGCTGTCCGTCTGGCATCTGCGCCTGTGGATCAGTTCCCGGTGTTGTTGCCTCAGGAAAAACCGGTCTTCAAGGCTGAAAAATATCGGAATGCGGTGACGTTGGCGGCTTATCCGGCGACGGAGGAGGCGCCGAAGGTTGCGCAGAAAGAACAGGTGAGCAAGAAGACAACGCGGCGTATGGGATTTTACGAGCGAATTTCTCTGAAACTGGAGGATGAGAAATGAGGTCAGTTGACCTCCATATCGAAGGGGCGACATCGGGTGCAATAGAAGTGGCGCGCAACCGTCTTGTCGTGCCAACTTTTTTCTTCGTGCTCGGGTTCAGTATTCTGGTGATCCGCCTGATTTCGATCGGCATGTTTGAACCCATGTCGGACATCAATACCTATACCCGCGTGGGGACGACGGAGCTTGTCCGTGACAGGGTTGATATTCTGGATCGCAACGGCATTGTGATGGCCACTAACCTGAAGGCGCCGTCTCTGGCTGTGCGGCCGAGGCTGATTACCGCGCCGGAAGAAACCGCGGACCGGATTTTGCGGGTTTTACCGGACCTGAACCGGGTGCGGCTGCTCAATAAGCTGAAATCTTCAAACCATTTTGTCTATATCAAACGTAATCTCACCCCGCAGCAGGTCTGGAAGATCAATGCGCTCGGTTACCCCGGGCTGGTTTTGGAGGAAGCGGAGAAAAGAGTATATCCGCAAGGCAGTCTGGCGTCTCATGTGTTGGGGTATGTTGATCTGGATAATAAGCCTCAGGCCGGTATTGAAAAATTTGCCAACGATCATCTGTCAGACCCGGAACGGTCCAATGATCCGTTGCAGCTGTCAATTGATCTCAGGGTTCAGCATATCATGCGGCAGGAACTGGCGTATGCCATGGATAAATTCTCGGCTCTTGGCGGGGCGGGGATTGTCATGGATGTGAATACTGGCGAGGTCCTGGCGATGACCTCTTTGCCGGATTTTGACGGCAATGGCGCCATCAGTCCGGGGGCGCCGGAGATGAAAAACCGCAACATTCTCGAACCTTATGAAATGGGTTCTGGGTTTAAGGCTTTTACCGTCGCCATGGCCCTGGACACGGGCAGGATCAGTCTGGATGACAAATTCGATGCAACGGAGCCGCTCAGGGTGGCGGGGCGGACCATTAATGATGATCATCCAAAGAAGCGTCCCTTGACGGTACCGGAAATTTTTACTTTTTCTTCCAATATCGGCGCCTCCCTTATGGTGCGGGAGCTGGGCACGGATATTCAACGGGATTTCCTGCAGAAAATAGGCATGTTTGACAAGGCGGAAATTGAATTGACCGGCCTGTCACGCCCGATTCTGCCCAGTCGCTGGGGCGAGATACAATCAATGACGGTATCCTATGGACATGGTATTGCCGTAACACCGTTACATCTGGTGACGGGAATTGCCGCAATTGTCAATGGGGGACGCCTTATTCCCGCCACCTTGATCCGTAAGAATGAGTCTCAAGAGTACGCCGACTATGATCTGAAGGATTTACCGGGATATCGCAAGTATCCTCAGGTGATTTCCACCGAAACCAGTGTCAAAATGCGTCATCTGATGCGGCTTGCCGTGGATTATGGCAGTGGCGGTAACGCCCGGGTTGATGGTTATCGCGTCGGAGGCAAGACCGGCACGGCGGAAAAGGTCAAGAACGGCGTTTACAGCCGCAAGGACAAGATTACCTCATTCACGGGCGTTTTTCCCATGGATGACCCGAAGTATGTCATTTTTGTCATGCTGGACGAACCGAGAGGAATTGAGGAAACATTTTATAAAGCGACCGGCGGCTGGGTGGCCGCGCCGGTGGTGGGGCAGGTGATCCGGCGGATCGGACCTCTGCTCGGTGTGTCACCGAAAGCACATGTAGAAACGAAGTATCAAAATTTAGTACTGGTGAAAAATAACGAATGATCAAGCTGTCGAAACTGTTACATGAAAATACTTCACTCCGGGATACGGATATCGCGGGGGTAACGGCTGACAGCCGCACGGTGAAACCAGGATACCTCTTTGCTGCCTTGCCGGGAACACAGGTGGACGGGGCGGATTATATTCTCAAGGCAATTAAGGCGGGCGCCGTTGCGGTTCTTTGTCGTCCTGATGCGGTCAGGGCCGATGTTATGGCGGCTCATGACAGTGTGATCTGGATCAGGGAAGATATTCCGGCGCAGGTGTTTGCCCATATTGCCGCCCGTTTTTTTGATCAACAACCAGAAACCGTGGCGGCGGTCACCGGTACGAATGGCAAGACAAGTGTTGCGGCATTTACCAAGCAGATATGGGAACATATGGGGTTTAAATCCGGTTCCGTCGGGACATTGGGCATTAATGGCCCAGACAGCCATCAGGATACCGGCATGACCACACCGGATCCGGTCACCCTGCAAAAAGCCATGCGGGATTTGTGTGAGGCCGGGGTTGACCATGTTGTGTTTGAGGCGTCCAGCCATGGTCTGGCGCAATATCGCCTGGACGGGATGAATGTGTCCGTGGCGGCATTTACCAATCTTACCCGGGATCATTTTGATTACCACGGTACGCAGGAAGAGTATTTTAACGCCAAGGCACGCTTGTTTGGCGAAGTGATGAAACCAGGCAGTGTCGCCGTGCTCAATGCCGATTGTCCGTTGGTGATGGAAGTGGCGGATATTTGCGGCGCCCGGGGGCACAAGGTTATTACCATCGGGCACCACAGCGGGGATATTCGCCTGTTGCGTCAACAAACTTCGGAAGTCGGGCAGGATATTACGATCGGTTATCAGGGCGAAATATACGACCTGACCTTGCCGCTCGTCGGGTCTTTTCAGGCGATGAATGCGTTGATGGCCGTTGGTCTGGTGATCGGGAGCGGGGGAAATGTGGACCAGGCATTCGAAGCCCTGTCCCATTTGCGCGCCGTTGAAGGACGTATGGAACAGGCGGGACGGCATAAAAGCGGGGCGCGGATTTATGTGGATTACGCCCATACGCCGGATGCTTTGGAAACGGTGCTGACGGCCATGCGGCCGCATGTGAAAAACAAGTTGGCGGTGGTATTTGGCTGCGGCGGGGACCGGGACAAGGGCAAGCGCCTGATTATGGGTGAGGTCGCGGCGCAATTCGCCGATCGCACGTATGTTACAGATGATAACCCGCGGGGGGAAACTGCGGCGGATATTCGGGATCAGATCATGCAGGGTTGTCCCGGCGCCATGAATATTGGTGATCGGGCCAGTGCCATTGGGCAGGCGATTGCGGATTTAAAAAATGGGGACATCCTGCTGGTGGCGGGGAAAGGCCACGAACAGGGTCAGATCATTGACAACAAGGTCGTGCCCTTCGATGATATTGCCGAAATAAGGTCGGCGCTCGCGGCGGCCCCCCTTCAACCCTCGCCACAAAGGAGGTACGGCGCATGAGCTTGACACCACTTTGGTCCAGCGCGGAAGTCGCCAAGGTTTTGGACTGTCGCGAAGAAGCTTCCTGGCAGTGCCAGGGTGTTTCCATTGACAGCCGTACGGTCGAGACGGGCGATCTCTTTTTTGCTCTGATTGGCCCTCATTCAGACGGGCATGATTATGTCAAAATGGCCGTTGCCAGAGGCGCCGTCGCCGCCGTGGTCAGTAAGCCGGTCAAGGGTCTGGACCCCAAATTCCAGGTCAAGGTTGATGATGTGCAGCAGGCGTTGAACAAACTTGGCGAAGCGGGTCGGGCGCGGGTCGATATACCCATAATTGCGGTGACCGGCAGTGTGGGCAAGACCGGCACCAAGGAAGCTCTGAAATGTGCGTTGTCGCGCAATAAAAAAGTGCACGCCAGCGTGTTGAGTTACAATAACGATATTGGTGTGCCCTTGTCACTGGCGCGGATGCCGCGCGATGTCGATTACGGTATTTTCGAACTCGGCATGAACCACGCCGGAGAGCTGGGTCCCCTGTCTAAAATGGTGCGGCCTCATGTGGCGATGATCACCACCGTTGAACTGGCCCACAGTGAATTTTTCGAAAACATAGAAGCCATCGCCGACGCCAAGGCGGAGATTTTTGAAGGACTGGAGCCCGGCGGTACCGTCATTCTCAATCATGACAACCCGCAGTTTACCCGTTTGAGTGATGCGGCCAAGACCCGGGGTATTGATCATATCATCTCCTTCGGTTCCGACGAATCCGCCCATATACACGTCATTCGTCAGGTTTTTCATCCCACCTGCAGCTGTGTTATCGCGCAGGTGATGGGTCAGATCATGACTTTCAAGGTTGGCATGCTGGGCCATCACTGGGTAATGAACAGTCTGGCCATATTGGGGGCTGTAAAGGCGGTCAATGGAGATTTGGGCCTGGCGGGTCTGGGCTTAGCGGAAATGCAGCCGCTTAAAGGTCGGGGGCGTCGCCATCAGATCTTTCTCGACCCGACAAATGAGGCCTCAATTCTGTTGATTGACGAGAGCTATAATGCTAATCCCGCCTCTATGCGCGCGGCATTGCAGACCTTGCAGCAAACCACGCCACAGCATAAGGTGCGCCGCATTGCGGTCCTGGGAGATATGGGTGAGCTTGGCGACCAGAGCGCCATGTTGCACGCGGCGCTGGCAGACGTGTTGAAGGAAAAAAATATTGATCGGGTTTATATGGTGGGGCCGCAGATGAAACATCTGTCGGACCGGTTGGATAAATTCCGCAATGCCGGCCATTTTCCGGATCGGGAGGCACTGGAAAGTGCGCTTCTCCGGGATTTGCGGTCCGGGGATGTGGTTATGGTCAAAGGTTCGAATGCCAGTGGCATGGGCAAAGTGGTGGATAAAATACTGGACCTGGAAGAGCCTGTGGCCAAACAGGCTGCCGCCGGGTGATAATAAAGGGAACAGGCCTTATTCGGGCCCTATAATAAACAAGATCGTTCCCTACAAGAATAGGGGGTCCCAAGGGGCCATGTTTCTTGATTTAGCGAGTTGGAAAGAAAGTTAATGCTGTATCATTTTTTATACCCCTTGAGCGATGACTTCGGAGTATTCAATTTATTTCGCTATTTGACCTTTCGGGCGGGCGGGGCCCTCATGACAGCATTTCTGATCAGTTTCCTGATGGGACCTTCCGTGATTGGCATGCTGAAACGGCGCCAGAAAAAAGGACAGCCCATTCGCCTCGACGGTCCCGAAGGTCATATCATAAGTAAACAAGGCACCCCGACCATGGGCGGATTTCTGATCCTGCTTGGTTTGTCAGCGGGCACGGTATTATGGACGGATATCACCAATCAATATGTCTGGGCCTGTCTGATCATCACGACGGGCTTTGGTCTTATTGGTTTTATGGATGATTATTATAAGATCACCCGCGCCAGTTCCGATGGCGTTTCAGGCAAAATGAAGTTGTTGATGGAAGTTGTCGTTTCTGTGGTGGCAATTCTGGTGATCCTGGACAAGGCGGAGCCTGAAATCGGGTCGCAACTGGCGATTCCACTGTTTAAAGACATGTTGATTGATCTTGGGTGGTTTATGGTGCCGTTTGGCGTCTTTATGCTGGTGGCGTCCTCCAACAGCGTCAATCTCACAGATGGCCTTGATGGTCTGGCGGTGATGCCGGTGATTATAGCCGCAGGCACCTTTGCCCTGATCGCCTATCTGGTGGGCAATGTGGTGTTTGCCAATTACTTGCAGCTGACTTATGTGGCGGGCGCCGGGGAACTGGCGGTCTTTTGTGCGGCGATCATCGGTGCAGGGCTTGGTTTCTTGTGGTTCAATGCCCCGCCGGCGATGGTTTTTATGGGCGATACGGGCAGTCTGGCGCTCGGGGGCGCCCTTGGGGCGGTCAGCGTGATCACCAAACATGAAATCGTCCTGGGGATTGTTGGCGGTTTGTTCGTTCTGGAAACTGTATCGGTTATTGTCCAGGTGGTGTCGTTCAAACTGACAGGCAAGCGGGTTTTTCGCATGGCGCCGATCCATCACCATTACGAGAAAAAAGGCTGGGCCGAGCCGACCATTGTGATCCGTTTCTGGATCATTGCCGTGTTACTGGCGCTTGTCGGACTGGCGACATTGAAACTGCGTTAATGTGATAAATATTTTTTTGGGGGAAACTGGATAAATACTGAGATGACTGAATGACCGTTTTTTCGAGAACCGATACCAGCCTGTTGAGCAACTGGTGGTGGACTGTTGACCGCCGCATGCTGATGATGCTCGGGCTGTTGATCGGACTGGGCATTCTGATGACCTTGAGCGCCAGTCCGGCAATCGCCGAGAAGTTGGGGCTGGACCCTTTTCATTTCGTCAAACGCCAGATGTTTTTCATTTGTCTGGGAGGGGTGATGATGTTCAGCATCTCGCTGCTGCCCATTATCTGGATCAGACGTCTCGGGGTCGGGTTGTTCCTGATCAGTCTGGTTCTTCTGGCCCTGACAATGGCCATCGCGCCAGAGGCCAAGGGGGCCCGGCGTTGGCTGCGCTTAGGCAGTTTTACCTTGCAGGCGTCTGAATTTCTTAAACCCGCCTTTATCGTCTTTACCGCCTGGATGTTTGCCGAGACACAGAAAACGCCGGGTTTCAAGGGCTGGACCATTTCCTTGTTGTCTTATGGCATCGTGGTGTTTTTCCTGATCAATCAGCCGGATTTTGGCCAAACCATTTTGATTACCATCGTGTGGGGCACACAATTTTTTATGGCCGGCCTGCCAATGATCTGGGTTATGGGGCTGGCCGGTTTCGGTATTGCCGGAATTTTATCGGCCTATCTGTTTCTGCCGCATGTAACCAGCCGTATTGACCGGTTCATTTCACCGGAAACAGGGGACACCTATCAGGTGGATACGGCCATGAACGCCTTCCGCAGCGGGGGGCTTTTTGGACGGGGTCCGGGGGAGGGCGCAGTGAAAAAAATTCTGCCTGACGCCCATACGGATTTTATTTTCGCGGTCACCGGCGAGGAATTCGGGATTGTATTATGTCTGGTGCTGATTGTGTTGTTCGCGGTGATCGTGGTCAGAGGCCTGATGCGGATCATGAAGGAAAGCGATTTGTTTATCTTTCTTGCCGTTTCGGGGCTGATGATTCAGTTCGGGGTGCAGGCCTTTATTAATCTCGGGGTTAATTTGTCTCTGCTGCCAAGCAAAGGCATGACCTTGCCGTTTATCAGTTACGGGGGATCGTCTTTTTTATCGACCGCCATTGCCATGGGGATGGTTTTATCTCTGACCCGGCGTGGCAGCCGGGATAACCTGGAAAACCTGAATTCCGCCTGGAGACAAATATGAGGAAGAACGGCGCATGAAGAGACGGCGGACCAGTCATATTGTTTTGGCGGCAGGCGGCACCGGGGGCCACGTCTTTCCGGCCAGCGCCCTGAAGGACGAATTGATCAGTCGCGGGCATCAGGTCAGTCTGGTGACCGATGTGCGAGGCTATGGCTATAAGGATCATTTTAACGGCGCAAAAATTTATAAGATTAACAGCACCAGCTTTGCGGGGCGCGGGTTGTTTGGCAAGATTTTGGCCCTGCCAAAAATTATTCTCAGTGTGCTGCAGGCGCGGTCTTTGTTGAAGACGATGCCGCGGCGTCCCGGTGTCGTCGTGGGTTTTGGCGGTTACCCGTCATTTCCGGCGATCCGGGCGGCGGCGTCTCTGGGTATTCCGACGTGCCTGCATGAACAAAACGCGGTGCTGGGGCGGGTCAACCGTTTGATGGCGAAATCCGTTGATGCGGTCGCCCTGTCATTTGAGAAAACCCGCAAGGCGGAGTTTGAAAAATATGAACATGTGGTGGTGACAGGCAATCCGGTGCGCAAGGACGTTGTCGAACTTGGGGATAAATTCTATCCGGATATCGGCGAAGATCGCATTTTCCGAATTCTGGTGATCGGCGGTAGTCAGGGAGCGAGCATCTTTGGTGAAGTGGTGCCGCAGGCGATCTCGACCCTGCCACGGGCTTTGCAGCGGCGGTTGCAGATCACGCAACAATGCCGGGCCGAGGATATTGACCGGGTCCGGGCGATTTATGCAGAGACCAAGATCGCGGTGGAGCTGTCGACGTTTATTCCCAATATTCCCGAATGTCTGGAATGGGCTCATCTGGTGATTGGTCGGGCCGGGGCATCGACCATTGCCGAACTGACCGCTGCCGGGCGGGCGGGAATATTGGTGCCTTATCCCCATGCAACCGATAATCATCAAATTGAAAATGCCCGTGAAATGGTGATCAATGGTGGGGCGTGGTTGTTTAATCAGAAAGAATTCAATGCCGCCGAACTTGCTAAATTACTGCAACGGCTGGCCAAACGCCCCCGGGATGTCTGGCGGGCGTCGGAAGACGCTCGGAAGGTTGGTAAACCTTACGCGACAAAGGACCTGGCCGATCTGGTGGAACGCCTGGCTCTGGTCAAGGGCAGTTGGAAAAGCATAAAAACCCATGATGAGGATCCGGCGGTTCTGACGGTGAAAGTCGTACCGGTTCCGGACCCTCTGTCCGATGCCGTTGCGGACGAGCCGTTTGCCGCTCAAGAGGACAAAGAGGTGGTAAAGCCGCCGATCCCTAATCCGTTAAAAGTCTTAAGATAAGTGAAGGCCATATGAACAAGAATATACAGCCGGTCAAAATTGGCCATCCGATCAATATAGGAACGTTGCATTTCGTCGGCATTGGCGGCATCGGCATGAGCGGCATCGCCGAGGTCATGCATAACTTTGGTTATAAAGTACAAGGCAGCGATCTGAGCGAGAACCCAAATGTGGCGCGCCTGCGGGCCATGGGCATCAAGGTTATGATCGGGCAGCGGGCTGAAAATCTTGACGGGGCCTGGGGCATTGTCTGTTCCTCCGCGATTAAGCCCGATAATGCGGAAGTGGTCGCCGCCCGCGCCGCCAAGATGCCGGTAATCCGGCGGGCAGAAATGCTTGCCGAGCTGATGCGCTTGAAATGGTGTGTGTCGATTGCCGGTACCCACGGGAAAACCACGACGACTTCCATGGTGGCGGCGGTGTTGGATGAGGCGGCCTATGATCCAACAGTGATCAATGGCGGCATCATTAACGCATATGGCACCAATGCCCGCCTCGGGGAGGGCGACTGGATGGTGGTCGAAGCCGATGAAAGCGATGGCACTTTTGTCAAGATTCCGTCAACTGTGGCGGTGGTGACCAATATTGATCCTGAGCATCTGGATTTTTATGGTGATTTCGAAGCGGAAAAAGAAGCCTTCCGCACGTTCGTCGAGAATGTTCCCTTTTATGGCTTTGCCGCCATGTGCATTGATCATCCAGAAGTGCAGGCCCTGATCGGTCGTGTCACCGACCGCAAGATTCTCACCTATGGTTTCAGCCCCCAGGCGGATGTCCGGTGTATGGACCTGCGATTTGAGGATGGCAGCGCCCTGTTTAATGTTCATCTGACCGACCGGCAGGAAGATACCGTCGAGATCCTGGCTGATATCGCCCTGCCGATGCCGGGACGTCATAATGTTTCCAATGCGCTGGCGGCCATTGCCGTTGCCCATGAAATGGGTGTGTCTGGCGAAGTCATCCGCCGCGCCTTTGGCAAGTTCTCCGGCGTCAAGCGCCGCTTTACTCTGGTGGCCAAGGTCGGGGGGATTTCGATCATTGATGATTACGCCCACCACCCGGTTGAAATTTCTTCTGTGCTTGGGGCGGCCCGGGAAGCCTATCAGGGGCGGGTCATTGCCGTGATGCAGCCTCATCGCTACAGCCGGCTGGAAAGTCTGTTTGATGAGTTTTGTAGCTGTTTCAATGATGCGGATGTGGTGTTGGTTGCACCGGTCTATGAAGCGGGGGAAAAACCGATCGAAAATATTAACCGCGACAGTCTGGTCGATGGTATCCGGGCTGTGGGGCATCGTCATGTGGTCGCCTTGGACGGACCGGAAAGTATGGCTGCACAGGTCGCGGCGGTGACGCAGCCTGGCGATATTGTGTTGTGCATGGGGGCCGGCAGCATCAGTCAGTGGGCATATGACCTGCCGACACCACTGGCCGCAGCCTTGGGAGAAAGACAAGAGTGAAGACGGCGATGAGTTCAGATGCATATCAGAAGGATGCCTTGCCGCGGGTGCGCGGTAAAATCGCCGCCGAGGCGTCGTTGAATACATTGACCTGGTTTCGGGTTGGCGGGCCTGCAGATATCCTGTTCACGCCGGAAGATGTGGCGGACCTTGCTGATTTCCTTCGTCAAATTCCAGCCGATCTGCCCATTCTGCCGCTGGGGGTGGGGTCCAATCTGTTGATCCGCGACGGGGGGGTCGCCGGGGCCGTGATCCGTTTTGGCAAAAAATTCTCCGAAATCACCCTGCAGGGCGATGAGCTTGTTGTGGGGGCGGGGGCGCCGGATATTGCGGTCGCCGGCGCGGCGCGGGATGCGGGGCTCGCCGGTCTCGAATTCCTGCGGGGGATTCCGGGCACCATCGGTGGGGCGGTTAAAATGAATGCCGGGGCTTACGGTGCGGAACTCGCCGATATACTGATCTCTGCGGATGTCATGGACCGGACCGGGACCCTTACGACACTGACGGCGGCCGACCTTGATTTTTCCTATCGTCATTCAGCCTTGCCCGAAGGTTATATGTGTCTGTCTGTGCGCCTGAAAGGAAAGCCCGGGAACAAGGCGACCATTGCCGCCCGTATGCAGGAAATTGCCGATGCCCGGGAAGAAAGCCAGCCTTTGCGCACCCGTACCGGGGGCAGCACGTTCAAGAACCCGGACGGGGTCAAGGCCTGGGCCCTGATTGATGGAGCCGGATGTCGGGGACTGACCATTGGCGGAGCGATGGTGTCTGAAAAACATTGTAATTTTCTGATTAATACCGGGTCAGCGACCGCAGATGACATTGAACGTCTTGGTGAAGAGGTGCGCCGTCGGGTGATGAATAATTCCGGCGTTGATCTCGTTTGGGAAATTCGTATCGTTGGACGCAAGGCGGAGGATGTTTTATGAGCCGGCATGTCGCTGTATTGAAAGGTGGATGGTCTGCCGAACGTGAGGTTTCCCTGGTCAGCGGCGCGGCTGTGGCGGAGGCTTTGCGTGGTAAAGGATATCGGGTGAGTGAAATTGACGCCAGCCCGGATTTGGCGGCGGACCTTGCCCGGGTGAAACCGGATGTGGTTTTTAACGCCTTGCATGGCCGTTGGGGCGAGGACGGCTGTGTGCAGGGCTTGCTGGAAATTATGGGCGTGCCCTATACCCATTCCGGTGTCACCGCATCGGCCGTGGCCATGGACAAGGTGATGGCCAAAGTGCTGTTCCAGACGGTTGATATTCCTTGTGCTGCCGATAAAATTGTCACTAAGGAGACACTTTTTGCTGCCGATCCCTTGCCGCGTCCTTTTGTGGTCAAGCCATATAATGAGGGCTCCAGTGTCGGGGTGGTGATCGTCAAGCCGGGAGATAATTTTAGCCCTGAGCAACCGGGACCCTGGCAAGATGCTGATGAATTAATGGTGGAAAGCTATTTGCCAGGTCGGGAACTGACCGTATCGGTACAGAACGGCAAAGCCATGGCCGTAACGGAATTGAAGCCGCGCTCCGGCTTTTATGATTATGAGGCCAAATATGAAGAGGGCAAGACCGATCATATCATTCCGGCAGAAATTGGTGTCGAGAGGCTGTCACAGATTATGGATTATGCCGAGCGGGCCCATGAGGTGCTGGGATGTCGCGGTGTAACGCGGTCGGATTTCCGTCTGGATGACGGCCCCGGCGGTAACGGTATACCGTATATTCTTGAAATTAATACTCAGCCGGGCATGACTCCCCTGTCTCTGGTGCCGGAACAGGCCCGTCATATCGGAATTGACTTCGGGTCCCTGGTGGCCTGGATGGTGGAGGATGCGTCATGTGGCCGCTGACACAAAAGCCGCCGGTCAAGGGGAGTAAAAAAGCCTCTGGAAAGAAAGCGCCAGCTAAAAAAGTCGTGAAGCGGGGGGCGAAACAGGCGCAGAGTCTGATTTGGCGCCGCCGGTGGGATCTTCTTATTCGTGCGACATCCATGGCGGTGGTGTGTTTCGGGGTGGTGACATCAATCTACATCTGGAAAAGCGGCTTGTTGAAGGAATGGATGCTGGAAGCAGGCGATACGGTGGATCGCCAGATTGCCGAGGCGGGCTATACCGTGGGCGAGGTTCGTATTCGTGGACAGAAATATAGCACGCTGCAGCAAGTGCGTACGGCATTGGCGCTATATGATGGTCAGTCAATCGTGTCTTTGGATATTGATGAAATGCTTCGCCGGGTTGAGGCTTTGCCCTGGGTCAATGAGGCAACGATTGTCCGGGTGATGCCGGATGCTCTGGAAGTGACGATCACTGAACATACGGCGGCGGCGTTATGGCAGGTGGATGAACAGTTGTTTCTGATTACGGCCGAAGGACATATAATCACCGACCAGAATGTCGAGAGTTTTACTGATTTGCCTCATGTGGTGGGGGAAGGGGCGCAGCAAAACCTGGCTGGCCTGTTGGCGATGAAAACAACATATCCGGCTCTTTTCGCCCGGGTAAAATCAGCCATCTGGGTCGGGGGGCGTCGCTGGGATCTGAATTTCCATAACGGGGTGAAAATAAAATTGCCTGAGAAGGGATCAGACCTTGCATGGGAGCAATTATACCAATATGAAGATCGACAGAAAATCCTGTCCAAAAAAATACTGATGATTGATCTCAGGCTACACGGCAAGACAGTTGTGCGTCTGACCCCCGAAGAGGTGAAACGGCGCAAACTTCTGGCTGAAAGTGGACAGGCAGAAGAGACTATTTAAGGACAAATGAGCCAATGCGAGAGCAGACCATTGCAGCATTAGATATCGGAACCAGCAAGATTTGTTGCTTTATCGCCCGGGTGAGCGTTGATGGCGCGGTTGCAGGGGAAAACGTGGATGAGATCAGTCGTCCGCGGGTGATCGGCATTGGTCACCAGATATCCAAGGGCCTGAAAGCGGGCACTATTGTTGATATGGAAGAAACGGAAACGTCTATTCGGGCGGCGGTGGATGCGGCCGAACGCATGGCGGGCGGCAGCCCGATCCACGATGTTTATGTGAATATTTCTGCCGGACAGCCGACTTCCCGGGTCTTCTCGGTTGAAGTGGATGTGGCGGGTCACGAGATCAGCCAGCTGGATATCGACCGGGTGCTGGCGGCGGGGCAGGAAAACCTGAAGGAAGAAGAACGCTTCCTGCTGCATTCCCGCCCGATAAATTTCAGCATTGATGGCGTGCCGGGGGCGAAAAAACCACTTGGCATGTATGGCGAAAAACTCGGCGTGGAAATTCATATGTCGACTGTGGCGATCAGCCCGTTGAAGAACATTCAGACCTGCCTCAACCGATGCCATCTGAACTTGCAGGGGGTGGTCTTGACGCCCTATGCCTCGGCATTGTCGGCGCTGGTGCCGGATGAACGGGACCTGGGGTCGATCTGTGTCGACATGGGCGGGGGAATCACCAGTATCGCGGCTTTCCGGGATAATGAATTTGTCTTTGGAGATATTCTGCCGGTGGGGGGCAATCACGTGACCCGTGATATCGCCCAGGGGCTGTCGGTGCCGGAAGCCAAAGCCGAACGTCTTAAAATCCTCTATGGGGATTGTCTGGTCGAACGGGTGCCGGTGCGGGAACAGATTGATATTGTGCAGACCGGCGAGGATGGCCGGGACCACGCCATGACCATTCCGCGGTCCATGCTGACGTCCATCGTTAATCCACGCATTGAAGAAATACTTGAACTGGTGCGGGACCGGATTGTTGAATGCGGCCTGGCGGACAGTGTCGGCCGGCGGATTGTTTTCACTGGCGGGGCGAGCCAGATTTCCGGACTTGAGGAATTGGCGCGCAAGATATTCTCTGCCGATGTTTCACCGGAACTGCGCGGGGATTTCCATGTCAGGATGGGGCGGCCGATCAGCATCGACGGGTTGGCGGACGCGACGGCGGGGCCTGTATTTTCGACCTGCGCGGGTTTGCTGAATTACGGCGCAGCCTTGCCGGGGGAAGTCCATTACCGTAATGCGGAAAAACCAAAACCGGGATTTCTAACCCGGGCGCAAAGTTGGTTGAAAGCCAATTTTTAGAAGAAACCGGGCGGGACCAGGGTGATTTTTTGGGAAAAAGAGTCAAAAAAGGCCAAAAAACGACTCGAAAGACGAAAAAAACGACTCGGGGCGCAGTTTTCCTAGACAGCGCGAATCACTTGAGTTAAATTATAGTTAACTATTTGTTAAGCCACATTGAATCGTAAATGAGCAACAGGGCAACCGGAGCGCACCATGACCATAGAATTTACAACGACAGAATTAACCGAACTGACACCTAAGATTACGGTGTTTGGCGTCGGGGGTGCAGGCGGTAATGCCGTCAACAACATGATTGAAACCGGACTCGAGGGTGTCGATTTCGTCGTTGCCAATACCGATGCTCAGGCGCTGGCTTATTCCAAGGCGGAACAGAAGGTGCAATTGGGCGCGTCATTGACCCAGGGGCTGGGCGCGGGGGCCCGTCCGGAAGTTGGACGCGCTGCTGCGGAAGAAACCATTGATTTGATCCGTGAACATCTGCGCGGGTGTCACATGACCTTTATCACGGCCGGTATGGGGGGCGGAACCGGAACCGGGGCTGCGCCGATCATCGCTCAGACGGCGCGGGAAGAAGGTATTCTGACGGTCGGTGTGGTGACCAAACCGTTCCAGTTCGAAGGTAATCGCCGCATGTTGCTCGCGGATCAGGGTATTCAGGAATTGTCACAATATGTCGATACGCTGATCATTATTCCCAATCAGAACCTGTTCCGGATCGCCAATGAGCGTACGACTTTCGCCGATGCTTTCTCCATGGCCGACGAAGTGCTGCATTCAGGGGTGCGCGGGATTACCGATCTGATGGTGCTGCCGGGTCTGGTAAATCTTGATTTTGCTGATGTACGCACCGTGATGAGCGAAATGGGCAAGGCCATGATGGGGACAGGTGAGGCCGAAGGCGAAAACCGGGCCCTGGAAGCTGCTGAAGCCGCCATATCCAATCCATTGCTGGATGAAGTTTCCATGAAAGGCGCCAACGGGGTGTTGATCAATATTACTGGGGGTATGGATCTGACCTTGTTTGAGGTTGATGAGGCGGCCAACCGTATCCGCAGCGAAGTCAACGCGGAAGCAAATATTCTGGTCGGGTCCGCCCTGAACCCGGATCTTGACGGTAAAATGCGGGTATCTGTTGTGGCGACTGGCATGGATTCAGATGGTCAGCCGCGTCGGGA
>TARA_R110002096_G_scaffold117211_4_pt1 | contig 16245 bp, 11 predicted proteins | sample TARA_R110002096 | Tara Oceans TARA_R110002096 (sample SAMEA4397295) | marine metagenome | biome: Polar Biome; feature: [DCM] deep chlorophyll maximum layer (ENVO:01000326); material: water (ENVO:00002006), including particulate matter (ENVO:01000060) such as... | depth 35 m | reverse complement strand
ATTAAATATTCATTTTCATAACAAGCATTTGTAGAAACTTCTACATCTAATGTTTTATTTACAAATTAGGTATGCTTACGGATATATTTTAGTTTAAAGTAACAAAGACGTAATACAATGAATTACCTCCCTATTTTTACAATGATTAGCTTTGCAAAGTTTTAAAAATTAGTCCATAGGCTATAAAATCTTTCACTTAAAATATGTCGAAGAAAAAAAATCCTCCTGCAAAATCATTACAACAACGAATACTAGAAGTTTTTACTGGACTCCCCACTCGTGCAATGAACTACAAACAGGTGGCATCTAAAATGCAAATTCATCAAACTTCTAAGAAAAAGTTGATTGAAAGAATTTTGTATGAATTGAGTAATAAAGGGAGTTTGGTGGAAGATAAACCAGGGAAATTCAAATTATCTGAATCGCACCGAGAGAAAAATGCTGTAGTTGGGAAAGTAGACATGACGACTTCAGGGACTGCTTATATCGAAGTGGAAGGCATGCCTGAAGACATCTATATCAGTGAACAAAATTTAGGCAATGCACTTCACGGTGATTTGGTAGAAGTTTCAATTATTAAAGTCAAAAACAACGGAAAATCAGTTGGTAAAATAAGCAAAGTGATTGAACGAGCTCAAACAGAATTTGTGGGCATTGTTCAAAAATCTCTGAAATATGCCTTTTTAGTCCCAGATAGCAAACGCATGCCTGTGGATATTTTCATTCCACTCAATAAATTAAACGGTGCTGAAGATGGTGTAAAAGCCATTGCAAGAATGAATGATTGGCCTTCAGATGTAGATAGCCCTTTTGGAGAAATTATTGAAATATTAGGTCAACCAGGTGAAAATGAAACAGAAATGCATTCTATTATGGCTGAGTTTGGTTTGCCTTTTCATTTTCCAAAAGCCATAGAAGAGGAAGCTGAAAAAATTGATGTAGCCATCAAAGACGAAGAAGTTAAAAAAAGAAAGGACATGCGAAAAGTTCGAACTTTTACCATCGACCCCGATGATGCTAAAGATTTCGATGATGCACTTTCCATTCAAAAACTTGCTAATGGCAATTGGGAAATTGGAGTACACATAGCTGATGTGAGCCATTATTTGAAAGAAGGAAGCAATTTGGACAAAGAGGCCTATGATCGAGCTACTTCCGTTTATTTAGTCGACAGAGTAGTGCCAATGCTTCCAGAAGTACTTTCGAATTTTGCTTGCTCACTTAGACCAAACGAAGATAAGTATTGCTTTTCTGCCATCTTTGAAATGGATGATGCTGCTAAATTGCACAAAGAATGGTTTGGGAGAACAGTAATTTGTTCTGATAAACGCTTTGCTTACGAAGATGCTCAAGCAGTGATTGAAAGCGGTGAAGGTGATTTTTCAGAAGAAATTCTTACTTTGAATCGACTTGCACAACAATTGAGAGAAGAGCGCTTTAAAAAAGGTTCCATCGACTTTCATTCTTTAGAAGTTAAATTTAAATTGGATGAAAAAGGGGAACCACTTGGTGTTTTTCTAAAAGAACAAAAAGAGGCGAACAAATTGATTGAAGATTTCATGCTTTTGGCCAACCGAAAAGTGGCAGAGTTTATTGGAAGCAAACAGAAAGCCAAGCCATTTGTCTACCGTATTCACGATAACCCAGATCCTGAGAAACTGCAAATTTTCAGTGAATTTATCAAAAAATTCGGCTATAGAATTGATGTTACTTCACCCAAAGGTATTTCTCAAACGCTGAACAGACTGATGTCAGAAATTGAAGGAAAAGCAGAAGAACAACTGATTTCACAATTGGCCATTCGAACCATGGCAAAAGCTATTTATTCTACAGCAAACCACGGACATTATGGCTTGGGATTTCAATACTATTCCCATTTCACATCTCCCATTCGACGATATCCAGATGTGATGGTGCATCGCTTACTACAGCATTATTTAGATGGTGGAACAGCTGTAAATGCTGAAGAGTTAGAAGAAAAATGCAAGCATTCTTCAGAACAAGAAAAGTTAGCGTCAGATGCTGAGCGCGCTTCAATCAAATTTATGCAAGTAAAATTCATGCAAGACAAAGTGGGAGAAGTTTTTGGAGGAGTTGTTTCTGGAGTTAGTGAATTTGGATTGTTTGTTGAATTGGAAGGAAATAAATGCGAAGGATTAATTCGTATGAAGAATTTAAGCGACGATTTCTATGTTTTCAATCCTGATAATTTTGCTATTGAAGGAAAACGAAGCGGAAAAATCTACCGAATAGGAGATGAACTAACAGTAAAAGTTGCCAAAGCTGATTTATCTAAAAAACAATTGGATTTTGAATTAATGGAAGACTTTGATCTTTAATTCTCGAATTTTTTACACCTAAAATCAATTCTGTAACTAATCAGTGTTTTTTTAACCACATAGTACATAGCTTGTAAAAATTAAAAACATAGAAGCTCCGCTTTACATAAGGATCACTATGTATAAAAGTTCTTTTCTATGAATAACTTTATACCAATGTTATTTATTAAATAGTCTACTATTTAATAAATATTACAGTGGTAAATGCCGATTGAAAAAAATAAATAGAATAATAAGGCTTTAGCCGCAATTAGGCTATATTATTTTTCATTTCGGTATTACTTTTAATTGAATGCAACTATTATACTAGAAACATCGGAGCATTAGCGATTATATAAATCTATGTTTCTATGTGGTTTTAGTTTTAATTATTAGGTAAAGAGTGAAATAGCGAACTGATTAGTTACTCAATTCTTATTTTTGAAAAAAAAACAGCAATGACAAACGAAAAATTTGATTCCCAAAAAGCACCTGAACCTGTTGGTGCCTATCCGCATGCGAGAAGAGTAGGAAACCTTTTATTTTTATCTGGAGTTGGTCCCAGAGAACGAGGGACTAAAAAAATTCCTGGAGTAGAATTGGATGAAAATGGCAACATTCTTTCTTATGATATTGAAAAGCAATGTATTTCAGTTTTTAACAATGTGAAAACTATTGTTGAGGAAGCAGGAGCAAAATGGGAAAATGTAGTAGACGTTACTGTTTTTCTAACCAATATGAAGGCCGACTTTAAGACCTATAATCGTTTGTATGCTGAATTTTTTAAAGACAATCAACCTTGCCGAACGACACTTGAAATTAAAAGCTTGCCCACGCCAATTGCCATTGAATTAAAGGTGATTGCATCTATGGAATAAGTACCTATTTTAAAAAGACACGAATAAAAAAGCGGCGAAATCTTAGTCGATTTCGCCGCTTCTATTTTAGCTTAGTTAAGCTTACTGAACAATGATTTTAGAAGTTTTCACTCCACTTTCACTTTGAATTCTCAAAATGTAAATGTTAGGTGAAAGCTCATTAACGTTGATTACTTGAACTTGCTTAGGCTGAAGCATTTCTTTTACCAACTTTCCACTTATATCATATAACTGAACCATTTCAATGGTTTCATTTTCAATGCTAATAAACACATTGTCTGATGATGGATTTGGATAAATAGAAAGCTTATTAGCAATAGCTCCTTCCAATTCTTGCAATGACACCAAGGTATCGTTTATTTGCCAAATTGAAATTGTATTACTCGCCTCGTTTGCAGCTAAAAGCAATGGTCGGTTAGTAGGACTCTCTGATAAAGGAATAAATACTAATCCCTCAGGAGCTCTGTCTCCATTTCCGGTTGCAGTGTCTCTAGGAATGTTGATGTCAACAAAAGTTGGATTGATAGGATCGGTAACATCGTATACCATTACTCCCCCTACTCTTTCCAATCCAATAAAAGTATATTGTCTTGAATTAAGTTCACCAAGAACTACAGATTCCGGCTCAGGACCTTTATCATCACTTCTAGATTTAACTGATCTTCCACTATTGGAAATATTAAACAGTCTAAAGTATTCAGGGTGATTTCTGATGATGTACTCAAAATCATCACCGCTATCATATACTAAAGATCCAGTATTTCCATTCCAAATAGAGAAAGAACGTGCTCCGTAAATGTAAATCGCTTCATACAAACCATCTTGATTTTCATCTCCATTTTCTAGCGTAACATTGATATCCCCGTAAGCATCAAAAATAGCTTCAGCATTTGGGAAAACAGAAGGGTCTAATTCGATGTCATCTAAACGATCTTCTTCGCTAAATCCATTGTAATCTCTAGAATCACCTTCATTTGCTGAAACAATGTAGTTTATACCACTAACTTGATACGAAGCGATTGCATCAGGCATATAGAACCCTCTAAAAGGAGGATTTGCAATGTGAATTTCGTCAGATCTTCTATCAGAGTCAATGCCATTTCCTGCAATTGAATGGTCTTTCCATCCAAGTGGCAAAATACTTACGATACTATCTCCTGTTAAATCAACCACTACTATTGCATTGTTTTCTTGAGCAATAACGTATGCAGTAGCATTATCTGGACTAACAGTTACGTATTCAGGCTCCATATCTTGAGATACACTTGCATTTGGTCCAAAAATTCTCACTCCCTGTGTTCTTAATTGTTCAATTTGACTATCAAATTGATTGAAATCAAGTAAAGTAACATTCGAATTAGTCAAAGTTGAAAAACCACCACTTACATCAATAATTGCAATGCTACCCTCAGGATCTTGTAAGTAATCATCGCTTGGCTCTCCTTCGCAAGCTACAATAACCTTATTTCCATTCGGAGTAAAAGTTACCATATCTGGTAAAACTCCAACAGTAACACTACTAATGAAAACTCCATTCGTATCATAGAAAGCAACTAACCCATTAGAAGTAGTGTTAGGTCCTTCAATTGCTGCTGCAACTACTCCATTGCTAACAACCAAACTATTAATTGATCCTAAGCTTGAAATATCAATGGAATCAATTTTTGTAATGTTCAATGGGTCTGAAAAATCGAGAATTTCAAAACGGTCATTAGAAGCGTTGGTAACAAACAAGCGTTGAGAAGTTGGGTCGTAATCTAGAATTTCAGTACTTCCTGAATTTACTAGTCCTGTATAACTGTTGATCAAATTTAATTTGATGCTTTCAGAGGCAGTTGGTCCAACATTTTCATTGTCTCTTATAAAAGTTAAGAAATATCCTCTAGTGTCAAAATCCACTTTGTAAGCACTCGTGTCGGTTTTGACCGCTAAAAAGACTATTTCATCATTTTCTGAAGCATTGTCATCAACAATAGAAAGGTTCAAATTAAATGACCCAACTGTATTTGCAAATGCCGTATCTGACAAATTAGTAATCGTATAATCTTGTGTATCAGCAGTACTAATTGCTAAGGTTTCAAATTCTATTACTTGATTAACCGCAGTTGGGTTGTTGTAGTTTACTTGAATTGTAATAGTTCCTGCATTCTCTAATACTGAAATTCGCTCTTCATCAAACTCAACAGTAGTTACAATTACCTCATCGGCTCTTTCAGACAAGTTTTGAATTCTCAAATCATCTTCAATATCAGTATCCACATCGCTAAACACTTCAATGTCTAACATGTACTCAGCCAATGCATCTTGCTCAGTACCAGCTGATGCAAAAGTCGCATCATTAACTGTGAAAGTAGTTGTATCTAAATCGATTCTGCTTCCTGAAAAAGATGGGAAAGGATAACTATCTCCGCCATCAGCAAGAAAGCTTAAAGTAACCACTTTTATAATTCTGTTAGCGTTTCCTTGTAACAAACCATTTCTAACCAATGTGTCTGTATAAACCCCATTTTCATCCATAACAACCATGGTTCTAATTCTAGAACCTGCTGTTAAACTTGGATCAAAGCTAAATGAAACACCGCCAACTTGAGCAAATTGCCCAGGAGTAACTCCAACTGCAGTAGCAGCAACTCCATGCTCGATAACTTGCTTTAATTCTGCGGCAGTTAAGTCTAAAATCGATAAACTGTTGTTAAACCTCAAGGAGTTTTCAATGTCTAACTGACTTATATCACCTTCTTCTTTTCCTGTTAAAGAATTGGCTTGTGGCGGAAGAAAATCATAAACCCCTGGAGAAGTTTCTACCACTTCACCAATTGCTGCTCTAATTCCTCCACCGTTTTTAATTGAAACTTGAACAGTAGGTTCAATTTGTTTTGAGTACCATAAATTAGCATCAGCAGTAAGGTTTCCAAAATTTGTTTCTTCAGTTCTTACAAATAGTCTTTCTCCATTTAAGTAAACTTCTGTCTTTCCAAAAATGTTACCATCTTTAACAGTAACAACTCCGCTTACTGCAGAAGTTAAACTATCTACTAAAGCAGCTTTTCCGTTGGGATCAGCAAATGCACTGTTAACAGACCCCCAAGTGCTAGATACCATTGCAGAATCGGTAACATATGGTCCGCTAACAGACGGGTTGATTGAAGTAGGAATAATTTTTCCAGCAGCGTCAAAATCAACTACTAAACGACCCACATAACTGTATTCTCCATTTGTACTAACGATTAATGCAGTATCTCCATCAGCGTTTGTAGTTACAATTGGGTAAGGTCGAATTGCGACATCACCTGATCTTAAACGATTTGCAGGATTAGCTAAAATTGCATCATTTCCTCCTGCAATAACAATATCAACTCCATTTAATAAACCTATCAATTGTTCTTCAAGGCTTAATTGTTGTAAATGTGAAACAAGTACAATTTTATTAATGTTCTCTACAGTTATTAAAGAATCAATCCAAGGTTGAATAATGGCAGCTAAAGCTACCATGTTATTTGAATCTGGGCCAATTACTGTTACTTCTTCAGGAGAAGAAATTGAAGCTAAAATTTGAGTTGTTGCTCCAACTATTCCGATTTTTTCACCACCTCTTACAATGTAAGTAACAGGTGCAATTTTTGGAATATTTGCATTTCCTGTAGTTGACTCAGCAGGACCAGATTGAAAAGCCGTGTTTTCTAAAATAGCAGAAGTATATAAATTGCCTAAATCTCCATTCGCAGAAAAATCTAAATTGGCGCTCAAATAAGGGAATTGTGCTCCAACCCATCTGTCAGAAGCAGGCCCATTTGGTGAACGAAAATCTTCTTCAATAATTTGTTCAACAGGATCAGTTCCTGCATCAAATTCATGGTTTCCAAAAGCAGAAGCATCAAATCCAATTACATTCATAATTGAAACATCGACTCTTCCAGGAGCTTCTCTTAAACCGCTATAAGTTGTTACTCCAAAATGACGGTTGTATACATTATTAAATACACCACCTGTCCTAAATGTTGCTAAATCTCCTGCAGCATTAAAGAATGGCCCTGGAATATAGTTGTCACCAGCAGAAATAGTAATTGAATTCGTAACCTCATCTTCTAAAGTATCTACAATTGCTGCAAAGAATTTAGCTCTATTAATAGCATCTAACCCTCCTTCAAGATCTGAAGCATGTAAAAGTTGGAAAGTATAGTTAACTGAAGGTGCAGGAACTCCTGCTATTCTTACGTTATCAATAGCAGCTTCTTCATCACCTGCGTCTAGTCTCATAGAGATTCGAACATCTAAAGAATCCCCTGTTCCTGAAATTGGCCATGAAAAATCGGTAAAAGTTCCATTTAATCTAACTCCGTCACCATAGCCATCGTTATTAGTGTCTTCTGCAAACTGACCGTTAAATCCTGTTGCACTTGTAGTAGCAGAATCGGCTCTAAATCTTCCAATTACTACCCATGACCCATTGTCAATTTTCACTTCAACAGCAATTGAATCTCCTGCTTCATCGATGTCAATATTAGTTCCTGAAGCAAAAGCAGCTGTAAATTGTAAGTTCGTCTGACCTGAAATGTCAATGTTGTCAATGTATACAACACCGACAGATGTCGTTAAAACCCCATCAATGTCTTCACCAGCAATGAAAAAGTTGCCATCAAACCCGGTATAGTTAAAGACCTCTTGAGCCGGAGCATTCGCAGAATCCGTTCGATCAAAAAAGTCTTGTGTACTTGTTCCAACTCCGTTTCCATTTGGGAAACTATAGCCAGAAGTAGTTTCAAATGACTGCGTGTAAAAAGTGGTCTGCCCCACTACAGTCAATGAAATAAAACTCATCACTAATAAGTATAATTTTTTCATTTTTATTTAGTTTTATTGTTATGATTATGAGCGTACAAATAACCATTGAAAATGCATCCTTTTAATAAATTAAAACTTATTGAATAGTTACTGTTTTGTGATTTTAATGTTAAAAAAAATGCCATTATTAAGTTTAGTTTAACACAATTAAAAATTCTGTATTAATGTTGATTTTAAACACATTATTTATACTAAGTCACCTTGAGAACTACCCTACTAATCATAACTAGTCTTTTTATTTTTCAATGCGCTGCACAAAGCTGGTTTCAACTAGGAGATTTTCCCGGTATAGAACGCGATGATGGTACAAGTTTTACAATTGGCGATACAACTTACTGCGGAACAGGAGTAGTTCCGTTTTACACACTCCGAGATTTTTATGCATTGAATATGCAAAATGATACTTGGTTGACAGTTGCTCCACTTCCTCAAGGTCAACAGCGACAATATGCAAGTGGTTTTGCCTCTAAAACACATGGCTATATGTTAGCAGGTATTAGCGACACTGAATTTCTAAACGATTTGTGGGAATATGATCCAAAAACAAACCAATGGTCAGCAAAAACTGCTTTGCCCTCAACTGAGCGAGGAGGTGCGGCCTCATTTGTAATCGACAACATCGCTTACATTATTGGTGGTAAAACAGATAGCCTTGCGGCTATCTCAGAAGTTTGGGCTTACGACATTTCATTGGATCAATGGGAGCAAAAAAACGACTTCCCCTTTGGAGCAAGATGGCGATCTGGAGCCACTGCAAGTCAAGACAAAGGCTACCTCATTTTTGGTTTAGATGACAGCCTAAACTACCACTCCGAACTTTATGAATATACCCCACAAAACGACACGTGGGTAAAAATTTCCGAATTTCCTGAAAAGGTTCGAAACTACACTCCCTTGCATTTTATAGACAATGAGCTCTTCTTCATTGGCGGCATGGATAGTCTTGGAAACTATTACAATGAAACCTGGTCGTATGAAATACAGACTGACTTATGGATAAAACTAGTCTCCATTCCCTCTCAAGGAAGAAGGGCTGGGATGAGTTTTCACACTGAAAATGCCCTTTATTATACAACAGGATTAACTCCAAATGGACGAATCACAGAAACTTGGAAATTGGAAAATCCGACTTCTATTGAAGAAAATCAATTGGGTTCGTCCTTTAAAATTTATCCCAATCCTTCAAGTGAAACAATTACGCTTGAAGTTCCTCTGTTTTCTTCCATAAGTCAGTTCTATTATTCTTTTTATGACAGCAAAGGAATGCTAATTCAAAAAGCGGCTATTCAATTATTAAAGACAAGCGTAGATATAAGTTCTCTGCCTGCTGGATTGTATTTTGTGTTATTGAACAGCGAAAATGAGCGTGCTGTGAAGAAGGTTGTGAAACCTTAGGTTCTTATATTGAAATGTAAACACTCCTCCTTTTTTTATCCTTAACTTCATTCTGTATTTATTGGTTAACTCATGCAAAAACTCAACTTTTTTAAACATAACTCTCATAAGAACATCATCCTTTTAAAAATCTTTTTAACTATTATATTTGGCATGAATCTGGGTTAGTTTTAAATAAATTCATCCAACAAAAATTTTATTTCTTATAAAAATTGTAATTTGTTATTTACATTTGGTTAAAATAATCCTATGAAAATTAGAAAAGCCTTACTTTTTTTGATGAGTTCCCTCCTTTTAGTTGGTTGCGGAAATTACAAAACCAAAACTTCAGAAATTAAGACAACTGTTATGGCAGAAGGTCCATTTTTTGAAGGTTCGAATAGTCTAATCGGTGAAGTACAATTGAATTACTCTGAATTTTTAGAGGATAAAGAATTTAATAAGGTTGCCGAAGTTACCATCAATCAAATTACTGTTGAGTTAGAAGACAATCAAGAGCTAAGCCTAGAACAATTTTCAAGTGCTGCTATCCAGTTGGTGAGTGATAATAGTCCAATGACGAGTATTGCCATTATGAATCCTATTAAGATTAATGATAATAAACTACAATTAACTGTTAGTAATGAAGCAAAAGTCACTTCCTTTTTTCAGGAAGAAAAATTCTCATTGTTGCTCGATTTAGATTTTAAAGAAGATAGCTATGCTGAGGAATTGAAAGCTACAATTAAAATAAATTTATCCATTGAATATAAATAATTTACCCCTATGAAAAAATTAATTACAGCACTAAGTTTTTTACTAATTATCTTAGTATCGGCTAATTTAAACGCACAAGATAATGGAGATAAATTATTGGGAGTTTGGGAACCAAGTCATGGAAAAGCCAAGGTGAAAATTGAAAAAATTGGCAGTAAGTACTACGGCAAAATAGTTTGGTTGAGAATTCCAAATGATCCTGAAACCAATGCTCCTAAAGTAGATAAAAACAACCCTGATGAAAAAATGCGTTCTACTCCTTTAAGAGGTTATAGAATATTGAAGGATTTTGAATACACTGGTGAAAATGAGTGGACAAAGGGAACGATTTACGATCCAGAAAATGGAAATACTTATAGTTGTACCATAAAAATGACAGATGAAAATACTCTAGATATCAGGGGATATATTGGTATTTCAGCATTGGGAAGAACAGATATCTGGAAACGATTAAAAATGCCTTCAAAAAAATAATTAACTTCTATCCAACAAATAAGTGATGCAAAAAATACTACGCAGAGTAATCCCGTTATTTATGTGCTTTATTTCAGTTGCTGCTTTTGCACAAGTAGACTCAACGGCTACTGAAGAGGAAGAAGATTACAGTATCTACGATGACTTAGACTTTGTTGATGAAGGAGCCAAGCGCTTTGCCTCAGCGAAAATTAATGGAATCAGCCCTCAGAAATTAATCACCTTCGGTTATGACTATCAAGGAAGCTTTGATATGACCGCCGGAGCTTTTGGCACTTATACTGAGCAAACTGCTCGAGTTCGTTCTACTCAGGGATTTCGAGCAGAAGCAAATATTCCAGTTATTTCAAAAAATAGCTTGATTGTTCAAGTTGGAGGTCGTTTATGGGACATAAATTACGATTTTGAGAACCCTGAAACATTTACCAATCCAATGCTTCAGACTTTAGCTGCAAATGATTTAGCTGCTGTGGGATTAAATACTACCATCTTTAAACCACTGAATGAAACAGATTTCTTATTAGTTCAAGTTGATGCGGGTATGAATGGCGACTTTGCCTTTGATGCGTTTCAATCGCTCAAATACAATCGTTATTCTGTAGCTGCATTGTGGGGAAAACGACCAAGTGATTATAAGCAATGGGCAGTGGGGATTTCCAGAACCTACAGAGCAGGAGAATTGAACTACATTCCTGTTTTGATGTACAATTGGACCTCGGTAAATAATAAGTGGGGAACGGAAATGCTTCTTCCTGCAAGAGGTCATGTTAGGTATACAGTGAATCCCAGAAGCATGCTGTTTGCCGGGTTTGAATTAGAAGGAAATAGTTTTAGAATCGGAAATCAAGGTGCTGCGCTTCAAGACCCACAGTTTAACGACTTAGAAATACGCCGAAGTGAATTGCGTTTCAGATTGATGTATGAGCGACAGCTTAGCGGATTTATTTGGCTTTCTGCACAAGCAGGGTATCGATATAACTATTCTTACAATGTTGACCAAGTAGAAGATGGCAAAGAATTTTATCGTGGCTTCTTTGGGGACCAACCTTTTGCAATAGAAAATACTTTAACGAATCCGCTCTATTTTAATGTGAGCATCAATTTGGTTAGTCCGTAGGCATAATTAAGAATAGACGAGTAATGCCTGTTGAAAAGAACTTTACCTTCTTAAGATTTCCCTCCATGTCAGATATGCTAGTTTTGTTTTGCCGTTTTCTTCCAAAATGCCTGTGTCTTTCCACAAACTTCCCAAGTCTTTAAGCTCCGGAGGGAAGGTTTGCCATAGCTCATCATAATCGCGGTGTGCCCACCAAATCACGAATTCATAATCTTGGCGATAGGCATTGATCAATAAACTACTCAAATACTGATTTTGCTCTACTTCACTGGAAGGAATATTCAAACTCAAGCCCGGAACAATCAAATCTTCTGCAAGGTGAGTGGTTTCAACAAAACCGATAGAAAGTTGTGTTTGTTGATGCAAAAAGTCAAAAGCTTGTTGAAAATCTGCCGAATCGTTCAAGCCTTTGAAAAAAGGATAAAAACTAATGGCTGCAAAATCCATATGATCATTCAAGTAAGATCTCAAGTCCGTTAAATAATTTAAGCTATCATTGACTGGAGTGTTGTACCAATTGTGTAAAGTTACCGACTCTGAAATCGGGAGCTCAGGATAATTTTGACGCAAACTATCCCGAACTTTATTCATGAGTTTTTTATACTGCGACCATTTATTGGGTGTATTAATTCGCAATTCATTCACTTCTATGGCAGCCACCAAATAGTCGGGTTGTAGCTCTTGGATTATATATTCTAGGTGTTTATAATACGCTATTCGAATGGAATTTTGGTTGATGGAATCATAATCCGGTACACTGTCGTTGTAATCTAGTGCGAGGTCACTCCTGCCACTGTTTAATAAACTCACTGACACTATCAACTGACGATTGGACAACTTTCGACTTTTTCTGCCTTGGATGTTGTTAACAAAAGCTTGCGGCAGGGCGGTTCCATTGATCCACGCCGACCAAGGAATACGGTCGTCGATGTGCTCTGAATAGATATCCGTGTGATTATTGATAAATTCATAGGTGCTGTCTTGGTCGTTTAAGTCAGGGCCATAAGGCCAAGTACTGAAGCCCATATTAAAGTTTCGACTGTTGATTTCTTTTAAAATTAAGGGAGCGACTTGGGGGTCAACCAAGTTGTTGTGCCCTTGCGGTTTTTCATCTTCCTCTTTTTTACACGAACTAAGAAGTCCAATAGCAAAAAGGAAAAATACCGCAAAGAATAACGGTTGCTTTTTCATGCACTAAAGGTATATCAATTTTTTTAAATATATAAGTAGGTGTAAATCCCACTCCAAAGCTCAACTGTTTAAAAAATGAAAGTCATTTTAATCAGTTGCTCAAGAAGCAAGAAGTCTTCAAGAGAAAGGCTAAATTTTGTTTATTAAAATCGTGTAAGCATTATTACCACTGGTTAAGCTTTTAGTTTCTATTGATATAGAATACCCATTGTAAGTATATCTATAACCTAAAACATCATCTCGATTATATTTTTCAATAAAACTTTCAATTTCTAATTCTTCTTTAAAGTTTAGAAGGGTCTTGAATTTTGTTTTGACTTTTAGTAAAGATCTGCCCCAACATGCCTTTTTCAGTAGATAAACTACGCAGCAATCGGCAGTAGAAAGATTCTAATTCTGCTCCTCTTTTACTTGAAAGTGTTTCCCAATCGCAAGTTTCTGAATCTGCAATTTCATTTCCATCCACATCTTTTAGCTTTGGAAAAATTAGGCCTTTGCTGTAGGGTGGTTTATTCAACTCATCTGCCATTTTAAGGAATAGCAAATAAGTAATTTGTTTTAGGTAATCACCATAACCTACCCCGTCATCGCGCAATACGCCTGCAAGGTTCCAAATCTTTGATATAATACTTGAGTCTGTCATAATTTGTGATTTTCAATAAACCAATTTATATATTCTGCCAATTTAGTTCCCAAATAATAAGGCAAATTCAATAGCAAATAAGCTTTTTTATTTGTGGGTGTTAGATGTTGCTCTATTTTAAATTCGCCGGCATACAAACGAACAGCGTAAGGGTGTTCACATTGTTCTATAAACTGATGCAATGATTTTAGCTTGCCTTCTTTCCCAGACTTTATTTCAATGGGAATAATTTTATCCTTAGCCTGAACAATTAAATCAACCTCTGAGGAGGATTGTGCTTTTTCCCTAACCCAAAAATTAGGGTTTTTATGTTGTATTGTATTTAAGGATATTAATTCTTGTATAATTAAATGAGGAATCACAGCTCCTTTGTAAGCTGAATTTAAATCATCTAAAGCCAACATATTGGCTTGTATCTTTAATTCATGATTCACTAAGCCAGTATCTAGAAATTGTAATCGAGGCGATTTTTTTAAATCACTTTGAATCGGTGGGCTCGTGTTGGTGGAAGGGTAAATCAACTGAATAATGCGTGCATCATTTAGGTTGCGCATGGCTTCTCCCACCTCTCGAGATTTATAATTGGAGTTCCCAAAATTTTGAAACTTAATGCGCTGATCTAAATACAAATGAGCCGTATTCATAATGTGCTTAATTACTCGGGCATCTGTGGTATTTTGAGCATATTTTTCTACATCTTCTTTATAAGTTGCCCAAATACTTTCATAAACCAGCCCTAAATCAGCCAAACTATTTGTTTCTAAATAGGTTTTTACCACCTCAGGCATTCCTCCAATAACGGCATATTCATGAAACAACTCTTTTAATATGGGTTGCGCATAAGGCTCGACAGGTAATTTATTAATCTCTTCTACTGCTCTGGGATGTTGCTTTGCTTCTAAATATTCTAAAAAATTGAGCGGTTGTAGGTATAAATAGTTGATTCGACCGACTGGAAAATTTTTTACTTTACGAATGACATGCTCCAGTAAAGAACCTGCTGCGATTAAATGCAATTCGGGCACATCTTCATAAAAATAGCGCAACAAGGCAATGGCCGTTGGCGACTCTTGTATCTCATCTATAAATAAAAGGGTATCTGCCTTTTGAGCAGAAGGAATACCATGAGTAGCAAATAGCGCTTCTACGATGGTTTTTGCATCGGTAAAATCAGTGAAATAGCGTAAATCAGCCGCTCGCTCTAAATTGAGTGTTATAGTATAGGTATAGCTTTTGGCAAAATAATTAACGAGTGTAGTTTTACCAACTTGCCTTGCTCCTCTTAACAACAAGGGTTTACGATTGCTACTTTCTTTCCACTCTAATAGATTTTTATAAGCATGCCGTTTGAAGCTCATGAAATGTTTAATGTATTTTATGTAACAGAATAAGGGTAAAAATAAGATTTATTTGTAACAAAATAAGGGTTAAAATAAACTTTATTTGTAACAAAATAAGGGTAAATTATTAATTAAGCTATACAGCCACAAGAAGTTCAATTTTGAAAACGATAATTAAGTCTGTCGTAAAATTAATCTGTTTGTGTTCCAAATATGGACTAATTTGGGTCACAAATGATTTTGTGTACCATGTGTGGGTTATAAAGTTTAAGTCAAGTTTTTAATTCTGTTTCTATTTTTTCTTATCCTTAGTTTGGTGATTTTTCTCCTTTTTAATGCGGGCCAACAAAACACTCGCCGGTTCATAATCTGCTGCTGCATTGCTTTTGGCTATTTCTTCTTTTGAAAGCAAACTACTTTCAAAGGCTTCATTAGTAAAAGAAAGTATATCTTCTGAATCATCTAGAATTGACCCTGCTGATTCTAGCGACCAATTATCAATAATACATTTCGAAATTCGATTGTTCATGAAGCTTAGTTATTCCCCTTCAAAAAAATCGTTATCAATTTCTTTTACTTCATAGGTAGTTTTTACTTGCACACCAACATTGTACTGGTGCATTAAATCTACTAGCTTATTGCCATCAATTAAAATTATTGAATGATGTGCTTCTCTTGCTTTTTTGATGGCAGATGTATCAAAAGATGATGTTGTAATAAAAACACCTTTGCTTGTATCGCCACTCATGGCTCCAATGAAATTCCGTATTTCCCTCTCTCTTACCTTGTTTTCATTGTAGCGTTTAGCTTGGGTGTAGATTTTTTCTAAGCCTAATTTATCTTCATTAATTATACCATCAATTCCTCCATCGCCAGACTTGGAAGTCTCGATAAAATCACCATAACCCATTTTCTTTAGAAGGATTAGAATGACCTTCTCAAAATAATAGGGGTCAATTTCTTTTAATCGTTCAAGTAATTCAGCTTTTAACTCAGTTTCAATAGTAGAAAATCCAGAATCAATTAAGTCTTGGGGAGAGGCATTGTCAATATTAGAAACATCCAATTCGTTATCTCTTTCCTTTTTGCTTTCTACAGCAGAGCGATGCGCTATATAATCTTTATCACTCTTTAGCTCTTGAATAGTCAAGCTTCCCTTTGCTAAAGCTAGCTTGCCTTTATCTGTTATTTCAACTTTTCCTCTTTCCGGGTATTTGACAAACTTAGCTAGCTTTAAATAGGACTTCCCCCATAGTATCCTATCAATAAGCACATTAGCACCGGTACTTGT
>TARA_R110002096_G_scaffold169779_4_pt1 | contig 16257 bp, 15 predicted proteins | sample TARA_R110002096 | Tara Oceans TARA_R110002096 (sample SAMEA4397295) | marine metagenome | biome: Polar Biome; feature: [DCM] deep chlorophyll maximum layer (ENVO:01000326); material: water (ENVO:00002006), including particulate matter (ENVO:01000060) such as... | depth 35 m | reverse complement strand
AAACGCCACCAGTTGCATCATTTACTGCTGATTCACTTAATGGCTGTTCTCCTTTTACAGTTAACTTTTCCAACCAATCATCCGCAAATGCAGTTGCGTATAGATGGAATTTTGGTGACGGTTCAGCAATTTTCAGTGGAACAGATACAGCTCATACGTTTATAAACAATACATCATCTGATACAACCTACGTCATTCAAATGATTGCAACCACTGCTTTTGGTTGTACAGATACTACTTTCGACACAGTAAGTGTAAGTCCAGTGCCAATACCATCTTTCACTTCTAATGCAACGCTTGATTGTGGACCAATTACAGTGAACTTTACCAATACTACTCCTGGGAATAATTTAACATTCTCTTGGGACTTTGATGATGGCTCACCAATTTCGAATGCAGTAAATCCAACCCATACTTTTCAAAATACAACCTTATTTATCAATAATTATCAAGTAAAATTAGCTGTAATTTCTGCCAATGGTTGTACTGATACCATTGAACGAACAATTACAGTTTATCCTGAACCAGTTTTTAATTTTGTTGCCAATCCAGACTCGGGTTGTAGTCCTTTAACTGTCCGTTTTCCATCGGTAGTAGGCGCAGTGGATTATCAATGGGATTTTGGAGATAATTCTACAGGCTCAGGACCAACTCCTACACATACATACATAAATAATACAACAAATAATCAAGCATTTGTCGTAACTCTGGTGGCTCAAAATGGTTTTGGATGTCGCGATACAACTTCAGGTACCGTTTTAGTTTACCCAAATCCAACTTCTAATTTTTTACTAGATACTAATGTGGGTTGTCAGCCTTTACCTATAAATATTACTAATCTTTCCACTGGTGCGAACATATTTAGTTGGGACTTTGGAGATGGTACCAGCTCGGATACTACTGATGCTACATTTATAAAAACATACACCAACACATCTGCATTTACTCGATTTAATACCATTCGATTAATTACTGAAACAGACAATGGGTGTAGAGATACTACTACTAGAAATGTAGAAGTTCATCCTTTTGTTGAAGCTGCTTTCACTTCTGATACAGCCGCTTGTAGCCCTGCTTCAATTTTGTTTAACAACCAGTCAACTGGAGCAGCAAATTACTTTTGGCGCTTTGGTGATAGTTTCACTTCTACTGATGTAAACCCAAGACATGTTTATCAAAACAATACCTTAGTAGATCAAAATTTAACTGCAACTTTAGTTGTTCAGTCAGCGAAAGGTTGCGTAGATAGTGCACAAAGAAATATTACAATTTTTCCTAAACCAGTAGCACTTTACACAGTTTCGGCAACTAGTGGATGCCATCCATTGAATGTAACGTTTACGAATAGCTCCGTTTTGGCAGACTCATGTGCTTGGAGGTATGGCGATCAAACTCAATTTAATTTGTGTTCACCTACAAATTCGCATACTTACACCAATACAACCTCTTTTTTTCCAATTGATTATGTGAGTGAGTTAGTAGTTTTTACTGATAATGGATGTAAAGACACACTGAGAGAAACCATCCGTGTGAACCCTCAAGTAATAGCTGATTTTTCTGCAGACTCAGCAGGTTGTAGTCCACATAGAGTTCGTTTTCAAAATCAATCTACTGGAGCTGCAAATTTCGAATGGTTCTTTGGTGATGGAGGAGGTTCTCCGCTACAAAATCCGCTACACTTTTTTATAAATTTTGGTTTGCAAGATACTGTATATAATGCTAAACTAAGAGTAACGAGTAATTTTGGTTGTGTTGATAGCTTAGTCAAACCAATTAAAGTTTTTCCTAAGCCAATTGCCGATTATACTTTAAGCACTAACGATGGCTGTCATCCATTAAGAGTTGATTTTCAGAATAACTCTTCCATAGCCGACAGCTGTGTTTGGAAGTTTGGCGATCAAAATCAAATTAATTCCTGCAATCAAAATATAACACATACTTATACAAACACATTATCACTCGTACCAATAACTTACAATCCTAGACTTGAAATTTACTCTAATCAAGGATGTGCAGACACCTTACAACAATCTGTATCAGTAAAGCCACTAGTTATTGCCGATTTTGAAACAGATACTGCTTCTTGTTCTCCATTTAATGCCACTTTTAGAAGTCAATCTTTTGGTGCAGTGAGTTATGTTTGGGATTTTGGAAATGGGAGGGTCGGAAATGGAATGATTACTAACAATATGTATACCAACACAGGATCCATTGATACTATATATACGGTTCGTTTAATTGCTCAATCACTATTCAATTGCAGTGATACTGTTTTTAAGAGTATTCGGGTGAGACCAACACCTGTGCCCAATTTCAATCCTACACCATTGGTTCAACAATTTCCTGATAGAACTGTAAATTTAGATAATACTACTAATCCGGGTAATTGGTCATTTAGATGGGATTATGGTGATTCTACTTTCTCTACCCTAAGAAATCCAAATCCAAAGGACTACGATACTTGGGGACAGTTTATCATCAAATTAGTAGCTTCATCACCTTTCTGTTCCGACAGTATTTCAAAATTAATTACTATAGAAGTACCACAACCTGTTGCTGATTTTGGAGATTCTGCTTCAGGCTGTCAACCACTCGAAGTTGCCTTTACCAATAAATCATTATATGGCAGAACTTTTCTTTGGGATTTCGGTGACGGCAATACTTCTACAGCAGAAAATCCTGTACACCGCTATTTTGATGCAGGGGAATATAACGTTATGCTAACCGTTACAGGATTTGAGCATGGTTTACTTGATACTGAAATTAAGTTTGATTACATCAAGGTTTTCGAAACACCAAATGCCAACTTTATCACTAATAAAGACAAGGTTTTTGTACCTACAGATCCTTTAGTTTTTGCAAATCGTTCCACAGGCGCCCAACGCTATTTTTGGAATTTTGGTGATGGAAATACCTCTGAAGATGAAAGTCCGGTACATTTTTACCAACAAGCCGGTGAATATTTAGCTTTTTTAATTGCTTTCTCCGAGGAAGGGGGGTGTATTGATACTGCTTTTGCTCCAAACACTGTTTTAGCTGAATTAGTTGGAAGTATTCGTGTTCCAAATGCATTTACTCCAAGTAAAAATGGACCAAATGGAGGAAATGTGAACATTAACCCTAGTCTTGGAGAGCTTAACGATGTGTTTTATGCCAAAATAACAGGAGCTGTAAAATATGAATTGAATATTTTTAATAAATGGGGAGAATTACTTTTTGTAAGTACTGATATGAATATTGGATGGGATGGTTATTACCGCGGCCAATTATCTCAACAAGATGTTTATGTTTGGAAAGTATCGGTTGAGTTTGCTGATGGTACATCTACCACTAAGGTTGGTGATTTAATGTTATTAAGATAATGAAGAAACTAAAAGAGTTAGTAGGTTTAATTGGGTTGATTTGTTTCAGTCTACTTCTTTCTGCGCAATCAAGTAAATATGATAAATCTGCTAAGAAAATATACAGAGATGCTGAATCTTTCTATATCTATGGGGATTTTAATACTGCAATTCGACTATTTAGGCAGATAGAAACTGCCGATCCTGATTTCGAAGAATTTAATTATAAACTTGGTGACGCTTATTTTCAATTAAACCGTTATGATTCTTCAAAAAGCTATCTTCAAAAAGGAATTGATTATAATTCTGATGCAATTTTTTACTTAGCTAAAATTGAACTTTACAATGGGAATCTAAGTACTTCTGAAGACTATTTAAATCATTTTCTTACAAAGAAAAACACTAAAACTACAGTCATATCAGCAGTAGATATTAAGCTATTAAATGAAAACATTGTAACTGCCAAAGAATTAATGTCAATTCCAGATGTGGTAAATATTATAAATTTAGGATCTAAAATAAATTCAGAAAATGCAGAATATGTTCCCCTAATATCATCAGATGAAACATTTTTGGCATTTACTTCACGAAGACTAAGAGAAGGGAATGGATTAGATCCAACTGGTCGTCCATTTGAAGATGTGTATACAAGTCAAAGAGAATCTGATAGAGAAGATTGGAGTGAAGCTAAACCTATTGTTGGTAAAATTAATACCGATCAACATGATGCATGTGTTGGACTTTCACCAGATGGAAATCGCTTATTTATTTATCGATCAAATGAAAATTTAATTGGAGGTGATTTATTTGAATCTATTTACTTGGACGGAATTTGGACAGTACCTGTAAAGATGAGTGATAATATTAATGGTGAGTTCTCAATAGAGCCAAGTGCCTCTCTTTCTTTGGATGAGAGTGTATTGTACTTCTCATCAAACCGTGAAGGAGGGTTTGGTGGTTTTGATATTTATCGAGTTATAAAACTTCCAAACGGGGAATGGAGCCTTCCTAAAAACCTTGGACCTTCTATCAATACTGAGTTTGATGATGATGCTCCTTTCATACATCCTGATGGTAAAATGCTTTATTTTAGTTCAAAAGGGCATAAAAACATGGGAGGCTATGATGTGTTTAGAGCTCAAAAAATTAATGATGAGAATGAAGAATGGACTAAGCCAATTAACATGGGTTTCCCAACAAATACTACAAAAGATGATATATATTTCACCATTTCTGCCAATGAACAACATGGTTATTATGCGTCTAATAAAGCAGGTGGTTTCGGTAAACACGATATCTATTTAATTGATTATCTCGAAAAAAGTTTAAGGCAATCTGTTGTTAGGGGAAAGGTAAAAGATGCAACTACGAAGGAGGAAATTGCTGCAGATATTAGTGTAATTGAGACCGAAAGTGCTGAGCTGTCAGGTGTATATGTAGCTCAAGGAAAAGATGGAAAATTTATTTTCTTAGTTAATCCCAATGTAGAGTATGAAGTAATCGTTGAAGCAGAAGGATTTGAGGAAAAAAGCGAATTTATCAAATTTTCTACCAATGAATTAAAAAATACACAGAGTATAGATTTTGAATTATATCCACTCGAAAACTAGCAATAGAAAATTTATGATCTTAAGAAATACGCTATTTGTACTTTTTTTTATCTTATCGGTTTTTACCGCTCTAGCTCAGGATACGCGTTTTTCTCAATTTTATGCTGCTCCAATTCATTCTAACCCAGGTTTTACAGGTGCTACGATTGAACATAGATTTGTGATGAACTACAGAAATCAATGGCCATCTATACCAGGAGGATTTCAAGCTTTTCATGCCACCTACGAATACAATGCATCAGATTTAAATAGCGGATTCGGATTAATAATGGGTAGAGAGGACGCAGGTTCCTTTGGATTAACAACAACCACAGTTGCTTTTTCTTATGCCTATCGAATTAGAATTAATAGAAATACTTATTTAATGCCAGGATTGAAATTTGGTTATGCTTCTCGCGGGATAGATTTTAGTAAATTAGTTTTTAACGATCAATTAGAAAGTAATAATTCAACAACTTTAGATGTTGATGCTTTTCAAGAAGATAATGTGAATTATCTTGATATAAGTTTCGGAGGCTTACTTTATTCTGAAAATTACTGGGTTGGAGCTTCTTTAAATCATGTAAATGAGCCCAATCAGACATTTTTAGGTGATGGTGAAGTTTCAGCACTGCCTAAAAAGTTCACTCTTCAGGCAGGTTATAAGTTTAAATTGGCGGGATCTCTAATTAATCGAATGAATGCTAAAGATATTACTGTTGCAATGCACTATGATGCCCAAGGGAAATACGATCAATTTGATTTGGGATTTTATTATACCTTACAACCCATTGTTTTTGGTGTTTGGTATAGAGGAATACAAGGTTTAAAAGCGTATGATCGTGGATATGCAAATAATGATGCACTGGTTCTATTAATGGGTTTGAGCATTCCTGACAGAAATTTAAGACTTGGATACAGCTACGATATCACCATTTCTCGTTTGGCAACCAATACAGCAGGTGCTCATGAAATTTCTTTGATTTACGAGTTTGCTAGTAAAAAATCTAAGAGAAAAAGCAGAAGGTTTTTAGTTCCATGTGCTAAATTTTAATTCGCGCTATTTTTGGAGTCGCTGAATAACTTTTTTACCACCTTCTTCAAATAATTTTTGAATAAAAGATGAACCTAAAAATATAGCTGCTTTAGTGGCAAGTTTAGATTTTGGTTTTAACCATTTTGTGACAACTAAACTCACCAATGTCTTTGAAATAAAAGGAATTATTCCTTTTTTGAGAGTTCCGAAACCAGTACTTTCAATTTCTGTACTCCCAAAACTGAATAAATCACTCTTAAGCTCAGTGAAACCTGAAATTAATTGTATTTCTTGGTTGTGAATAGTGACCTTTATTTCCGACTTCTTGAGTCTTAATTGTTCTATATTTTTGATGACTAGCTTATCCATTATTTTTGAAGATATATCTGATAATTCTATTCTGAAGCGGTAATTTTAAAATTGACTTCCTAAAGATTAGAAAAAATAAGAATAGTAGTAAGTAAATACTTACTACTATCCCAAATCCAAGTAGGTAATTGTCTAACCAAATACTAATTGAAATCCCCGCTAAAATTGAAATAAGGAAGAATAAAATAGCGCCGATAATTCCAATAATTGTATATGAAATTAGCTCAGATGTACCGTCGCTGAAATCTTCAGAAATTTCTAATTTTAAAAGATTGATTCGATTTTCAATGTATGCTTTAGATTCTTCGAATAAAGCATTTATTTTTTCTGATTCCAACATAATGTTAAGTTATGATTTCTACTAGTCAGTAACTGCTTCTGCTTTAGATTTTATTTTTTCTAAAACTTCACTTCCTTTTTCTTGAATGTCCTCCAAATTGCGATTGAATTCTTTTTTAAGTTTTTTACCTTGTTTGGTCAATTTTTTTCTTGTTTCCTCGCCAGAAGCAGGTGCTAACATGATTCCTGCTACTGCTCCTGCTGCTGCTCCTACTAAAGCAGCAAATAATACCTTTGTTGTGTTATCCATTTTTTTATAATTTTAAGTTAATAAATAGTTGAATTGCTAAAAAGATAAGCATTTTCTTTCAAAGATAGTCCATTTATCAGGAGTTTAACAAGTTTTTGGATTGAAAGAATGATTTAAAATAGCCATGTTTTACTTTAAATAGCCCATAGTATTAATTAAAATAGGGGTGTTAAAATCAAATCCTCTAACCATAAATCAAACTTTTATAGTTTTTTAGTTATATTCAAACGAATTAAAAGCTCAATTCAAATGTAGAAATTACATAAAATAGTTGTATTATTAAGTTGTCCTTCATGTCACCCATAGGGTAAAGTATAATGCCGATGTACCTGCCGGCCGATCAGGCAGGGATTTTAAGGAGCACTTTGTACTATACAAATGACTAATCTTTAACAATATATTGAAGTACAATACCGATGCTATAGACGTTTAGTACAATTTAGTTGGACTATTACGTATTTTATCGGTATAACATGACAAACTGTCCCGAACTTGCTTCAAGAATTAAAATCACAATCGGTATAAGATGGAATCACGAAAATAGTAGACAAAAAAAATGCTCGGAAAAACCGAGCATTTTTATAATACAATTATATATTAACTACTCTTCTATTTGAACCATTTTAAATGGAATGTTTATAATGGCTTGGTAATCTTCTCCGGCTTCTAGCATGTCCTCATCATCTTCTTCATAATGCCAGTTTATAATAACTCCATTGTTAGAGCTATTGATTTTTTCTAACTTTTTAAATACGTCTAAAATGCATTTAGAAGAACTTGTGTTAAAGTATTCTAGTACAATTTCTACTTCAGTCTTATCCACCGGATTTTGAGAATAAGCATCCAATGAGTCAATCAAAGGTTTGTAAAACTCAATTGAATTTTCAGGAATTGATCTTCCTTGAATCAACAATTTACCATCTTGTGGTTGAAATTTAATTGTTGGTGTTTTAGGTGTTCCTTCTATCACTAAATTTTCCATCTGTATTTAATATTATTGTGGTATATTAATATTTAAACTGTAAAACGAGTAATTATCGTCAACATTTTGAAAGTCAAATTCTAATTTTTGGCCTGATTTTCTTGCAATGTCAATCATTCCAAGTCCACCGCCGCCTTTTTCAGACATCATTCCATTATTCAAAACTTCTTTATAGTATTCTTTTAATTCTACTTCTTCAAGAGAATTGATTTTTTCCAAACGCTCTTTAAGGCTGACAACATTTTCATTTTTAATAAAGTTTCCTGTAAAAACAGAATAGCTTTCTTCAGATTTTCCAATCATGAAAATAACTGTATTATGTCCATTAGCTGCATTGGATGTTTGTTTATCCATATGGTGGTAAAGATTTTGAAGTGCTTCAACTAGTATGTTATAGACTTTTTTCTTTACTCTATTGGGCTCATTCATTCGATCCATCTTGGACTCCATAATTTGAAGCACAGAAGTCAAAAGCTCAGATGTAACGTTACCTTTAAACGACATGATAATGTTATCACGCTCCATCTTTTCATAGAAATCGTATATATTCAACTCCATTTTTATAGGTAAACCAATGACTTACTTTAATGCCACGAAATAAATTAAAATACTTGGACAAAACAACACTTTGCTAAAAAAAATCTATAATTAATTATACAGGTACTTTTCTATTGCTTTTATTACTTTTGAAATCCAAAAAAAAAAGTGATTAAAGAAAATTGGTTCAAAGAATGGTTTAATTCTAAGTATTACCATTTACTGTACAAGAATCGAGACGAATCAGAAGCTCAGGCGTTTATTCAGCAATTATTATCTTACTTACAAATTCCAAAAAACTCAAAAGTTTTAGATTTGGCTTGTGGCAAGGGTAGGCATGCTGTTCAAGTTAATGAGATGGGCTATTTTACCGTTGGGGTCGATTTAAGCGAAGAAAGCATTCAATTTGCGAAACAATTTGAAAATTCCGAATTGAAGTTTGAAGTTGGAGACATGCGAAGGTTAGTTTATAAGAATGAATTTGATTTAGTCTTAAATCTTTTTACAAGTTTTGGATATTTTAAAGACAGTGATTCTAATTTACAAGTGATTAAATCCATAGAAGGTAGTTTAAAAAAAGGAGGATACTTGATTTTAGACTATTTAAATGTGGAAAACATTAAACCTAATCTTCCACTAAGTGAAAAAATAGTTCGGGGAGATATTACTTTTGAAGTTGAAAAGAGCATTGTAGATAATTTCATAGTAAAAAATATTAGCTTTGAAATAGAAGGAGAAAAGTATAAACAGACTGAAATTGTTGAGCTAATCTCAAAAGAAATGTTCAATGCTTATTTTAAAAAAGCTAATTTAAATTTGATTCAGCAATTTGGAAATTATTCGCTTGAGGGATTTAATGCATCTTCATCAGAACGCTTAATAATGGTGGTTAAAAAATAACTATGGTTTATTTTCTTCTTTTTATAATCAGTCTATTAAGTGGGTTGGTTTTATTTTATGGAAAAAAAGATTTTACGAAACTAATTCCTTCGTTCTTATCCTTCAGTGGAGCTTATTTGATTGGCATTTCATTTTTGCATTTATTGCCTGAATTGTTTGTGGTTCACGACCACAGCATTGGCTTGTTTCTAGCTCTTGGGTTTTTTCTTCAATTGATTTTAGATTACTTTTCAGGTGGCATAGAGCATGGGCATACCCATCTCAATAAAAGTAAATTAGGTTCTTTTCCATACCTAGTTTTTTTAAGTTTGAGTCTTCATGCATTCCTAGAAACTCTTCCATTAATTGAAATGGTTGAAAATAGATCTCTCAATTCTTATTTGGTGGGACTTTTAATTCATAAAGCCCCTATTTCTTTTGTATTAACTTCATTATTAATAGCATATCAGCTTAAGAAAAGAACAGTATTACTAGCATTAATTATTTTCTCATTGTGGGCTCCATTGGGAGCTTATTTAGGCAATTACATTGAAGTTTCTCAGCTGTATTTTCAAAGACTTTTTGCATTGTCTTTGGGAATTATCTTGCATTTATCGACCACCATTTTAATTGAAAATAATGATCAGCACCAAATTCAGTTGAAAAAATTATTACCGCTATTATTAGGAGTTTTTTTAGCATTGATGAGTTTTTTAATTCACTGATTTAAGCTTTTTTTCCTTTTTAGTTGAACAGTATTAAAGTAACTTTGTATTCTTTAAAAAATAACACAAAAAAATAAATAATATGGGAGTTCTAGTAGGGCGAAAAGCGCCAAATTTTAATGCAAGTGCAGTCATCAATGGTGAAGAAATCGTTGATGATTTTTCTTTAAACCAATTCTTAGGTAAAAAACATGTAATCTTATTTTTCTATCCAAAAGATTTCACCTTTGTATGTCCAACAGAATTACATGCATTTCAATCAAAATTAGATGAATTTAAAGCTAAAGGGGTTGAAATAGTTGCTGTTTCTACAGATACTGAGCAGTCTCATTGGGGATGGTTGCAATTGAGTAAAGACAATGGAGGAATCCAAGGTATTACTTATCCAATTGTTGCAGATACGAATAAAACAATTTCTACTAATTACGATGTAATCGCAGGAGATTATGATTACAACGATGATGGTGAACTTATAGCAAACGGGGAAATGGTTGCCTACAGAGGTCTATTTTTGATTGACAAGGAAGGAATTGTTCGTCATCAATTAGTGAATGACATGCCATTAGGAAGAAACGTAGATGAAGCTTTGAGAATGGTTGATGCTTTACAGTTTTTTGAAGCTAAAGGAGAAGTCTGTCCTGCAAATTGGAGCGAAGGAAAAGAAGGGATGAGTGCTTCTCACGAAGGTGTTGCTTCTTATCTTTCTAAAAACTAATTTTTTGAAAGATTTAAAATTAAAAAAGGTGCTTGGTTTTAAGCACCTTTTTTTGTTTGCTACCGTTGCAATAAAAAAATGATGAATCTAAATCCATGCCTTTGAGGATTGTGTATTTTTGAAAAAAGTAAAAAAATGAAATACCGTGGTTTAAACGATCATAGTCGGGTTTGGATTTATCAAGTTAATAGAAAGCTGAACGACAAAGAAGTTTCTGAGATTAAGTCTCACGGAGATCGTTTCATAAGCGAATGGGCAGCACATGGCAAAGATTTACAAGCTGATTTTCAGATTTTTTACAATCGATTCATTGTTCTTTTTGCCGATGAAACACAAGTGAAGGCTTCGGGTTGTTCTATAGATTCTTCAGTGCGTTTTATTAAAGAAATTGAAGCAGCTTATGGTTTGGACTTATTTGACCGTTTGAATATTGCTTTTAAAGTTAATAATAAAATAGATTACTTAAGAATTAACGATTTTCAAACAGCGCTTCATAAAGGGCATTTAAGTGAAAGTACCATTGTTTTTAATAATTTGGTTGAGACGAAAGCAGCTTTTGAAACACAGTGGGAAGTTCCGTTAAAAGAAAGCTGGCACAGTAAAATGCTCGCTTAAATTATTGCATGGAAAAAAATCAAAAAGCACAATTAATTGTAGACAAAATGATGGAGCTGGATTACTGCTCCCAATGGCTTGGTTTTGATTTTTTAAAAGTAGAAGAAGGATCTTGCCACCTTTCTATGAAAATTCGGAAAGAAATGCTGAATGGTTTTGGAACGCTCCATGGAGGAATCGCATATACGTTAGCAGATTCTGCTTTGGCTTTTGCAGTTAATTCTTTTGGTCCAATTTCTCCCTTAATTAATGGTTCAATGAGCTATGCAAAAGCAGCTAAAGAAGGGGATGTGCTTATCGCAAAAGCTGAAGTTATCTTTTTAGGTAACAAGAAAGCAGACATTGATGTTAGTATTTTTTGCAATGATGAAGATCAAGCATTTTACTTTTTTCGCGGTACTGTTTACCGAACATCCAAAAATCACTTAGATGAGTAAAGAGATAACGATTGGCATTATAAAAGAAGGTAAAAATCCACCTGATAGAAGGGTGCCTTTTACTCCTGAACATTGCAAAGCTTTAGTTGAAAAGTTTCCTCAAGTTGAAATACAGGTTCAAAAAAGTTCCATTCGCGCTTTTTCAGATGATGAGTATGTTGCTAAAAATTTGAAATTGGTAGAAGATTTAAATGATGCTGCTGTAATTTTTGGAGTGAAAGAGGTATTAATTAAAGATTTAATTCCCAATAAAACTTACTTTTTCTTTTCACATACCATTAAAAAACAGCCTTATAATCGCGATTTATTGCGTGCTGTATTGGAAAAAAATATTCAGTTAGTCGATTATGAATGCCTTACTACAAAAGATGGTCAGCGAATTATTGGCTTTGGAAGGTATGCGGGAATAGTAGGAACATACAATGGATTTTTAGCCTTTGGAAAGCGCTCAAACTCATTTCAGTTGAAACCAGCACATTTATGTAAAAACAAAGTTGAGCTGTTGGAAGAACTTAAAAAAGTAGTTCTTCCCGAAAACTTCAAAATTGCAATTACTGGACTGGGTAGAGTAGCAGGGGGTGCACTTGAAATTTTTCAAGCTTTGAACTTAAAACAAGTAAGCCCATCGGAATACCTTACTTCAAATTTTAGTGAACCAGTTTTTACGCAACTTTCTGTTGAAGAGTATTTTAAAAAACCATCGAACGAATTATTCGAAAGAGAAGAAGTGTTTCAATTTCCCGAGAGATTTGAAAACAATTTCATGCCTTATGCTCGAGAAACAGATTTATACATTTCTTGTCATTTTTGGGATTCAAAAGGCCCTGTAATTTTCACCAAAGAAGAAATGAAGTCTTCCGATTTTCGTATTCGAACTATTGCAGACATTAGCTGTGATATCGATGGACCAATACCATCAACTATTCGACCATCGACCATTGATGATCCGATTTACGAAGTAGATCGAATTTCTGGAGATGAGTTAACTGAAAATGCTGATAAAGAGAATAGTATCACAGTAATGGCAGTAGATAATCTGCCTTGTGAGTTGCCTAGAGATGCCTCGGAAGGTTTTGGAAAAGATTTATTAGAGAAAGTTATTCCTAACCTACTCGGTGAAGATGAAGATCAAGTATTTGAAAGAGCATGCATAGCTGCTAATGGCAAGTTAATGCCCAACTTCAAATATTTAGAAGATTATGTAAAAGGGATTTAAGCAATTTGTTTTAGCTCAGAAATTGTCTTAATTGGATCTGAAGCATTAAAAACAAAGCTACCGGCAACCAAAACATCTGCACCACATTCAAGCAATTCAGCAGCATTTTCTGAAGTTACGCCACCGTCAATTTCGATTAAAGTAACTGCATTCGAATCATTGATTAACTTTTTCAGGCGTTTTACTTTATTGAAGGTGTGGGGAATGAAACTTTGTCCTCCAAAACCTGGATTTACTGACATTAAACAAATCAAGTCGATGTCATGAATAATGTCGTTTAGTACTTCAATAGGAGTATGTGGATTAAGTGCAACTCCAGCTTTCATTCCCTCCGCCTTAATGGCTTGTAAAGTTCTGTGAAGGTGGTCACATGCTTCATAGTGAACAGTAAGTATATCTGCACCTACATTTTTGAAATCTTTGATATAACGATCGGGGTCTACAATCATTAGATGAACATCAAAAGGCTTTTTAGCGTGTTTTTTTATAGATTTCATTACAGGCATTCCAAAGGAGATATTTGGAACGAAAAGACCATCCATTATGTCGATGTGGTACCAATCGGCACTACTGTTGTTGATTATTTCGCATGCAGCCAGTAAGTTAGAAAAATCAGCTGCTAGAATAGAAGGTGCAATTTTGTGGGCCATTTTTTTTACAAAAATAGCAGATTAATTAGGTAAAATGGGAATGTTATAAATATGTTTTTAATGTTTGACACTTTGCGCTGAGTTTCAAACGTCTCACAGCTTTTTCTTTAATTTGTCTTACACGTTCTCTAGTGAGGCAAAATTTGAGTCCAATTTCTTCTAAAGAATGCGCAGGTCGCTGTTTAAGTCCAAAAAAAAGTCGAATAATCTCAGCTTCTCTTTCTGTCAGACAAGAGAGTGAATTTTCAATTTCGCTCGAAAGAGATTCTTCAAGTAAAGCTAAATCTGGGTTAGGCGTATCTTCATCTCGAAGAAGGTCGTATAAGTTGCTGCTGTCCTCATCAGAAGAAAGTGGAGCATCCATAGAAACATGTCTTCTAGTATTTCGTAATGATATTTGAATGTCTTCATTACTCAACTCTAAGCATTCCGCAATTTCATGTTCTTGGGGATCTCGTTCAAACTTTTGTTCTAACTCAATAAAAGTTCTTCTAACTTTATTAATGTTTCCAATTTTATTTAGCGGTAAACGAACGATTCTAGATTGTTCTGCAATTGCTTGCATTACAGACTGTCGTATCCACCAAACGGCATAAGATATGAATTTAAAACCTCTTGTTTCATCAAATTTTTGAGCGGCTTTAATCAGTCCAAGATTTCCTTCGTTGATTAAATCGGATAAACTCAAACCTTGATTTTGATATTGTTTAGCTACAGAAACAACAAACCTCAAGTTAGCTTTTGCTAGTTTTTCTAATGCAAATTGATCACCGCTTCTAATTTGCTTGGCTAGTTCAACTTCCTCTTCTGCTGTTAATAAATCTACTCGTCCTATTTCCTGAAGATAACGGTCAAGAGAAACCGTTTGACGATTAGTAATACTCTTACTTATTTTTAGCTGTCTCATTCCCTGGTTGGTTTTGGTTTAAAGCGAAAAAATGTGGTAGATATCTCGAAATAAAAATAGGAAAAAAAATTAACTTTTTTTTAACAATAGAATTTATTACAAATGTGTAATTAGATAGCTCTTTTTTAAACACAAAAAAGCCGTCTCATTTTAATGAAACGGCTCTATAAATAGCTTGATTTATAATTGGTTAATTCTGTTCTTCTGCTTTTTGGAGCAATGCCTTTCTCGATAATTTAAATTTCTTCGTTTTAGGATCAATTGCTACTAGCTTTACCTCAACAACGTCACCTTCTTTTAGTTCATCTGACACATTTTCGACACGATTGTGTGCAATTTCAGAAATATGAAGCAATCCATCTTGTCCTGGTAAAATTTCAATAAATGCACCAAAAGCAACAATTGATTTTACTTTTCCTTTGTAAATTTCACCTACCTCAGGAACTTGAGTTATTGATTTAATTCTTGCGATAGCTGCGTCAGAACTATCTTTATTATTAGAAATAATATCAATAACACCAATGTTGTCAACTTCTTCAAGAACAATCGTTGCACCTGTTTCTTCCTGTATAGATTGGATTATTTTTCCACCTGGTCCAATTACTGCTCCAATCATCTCTTTAGGAATGTTTAATTGAACTATTCGTGGAGCATTTGGTTTATAATCTTCTCTAGGAGCTTCAATGGTTTTGTTCATTTCACCTAAAATATGCAATCTTCCTTCTTTTGCTTGGTTCAAAGCTTCTTCTAAAACTTTAAATGAAAGTCCGCTTATTTTGATGTCCATCTGACAAGCAGTGATTCCATCTTTTGTTCCGGTCACTTTAAAATCCATATCTCCTAAATGATCTTCGTCACCTAATATATCTGAAAGAACAGCATAATCGTCTCCTTTACTAATTAATCCCATTGCAATACCAGAAACAGGTTTTTTTAATTTTATTCCAGCATCCATTAATGCTAATGATCCTGCACAAACTGTTGCCATTGAAGATGAACCGTTAGATTCTAAAATATCTGAAACAACTCGAATGGTATAAGGATTATCTGTACCTGTTGGAATCATTGATTTCAAAGCACGCATAGCTAAATTTCCGTGACCAACTTCTCTTCTTCCTGGACCTCTGTTTGGTCGAGCTTCTCCTGTAGAAAATGATGGGAAATTATAATGTAAAATGAATTTATCTGAATCAACAATTACCGCTCCATCAACTCTTTGCTCATCCATTTTGCTTCCCAAAGTAACAGAAGTTAAAGACTGAGTTTCTCCTCTTGTAAAGATGGCTGAACCATGTGATCCTGGTAAGTAATCGATTTCACTCCAGATTGCTCGAATTTCATTTGTTTTTCTACCGTCTAATCTAATTCTTTCTTTTAAAACGCAATCTCTTACTGCTTCTTTTTGAACTTTACCAAAGTATTGTTTGATTAAAAAACTCTTTTCAGCAGCTTTTTCTTCTCCTATTTTCTCAATATAATCAACTTTCACAGCTTTAAAATCAGCCCCTCTTTGATACTTATCTCTATTGCCTTCTTTTGCAATGTTGTAATATTTTTGATAGGCAAACTCATGAATTTCAGCTAATAGCGCTTCATCATTACTTTCATGATTGTACTCTCTTTTTGCTTTACCCACTTTTGCAGCTAAATCAATTTGAGCTTGACACTGA
>TARA_R110002096_G_C14660070_1_pt1 | contig 16285 bp, 4 predicted proteins | sample TARA_R110002096 | Tara Oceans TARA_R110002096 (sample SAMEA4397295) | marine metagenome | biome: Polar Biome; feature: [DCM] deep chlorophyll maximum layer (ENVO:01000326); material: water (ENVO:00002006), including particulate matter (ENVO:01000060) such as... | depth 35 m | reverse complement strand
ACTCCCTTTCAATTCATCATCTTTCTCCTGTCCTTGGAACCCATAACGATAATTATCCCCAGTAGCATAACGATTTTCCATCGTCATCCCGAAAGGATAGTAATCCTGATAACTTAAAACATCAGCTTCTGTATATACTGTTGCATCATCTTCAGTTACGGTCACATTATCGATAGTATAATGAAAAGCCTCAGTTCGGTGGGTTCCGGGAACTGGGACCATCAAGCGGATTGAACGGCTGCCGCCGCCAGTTACCGTAAAGCTTAGACTATTTATTCCTTGGCCAGAGGTAATGACATTGGCCAAAGTGACTGGAGTAGATGTAATATCCTGCACCGTCATCCTCACCTGAGAGGGATAGGGGTAAGCTCCTGATTCTGTATAGTCACCAAGCTCAACCTGAAAGGTATAATCCCCAGCTGTTAAACTTTGAACCTGATAAGCATTTCCATGCGTCAAGGTAGTTGTTACTAGAAGTTTTTTGTCGTCGTTGGTAATTGTTGTCGTTCCTCCATTGGTCCAACCTGAAGTTGTACCATCATTAAAATCCCATTCATGAAGCATTAAATCTTGGCTTTCCAATAAGGGGGCATCACTAATAACTGAAAGAACATTTCCCAAATGGTTACTAAGCTCATATCTTTTATTACTCAACTTACGCTCATAGGTGGTGCTAGTGGCCGAAGTTGAACGGGAGGCATAGTAATTCAATACCCCTGCTCTGCTAGAACCAAAAATATTGGTTTCACTTAAACTCGCTGTACTTTGTCCATGTGCTTGATAGTAGGTCGCCATTGTATTTCCTTGAGCGTCTCTAATATAATAGGTTTTATTGGTAGATCCACTAACCGTTGCGCTTTTTTGAATTCGGTTCCCAAGGGCATCGTATTCAAAGTGAATAGCATCGCTTCCACTTTGGTCGATATCCGTTACTTTATTCATTAGGTTCCATGATATACTACTTATCCCCTCACTGGCATCGGCTGTAAGATTACCAATAGCATCATAGGTATAGGCATGGATACCATTGGATAAATCTGTTCCAGAATGACTGGAATAATCCTCCACGTTTATCAATCGATTTCGTTTATAATCAACTGAAGCATCGGTGTAGGTATAATCAAAGTTATCAATGGTCGTATTACTTAGATTGGTTCGGGTAAGGGTTTCCAAATTACCATTGGCGTCATAACTGTAATCAGCCCCATAGGAGGAGGCTGCGGCAGACGAGGCATTATTACTGGCATTTAGGGCGCTATGAGTATAGGTGTCGAAACTTTTTATTCGATTGAGCTGATCGTAGGAATAGCCATTTAAATGTGCGTCAACAGTACTTTGGGTATTATCACGCATTTGGTTGCTCATGGCGCTAATGTTTCCATTGTATAAGTTTTTATTGGTAATGGCGCTAGGAATACTGCTTACAATGGGGTTGTACGAATCAAGATCAATGGCTGTATAATCACCACTAAAATAATGAAGGGAATATGCAAAAGCGTCTCTACCAATATTTTTATTAATATTTCCTGAACGACCATCTTGACCAGCATCATAGGGATGATTGGCATTATTGGCACCTAGAGTGGAGCTATTCACAGATTTGAGCCATCCCTGGATGGTGTACATAAAATCTTCTCCTTGCACTAGTCGCTCTCCCCTTTCAACCCGGGCTAAAGGTCCATGTGGGTAATAGTAATAAGTAGCATCTCTATCCCAAATTTCACCATTGGGACTCGTTTCTACATATTTAATACGGTTATCAGCATCATAGCTGTATCGGTGGTAAAAAGCATTGTCTGTTTCTGGCTCATAACTAACCATTTTCACATTCCCACTCAAAAGGTCATAATCGTAGGCCATGGTAATATAGGTGTGACCTGCGGTGGATAAATCAGAACTATAGGCATATAAAGTCTTAACGTTTCCAAGAACATCATAATCATAGAGGTAGGCTTGCTCGGGAACCCCATATCCAAAGCTTCCGGAATTATTAGCTGGGTCATCTATTTCCGTAATAGTTTGGCTCAAGCTCGGATAATACATTGTTGCAGAAACACGATTTTGAAGGTATTCTTGTTGGTTGCTGCCGCTAATTATTGAATAGGGCTTGTCGTATAAAGTATGGCTCACCTCTGCTCGGGAATGAATGTTTGTAACTAGAAAACTACCTGTTATTAAATCCCCTAAAACAGGATCGCTAGAAAGCTCACATTTTCCACTTTCTACAATTCTTCCAAGGCCATCATAAAGGGTATAGCTATAGTATCTGTTGCCGAGTTGCTTTGCATTTTGAGACAATACGATACGTCCTAAAGCATCATACCAAAATTGTGTTTTTCCGCCATCAGGGGTAAACTGCTCTATTAATTGGTTTAAGGTATTGTAACGATAATTGGTTTGATAGTCGTGAATGGGCTTCGTATAACTGCTACCAGATTTAGCCATTCTAAAATCATCTACATCGGAAATAATCGGATCACTTCCTGAAGTTTCCTCGGGCAACGGGTTTACCCCTTGAGGCGGAACCGTTTTTACTAGATTTCCCGCTTGATCGTAATAATAGAGGGTATACTGATATTCATCTAGGGTATATCTAACACTAAAAGTCTCTGTGGTATTTATCAAATCTGCAACAGCCTGGGAATATTCCAATTCTAATTGGTCAAGGAATTCATCTACATCCCTTTCATAGTTAGCCTCGGCCTGAATAAGGGCTGATGCCACAAAAGCATCCTGGCAAGCATCTGGGTTAGAGCTAGGAGCCAGACTTGTAGACGATGAATAACCTTCACCATAAAGACAGAAGCTAAAATAGGGGATGGCACCCAATTGGTTAAGACCAATATAAGTAACGTTATCACACTCATCTTTTATATCTGATAAATCACTAGAAGAGGGAGATAAACCACCATTAGCTATTAGGAAACTTTCCACATCATCCCAATCTGAATTGTTTTCATCAAAAAGAGTTTCCAGTTCACCACAAAGACAATCCTTGAGACTTTCATCATCAGGTAATTCAGGTAAATTATCATCATAAAATTGTTCCGCCCCAGATTGAGTAATTAGGTTATCAAAATCATCATATATTGGATTGGGAGGGAAGGTTAATCTCCAACCATTTTGGACAGTTGTTAACCCATCGTAATCATCATCATCCAATTCCCGAGTAGCAGGATTGCAAATGCTATTTTCCTCAACTAATCTGTATAGCATCATTTCCCGGTAAAACAGATATACCGAACGGAAAAACTCATAGGTGGTCATATTGTCTAAGACAGGAGTATTAACACCAGTTCCACCATGAAACTGGTTGTAAATAGCTATGACATCTGTGGGTATATAGGTTTGGTTTCCTCCATTATCATCTGCTATTCCATGAGGATCATTAAGTAAATACCAGATACTATGGCTGACGTAGGTAGAGGAATTGGTAGGGATAAACTTTATAAAATTTTGTAACTTATCGGTAATAAATCCTTCCAAATTATCTAATCCATAAGTGGCTGTTGTTGTGTTTAAAATATTTTCACAAATATCACCGTTCAAATCTAGGGCATTACTTCCTGAAGCGATGATACTATCTACTCTACTATTACCATATGGCATATAATCATCATTATCCAAATGACCATCATTATAAGTAGTATTGGTACTAATCCCCGTTGGATTAAATAGCGGATAATTTGAATTTGAAGTGGCATAGGCTACACTTGTATCTCGATTCATTCGGTTAACATAATGCATCAATTCAATAGGCACACTATTAGAGGCCAAACATTCACAATAGGTCTGATAAAGGCAATACTCTGGGTGTTCATCTATTATAAGATCTGCCCAAGAAGATTGCCAGTTGAGACGGACCTCGTCCCAAGTTGTGTACGAAGTAGAAGCCAGAGTATTGAAAGTGCTTAGTCCCGTATTGGACACAGCACCAATATTCTCTTGCAGCCAATCATACCAGTTTTCTGAATTATCATAATCGTTCTGACCTGTGCCATCTAGCAAAATTTCCCCATTACTGTCATACTGATAGCGGGGTGCCAGATTTTCAAAATATTGCCCACCAGGGCTTAGATCAGCTCGAAGGCTGTTATATCGTATCTCACAAAAATCTAGATCATTCTTTTTTAGCTCGCTACTCGCACAAGCTGCTTTACAGGCATTAATAGCCGCAGTAACCTGCGAAGTTTGGGTGGTGTAAAAAATCCCATCCTCATCTAAATAATAAGTTTCACCATTAATTTCAGTGGTATAAGATTCGTCGCATGAAGTGGTGCAATTCAGGTCATCACATGGAGAGTCCGTATCTAAATTGTAGGGAACACACTCATCTATCTCTCCCATGTCCTCCATCAACTGAGTTTTTAAGGAGGCTCTGGTAGTAGCTAAATAACTTTGATCAACTCTGATTTTACGTTTTAAGATGTACTTCCCTGGGCTTAGAGTTTTTGAGGTTTCAGTAGCCAGAGGCATGGTAGAAGGAGTGTAATCCCCTTCATAGCTCATTTCCACATCTCCCGTGCGAGTATTAATAAGGTTTATCTCCACGGTAACCTTCGCATCAGAACCATAGCTTATACCCTCGCTACAAGCGGTGAGCTCAGTATAAGACCCAAGGTCATGTTCAAAAAAATAGTCGCTCTCCACCGATACCGTAATAATTGTATAATCTTCAAATACCCCGTTTCCAATTTCTGTTTTATTCTGAAAAAGAGGTGTTGTAATTACCTCTGAGTCGCGAGGTAAGGATTCCATCCCAGAGGGTGTTGCCCCTGTTAAGGCCGTCGCAATAACCCGATTGGAACCATCCTTATAGCTTACGCTGATTTGCCCGTTTTCATCAATGACATAATCCTTGGAATAATTTATCGCAGAACCTACTTCATTTCCGAATAGACGATCTATTTCAGATTGAGTAGGCCTTCCATAGAGGTATTCCTTGTTTTCACCACTTTTTAAGGCAAAGGTGCTACCCAATCCTCCTTGTTGGACAACCCTTCCCGTTCCATTATTATCATACTGAACCTGGGTATAGGCATAGCCATCCGCATCGGGTATGAGTCCCTTAAAATCTGAACTAAGGCTGTTACTCGAAGAATAATACTCATTTACCAAAGTGGTGGCGGGTAGTTCAGCGGGGCTTACACTCGCCGTCTCATCTAATCGCGTATCACTAAAATGATCAGCAGGATCAAAATCTAGATTAGCCGCATAATATTGTAAGCCTTGAGAAGGAACAGGCACTGGCATCAGTTGCAAAGCAGGACGACCAGCGTAGTCAATCTCACTTTCCATAACCACAGCATAGTCATCCGAGTTTAATAAGGTAACTGTTTGTTTATTTCTGCCCAGCCCATCAAAAAAACGGAGTTGATCCTTACGGAGACCATTTTCGGCAAAGACTGAGGAATATTCCCAGTTCAAGGCATTGTTAAGGATATTGCTCCCGTCGATATAGTAATAAAAGTAGTTGGATCCCGAAGCGCTCGTTTGGTCTGTACTAATGGCAGAAACTGTCGCTGTAGAAGGGGTGTAGCTCCAATTGCCATAGGTGTACTCTCCTTGATCATTAAGACCAATCATTCGAAAGCGATGAATTAAAGACCCTCTTGAAAATTCAAGCGGCAAGGCATAATAGTTTTCGCGGATACGAATTCGATTGGCATCTCTAAAATCTACCGGAATGGACTCCCCCTTATGATTGCCACTTGTGCTACCATCGGATATAAAAAGCCACTCTATTTCATAATATTCTGCTCCTGGACTAAAAGGATATCTAAGGTTGAAATAACGGTTGGTGGCATCAATATTTGGGGCATTGCTTGTCGGGGCTGTTGTGCTAAGATCCAGAAAACGTTCCGATATCAATTCTGCTTCTAAAATCACATTATCAGGAGAAAATCCCAACAAACCAATACCTCCCAAATCTTGAAGGGAAATAGAGGTAACCGACACCACCGCCTTGGTAACATTATAGTTACCTATGATGCCACTATTATCATAACGACTGTGGTCATTCTCCACATGGTCTAGTATTTCACCGCCTTCTGCTGGGTCGTATTTTACAGAAAGGGTTCCTGTTTTGGTTACAGTCGAAGTATTTGGTAAAGTAAGAACCACCGAGTAGCCCACCACCACCTGAAAATCTTGGGTTCCCAAAAACATCGTAGGATTGGTTTCATAATCCCGATCAAAATAAAGTTTAACCTTGAGGCGCCCATTGTAATCTTGTCCTGTTAGGTAGGACGCGGAACTGCCAAAAAAACGATCCTGAACACTCAGCTGGGTGCTGGTGGTTGCGTCTTTAACTGCAATGGAACTTGATCTTTTTTCTTCTGCTCCTTGTGCCAAATTGCTGAAGACAAATAATAAGATTAAAAACAATAATGGGCGATAATCAAATAGCAAACAGTGAAGTGTTTTATACCTATCCAAAATCCATTTTCTGCTTGTCTCTGAGGGCTGATATAATTTTTTGAGCATGTTGTTCATGACTTTGCGAGTTTAATGATTAGATGCTTATTTCTGGCGGTGCACAACGTTATTGGAAATAGTTTGTATCCCTCGGTTTGTTTCTTTTTTTACCTGACTTAATGTCCCTTCTTCGTTATATCCATATAGGGTGGCGAAATTATTCGCATCCAACTGGGCAATAAGTCGATAGGTATTTAGATCGTAAACAAAAGTTTTTATAGCGGCATCTGAAGGGTAAAAACGGAGATCATCAATTACACCTGTTGCGATAAAGGAAATGGCGGCCGTCCCAGAAGAGGTAGAACTAAAAGTATAGGTAATTAAATCCCAACCATCAATGTTTTCAGCATCTAAGGTGCAGTTTGATCCGATAGTTAATACACTGGTGCCGGTTTGTTGCCAAAAACTGAGCCTGTATTGTTTATCATCTTCGAGCTCTTCCAATTTCAATTCCGTGCTGGAAGTTACGTTTAGCGAATGATTACCCGTATGAGCCGAACTGGTATTGATGGTGGGGTATGCCGTATTAACAAATCCAATATGCCCATGTACATCAGACCAGGTACCACTTAAATTTTCAAAATTTTGATATCCTATCTCCTTGTAGATGGCATTAACCGCCGTGGCCGTTACAAGGGTATGGTCCTCATTAAACATTTCAGAAGACGAAATACCGATGGCATTTTCAATCTCTAAGGTATTCCCAAAAGGATCGTACTCCACTATTTTTCCCTGGTTCACCCATGCCGTATTGTTATCCGGAACAGCTCCAAAATTATAATCTATAAATAGATCGTAGGCGCCATCTTCATCCAAATGAGTTCCAAAATACCCATCCGTTGAATTATCATCGGTATACCCCCTTTGGTTCACATTTTTTAAGGATTGGACTGTTTTGTAATCATGCCAATCCTTATAGCGTGTAGGGTTATTGTCAATATCGGCCTGGACCAATGAATAATTTCCATTTTCCAACACTTCGTAGTTTTTCACATCATGGCCATAAAGTGTAACCCCTGCTTCTAGTACCCCCGGCATGCATTCCGGAAATAAATTATGAGGATCATCCCAATTCAAAATAAGAACCACACTGCCATTGGTAGCACGAACCTGATTACCCAATTTTTCCAAGGTAAAATCCCCCATTTCATCCTCATACTCTGTTGGAAAAACTAAACTGGCATAGTCTGTTACAGATTTTGTAGGATCGCGGAATCGTAAGGCATTGGATTCTGTCTCTATGGTTGGGCAGAAAGTTGCACTTGGGCTAGAGCAATCTTCTAATGGGTTTTCATCACAATTGTAATACTGAGTTGCTGAACTAAGACTGCCTTCGTTAAGATCGTTTTGAATGTCTGTTAGCCAATTGGCTTTATCGCTGTAGCTTGTAAAAAGGTCAAATTCCCTATTTCCGAGGGCAGATGGGTCCGTTAAGGAAACAATTTGGGAAGACATGGCTCCAGACCTTCCCGTATACCCCGATTGGATGATGGTTCCTTCAAAACTTCCAGCCGATATCGTAAGAGAAGTACCCGACTCATCTTTTAAGACTCCATTTTCAGCATCCTCCACCCAATATTTGGTTCCACCCGTAGCCAAAATAAGATCTCCATTTTGAATAATTCCCTTCCATTGTGTATTAGTAACAGTGGCCCACCAATTTCTCCAAGGATGCTTGAAGTTACTGTTTACCCAGTGTTCAGGACGATTATAAGAATATATGGGCTTATCATGATCATTCAACACCTGAGTAAGCAAAGGCTGTCCATTTTCATAATCAAAAAGTAGGTTGTTTACAATGGTCGTTCGCCCCTCCTGTTGGGTTACCACTTTTTCAATAATACCTGTTTTACTAACCAGTTTATTAAGTACAAGAGTTCTTCTTAACCGAAAGCTATAATCCACGCTTGGAATTGCCGTTGGAATTGGAATGGGTAACATTGATCCCATGAACAACATATCCAAATTTGTTTTAATTTCTCCACCTTGAGTGATTGTTTTGGATTCTGCCATTTCTGCCCATCCATCAGATACTTGTCCAATAGTTTTTGTTTCTACAGCTCCATCATTGGTTAACACCTCTACCGAATTATCCAGACGGTTCGAGGCTCCTTCGGTAAAACCATTCATCGTTTTATAATAATAGGTTGTTGATTGAAATGGTGCCTCATCCGTCCCTAAGGTAGAACTGTAGGTGCTTACACTTTTGGGCTTGCCATGCATGTCATTTAGTTCAGTATAATATCCTTGACTAAAGCCCGGTTGAAAAAAGTTTTTTCCACCTATCCATTTTGACACTTCAGTGAGGGTACTCATATTCACCTTTTTAGGGGCAGTGGCACTGGAATTAACGGGGTACTCCTTGGCAGTATAAAACTCATTTACAACTATTCCATTAGAGCTTAATGAATAGTCACTGATAGCGCTGCCATTGGTATTTACAGGAATGTTTTCAACCACCACTCTTGAGTATCCTACTCTGGGCGAAGGGTATAGTGCCTCTGTTGCTGGTAATTCAAAAAGCAACCCCTCATCCTTTAAAAAAGCCCTTTCTGAAGAATAATAATGAGGTTGACGGAGAGGGTTTTCCTCACCACCCGTTAGTGGTTCATATTCTGCAACCCCAGAGGTGAATCCTTCTTCAGTCTGATAGCTGAATACTTGCTTCATATTAAAGGTGGACTCGGTTCCTTCCATGATATTCCAATTGTCCTTCACCAAAATTTCACTGACCCTAGATCCACCCCCATATTTATGCTGATTTTGAGCATTAAGACGAACAATAGATGGAAAATTAGTCCCCAAATCACTGCAGTAGCTTTTGCTTGGCCCAAGAACCGTTTCTATAAAATTGCGATTCATCTCCTTATTGCTTGTGGCAGATTTTATGATAGAACTTGCTATGTCAATGAGCTCACTGGGAGTTTGAGTACCCGAAAAGTTTATATCTATGCTTGAGTTCAATAGCTCACCATTTAAGCGGAGATAATTCGCAGCAGCCAAGCGGATTGCGTTTTCACCACCACTGCCATTGGCAACATCTACATAAGCATATTGATAAACACCCCCTTCAGAAGTTTCACAGCTTTCATCAAAACCAAGGGAAGAGAATTCTAGATATCCATCAATAAATTCCTTAACATCCCCATCCTGTAATAAAGGGCCGTGGACATTATATTGAGCGGGCTTATCTTTTAACACTACCAAAGCCTTAAAATATACATGCTCCATATCTGCTTCCAACTGCTCTTTAAGGGCTAAGGAGGCAGATCCTGAAGCTACATGCTCTTTTAACTTAATGTAAATACGATTACTGCTTAGAGAATATTCTCCGACCTCCCCGATGCCCATAATTTGATACATATCCTGAGCCTTTTTATTCTGAACATAGCCATAATCATCGCTTTCGTATTTTATTTCCACCTCACCGCCAGTGGGAAGGCCAATTGTTTTTAGCCGCCAAGCACTGGCCCAAGTATCCCTTAAATCCGAATCATCGGAGTCTACAGAACCATCATCATCCAAGTCTCGGTTTTGGGCCACATATGGGTATAAATAATTGTTGTTAAAATCATTATACTCATCCGGCTGGTATTTTCCCCATCTATCTGAATCCCCTTCGCTAAAGTCTACACCCGTATTATAATAGTCAAACTCAAATGGATTGAGATAGGTATCTGTTTTTTGGCCTTCAAAAGTGAACCGAATTCGTTTTAAAGTGAGCTTTCCATTGGTAGTGCCTTGCGCTCCTTGCATTAACCCAGCTGAAGACTCATCATCATTGTACTCAAACTCCACACTTTTTATCTCCGTAGCCGGGTCTGTTCCATTCTTTTTATATAGGGTAATCTTTTGAAGTTTAGCCAGTTTTTGATCCGTTGTAGTTCCTGGCTTACGTGCAAAATCATCACCTCTAACGGCCAATTGAAACTCTGCATAATGGGTTTTGGTTTCTACTTTCCTTAAATAGTAAATATCTTTTTTAGACTCAGAATAGGTGGCCATATCATCATCCTCATCGTTATTAACCCCAGCTACATAAGAACCAACCGTTTGAGATGAAGTATGCGCCGGGGATCTTGACACGAAATCATCATAAAGCTTCAAATAATCGAACTTTGTATAGCTCCCAAAATCATCCTCAGTTGGACCATTATCGGTAATATCTACATAATCATTGGAGTAGATCTCCGTAAGTAAATAGGCATGAGCAAATCCATCAACAGTATTTGCGTTATAAAGAGCCCCCCTTCCACTTTCGTTCTGATTGGAATGTTCTTTAGTTTCCACATTAACGTTTCCTCGAATGTCGCCAAAGTCTTCGGGTGGAGCTATCGAAAAGGTTTTGTCCACCTTATAGTGGGTAAAAACAGGAATCCCATAAACGTAGTCTACCCCATTATTTTCGACCTCTATTTGGTGAATTAAAGAAGCGTCCTGATCCCCATCTGGCAATTCTTGACTAATTTCACTCGTCACTACTATTTCATCCCCATCCGTTGTTAAAGCTGTAGTAGAAAGGCCTATTTGACGGTGGGTTTCAGTATCCCCAATAATATCCTCAAGCTGTGCTGTGGTAAAATATTTGAAAAGATTGGAGCGCGCAGGTCGTTCCTTACGAATACGATCCGCTTTTGATACCGTAAAACTACTCCCTGTTCGAGGATACAGTTGCGATACAACCTTGGGTTTCCAGCTTAACCCATGAAATTCATTTTTAAGATTAAAACGAAGGGCGTTCGCATTCTTTAATATGCTATTGCTGTTCCACTGGTTATCGGTCAAATCCCCTAATTTGATAAAGGCATTTTGTTCAAAAGTGGTGCTCTCAGAGGCAGATAATCCTAAATCTTCTGTAAACCATCCAATTGCAGCATCGCCACTGGTCCATCTTCCTGAATTGCTCTTGGTAAAAGAAGCTTTTGGGTTAAATCCAGCCTTTATGGCCGATTCGGAGGCGCCTAAATCCAATCCAAAACCATAGGAATTTGTCGCACTTTCTACCTCAGGTGTGGATAACATAGGTATCGTACCTAATTGGGCGCGGTAGGCGCCGCTTACTCCTTGCCCTGTAACACTAAAAACATCGTTAGTAAGAACCGGCACAGGTAAAAAGGCTGATGAGGCACCTAAAGACGACTTTTTATCCGAATAAAAATCCATCATTGCTTCTTCATCCTTTGCGCCTGCTTCGGTGTGCATATAGCCATAAGCTGGATAATCAATACTACTTTCTGAATAATTTTGTTGCGAATAAAAAAGAGTGAATTCTAGATCAGATGTAAGGCCAACACGGTCAGCGCCGAGCTTACCATCAAAAGTGAAGGAATTTGAGGTCCGAGGGAAATCAATTTCCAAAAGGCTGCTTCCTGATCCTGCAAAAAAAGCAGAAGATGGTAGGTTTGTTAAAGAATTAATCAAACCTCTTTCTAGTGACGATTTGAATTGCCCAACCATCTTGTCTTTGCGAAAAGGAACCTTGGCGTATTTCAGCCACTGCCTTGCTCTAAAAGCATAGCTTAGTTTGATACTTTCAATAACTCCGTCATCAACAGGCTCTTCCTCTTCCATGCCTATTTCAATGAGTCCATCACTGGGTTCAACAGCTTTGTTTTCAATCAAAGCAAATCCTGAATTCATCCCTATCCCTAGGCCTAAGCTAAACCCGCTATAATTATTGACAGTAAGATTTAAGTTTGCATTGAGACCAAAATTAATTCTTTTACTCTTTTTACTAAGATCGAATCCAAACAATTCAGAAAACGCCGTGCCTACACCCAGGGTAAAGGTTCGGTTGGGTTTCATTTTACGCTCCCGTTCAACCTTCTGAGTGCCATCAAAATCGTCCGGAAGGCCCCTTAGTTGACGGTTAATGGCTCCTGGGTTTAAACTCCATCCTAAACCAACCCATCCAGATTCCTGTTCAGTCCCCAAATTTCCAGAATAACCAATATTTATAGGATATCCTCCATTTGGTCCAGGCACATTTAATAACGGAATATTATACTTAAAATCTCCCGAAAAAGGATCCACCATATCAGAGCTATTAAATGGCGTAAAACTCTCCAATTCCGGCTGTCCCGGCCCTCCTGTAACAGCAAAGGCCACCGAAGGAAAAAATATCTGATTCACAAATAATAACAGAAGAAGTACGGAAATTCTTTTTAGCGATTTTTCCTTAAGCATATCAAAGTTTTTGGATTAGCGATGTAGTGGAAAAGTAATTTTTGCGGATAAAAATGCGATCCGCATTTTCTATAGTTTTTGGAAAGAGGCATATCAAGGAAATGCTTTTTTGCCCCCCATTAAATGTGGTGAAATTGTTGATGCAGGATATAGTATCTACACCATCGATGAATTTAAAATCCTTACAGATGTTATTCATCACATAATCAAACTTCTCAGGATCGTACAGACTCTTAAAATCCTGCTCAACCTGAAAACTAACATCCATCCTGATGGAATAAAATTCTTGGTCTTTTGAACTTTGATCCGTTGGATTCAGTCCTATTCGGTAATTTTTTCCCTCGGATTCAATTTGAATATTTAGCATTTTGATATCGGTTTTGCAGGAACCCATAACACTAAACAAGGGCAAAAACAATAAAAAATATTTATAGTTTTTAATCATAACAACAGCTAATTTCGATTAAAACTAAGGTCCAGAAAGACCCGTGTCATGATAAAACCTAAGATATGATGCCTCCCCTTTACTGTCCTTTATTTCTAAAACATAATAACCCGCCGCATGACTCGTCCCTAGGTTTAGATCTAAAAAGTTCTTCCCTCGTTTTATTGTACTATTCCCAGTGGATTGATTGGCAATTGAACTCACAATTCCAGAAAGAGGGTTGTCTTTGGATAGGTATACCTTATAGTCAAGAGAGCTTAAATCGTAATCGGTATATCTTTCGTCAATTTTTACCTTCAATGTATTAGAAGAAACAACCACAAAAGAGCCGTCTACAAAACCCTGTAAAGCATGGTAATTATCGTTTTGGGAATAGGAAAAAAAAGGTAGGACAAAAAGCGATATTAGAAACTTAAAGTGCGACATCAATGAAATTTTGGTTAGAAATAATTTTCAATAAATAAATCTTTTTATATAGATGAGAAACCATTTTATCTATCCGAAGATATACATTTTTCTACAAAATTAAATCACAAATATTTTGACCCTTTTATAACAAAAACCACAATCAATGAATTTATTGCATTGATAATCAAACCCATGGAACCTCACTTTTTGATTAAAATTTATTCAAAAAAAATGCTTTTCTTTTAAGATAAAATGTCAAATAATAGTGGGTTTGCTATTGATGTTTTCTTAAGGTGTTAACGGCAATTAAGATCAGCGAAACTATTAAATTGAAGTTGTGTAACAGATAATATTATTCTTTCAAGATTTTAGTACGGTATGACTTTTTATAATCAAAGATTAACTCCAAAACATAGAAGCCGGGTCGACCTGAAATAGTTATTTCCAACTGTTCATCAGTATTAAATGCCTCACCTTGATAAATTAATCTCCCAATTCCATCATATAATCTAAAGGACACTCTTTGGAAATCAAACTTGTCCATTGGAATATGAGCAATGCCGCTGGTTGGATTTGGGTAAACATTTAAATTGCCTATTTCTGTTTGTGAAAAACTCACATCTCCCACAAAAAAGCAATCTGAGGTATCTATACAGCCATCCAAAGTATAAGTCACCGCATAGTTTCCATTACTGGTGGGATTGAAATGGGCAAGAGTATCCCCGATCCCAACAGGAGTATAATTATTATCACAATCCAGCCATTGAAAATTTGTGGCTCCATTCGCATTCGAGCTTATCGTATCCGAGTTTTTAACTATCAAATTTGGATCATAAGGGCTTAGTTTTAACTGAAAAATGCCGCCATTTGGGGCACTAATCAAAGCCTGACAATTTCCCGGGTCAAAATCCGAATTGGTCCCATCAAAGGTCCCTGCAACATAGACATTATCATTTAGATCGACACTAATGGCAGTTGACCTATCCCTGCTCGAATCACCAATAGACCTCACCCACCCCAAATCTCCATTCTTCAACAATTTCATAACATAGAAATCAGATGATGCTTTGCTTTTTAACGTAAAGGTATCTAGGCCCGGGTCAAAGTCAAGAGTCCCGCTATACTCACCAGTGACAAAGACCTCTCCTGTTGTATCCAAACATAGCTTTGGGTAATATCCGCCACCAAACGGCTGTAACCTAACTGGAGCCCAGTGCCAAACTAAATTTCCAGCAGTATCGAGTTTATAAACAAACGGAGTTTCATAAATTACAGTGGGAGCGATTTGTCCAGGGCCTGGACCTAAAGTGCCCGTGAAATGACCTGCTATATACATATGCCCTTTTCCGTCAGAGGAAATTGATTGGCTTCTGCAGCGTCCCGCAATGGTCGAGATCCATTTATCCCATTGAAAAACTCCATTGTTATTCAACTTGGTAATAATTATCGATAAAGAGTGTATACTAACTAAATATGGATTTCCCTCCGAATCTATGGTCATATCATAAGATCTAGAATTAGATGGTGATTGAATAATACTTCTAAACCAGACTAGGTCCCCAACAGAATCAAGTTTCGCACAAAAAATATGGTCAGAACTATTTTGAGTAGTAACAATGTTACTTACCATACCATCTGGGTTTAATTCTAAGGTTCCATTAAAGAAACCTGAAACAAAAATTTGATTGGAATCATTGAGGATAATTGAAAAGGCGTTAATTCTGGAATTACCAGTAGTTCCTTGCATTGCTTTCACCCATAAAACAGTGCCGGTAGAATCCAATTTCATAACCATCGCTCCACGCCCAGGATAATAAGTGCTTGGGAATAAAGAGGTGCCTGGCCCCAGATCAATATCAAATTTATATTGATAAGAACCGACCACATATATATTCCCTTTTTTATCGGCTGCAACATCCAAAAGGGCATTGCCTTGAACAGATCTCAGTGATTTAGCCCAAACAAAATTTCCATTGGAATCCACTTTGTGAATAAAGCTATTTCGCGTATTAGAATTTTGACTAGATAAAGAAAAAACATTTGGCCCTGGGTCAAAATCAGTTGTCCCCTGAAATTCACCAACCATGATTACATTTTTTTGAAGATCTGTAGTAAGACCATTAGGGACAAGGTAGTCATCCTTGCTAATTGCATTGACCCAGTTTAAGTTTTGAGCAAAAGTCGTTGAGGCAATTAAGAAATAAAAAGATAGAAATGAGAGCGTTTTCATGGTGAAAATATTTCGAAGGGTAAAAGGTAAATTTAGTAAATAATAGAAGAAGGATGGACTTGGCATAATTTAGATAAAACAAAATGGCAATATTGAACGGAAAATAGTTCAGGAGATAGATTCGTTTTAAACCCCAGTCGTTCTTTTAACCAGTCAAAAATTTTATCGTGTTTTTATAATACTATAGTAAGATATCTTTGGATATACTACATTTAAATGCTTCTTGTTGGGGGGCTTCTTTTAGGCTTAATCAACTCCAATAGCTGATTACGAATAGGGCAAACACCCATGAACACAAGCTCGGAAGTCCAATCCCAATCGAACCAACCCTTCCAAATTTCAAAGTTTGGATTTAATTGGCGCTTGAGGTTAACGCTCAAGGCCTTTGTCTCTTCCTAAATCCTTATCTTTTTCTTCTCATAATTGCTAATTTCTAATTAAATTAAGTAAGCAACATGACCGCTTCTAAATGTCCATTCAAAGGTAGCAAGTCCAGTTGTTTTCAAAAGCATGTTTTGCGACATGTTAAAGAGAACTTC
>TARA_R110002096_G_scaffold326134_4_pt1 | contig 16297 bp, 14 predicted proteins | sample TARA_R110002096 | Tara Oceans TARA_R110002096 (sample SAMEA4397295) | marine metagenome | biome: Polar Biome; feature: [DCM] deep chlorophyll maximum layer (ENVO:01000326); material: water (ENVO:00002006), including particulate matter (ENVO:01000060) such as... | depth 35 m | reverse complement strand
CAAATCCAAATAATATGGTGATAACACCTACAGTTGCTAAAAAATATTTTGGTGATGATGATCCAATTGGAAAAACTCTGACAATTACCTTAAATAACAAAGAGCACATTTTTACGGTTCAAGGTATTGCTGCTTCTACCCCATCCAATTCGAGCATTATTTTCGACATCGTTATTCGGATTGAGAACAAACCATATTATGATGTAAATATGGAACGGTGGAATAGCTTCAACACCCCACTTTTTGTACAATTAGCCCCTAATACCGACATTTTTCAATTTGAAAAGAAATTAAATCAATTTGCTGAAGAGAGGTGGTCAGAAAATTGGTTGGATGACAGAGTAAGTCGCGGTCTTCCCGAAGACGCGACTGTATTTGAAGTTCAAGCTTCTCCTTTAGCTAATATCCACCTTGATGCTGGATCTGAATGGTTTGAGAATAGTAATCCTTTATACTCTTATGTATTAGGAGCTATTTCTATTCTTATTTTGATAATAGCTTGTATAAACTACATTACTTTGTCTTTATCAAGATCTTCGGGTAGAGTTAAAGAAATCGGTATCAGAAAAACATCGGGAGCACTCAAAGGCCAGATTGCATTCCAATTTTGGAGTGAAACCCAATTACTCACATTATTTGCAATGCTTGCAAGTATTTGTTTGGCTGAATTAGCACTTCCTTTTTTCAACAATATCGCTGGAAAATCATTAGCAATAAATTATCTAGAAAACGCAGGGTTTCTTGCGCTGATACTTGGTATAGCCTTAATAACTGGATTAATAGCTGGAAGTTACCCCGCGTTGATTCTTGCAAATTACCAACCTGTAAAAGTTTTAAAAGGGGTAAATAACTTCCAATTTAAACCACGTTTGACAAAAGGACTGTTAATTGTACAATATAGCTTGTCCATTTTTCTGATTATAAGCTCTGTAATCATGTTTCAACAGTTAGAATATGTAAGCTCAAAAGACCTTGGATATAATGAAGAACAAGTGGTCTTTATAGACACTCATAAAGGCTGGACAGATGAAGGTACAGCGCTCATGAATTTATACAGACAAAAACTTAATGGAGCGCTAGGCGTAGATTTAGTAAGTGGGATGACACCTTCTTTTACACGCGGTAGTAACCGATATGGATTTGATATTGAAGGTGAAAATAAGACCTCTTATATCTATTACATAGATGATAAAATTGTACCTACTCTTGGGTTTGAGCTTGTTGCTGGTAGAAGCTTGTCAATGGAAAGACCTTCCGACATAAAAAACTCCATTGTAGTAAATGAAGCATTTGTCACTGAAATGGGTTGGGAAGATCCAATTGGTAAACTTGTGCCGTGGAAAAATCAAGAAAATCCCTCTACAATAGTAGGAACAGTAAAAAACTTCCATTTTCAGTCGCTCGAAGTAGAGATTAAACCGATGCTTTTTCACATGGATCCTGAACAAGGTGGTATTGCCGATATAGCTGTAAAAATTAAAGCTGACATGATTTCCAACACATTACCTGTGCTTAAAAATGTATGGACTGAAGTGGCTCCCAATATACCTTTTGATTATTGGTTTTTAGATGATGCCGTAGCTAATCAATATCGTGAGTATAGACGATGGCTCATTATTATGGCTTCTTCTACTTTTATAGCCATTCTTATTGCTTGTATGGGACTTTTTGCCTTAGCTGGTTTAACAGCTACTACAAGAATTAAAGAAATCGGAATACGAAAAGTTTTGGGAGCTGGTTTTGATCAAATAATTATCCTCCTAAATAAAGACGTCGTTAAGCTAATGGTTATATCCTTTGTTATTGCTTCCCCTATTTCATGGTTTATTATGGATAAATGGTTGTCTGATTTCGCATACAGAATCTCAATCGATTTAAATGTGTTTATTATTTCAGCTGTTTCTGCACTTACTATAGCCATACTTGCCGTTAGCTATCATTCCATAAAAGCAGCCTTATCCAATCCGATTGAATCACTTAAAAGCGAGTGAGTTATGTTTAAGAGTTATTTAAAAATTGCATTACGTAATCTCAGAAAACACAAAACTGATTCCTTTATTAGCTTATCAGGGCTTTCCATTGGTCTGTGTTGCTGTATCATCCTTATCATGTATGTACGGTTTGAATGGTCTTATGACAATTTCCAAACGAATAAAGATTCCATCTACCGAATTACTGTGCAAACGGTAAATTCTCAAAACGGTAAAATTAGAAGAAATACCATTCATTCTTATCCTCAATCCATTGTTCTTAAAGAAGAGTTTCCAGAAATAAAATCCATAATTAATATTTCTGGTAGCAGTGCCGAGTTTCTAAAAGATGGAAAATATATTTTAGAACCTATCAAATTCATAACCTCAGAGTTCCTTACTCACTTCAGTTTCCCTTTAATTTATGGAGATAATGAAAGCGTACTAGATCAGATTGACAATATTGTAATCACAGAATCTGCGGCGAATAAATACTTTGGAGAAACAAGCGTAATAGGAGAATCATTAACTATACGCCTAGGGGACAAACCTCATAACTTCGTCGTTTCTGGCGTTGCAAAAGACGTTCCTGCCAACTCCAGTATTCAATTTGAGTTTCTGTTACCTTTTGAAAATAGTTTTAGAGGCGCCTCAATCAACCGCAGGGAAGCCCTCAAGGAAAGCTGGTATCTAGGGTTTCTAGAAACTTGGATTACCCTAAAAGATGGGACTTCGAAAGAAGATTTGGTCGCTAAATTTCCTGCATTCCTCGAACGTCACTTCGGGAAAAACTGGATTGAACGTAATAGTACCACCTATGGACTACAGCCCTTATCGGAGGTTCACTTCAATGAAGATTACAGTTCAAGTATTACGCAAAGCTCTAACAAAACATACACACTCATTCTAGCAAGTATTGCCTTTGTGATACTTTTAATTGCTGGGATTAATTTCATGTCACTCACTTTAAGTCGTTCGACTTTCCGTTTTCATGAGATAGGAATTCGTAAAACAGTGGGCGCCATTAAACATCAGATTAAATTTCAGATTATTGGAGAGGTCTTCATTACCTGCTTAATTGCAATAGTTCTTGGAATGGTTTTAGCCGAGTTATTATCGCCACTTGCGGGTGTGCTCTTCCAAAAAGAGTTGGATTTAACTCTCTTAAACGACCCTGTACTTTGGGTTTCTATATTGGGGCTTTTAATCATTCTAACTTTTGTTACTAGTATTTATCCAGCCATACAGATTTCTAGAAAAAGTGCTACATCTCTCTTCTCAAGTGGTACTACATCCCAAAAAATCCCATCCTTAGTTAAAATACTTACTGTTGTTCAATTTGGACTTGCAATTACACTTATGATTGGCACTTATGTAATGCAGAGCCAAATAAGTTTTATGCTTAATAAAAACTTAGGCTTTAATCCTGAGAATGTAATTGCTATAGAGATTAAACCTGAACTCGAAAATAGCCTAGAGATTGCGAAACTATATTCTGATGAAGCTTTAAAAATACCTAGTGTAAACTCATCCTCCATAACTGCAGGAGCGTATAGAGATTATTCTCAATATGGTGTGGTTAATATTGGAATGGCACAGATGATGTCGGCTTCAACACTTACTCAGCTTGGAGATGGGATTCCTTCCGAAGCAGTAGATGCTCAATATCTCAAGACCATGGACATAAAGTTGCTTAATGGCTCTAATTTTTCGAAATCAGCTAACTCCTATCCTTCCAATGAGATTATTGTGAATCAGGCTTTTGTTGATGCTATGGGCTGGGAAAACCCTATTGGGCAGATTTTAGAAGACCGACCTGAAAATCAAGGATGGGTTGGCCCGTTTGATGGCAAAAAAGTAATCGGTGTAACTGAAAACTACCATTTCAAAAGTTTATACGATCCGCTTCAGCCAATGGCCCTTCAGCATATTGAAACGGTTAAATATGATTCTAACCCTAGTACTATACTAGTTCGATTATCTTCCCAGACTATGCCCGAGACCATGTCTAGACTTGAAGAGCTTTGGAATACTATTGCTAAGGAAGAAGCCTTCAATATCTCTTTTATGGATGAGTTGATAAAGCTTCAGTACAATGAAGAAATAATATGGAATCGCATAATCAAAACAGCTTCTCTAATTTCCATTTTATTAGCATGTTTTGGACTTTTTGGCCTGTCATCATTAACCGCTCAACGCCGTATCAAAGAAATCGGCATTCGGAAGGTATTCGGGGCTTCAATCAAAAGTATTCTATTACTTATATCAAAAGACTTTATTCTTTTAGTTATAATCGGATTTAGTATTTCCGCTCCTATAGCGTGGTACTTAAGCAATCAATGGCTGGCTAATTTCAGCTATAAAATTGACCTTGGAGGGATTCCCTTTTTATATGGAGGATTATCCGTCCTTTTAATCGCATTAATAACGGTAAGTTGGCAATCAATTCGAGCTGCTTTACAAAACCCAGTAGAAAATCTTAGAAATGAATGATATGATTAAACTCAGAAACATCGACAAGTATATCGACAAACGATTCCAGCGTAATTTCATTCTTAAAGGGATTGATCTTGATATCGCTGAGGGAGATTTCGTGAGTATCATGGGGCCAAGTGGAGCAGGTAAATCTTCTTTACTAAACATCATAGGATTTCTGGATGATGCGAATGAAGGAGAATATTATTTCTTTGGTGAAGCAGTTCATGGCCTTAATGAAAAACGAAAATCAGAGTATCATAAATCTCATATTGGCTTTGTATTTCAAGCTTATCATTTGATTGATGAACTTACCGTTTACGAAAATATTGAAATGCCTTTACTCTACCGGAAAGTGCCTGGAAGTCAGCGTAAAAGTATGGTAGCAGATATGCTAGATCGATTTAACATCGTTGCCAAAAAGGATTTATTTCCAAGCCAACTTTCTGGTGGGCAGCAACAATTAGTAGGCGTTGCTAGAGCTTTGATTGGGAGTCCTAAACTTATCCTTGCCGATGAGCCAACCGGCAACCTCCACTCTGATCAAAGCAAAGAAATTATGGAGACCTTTCGAAAGCTTAACAAAGAAGATGGAGTGACTATCATTCAAGTTACTCATTCCGATGAAATGGCTTCTTATGGAGACCGCATTATAAACCTTCAGGATGGCGCTATTGTAGAATCTAATCCTTATGAGGAGTAATTAATTAATCTCTATCCCAAGCAGAAGCTTGGGATGTAGGTTATAATGCAGTATCAAATACAGCTTTCAATTCTTGTAAAAAGTTCGTTTACAAAATCTTCGTGTTCTGGTTTCATAAACACACTACGTAGAACTGTCACAAATTCTGTATCTGCCTCGATATTTGGATGTAATGCTACAAACGTTGAGCTTGGAACACGATAAAGAGACAAGAAAAAGCTCTTCTCTCTCATTCCAATATTGAATACTTCTTTAGAAGCTTCTGAAATTTGAGAAGTTTTTTTAATAGAAGTAGTAGCCGGAAAGTAAGCTAGAATATCCAATTCTGGTTTCTTATATGTAGCCAACTTTGAGCTGTTTTCAATCAGATCATAGGCAAGAAGTGCGGCTCTTCTGCATTTCTGCATTATCAAACCAAAACCTTCGTTTTCTTTTAGAGGAAAGCACTGTAAGGTTGCCCAAAAAGCTACGGCAGCAGCTCCCGCTCTAGAGCATTCCAAACTAATTTCACCTAAGTGTAAATCTTCTGAAGTGAAATAGGTATAGGGTGAGTCGTGCTTATAAAAGCTTCCAACTGATGGATCTTTAAAAAGCACTGCGCCACAGCCGTACGGTTGTAATCCGTGTTTGTGCGGATCCACAACTATGCTATCGGCTTCTTGCATCAACTTCCATTGAGTTCCATCCAAAATAGAAGAATCCTTCAGCGTTCTAAAAAAACCTCCGTATGCTGAATCAATATGAATGCGAATGTTATGTTCTCTTGCCCAAGGCAAAATCTGATTTAAAGGCTCAACTTCACCTAAGCCTGTAGTTCCTAGCGTTACTACAATAGTTCCTATCTCGTCGGGATTCACAGATTCTAAATCAAAACTTCCGTCATTTAGAATAGGAATTTTAACGCTTTCTACGCATAATACTCCACACATACGCTCGTGGGTGTAATGCGAATTTGTTGAGAAGGCTATTTTTTTTGAAGGATGTGATTGCCTTGCAACCCAAAGTGCTTCTAAATTGGCAACGGTTCCGCTTGCGGTTAAATGCCCGAGAAATTGATCTCCATATCCAAAGAATTTAGCCAACTCAACCATCACTTCTTTTTCCATTTCGGAAGAAGGAGGACCTCCATCTAGCGCGTGATTATTCGGATTAATACTCATTGCCATGGCGTAAGCAGCCCAAGCTACTGGGTGTGGTGGCTTCAACATTTGGCCGGCATATGCGGGATGATGGAAAGGATAATTACCAGAAAGGCGTTTTGATAAATCCTCAAAAACGGTGGTAATTTTATCTTGGGAAACAGAAAGCGTGGAATCCATATTCCACGCTCCATAAGATTGTTTCCAGGTTTGCAGGCTACTTAACGCCTCATCTAGAATCGCTTTAGCCTGCTCTGTCATACTTGTAATTAATATAGGTTAACGGTCAAGCCTGCTGCAAGAACCTGCTTTAACTGAATTTCTTTAGAGAAATCATCGTCGTATCTAAGTTCAAACTGGAAAGATGCGCTTATTAACTTGTTGATTTGACCTGTTAGTTCGTTCGACCAGAATACATCCGTTTTACTGATTGGCATAAGTAAGTTGGTGAATGTTTCAACACTGCTAGAGTATTTAATATTCTCCATTATCTCGTTTTGGTAGGTTATACCTGTTGTAATACCACCCTCTGATCTAAACGTTTCGCCAAGAGCCATTCCGTAGTTTGGTGCAAGATCGCCATCGCTAATAAAGGTTTGTTTAATACCCAAACCACCTTCAATTTTGAGGTTTGAACTCGCATTCACTTCAAGACCAAGGCCTTCGGTTAAATACGCTGGGGAAAGAAAAGCTGAAATTAAAGAATCTCCACCGTTTACTTTTTTGCCATAGTCGTAACCATCGCCAAACTGTGTTTTGAATTGAATAGCACCATACGCTGCATACTTGCTACCTTCGCTCAAATCGTAGGTTGCTCTGTTTCTTATCGAAATCAAATCATCCGACTTCCGAACTTCGTTACCATTCAGTTTAGATTGGCCATAACGTAGATTTGTTCTAAAACCGTACGAGAACTGACCTTTTCTATAGTAACGAGTAAATACAGTTGAAGCGGCTCCACTAATTGTGTTTACCCCCCCCTCAGACCAGTTATTGAACGTAGCTTGAGAGCCATTAATGTTGGCTACCCATGTTTGTGCCCAACCATTAAGTGTATCTGGTACTACAATAGTCTGTGCTAAAATGTTATTTGAATATGTTAATAAGCACAGGGTAAATAGTGCTGATAAAGTCCACTTTTTCATAAAATCTAATTGATATAAATATTAATTTTTAAATAAAATTACCTGCTCAAGCCCTCCGGCATTAAGCATTACTTCTATGTGTTCGCCAAATTTTGTAGGCACTTCTATTCCAGAAATAGAAGCGGCTACAGGGTAGCGACGATGCCCACGATCAACCAAAGTCAATAATTCTACTTTCGAAGGATCTCCAGTTCCTGAAACGGCAGTTATAGCGTCAAACATAGTTTTTCCAGAAAAAATCACATCATCTACAATGATGACATTTTTCTCTGTACAATTTGGAAGAGGCTTTCCACTAGAAGTAGAATTAAAATCCAGTTTACAAAGTTCTATTCTATCTGAGGCAACACTTTCGTGCAGATAATTTACCAACTGTTTAGCAGTAGTATATCCACGTTCATTAAGGCCAACTATTACAAGCTGGCTATCAGCGTCAAGACCTTCAAGTACTTGGATGGACATTCTCTTAAGAGCACGCTCTATTCTAGATTTGTCCATCAAAATAAATTGTCGTTTCATTTTGGTAAAATAAGTTGTTAAAAGGTAAGAAATAATTAAGCTTGCTTCATGCTAAAGTAATTAGAAAATTCTTATTCAAATTAGTACTTTACAGTGTTAACCTGATTCTAAAATTAAATTGATGCTATGAATAAAGGAACTGGATTTTTTTTAACAGGTGTGGTAGCCTTTGCTAGTGGCTTGATCACCGGAATATTACTAGCTCCAAAGTCTGGGAAAGACAACCGTAAATGGATTCAAGATCAATCTAAAGAAGCCAAAGATTGGATCGAAGTTAAAGGCCAACATCTTTTAGATGAAAGCGAACGCCGAATTAGCGAAGTTTCGAAAGAAATTAAAAAGACGGTTAAAGAAGCCGTGCCTGATTTATACGAAGCAACGTCGTCATTACATTTTGATGATGACGATATAGAAAATGAGTAGGAATTCGTTTCCATATCAAGAAACTATCTTACAATGGCTTTGGGAAGAAATGCTTTTCTCTACAAAAGGCCTCAAAACAACCTGCGGGAAAAGCATTCAAATTATCCATCAAGGAACGCTCAATCTTACAGATGGGCCAGATTTCAAACAAGCCAAACTATTAATTGATGGGCTTGTTTGGCATGGATCCGTAGAGATGCATTTAAAATCTACTAATTGGAAACAACATGGCCACCAATCAGATTCAAATTACAATAATGTGATTTTACATGTTGTGGTAGAACACTTGCCAGTTGCTGTTACTTGTTCGGATGGCAACCAACCATTTACGCTAAATTTACTCCCTCATTTAAACAAAGATATAGAGCCTTTTCTAAAAGCGTTCTTCCAAGAGGATACGCTACCTTGTGCGAATGTTCACTTTATTTCTGAAGCTGCTTTTTTGGCGCAATTGGAAAAAGCACACCTCGAGTATCTAGAAAAAAAAGTGAGTGATTTTTTCTCTTTCTATAACCCAGAAAGCCTCCAAAGTGCCGCTTGGAAAAACGCCCTCATGATTTCTATCTTTGATGGCTTCGGCATTTCTCAAAATAGAGTTCCCATGCAACAATTAGCTCACAACTTGCAGAAGGAAAACTACGATAGTTTAGAAGAATTCCTTCAACACGCCAATGAGCTAGCCTTTGACAACAATGAAGACTACAATTGGAATTATAAGTCGGCAAGGCCTGCAAACCATCCTGCTCACCGAGTTAAGCAAGCAGTAGAGTTTAGCTACCTACTTTTAGAAACACCCTTTTCTTCTTTTTTAAAAACGGACGCTCTCAACTTGTGGAAATCCTGGGGCAAATCTCTTGGATATTCGTATACTGGTCGCATCAAAATTATTTACGGCACTGTCTTTATCCCGGCACTTTACGCGCTAGCTTCTATGTTCGCGCACCAAAATTTGAAAAGTTCTGCGCTAAAAGAGTGGTGTAATCTACAAAGTCCTATCCCAAAAAGCCTACTTGCCCCTTTCCAATCGCTACCCATACCTGCTCAAATTTATAGCAAAAAGCTTGGTTCTGTGTACCAATTGCATAACTATTGCAGGCCCAAGCAATGCTCAAAATGTTTTGTGCTAAAAAAAGCATTTCAGTCTTGATTGAGTTTTTATCTATCTCTATCTTTGGAGTCTGTCGAGTCGACAGAAATTGCCCGGTCGTCTAATGGCAGGACGTCTGGTTTTGGTCCAGTTTGTGGGGGTTCGAATCCTCCCCGGGCAACTAACCACTCAGAAGAATGACTAAGGAGCTGTTCTTCTGTTTTATGTAATCCTGAATCTTTCAGTGCTAGCAAACCATCTTGGATACTCCTCTCGCAATTTTTTCTGGGCGAAGCAACCCTGCTCTATCAAGAGCAATTGCTGAAGCCTACGGCACCACTCTAGGTGAAGTTACCATCAAAGAATTCTCTGATGGAGAACTTTACGTAAAATACGAACAAAGTATTCGTGGTGAAGATATTTATATCATTCAGCCAACTCCACCTCCTGGTGATAACATCATCGAATTATTATTGATGTTAGATGCCGCAAAGCGAGCTTCTGTTAAACGCGTAACTGCTGTAATACCATATTTTGGTTACGCCCGACAAGACAGGAAAGATCAACCTCGAGTATCCATCGGCTCCAAACTCATGGCAAACCTTTTGGTTAAAGCCGGAGCAGATCGTGTTCTCACGATGGATTTACATGCTGCGCAGATTCAAGGCTTTTTTGATATCCCACTTGATCACTTATATGCAAGTAGGGCTTTCATTGATCATTTTACGGCAAATCCTATCGAAAACTTGGTGGTAGTAGCACCAGACGTAGGAAGTTTGAAAACATCGCGCTCTTATTCTAAAAAATTAGGCGCTAGTTTAGCATTTATCGATAAAAGACGTCCGAAACCTAATGTTTCAGAAGTCATGAATATTATCGGTGATGTAGCCGGAAAGAATGTGTTAATAGTTGACGACTTAATTGACACTGCTGGAACTCTGACAAATGCGGCAAGTGCCTTGAAAGAACAAGGTGCCTTAAATATCACTGCCATTTGCACTCACCCTATTTTATCAGGTCCAGCATTTCAGCGAATTGAAGATTCGCCCATTGATGAAGTTTTAGTAACCGATACCGTAGCTCTACGCCAACCCTCAGACAAGATCAAAGTGTTGAGTATAGCTAATATTTTTGCTGATGCTATTCAGCGTATCCATACTAACGACACCATCAGTGCACTTTTTGATAATTAATTTGATAAGGTAAATCCATCATGGCAACCCAAGAAATAAAAACCATTACAGGAACGCTTCGCGAACCAAGCAAGCAATCCAACCGAGCTCTTCGTGCAGAAAAGCTTGTTCCTGCCGTACTTTACGGGCCAGAAATTTCTGAGAACATCAACTTTTCTGTTGATGAGTTACAATTAGAAAAACTTTTACGCAGAAACCAGACTAAACTGCAAATTCTTATTGTTGACGGAAAAGAGTATAAAACTCTTTTAAAGCGTACAGATTACGACCCAGTTACTGATCGCCCAATTCACGTTGATTTCTACGTACTTTCAGACAATCATAAAGTTACTCTACGTATACCGGTTAAATTAACTGGTAACTCAAAAGGTGTAGTAGAAAACGGTGGACGTATGTTCCAACCAATGAAGTTTGTACGTATCCGTGTACTTCCTGAGTTTATTCCATCTGAGTTTGTGGTAGATATTACTCCACTCAAAGTTGGTGTTTCATTCCACGTAGGTGATTTAAACCTAGAAGGAATTGACCCTATTGATTCTTTAAGCCGTACTATCGTTACTATCCGCCCTCCAAAAGGCGCTTTAGTGATTGAAGGTGATGAAGATGAAGAAGCAATTGCTGATGGCGCAGAAGCAGCTGAAGGCGAAGAAACAACTGAAGAATAAATAACCACAGACAAGTTCTGTATTTAATATGCCTTTAATTATCGGATTAGGAAATATTGGCACTGAATACGACGGAACTCGTCATAATATTGGTTTTGATATTCTTGATGACTTAGCAAAAAAACTTTCTGTCACATTCGGCCCTGGTAATGGGCCGTTTGTGGTTGCAGAAGGCCGACATAAAGGACAAAAAATTGTTCTTATTAAGCCCACCACTTACATGAACTTAAGTGGAACAGCTGTTAAGAAGGCTCTTGCTAAGTTTCAATCAGACAAAAATGACTGCCTTATAATATACGACGACCTCAACCTTCCAGTAGGTAAAAACCGATTGAAAGCTGTAGGAAGTGCAGGCGGGCATAATGGAATTACTGATATTATTGTGAAATTGGGAAGTAATGAATTTCCTAGACTTCGCATTGGTATCGGAAATAATTTTAAGAAAGGAAAACAAGTAGATTTTGTACTTTCTCCTTTCGACGAAGACGAGCTTGATGAATTAAATCAGGCTAAAGAAAACGCTATTGAGACTGCCTTATCTTTTGTTAAAGACGGCATCGAAAGAGCAATGAATTACCATAATTGACTTTTGCCTGGGGTAATCCGAGGCGCAAGCAAACTTAAACTAACGCAACGGGAATTATGCAAAACATAATCTACTTAATACCGGTAGCAGGGGTGATAGCACTCTTGTATACCTATTTTAAATCTTCTTGGGTAACTAAACAAGAAGTTGGCACTGAGCGTATGGCTCGTATCAGTACAAGCATCGCAAATGGTGCAATGGCTTTCCTTAAAGCTGAGTACAAAGTACTCGCAATCTTCGTAATCGCAGTAGCTATTCTATTAGGTGTTTCTGCTAACGAACAATCTTCACCACTTGTAGCACTATCTTTTATTATTGGTGCTTTTTGTTCTGGTTTAGCTGGCTTTATTGGTATGAAAGTAGCTACCAAAGCAAACGTTCGTACAACTAACGCTGCACGTACTAGCCTTGGAAAAGGTTTAGAAGTTGCTTTCGCTGGTGGTTCTGTAATGGGACTTGGCGTTGTTGGTTTAGGCGTTCTTGGTTTAAGTTCTTTATTCCTTTTTTATGAGAACATTTTCGGTACTGATATCGAAAACATCAACCAAGTACTTACTGTATTAACAGGTTTCTCTTTTGGAGCTTCTTCAATTGCTCTTTTTGCTCGTGTTGGCGGTGGTATTTACACCAAAGCTGCTGACGTTGGAGCTGACCTTGTAGGTAAAGTTGAAGCTGGTATTCCTGAAGATCACCCGCTTAACCCTGCTACTATTGCTGATAACGTTGGTGACAACGTAGGTGATGTTGCTGGTATGGGCGCTGATCTTTTTGAATCTTATGTAGGTTCTATTATTGGTACGATGGTTCTTGGTGCTGCATTTATGGGAATTCCTGGTTGGGCTGATAATTTCGACGGTCTTTCTGCAGTTTTACTTCCATTATTCCTTGCTGCTACCGGTATTCTAACTTCTATCTTAGGAACATTCTTTGTTCGTGTTAAAGATGGTGGCGATCCACAAAAAGCACTTAACACTGGTGAATTTCTTTCTGCAATTGTAATGCTTGTAGCTTCTTACTTCATCATCACTAACTTACTTCCTGCATCTTGGACATTTGGTGGTATTGAGTACACTAGCATGGGCGTTTTCTGGGCTACTCTTTTTGGTTTAGGTTCAGGTCTTGCAATTGGTTTAGTTACCGAGCATTACACTGGTACAGGTACAAAACCGGTTCTTTCTATTGTTAAGCAGTCTCTTACTGGCTCTGCAACAAACATTATTGCTGGTTTAGGTGTTGGTATGATTTCTACTGCTATTCCTATTCTTATAATTGCCGTTGCTATTATCGGTGCATACCACTTTGCTGGTTTGTACGGTATTGCAATCGCTGCTGTGGGTATGCTTGCAAACACTGGCATTCAGCTTGCTGTTGATGCTTACGGACCTGTTTCTGACAACGCTGGTGGTATTGCTGAAATGGCTGATCTTCCAAAAGAAGTTCGCGAACGTACTGATAAATTAGATGCTGTTGGTAATACAACTGCTGCAATTGGTAAAGGTTTTGCAATTGGTTCTGCTGCTCTTACAGCACTTGCTCTATTTGCTGCTTTCATCACTGCATACAACGCTACTCACGAAGTGAACTTAGCTGGTATTGACGTAACTCGTCCTAATGTAATGGCTGCTCTATTTGTTGGAGCAATGCTTCCTTTCCTATTCTCTGCATTATCTATGAATGCAGTTGGTCGTGCAGCAATGGCTATGATTGAAGAAGTTCGTCGTCAGTTTAGAGATATTCCTGAATTACGTGCTGCTCTTGATGTAATGAATAGCAATGGCGAAAAAGAATACGCTGAATGGTCTGATGCAGACAAAGCTACTTTTGATGCTGCTGACGGAAAAGCTGAATATGAAAAATGTGTGGAAATTTCTACAACTGCTTCTATTCGCGAAATGGTTGTTCCTGGTCTTTTAGCTGTTATCGTTCCTGTGTTATTCGGTTTCGTTCCTGGCTTTTTCAGTGACGACCCTACATTAGGTGCTCAAATGCTTGGTGGACTTCTTGCTGGTGTAACATCAGCTGGTGTTCTAATGGCATTGTTCCAGTCTAACGCTGGTGGTGCTTGGGATAACGCTAAGAAAATGATTGAAGAAGGCGTTGAAATTGACGGCGTTCATTATGGTAAAGGCTCTGAGCCTCATAAAGCTGCCGTTGTTGGTGATACTGTAGGTGATCCTTTCAAGGATACTTCTGGACCATCACTTAACATCCTTCTTAAGCTAATGTCTGTTGTAGCTCTTGTTATCGCAGCAATGATTTAAGCTTATAAAGCTGAATTTAATCCCACTCATAAGAAATTATGAGTGGGATTTTTTTATGCCCGTACTTTTTTTGTAATAGAATGAACCTTCCATTCTTAACAAGTTTTATGGATTAGTTCTATATTGTTGAATAGGTTTTAATCTACCTTCAAGCATCATCCATCTCTCGCAAAAAATCTCTCGCAAAAAAGCTCTCGCTAAATGAATACCTCTCAAATCTTTAAACTCATTTTTAAGCACGATCTTCGCTTGAATGAGCTTTCCGAAGAAAACACATCCTCGACCAATAATAAACCAGAGGCATCTGTTTTAGACTTCATGAAGCCAGACCCTACTTTTTCGAAATTGCATTTTTCGGGATCTAATTTAGAAGCTGAACAGTTTGGGTTAGATACGTTATCAAACTACGCTACACTAGTATCAGCGATTCAGAAAGGTTTAGATTCTCATACCTTCATTACGGGTGAGAGTATTCATAATACGCTGGATGCAGCAATACAATCTATCGAAGTTGGAGAACGATTTGTAGTTCCTACACACAATATCTCGGAGGAAAATCCAGAGATAATAGAAACTATATCCAATCTAGAATTGAAATCTTTATTAGAACAAGAATATCTCGTTTTCTATAAAGCACCAGCTCGTAATGGTTTTGATCTCTTTCTCTTCTCAAAAAAGAATATTTATCGAGATTTATTTCCGCATTTACAGAAGTTAGTTCCCACTGCATTTCGCTTTTTTAGTATTAATGGTAAGAAGTTCAATACAGAGCGACATTTTTACTTCGAAACATGGACGTTATCGCAACCACCGCATGGTTTTGAAGAAGTATTTCCAGAGACAATACTTTAATATTTTCGATAAAATTTATTCTAGTTAGCCAAAAAAATGATTATCTTTATTTAGATTGTCTTTAAATAAGAAATTGTCTACCAACTATGTTACATCCGCTTAGCAACACAAGAGAAGGCGAGGAAGTTACCATCCGCTGTATGGAATGTACCTGCGAAGATGCGTGCCGTTTAAATGAGCTCGGATGTGTAGAAGGTATAAATGGACGAATTATTTCTAACCAATCTAATATCATTCTTCAAGTAGGCGAAGCTAGGTTAGCAATTCATGAATCTCTGGCTCGTACTATTTTAGTAAGTCCTGTACAGTAACTTGCCATGAGTTTAAAGCTTGCAGATATTAAGAAACCCACATCAGTTCGGGTAACAAATATTATTGGTGCAGATGCCATCCGAATTCTTGAAATGGGCATCACTCCTGGTGTTGAGCTAGAAATACTTAGAAGGGCTCCATTAGGCTTCCCAATAGAAATTAAAGTACGCGGTTATCTTCTTTCCCTTCGTGAAGCTGAAGCAACATGCATAGAAGTTGAGTAAATATTTTGAATTCCTCTCCCATCACCATAGCGCTAGTTGGAAATCCTAATACTGGCAAATCTACTTTATTTAATGCACTAACAGGTTTACGCCAACAAATTGGTAACTATCCTGGTATTACAGTAGAACGCAAAACTGGTACGCTAAACATTGATGGTACCAAACATTCTATTATTGATTTGCCGGGTGCTTACAGTCTCAATTTCAAAAAAATTGACGAGCGGATTGCCTATGAAACACTCATTGGCACATTTGAATATGAGGATACACCAGATTTAGTTCTGATTGTAGCCGATGCCAGCAATTTAGATCGAAATTTGTATTTGGCTACTCAGGTGATGGATTTAAACCTTCCTACCATCTTAGTTCTAAATATGGTAGATGTTGCTAAAGAACGTGGAATTACGGTTGATCCCGACCAGCTTAGCGAACAACTTGGTATTCCTGTCGTTTCCATTTCAGCAAAAAGTACTCAATGTATTGAGGTCATAAAGCAGACTATTCGTGATTTTGAATCTCCTTCGCCTGAACCGCTTTCATGGAAGCCTTCTCTTCCTCTTCGTAAGGCGATCAACCGCATGGTGGATGGATGGATTAAGCCACATACTAAAATTCCTGAAAGAGCTTACTACGTAGAAGCGCTCCGACTGATTAGTGAAAACGACATCAAACCAGATTTTTATGAGTTTGAGAATATCGAGCTTGGTAAACAAGTAATCGAAGAAGCTCGCTCCATTATCGAA
>TARA_R110002096_G_scaffold382490_2_pt1 | contig 16300 bp, 13 predicted proteins | sample TARA_R110002096 | Tara Oceans TARA_R110002096 (sample SAMEA4397295) | marine metagenome | biome: Polar Biome; feature: [DCM] deep chlorophyll maximum layer (ENVO:01000326); material: water (ENVO:00002006), including particulate matter (ENVO:01000060) such as... | depth 35 m | reverse complement strand
TTGAGGGAGGCCGTGCAAGAAGGGTCGGCAGCAAAAGTAGCGGTAATAGTAATGTTATTTCCGTTTGAGTTCATTCCTGATATACTCCAGTTCATTGGAGAAACATAAGGAGGATAGATAATAGTATCGTATGTATTTATTCCATCATTTATAGTAATTACAAGTGAATCTGTTGTTATTCCTGTTGTAAAATCAATAGTACCATTTACAGTATATGTATTATTTGGCTGGCAAGTACCAATATTTGCAGTAAAGTTGTTGATGTTACAAGAAACGGTGCAACTAGGAGGAGCTGTATAGTTTTGAGTAAGCGTACAAGTTGGGGCAGCAGAAAAAGTAGCTGTTATCGTACAGTTAGTACCATTTGCGGAAACTCCGGGAATAGTGTAATTAATACTTGAAGCAAAAGGTGGGTTAATGACCGTACTTCCTCCACAAGAATTAGTAATGGTTAGTGTGCCTGTTGCTGGCGGATTAGTAACATTAATTGTTCCAGTAACATCATATTGATTGTTAGCTGGGTTACAAGCTCCGGGAACAGCAGTTAAGCCTGTTATGTTACAAGTAGCAGTGCAACTGGGAGGAGCTGTATAGTTTTGAGTAAGTGTACAAGTTGGGTCGGCAGAAAAAGTAGCTGTTATTGTACAGTTAGCACCATTTGCAGTAACTCCAGGAATAGTATAATTAATACTTGAAGCAAAAGGTGGGTTAATGACCGTACTTCCTCCACAAGAATTAGTAATAGTTAGTGTACCTGTTGCGGGAGGGTTGGTAACATTAATTGTCCCAGTAACATCATATTGATTATTAGCTGGGTTACAAGCTCCCGGAACAGCAGTTAAACCTGTCATGTTACATAAAATAGCACAGTTTGTTGCTCCAGAACCACCAGTTTGTGTAGCAGTAATATTGGTTGGTTGTCCAGAAAAATTGGTTATTAGTAACATATACCATTCTCCAGGTTGTGTGTTGGGCAAAGAAACAACTTCAGTTGCAGCAGCTGAAAAGCTACAATCTATGGGGCTTCCACTAGTACCTCCGCAAACAGCGGCTTGCATTGCTGCCTGAGATGCAAATGGTCCCCATGCGGCAAAATCTATATCAACATTAGCACTGTTAGTTAGCGTGATATCTATATTTCCACCTGTTGAGATATTTAAATAATACCAAGCAGGATTAGGTTGAGATCCTAAACATCCATAATCTGGTCCAACAGGTGCTGTTGTATTAGTTGAAGCAGGAAAAGTTACACCTGTAGAAGTACAAAATGGAGCAGAGTTGTTGCACGAAGACTGAGAGTAACTTTCTATTATAAGTACAAATAAAAGAGATAAGACCAGTATAAACCTAAACATCATGTTTTTTTTAGTGATAAAATTTAATTCGGTATATGTTGGGAAACAAATACATTAAATAACATTTTTTCGTTTTCAATAATTATATAATCGGCTTTAATAGAAAATGAAAAAAGTATTTTAGCATTGTCCTTATTGATTTCATTTTGTAGGGTTAAAAAAACATCCCAACCATCATTTTCAGATGATTTACTTAATTTAACATGTTTTACATTTTTATCGGATTTTAGTTGTTTTCTCCATTTTTTTAGCTCTTCATCGGTAAAATTGGCAATAAGTAAGAATGAAAGTTCTTTTTTGTTTTTGAGTGCTTTTTCTAACGTTGTTTTGAAGTCTATTGTAATTTCTTTTCCTGAAAAAGAATAGAGCGGAGTCGGAGTAGATGAAAAAATATTACTATTTAATAATAGTACCAAAAGAAGTAAGAGAACTACAGTTTTTTTCATGCGTTTTTATTTATCATTAACACAAAGACGAATTATCTAATTATCAGTTGCCTCATTATTAAAATGATGTTTCAAGAATCAAATGTAAACTACACTTTGAGATAAAAAAAACGAATTGACAAGTATTATTGTATTCTTAAAAGTATTTTAAAAGAATATTATATGCTTCTTCTAAGTTTCTACCAAATGAAATTATGCCATCTTCGTGTCCTGCCATAATTATAATGTTATCGGTTTTGTTGAAGTTATGGTTGTTAAAAAGACGTTTTATTTCTCCAGCCATTTCAGGAGTTCCGTAGGCAGTTTTTGTGTTGGTAGTTGGAAATTTATACATTAATTTTTTCCACATTTCTTCATTATGCACATGGATAATGGCTTTTATAGCATCATTCACTTCGTAAATGGCAGCATGTGTCATTGTTTCTGAGGAAGCTTTAACAGGACCTTCACAAACTACATTGTTCTTGGTTATTTCATAATTGGTAACAAGAGTAAAGGATTCTTTGTTTATAGGGAAAATGTTGCCTGTTTGTGTGCCAGAAACGATTATGCCATCATCCGTTTTTATACTAATGTTGCCATAACCGATATTTAAATTTTCAATGTGGCCGATGAGTTTTAGTTCATGAAGTTTGTCTCTGTAAAAAAGTAAATCTTCAGGAATATTTATCTGAAGTGGTTTAAAAGTCCAGTCGCAATTAAATTTAATATAGCCTTCGTCAATTTTTTTTGTCATAACTAATATTTTTCAGGGAATAGTTTTTTCAGATCTTCTTCAGCAGCAGCACATACACCTCTTTCGGTTATTAAACCAGTAATTAACCTTGCCGGAGTAACATCAAAACCATAATTTACAGCAGGTGTTGTTTCGGGGCAAATTAAAATTGATTTTATTTCATTATCTAGTAATCCTTGTATGTATTTTACTTCATTTTCATCTCGGGTTTCAATAGGTATGTTTTTAACGCCATCAGTAATAGAAAAATCTATGGAAGATGATGGAGCTGCAACATAAAAGGGAATATGATTATCATAAGCAGCAAGAGCTTTTAAATAAGTGCCTATTTTGTTGGCAACATCTCCATTTCTGGTTGTTCTATCGGTACCGACAATCACTAAATCAACTAAACCGTGTTGCATTAAATGACCTCCGGTATTGTCTGTAATTAAGGTATGTTTTACCCCTTGCTGGTTTAATTCAAAAGCAGTTAAACTTGCACCTTGGTTTCTTGGTCGGGTTTCATCTACCCAAACATGAATATCAATTCTTGCTAAAAATGCTTTGTAAATAGGAGCAGTAGCTGTTCCCCAATCTATAGTTGCCAACCATCCTGCATTGCAATGTGTTAAAATATTTACTGTTTTACCCTTCTTTTTTTTAGCAATTTCTTTTATGATTTCCAATCCAAATTCTCCCATTTTAATAGAAGTTTGAATGTCTTCATGTTTAATTGCGTTTGCTTTTTCTAAAGCGATAACAATTTTTTCTTCAATAGTATTTACTTGCTTTAGCGTAGCTAACATTTCGTTAATTGCCCAATCTAAATTTACTGCAGTTGGTCGAGCCTCTCTTAGTTTTTCGCAAGTATTGGTAATGTATTCATTTGGATTTTCTTTGTTTTGAGCGTCCAAACAAATGAGGTAAACACCATAAGCAGCAGTTACACCAATAAGTGGAGCACCTCTAACCACCATTTCTTTTATAGCAAAATATACATCGTCAGAAGAAGTTAAATCCATCACCTTTATTTCGTGAGGAAAGTAGCGTTGGTCAAATACTTGAACAATTTTATTATCATTTTCTTTTAGCCAAATGGTTTGGCAATGTTTTCCATTAATATTCATTAAAAAATTCGTTTAAAGATTCATCTACTAAATGCTTTGTAGTTATGCCAAGTTGCTTGGTAGACTGAATGTGTTCAATACTATCATCTATAAATAATGTTTCTGATGGATTTAATTTATTTTCGGTTAAAACGAGTTTAAAAATTTCGGTATCGGGTTTTCTAAAGCCAACCTCGTGAGAAAAATAGGCTTTTTTAAACAAAGAATTAATAGAGGTTATGCCATAAGTATCAAAAAGATACTTATTGATGTGAATAAGGTGGATTTCGTTGGTATTGCTGAGTAAGAAAACATTGTATTTTAAAGCTAGTTTTCTAATAAGCACAATTCTTTCTTTAGGAATATCAAGCAACATGCTGTTCCAAATAGCAACAACTTTTTCGGGAGTTAAGTTGGGGTGACGATTAAGAAAAAACAAAATAAATTCTTCAGCAGTAACTTTTCCCACTTCAAAATTGTTGAATAAGTTTAATGTTGTGAAAGTAGTTTCAATTTCAGAATAGTTATCTGCAAATAATTTTTTAAAAGAATTAAAAGGTTTTTGAGTGTCTAAATTGATAATCACTCCACCTAAGTCTAAAATAATGTTTTTGATGTTTGTTGGCAGCATATTTACTTCAAAACTACAAATAAAAATAATTAAATTAAATATTGTTAATTCAATAACATTTCCGTAAAATTGCACCCGTTTCTAAAGCAATTTAGAATGGGCCTATAACTCAGCTGGTTAGAGTATCTGACTCATAATCAGAAAGTCCCTGGTTCGAGCCCAGGTGGGCCCACAAGCAAAACCCTCTGAATTTCAGAGGGTTTTGCTTTTATTATTTTAGCAGCAATATTTAATAATAGTAAAGCGTAGCAAATGTTAGGCTTAGGTGGGTTAGCTTTTACCCCCAAGCGTGGACGCTTGAGGTAGCGGGAGCCATTAAATCAACTTATTAAAATTTAAAACTTCTATCCTATCCAAAAAAAAGCCACAAAAAAATATTTCTACATTTTGTGGCTTTTATGGTAAACAGAATAGTTTTTCTTACTCCTTATAACACAAGTAGTAAAGTTTAGCATAATCCTTAAATCCTATCAAAGATTTTGGGTAATCAATAAGATGTTCTATTAGTTTAGCTTTTGGCTTACTAAAATCTTTATTGATTGCTTTAATGACAGCTTTACTTGATCCATCCTTTTTCTTAAAAATGTAAGGACTATCGTCTTTAATCTTTATTTTTCCATTTAAAATATCTTTTGATATATAATTGCTTGAAACGTACCAATTATATCTATTTTGATATTCTCTTTTACCACTAGAAATAAATTTTGGAACAAGAATAATATGGTCTCCATTAAAAAAGGGTAACTGAACTCTCTTTTTCTCCCATTTTCCCGTTAACTCATTAAAAAATCTAATACTCTTAAAATCTGTAGGAATATCATATTTATTACATTGCTTTAATGTAAACTCCGCAAATATATCCCTACAAACGTTGGCTAGTGTATCTGACATATTATCCTGTCCAATTCCTTCTACTAATAATAAAACATTATCAGCTTCATTTGTAACGGTTGTCCCGCTTCTTGCTAATTTATTATTATAAAGTGAGTCATAAATAACTTCAGCTTTACCAGGACCAATCCCTTTCCCTTTATTAGTATACGAATATCCTAAGCCATATTCATTTGCTTCATGGAGATCAGACAAAAATTTAATTCCATTATCTCTATCTCCAGTAACAACATAATCCCTGTTTAATTTCTCTAGAAATAATTTACTTCTTTCGTATATCCTTTTAGCAAAAGGATTGGATTTAGTGTTTCCAATTAAGAATGGATCAATGAATACTTCAATATCACTTTCCAGTAATATATTAAGATGTTCAGGAGTTTTATCCTTTACTCCAAAGTGTTTATTAAAATTGTATTTTGTTTTCATAAGTTTTACTTTTTTTTACTACTTCTCATTACTCTATTTGAAGAGGTTGTTTAGAGGGAGTAGAATTATTTATATAGATTAATTTGTTTATGAGTTACCATAAACATCTATGCAGTCACGGCATAGGCATGACTCATTTAATAAATATTCTTTAAAGAATGAGTGTTTTGTTTTTTTTCTCTAGACAGGAAAGAGGAAAGTACTTTGGAATTGTAAAAAAAAACATTACTTTAGCCAAGTAATTTATAATTACACAATACGCGAATATTTTTACCAAGGTAGCTAGCTTTTTGCTGGCTATTTTGTTTCATAGGCTTTTCTAATTAAATATTTTTAAATAATCTTCAAATACATAAATTCTATTTCTTTTCTGTTTAGTTATTTCTTTTATCACATTTATTGATTCCAATTTTGTCAATATAGAATTGGCTGTTGCAGACGAAAAATTCAACTCTTTTTTACATGAATTGGCCGTTATAAGAGGATGCTCAAATAACATTCTTAATACTTTAATCGGATTCTCTGAACTACCCTTAAATTCTCCTCGGATTTTATCCTCCATCTCATCTTTAAATTTCATTACATTCTCAATAATAGATAATGTTTCTTGAGATGCTTCTTTAATAGCAGTCAAGAAAAATTTAATCCAGTGCTCCATATCATTCTTATATCTCACACTATCTAGATTAAAATAATACACACTCCTATTCTTCGCTAAAAAATTTGAAATAAATAGGGGGTGCTCAATTATTCCTTTCTTGATTAAATATAGTCCAATAATTAATCTTCCTAACCTTCCGTTCCCATCATTAAAAGGATGAATAGTTTCAAATTGATAATGTACAATTCCAATTTTAACTAAATCAGAAAAATCAGAATTATCTTCATTAATGAAATCTACTAAATCTTGCATCAAAATAGTTACCTCCTCAGGTGGAGAAGGAATGAATCTTGCATCAAGTTTTGATGTTCCTCCAATCCAGTTTTGTCTATTCTTATATTTTCCTGCATTTAATAATGGGTCATTTACTCCATGAAATAATTTTGAATGTAGTTCAGATATTAGTTCAATTGTAAAATCGTTTTCTTTCAAATAATCTACTCCATAATCATAGGCATCCATATAGTTCATAACCAAAAGATCCTCCGGTTGGTTAGTTGAACTTTTCACAGGTATTCCATTTAATTCTGATTTTGTTCCCTCAATCTCGTTTGATTTTTTTGCTTCCTCAAACATTAACATAGAATAAAATAATTTAGTAGCTGGTAAATAATTAGATAATGCATTTAATTTACCTAAATGCCAACTAGCCTTTGATTGAAGTAGATTTATACTGCTGTCATCAAAGGTGTTTAGGTCCCCTAACAAATTAGGTACGAAGCAATCTACCCCGTCAATAGACCTTGTTTTTCCTGACTTATATTCGCTAAATTTCATTTTTAATCATATTATTTACCTAGAAGACGTTAATTTATATAATTAGGTTGCCTTATTGTACAAATATAATAATAATAATATAAAATTAGTGTTTATATTTTAGTTATTTCACACATTCTAAATTATAGAATAATCGAATTTTACTTTTTCGTAAATACTAAATTTAGTATTAATTGTCATTCTGAATAGAATTTTGAAAGTAATTTATTACTTAGCAAAATGACGTGATGAATCTTTTTGTTTTTAGCCAATAGATTAGCTTCGCTGAACTTACGTTTCCACGCTGCATTTTTCTACCTCGCTAAAAGCAAGATGAAAAATATTGCTATGAATGACAAGACGGTTTACAAGTTGTTCATCACTTCGTCATCCACCAAATTCGGCAAGGTAACTTTCAATCCTGGAGTTCTTTCCATTTCGCGTTTAATGGCAAAAATAGCTTCTGAGTTTCTTGCCCAACTTCTTCGGGCAATACCATTATTAACATCCCAAAAAAGCATGGATTTTAACCTTCTGTCGGCATCGGCAGAACCATCTAAAGTCATTCCGAAACCACCATTAATAACTTCTCCCCAGCCAACACCTCCGCCATTGTGTATAGAAACCCAAGTGGCTCCTCTAAAACTGTCTCCAATAACATTATGAATTGCCATATCAGCAGTAAATGCAGAGCCATCATAAATATTAGAAGTTTCTCTATAAGGAGAATCTGTCCCTGAAACATCATGATGATCTCGTCCTAAATTAACAGGAGCAGAAAGTTGTCCACTGGCAACGGCTTTGTTAAAAGCTTCGGCAATTTTTATTCTTCCTTCGGCATCGGCATATAAAATTCTGGCTTGAGAACCAACCACTAACTTATTTTCTTGAGCTCCTTTAATCCAAGTAATGTTATCTTGCATTTGTTGTTTTATTTCGTCAGGAGAAGTTTTTATCATTTCTTCCAATACTTCGCAAGCAATATCATCTGTGGTTTTTAAATCTTCCGGTTTTCCGGAGGTACATACCCAGCGGAATGGTCCAAATCCATAATCGAAACACATAGGGCCCATAATATCCTGAACGTAAGAAGGGTATTTAAAATCTATACCATTTTCAGCCATAATATCCGCACCAGCTCTGCTAGCTTCTAGCAAAAACGCATTTCCGTAATCAAAAAAATAGGTGCCTTTTTTAGTGTGGTTATTAATAGCATTTGTCTGTCTTTTAAGACTTTCTTGCACTTTTTGTTTAAACAATTCAGGGTTATTCGCCATCATTTCATTGCTTTCCTCATAGCTTACCCCCACAGGATAGTATCCTCCTGCCCAAGGATTGTGTAAAGAAGTTTGGTCGGAACCTAAATCTATATAAATTCCTGCCTCATCGAATTTTTCCCAAACATCTACTACATTTCCATCATAAGCAATAGAAACTACTTCTTTATTGGCTTTGGCTTTACTAACCCTTTCACAAAGTTCATCTAAATCGCTAATTACTTCGTCCACCCAACCTTGTTCATGTCGTTTAAAAGTAGCCGCAGGATTTACTTCTGCTGTAACTGAAATAACTCCTGCAATATTTCCTGCTTTGGGTTGAGCGCCACTCATTCCTCCAAGCCCTGCTGTTACAAATAATTTCCCTGCTGTTCCTTTATTATCTATTTTTCTACAACCATTCAAAACTGTAATTGTTGTTCCATGCACAATTCCTTGTGGACCAATGTACATGTATGAACCTGCTGTCATTTGTCCGTATTGAGTTACACCTAGTGCATTAAATTTTTCCCAATCATCAGGTTTGGAGTAGTTGGGTATCATCATTCCGTTAGTGACCACCACTCTCGGAGCTTCTTTGTGAGATGGAAACAATCCCATAGGATGACCGGAATACATTACTAATGTTTGCTCATCTGTCATTTCAGATAAATATTGCATGGTTAATAAATATTGCCCCCAGTTTTGGAAAACAGCACCGTTTCCTCCATAAGTAATTAATTCGTGTGGATGTTGAGCCACAGCAGGGTCTAAGTTGTTTTGTATCATCAACATAATAGACTTTGCTTGGATGGATTTTCCGGGATATTCATCAATAGGTCGGGCATACATTTTATAATCAGGACGAAAACGGTACATGTAAACTCTGCCGTATTTTTCTAATTCCTCTGCAAATTCTTTAGCTAAAATAGGGTGGTGTTTCGCTTCAAAATAACGTAAAGCATTTTTTAAGGCTAGTTTTTTCTCTTCAGTAGTTAAAATTTCCTTGCGTTTAGGAGCGTGACTTATAGTTGTGTCGTATTCTTTTTTTGATGGTAATTCGTTTGGAATTCCTTGTTGTATTTGAGTTTTAAAATCCATAATCTAAAAAAATGCTAATTTCCAATTTATTTATCTTTTACTATTCTTCCTTTACTTTTATCAAACCCGTAAGGACAATGCCGACAACCGTTCTGACAACAATAGCCTCTTTTTAAAAGGTACTTTTCGGTAAAAACCCTATATCCTTCTGGGGTATAATAAAAATCATCTTCTTCTAATTTATTTGTATTTGAAAAGCCACTCATTTTACTAATCTAATTGGGTAACACCTCCTGAGACAATAAATTTCATAAAGTCTGCAGATTTCACATCTTTAACAGCAGTTACTTGAGATGCGGGTACTATAAAAAAGTTTCCTGAAAAGTTGTAAGAATGAGGTAGGTAAACACCAATTCTATCATCAGAAATGCCAATTTTAGTAAGGTCTTCAGCTGTAATAAAACCTAATTTTTCTAGATTTGAGTCTTTGTTTAGCTTTACTAAAACAGGTTTATCGAAACTTTTTTTAGAACCAACAAAGGCAGATAACAAGTCTTTAACCGAAGAATAAATGGTTTTAAGTAACGGAGCTTTATCTAATAGTTGATTAAACTGAGCTTTTAACGGCTCAATAATAATGCTCGAACCTATAAATCCTAATAGTGTTATTAGTCCAATTAAAAATAAAAAACCTAAGCCTGGAATTTTAAACTTAACGGGAATTAACCCATCTAAAAATATAAATAATTCATAAATTATATAAATAGTAAGTGTGATAGGAACAGTATATAATAATCCTCTAAAAAAGTATTTCAAAAAGATTTTATAAAAAGGCAGTTTTTTCATTCAAAATGGATTAAAATTCTCGACAAAGATACTATAACAAAGTGAAGTTGATTAAACACTTATTGATAAAATATTAAAAGTTTGTTTGATTGAATAATACTTTATATTTTTACTGCCAAATCTTTAAAAAGCAAATAACTATGAAAAAAATTTTACTATCTTCTTTAGTCTTAATGATGGGAGCAGTAGTTTTTGGTCAGACTTCGAATAGAAGCGAACTTAAGCCAGCTCCAAAAAATGTGCTTTTAACCAAAAGCCATGAATCTTCTTTAAAAGCCATGAATTCTCAAAAGACATTGGCATGTGTAGATACGATTAGGTATCCTCAAACAAAAGAACAAATATTGGGAACAGGTAACTTTTATGTGTTTGAATTATGGGCAGATGACAATGAGTCTATGTCCCAAACTTTTTTATTAAATGGCTCTACACTTGGAATAACAGGGGTGGAGTTTTATGGTAGAAACAGTCCAAATGGTGTAGCAAGTGTTAGTGTTAGAGCATCTGTTTATAACGTTGATGCTAGCAACAATCCAACAACAGAAATTGCTTTTGCTAATATTACCCTTACTGATACAAACTTTAATTACAGACAAGTAAATTTTACTCCAATTAATGTTTCAGGAAATTATGCTGTAGTAATTAGACCAACAAATGTTGGAGGTATAGTTGACTTTTATGTAAATGATGCTGCACTTAGTCAATCTTATGATGAAAACTTATCTAGAGCAAAATCAGATTGGTACACGTCATCAAATGGAAACTGGGTAAATATGCCTACTTATACGGTTTCTGGTTTTACAGGTGGACCATTTGATTTTGAAATGTTAGCTGCACCAAAAATTACTTATACTATAACAACAGATTTTACAGCTTCTCCTAATCCTTCTTGTTTAGGAACACCTGTAAACTTTACCAACAACACTACTCCAACAAGTGTGTTAAGCAGTAGGTTTTACAACTATCAAAAGTTTAAAAATTATTTTAATACAACAGTGCCCGATTCAACCTATGTTTATGCATTAGGTGGTGGAGCATCATTAGTTTGGAATGGAACAGCTACTCATACTTATGCAACTGCGGCTAACCATTCTCCAAAACTTTATACTTTGGGTGGTTTTTGGAACAGTTGTTTAGATAGTGCAACTAAAACAGTAACAGTAAATCCATTACCAACGGTTACAGCAAATGCAACTTCAACTTCAGTTTGTACAGGAAGTCAAGTTACGCTTACTGGTGGCGGAGCTTCTTCTTACACATGGAATAATGGGGTGACTAATGGTGTTGCTTTTACACCAACAGCAACAACAACTTATACCGTTACAGGTACAGATGGAAACAACTGCCAGAATACTGCTCAAGTGACAGTAACAGTAAATCCATTGCCAACAGTAACAGCCAACGCATCTGCAACTACTGTATGTGCTGGAGGTCAGGTTACACTAACAGGCGGTGGAGCTTCTTCTTATACTTGGGATAATGGTGTAACTAATGGTGTTGCTTTTACCCCAGCAGTAACAACAACCTATACCGTTACAGGTACAGATGGAAACAACTGTCAAAATACTGCTCAAGTAACAGTTACTGTTGCTTCAGCTATAACAGTAACGGCAAATGCGACAGCAACTTCAATTTGTGCAGGCGACCAAGTTACACTTACAGGAAGTGGAGCCACTTCATACGCATGGGATAATGGCGTTACTAATGGTGTAGCTTTTACTCCAACAGCAACTACCACTTATACTGTTACTGGTACTTCAGGCTCTTGTACAGATAACGACCAAATTACGATTACGGTTACAACTGTTGATGCTACCACTACAACAACAGGAACTACGATTACTGCTAACAACGGTAATGCAACTTATCAATGGGTAGATTGCGATAATAGTAATCAGCCAATTTCTGGTGCCACTAGCCAAAACTTTACACCAACAGTTACAGGGAATTATGCTGTTGTTGTGACAGAAAATGGTTGTAGTGAAACTTCTGCTTGTGAAAACATTGTTATTACTGGATTAAATGAAATGAATGCCAACAGCAATATTTCTGTTTATCCAAATCCTGTTAATGATATTTTTACCATATCATCTTCAGATGATTTAAGTGGAACAGTTGTAAAAATTGTTGCTATTACTGGTCAAACTTTAGTAGAAAAAACAATAATTTCAGGAAATACAGCTACTTTTGATATGAGTGTTTATGCTACCGGATTATATTTCGTAGAGATTAATCAAAATGGTAACTTAAATACCTTAAAAGTGATTAAGAAATAAAAAAATAATTTAATTTTCACAGAAAACCCTTTTAGCAATTTTGCTGAAAGGGTTTTTTATTTTGTTCTGTATTTTTGTCACATGATACACCAAAAACTTCCACCAATACCATTGCAACAAGTAAATTTTGATTTTCTTGAAGAAAAAAACATACAATTACATATATTGCGAGAAGATTTAATTCATCCCACCATTTCAGGAAACAAGTGGCGAAAATTGTTTTACAACCTACAAGAAGCCAAAAATGCTGGAAAAAATCAATTATTAACTTTTGGAGGAGCTTATTCTAACCATATTGCCGCAACGGCTGCTGCAGGAAAAGAATTTGGATTTAAAACCATAGGAATTATTAGAGGAGAAGAGCACCTACCTTTAAATTTAACTTTACAACTTGCTATAGATAATGGGATGCAGTTAAGATATATGTCGAGGGAGTTGTACAGAGATGAAAAATATAATGCTTCATTTTTACAAGAAATGAAAGCTGAATTTGGAGACTTCTATCTTGTGCCAGAAGGTGGTTCTAATGCTTTTGCAGTTAAAGGTTGTACCGAAATTATTAAAAATATTGATATAGATTACGATATTATTTGTTGTGCCTGTGGAACAGGAGGAACTATTGCTGGAATAATAGCATCGGTTGATGAAACAAAACAGGTATTTGGCTTTCCTGCATTAAAAGGAGGAAATTTTCTAAAAAATGATATTCAACAACTATTGGCAGACTATCAACAACAATTTGTGGTAGAAATAAATAATAAAAATTGGCAGTTAATTACAGATTATCATTTTGGTGGATACGCAAAAACAAGTAGTGAATTGATTGACTTTGTTAATAATTTTTATCAAAACCAAACCATTCCGCTAGACTTAATTTATACAGGAAAAATGTTATTTGGAATTTTACATCTTGCCAAAACGACAGCTTTTTTTAATGGCAAAAAAATTGTTGCTATACATACGGGTGGATTACAGGGGAATAAAGGATTTGATAAAATTAAATTAATATTTTAAAATTTGGGTTTATTAGTTTCAGTAATCAATAATTAACTGTTAATATTTTTAGAAAAATAGCAATAGATTGGTTGATATTGCTGTTAACTTTGCAATTATTAATGAATTATCGTATTTCCATATTAATAGTAGTAATGCTTCTGACAATAAGTTCAGTTGCACAACCTGCCGAACGCAGAATTACACGTTCGGAATATATAGAGACCTATAAAGATGACGCAATTAGAGAAATGCATCGTTCGGGAGTTCCTGCCAGTATTACATTAGCTCAGGGAATTCTAGAGTCGGGTGATGGAAATAGTCCTTTAGCCATGTATGCAAACAATCATTTTGGTATAAAATGCCATTCTGGTTGGAAAGGTAAAACCATGCATATTGATGATGATGCTAAAAATGAATGTTTTAGAAAATATAAATCAGTTTATGAATCTTTTGAAGATCATTCTGAATTTCTTACTTCACGTTCAAGGTATGCTTTTTTGTTTGAATTAAAAATTACAGATTACAAAGGCTGGGCTAAAGGTTTAAAAAAAGCTGGTTATGCAACTAACCCAAAATATGCCGATTTGCTGATAGATTTAATTGAAAAACATCAACTTTATGAGTACGATAGGTATGCAAAAGTTCCTTCTAAAACACCAAAAAAAGGCAAAACATCTGCAACTTTAGCAAGTTCTGCTTCAAAAAAATATACTGTTAAAATGCATAACAACATAAAACACATTGTTGTAAAAAAAGGAGATACCTTTTACAGCATTGCTAAAGCTTTTGAAATGAATGAATGGCAATTATATCGTTATAATGATTTAAACAAAAGTGATGTATTGGAAGAAGGACAAATATTATATCTTCAGCCAAAAAGAAATAAAGCTCAAGAAGATTTTCATATCGTAAAATCTGGAGATACCATGAGAAATATTTCTCAGCAATATGGTGTGAAGCTTAATAAACTTTACAAGAAAAATAATATGATTATGGGTACTCAACCCAATGCAGGTCAGAAAATTTCACTTAGAAAGAAAGTTAAAAATTAATCCAACAATATCAAAGCCTTTTTTTATTAGGGAAATGGCAATTCTTGATTAAATTTGCCCATTTAAAAAAAATAAATCGATTTGCTAAAGAAAAATATTTTTGGTCAGTACCTATTTCTTAAAAAATTAGTGATAAGAACCTTTGCTTTTATTACTTATATAAGGTTTAAGAGAGTAAATTATCCTAAAATAGAAGGTGCTGAATTGTTTAGAGATTTACCCAAACAGAATGTGCTTTTTGTTTCCAACCACCAAACGTATTTTGCAGATGTGGCTTTTATGGTTCACGCCATGGAAACAGCTATTTATGGCTATCCGAATGAAATTAAATTGAGAGGAATTTTAGCATGTCCTTTTGTTGATTTTTATTTTGTTGCTGCTGAAGAAACCATGAAATCAGGATTATTGCCTAAAATTTTAGCTTATGCCGGAGCAATCACCATTAAAAGAACTTGGCGAGAAGCAGGGAAATCTATTAAAAGACCCGTTGATCAAGCTGATACGGAAAAAATAAAAATTGCGTTGGCAAATGGCTGGGTGGTAAATTTTCCACAAGGAACTACTAAGGCTTTTGCTGAAGGTAGAAAAGGAACGGCTCACATCATTAAAAATTATAAACCTATTGTTGTGCCTATTACCATAGATGGTTTTAGAAGAGCTTTTGATAAAAAAGGACTTTTTATCAAGAAAAAAAATACGGCTTTACAAATGCAAGTACATCAACCATTAAAAATAGATTATGAAGATAGCGTTGAAAATATCTTAAAGCAAGTAATGGTTGCTATTAATCAACAAGATGGATACGAAAAATATAAAAGTCAATAAATCATTTTCAAATAGTTAATTTTGCTGCTTTTAAAAGAAATGGAAGAGAGTTACAATAAAAATAAACAATTACGCTACGATTTGGCCTATTTAAAAATGGCCAAAGAATGGTCTAAATTATCGCATTGTATAAGAAAACAAGTGGGGGCATTGGTAGTTAAAGACAGAATGATAATTTCTGATGGCTATAATGGTTCGCCAACAGGCTATGATAATTGCTGTGAAGATGAAGATGGAAAAACATTGTGGTACGTGCTTCATGCCGAAGCAAATGCGTTAATGAAAATTGCAAAATCTACTAATAATGCCAATGGAGCAACGCTATATATAACGCTTTCGCCATGCAAAGAATGCAGCAAGTTAATTTTGCAAGCAGGTATAAAAAGAGTAGTTTATTGTAATGATTATAAAGACAAAGATGGTCTTAATTTTTTAGAAGCATCTGGCATAGATGTTACTTTTATTAGATTAGAAGATTATCCCTAAACATACAATAAACATACAATATGAACAAATATAACATTAAAATATTTCTACCATTATTGCTAACACTTAGTGTTGTTGTGGGTATTTACTTAGGTTCTTATTTGTCGTCAACAACAGGCAATAAATCTATTATTTTTTCAAAATCAAATTCAAAATCATCTACGGGTAAGCTTAATGAAATACTTAATTTTATTGAAGAAGCTTATGTAGATTCGGTAGATAGCAAAGAATTGCTGGAGAACTCAATTAATTCTATGTTATCGAATTTAGACCCACATTCTTATTATATATCTCCAAAAGATTTTAATGATATGAATGATCCAATTGAAGGTTCTTTTGAGGGGATTGGTGTTGAGTTTAGAATTAAGGATGATACTGTAATGGTAGTAGCAGCAATAGCAAACGGACCTTCAGAAAAACTTGGTATTCAGGCAGGAGATAGGATTATTAAAGTAGATACAGTAAATATTGCAGGAAAAAACATCACAAATAATGATGTAATTAAGCTGTTAAAAGGTCCAAGAGGAACAAA
>TARA_R110002096_G_scaffold1175_6_pt1 | contig 16321 bp, 12 predicted proteins | sample TARA_R110002096 | Tara Oceans TARA_R110002096 (sample SAMEA4397295) | marine metagenome | biome: Polar Biome; feature: [DCM] deep chlorophyll maximum layer (ENVO:01000326); material: water (ENVO:00002006), including particulate matter (ENVO:01000060) such as... | depth 35 m | reverse complement strand
GGTTGGGGGTTGGGGATCGGCGAGTAGCTATGTGCATGGTCCTTATGCGTGCACATGTACGCGCGTAAAATGGAGCGCGCATTGCAGATGCCGCCAAAACTATCGTTCGTCGTCGATAGCCTATCTATCGCCCCTGCCCCTGAAGTTTACCACTTTCACTCCCATCGTCATCCCCGGACTTGTTCCGGGGATCCAGAGGGCGGGGATGGGAACGCACTGCACGGCCATTGCGATTCTGGGCGCTGGATCCCCGGAACAAGTCCGGGGATGACGGCTTTGGGGGTTGGCGAGGACGTCATTGGGCGGCGTTGACGGCATTGGGCGGCGGGGATGACAGGATTGGTAGAGGTGGGAACGACGGCATTGGCCGGTGGCCAATTAAGGTGTGGCTTGGTGCCGGGCCCTCACGCGATTGACTATCGGTCCGAACAATGCCGGATTTTGCCGTGACTTTGCAGCAGTGGCGCAATATGAAGCGCAGCACAGGCGCGGTCCGCACACAGGAGCATTCATGAAAGTCACCATCATCGGCACAGGTTATGTGGGCCTGGTTTCCGGTATCTGTTTTTCGGAATTCGGGTTTCAGGTCACCTGCGTGGATCTGGACAGCAGCAAAATCGATGCGCTGAACGCTGGCATTCTGCCGATCTATGAGCCGGGACTTGACCGGTTGATGGAAGAAAACCGCGCGCGTCTGACATTTACCACAGATTTTGATGCAGCGGTTGCCGAGGCCGATGTGGTGTTCATTGCCGTGGGCACGCCGTCGCGGCGCGGCGATGGCGAGGCGGATCTGCAATATGTCCATACAGCGGCGCGGCAGATTGCGCGGGCGATGAAGCCGGATACGGTGATCGTGTTGAAATCCACGGTGGTCGTTGGCACCAATGCGGAAGTGCGGCGGATCATCGAAGCGGAACGGCCGGGCGTTGCCTTCTCGCTGGCGTCGAACCCGGAATTTCTGCGCGAAGGTTCTGCGATTGAGGATTTCATGCGGCCGGACCGGGTGGTGGTCGGGGTTACCGACGATCATGCCAGAGACATTTTGCAGCAGATATACCGCCCGCTCTATCTGCGCGACGCGCCGATTGTGGTGACGACACCTGAAAACGCGGAACTCATAAAATATGCCGGCAATGCGTTTCTGGCGATGAAAATCACCTTTATCAATGAAGTTGCGGATTTGTGCGAGCAGACCGGCGGCGATGTGCGGGAAGTCTCAAAGGCGATTGGTCTGGACAACCGCATCGGCGGCAAATTTCTTCATGCCGGGCCGGGATTTGGCGGCTCGTGCTTTCCCAAGGACACACGGGCCTTTGCCGCCACCGGCCGCAAATATGGCGCAGCGCAAAATCTGATCGAGACTGTTGTCAACGTCAACGAGAACCGCAAGCGCGCAATGGCCGGCAGAATTCTGGCGGAACTTGGCGACGACCCACGCGGCAAATCCGTTGGAATTCTGGGGCTGGCCTTCAAGCCCAACACCGATGATATGCGCGAAGCGCCAAGTCTGGCAGTGATTCCGCTGTTGGAAGCCGCCGGGGTTACGGTCAAGGCCCACGATCCGCAGGCCATGGAAGAAGCCAGACAATATCTGCCGAACACGACTTTGTGCGACAGTGCGGAACAGGCCATCAGCGATGTTGATGTTGTGGTCATTCTGACAGAGTGGAATGCCTATCGCGCGATGGACATGGCCACAGTCAAACGGCTGATGCGCGGCGATGTGGTGGTCGATCTGCGCAATATCTACCCTGCGGATGCTGCCGTGGAAGCCGGTCTGACCTATGTTTCCATTGGACGATCCCGGACAAGGTGATAAAACGCCCCGGATTTTTCCAAGTTCAGGCCCAGATAAAGTTCAGGCCCAGATAAAGATACAGATAGACCGGTGAGAGATATGAACCGCGCAGAAAAAAGACGGCAGGCAAGACAGACCCAGGCAAATCAGGCTCCCGCTGTGGCGATGCCGACCCGCAAGACCAAGCGCAAAGGCGTTTACCGAACCAAAGGCGATCCGCAGCAATTGATGGCGATGCTGGAGGCGGCGCACAAATTGTATACGGGCGGCCAGCCGGAGCAGGCGAAGCTGGCCTATCATGCCATTCTGCAGATCGACGGTTCCTTTCCCGATGCCAATAATTCCCTTGGCATCATAGACGTCGAAGCCGGCAATCATGGTCTGGCCGAACGCTGGTTTGAAAAAGCCATCAAGGCTGAACCGACCCGCCCGACTTTCCATAATAACCGTGGTCTGGCGCTGATGGAATTGCAACGCAATATGGAGGCGGTCGCCTGTTTCAAGGCGTCTCTGGACGCCGATCCGGGCTTTGTTCCGGCCCTGGTCAATCTGGGCAAAGGCTACAATGCGACCGGTCAGTACAGTGAAACCGTGCCGGTGCTGAAAAGGGCGGTCTCAATCACGCCCGACTTTCTGGACGCCTATGTGGAACTTGCCAGCGCCCATGGCGAATTGGGCCAATTGGATGAAGCCCTTGCAGCATTGGATGAGGCACGTAAGGTGCGGCCTACCAGCACGCGCTTACTGAACCAGAAGGCGGGTCTTCTGACAACATTCGGCAGGCTTGAGGAGGCCGAGGCGATCCACCGGGAAATTCTGAACCATGCGCCGGACAATATCAACTCTTACAATGCGATTGCCCGGACCAAGAAATTCGAAGCTTATGACGACGACATGAAGAACATGGAACGTCTCTACAAGACCATTCCAGACGTGGATTATGCAAAAGTTCTGCAGGGTGAACAGGAAAAAGACGGCCAGGAAGACCCGAAAATGAACCTTGCGATGGCCCTGGCGAAAGCCTTTGAGGCGATCAAAGAGTACGAGCAATCCTTCTTCTACTACAAGGAAGGCAACCGGCTGAAACGTAAAAAATATTTTTACAATCAGGCGGAAGATTTTCGCGAATTCGATATGCGCATGACATTGTTTACGCCGTCTCTGCTGTCACAGTTCAGAGGCGGCCATGCCGACAAGACACCGATTTTTATCGTTGGCATGCCACGCTCCGGCACCACATTGCTGGAACAGGTTTTCCATGCCCACCGCGATGTCTTCGGGGCGGGCGAGTTGGGCTTCATGACCCAGCTTGTGCGCGGTAAATTCAAGAATATGCAGACCTTTGAAGATAGATTGAAGGCGGGCAAGGTGACGCTTGAAACCTTCCGAGAAATCGGCGCCGCCTATATCGAAAAGATTCGCGAGATCAATTCAGACAGCCCCTATATCACCGACAAGATGCCGCATAATTTTCTCCAGGTCGGCTTCATCAAACTGGCCCTGCCCGAAGCGAAAGTGATTCACAGCTACCGCAATCCGATTGACAACGCCTTTGCCATTTTCAAGCAGATTTTCGGCAATGAGGGCCACCAATATGGTTATGATCTGGTGGAACTGGGCCAGTATCACAACAAATACCGTGAGCTGATGGCCCATTGGGATCGCATTTTCCCCGGCGAAATTCTGGAAAACCGCTATGAGGACATGGTCGCCAATCTGGAAAGCCAGACCCGGAAAGTGCTGGATTTCTGCGGGCTGGAGTGGGATCCGAACTGTCTCAATTTCCACGAGGCTGAGCGCGCCGTGCGCACCGCCAGTGTGACCCAGGTGCGCCAGCCGATCTACAAGGGCTCGGTGGAGAAATGGCGCAAATATGAAACGCAGCTGCAGCCACTGATCCGGGTGCTGGAAAAAGGCCTGCCGTTTTAAGGCGTTTCAGGCCGCTGCCAGCAGCGAGGCATTGCCGCCGGCTGCTGTCGTGTCAATACAGACATGGCGCTCCAGAACGCAGGGCGAAAAATCCTGATTGCTGATCAGCGGTAGAATCGCCCCTTCGCGGCGCGCCAATGCGATACGGATCTGCCGCAGCAGCGTGTCATCCGCCCAGGCGGCGACACCGTCAAAACCGGACAGTTTTGTCAGATCATCCGGGTTGAGCATACCGTCCAGTGTATCCGCCCCCCTCAGACCCGGCGCAATGACCATGCTGGCGCAGCCAAAACCTGCCGCCAGACGGGCCTGTTTCAACGCCGCCTCAGAAGTTGGCCCAAGGCAGAGGATGACACCGCGGGAAAAACTGCTGAGACGGTTGGATTCGCCGGTTGGTCCGGCCATGTCCGTGATCTCAAGCAGTTGCGGTTCATAGCGGATTGACTTGAGCGCCGATTGCACTTTGGCAAAATCCAGCGTCTCTGCCGGTTCTGCACTGCCCGCAACCACTGCCGGCTTTGATCTGGCAAAGCGCTGCAGATAATGCGGGCCGCCTGCCTTCGGGCCGGTTCCGGACAGTCCCTCGCCGCCGAAAGGCTGCGAGGCCACCACCGCGCCGATTTGATTGCGATTGATATAGATATTGCCGCATTTGATGCTGTCGACAATGGTCTGGACGCGATCATCAATGCGGGTGTGCAGCCCAAACGTCAGGCCGAACCCCTTGGCGTTGATGGCGGCGACGACAGCGGCAAGCTGATTGCCCTTGAACGTCGCGACATGCAGGACCGGGCCGAAAATTTCCTCGGCAATATCCTCCATTCCATCAACACGGATCAGCGCAGGCCCGACAAATGTGCCGGCCTGCGGCGCTTTGATCTGTTTCAGCAAGCGTCCGTCCTGCTCGGCCGCGCGGATATGGGCATCGATCTTGTCTCTGGCGTCGGCATCAATCACCGGACCGATATCGGTGGTGATATTGGCCGGATCGCCGACGACCAGCAAATTCATCGCGCCTTGCAACATTTTCAGCAGTTTGGGTGCAATATCTTCCTGCACATAAAGAACACGCAGGGCGGAGCAGCGCTGACCGGCACTCTGGAATGCGGAGGCCACAATGTCACGCACCGCCTGCTCGGGCAGTGCGGAACTGTCCACGATCATGGCGTTGATGCCGCCAGTTTCGGCAATCAGCGGCGTATCGGGGGCGGCATTTTCCGCCATCGCCAGGTTGATACGTTTGGCGGTCGGTGTGGAGCCGGTAAAGCAGACGCCATTGATGCGCGGATCGGACACCAGCGCCTGGCCGATGCTGGCGCCAGGCCCCGGCAGCAATTGCAGCGCATCTTCGGGAACGCCCGCCTTGTGCAGCAGGCTGACGGCGTGCGCTGCAATCAGCGGCGTTTGTTCTGCCGGTTTGGCAAGCACCGCATTGCCTGCAGCAAGCGCTGCCGCGATCTGACCGCTGAAGATCGCCAGCGGGAAATTCCACGGTGAAATGCAGACAAAAACGCCCCTGCCCTGCGGCGGACCTTCTGCCGCAAGACGTTCGGCCTCTGCCGCGTAATATCTCAGAAAATCCACCGCTTCGCGCAGTTCGGCAATGGCGTCGGCCGCGGTTTTGCCCGCCTCCCGACAGGCCAGGGCGAAAAACAACGCCGCGTCGGCTTCATAGAGATCAGCCGCAGTGCGCAGACATCCTGCCCGCTCGGTGGCAGATTTTGCTGACCAGCTGGTGGCACCGGCTAGGGCTGCCGTAATCGCGGCCTCCGCCTGATTGACTGTCGCCGGGATGACTGAGCCGATTTTCTGCTTCGGGTTTGCCGGATTATGCCTGGGCTCGGCCGGCATATCCGCTTTGTCACCGGAAGCGGCAACAATCGGCCCGGCTGTTTCGTCCGGCAAGGTGCGGCTCATGGCGTTGACGACAAAGGCCTGATCCCGCAGATCGGTGATATCCCATCCCCTGGCATTGCTGCGGGTTGCACCGAACAGAGCCTGCGGCGGTGTTATATTGGGGTTTTGGGCGTGGGGCAGATAGGAGGCCACAGCTTTGAACGGATCCATGACAATGGCTTCGACCGGCATCTGCTTGTCTACGATCTGATTGACAAAGGAGCTGTTGGCACCGTTTTCCAGCAGGCGGCGCACCAGATAGGCCAGCAGATCCTCGTGAGCCCCGACCGGGGCATAGATGCGCGAACGCGTATTGTGGCTGGCCATCACCGCATTGTGCAGAATCTCGCCCATGCCGTGCAGGCGCTGAAATTCAAACGCCGGGCTGCCTTCATCGGTGGCAACAGCGAGTACAGCTGCGATGGTCTGGGCATTATGGGTGGCAAATTGCGGATAAATCCGATCGGCATATCCGAGCAATTTGCGGGCGCAGGCGATGTAGCTGACATCGGTCGAGGGTTTGCGGGTGAAGACCGGAAAGCCATCCAGGCCGAACACCTGGGCGCGCTTGATCTCGGTATCCCAATAGGCGCCCTTCACCAGACGCACCATGATGCGGCGGTCCAGTTTCACCGCCAGAGCATGCAGCCAGTCGATGACAAAGGCCGCACGCGGTCCATAGGCCTGGACAACGACGCCAAATCCATCCCAGTCGGCCAGCGCCGGATTTGACAGAATGCCTTCAATCACATCAAGCGACAGATCCAGCCGGTCCTGCTCTTCGGCATCAATGTTGAAGCCCATATTGGCGGATTTGGCGAGGCTGGCCAGCGCCAGAGTGCGGTTCACCAGATCAGGAACGATGCGCGCTGCCTGGGGTGCCTCATAGCGTGGATGCAGCGCTGAAAGTTTCACCGAAATGCCCGGATTTTCGCGGATATCTTCGCTCTTGCAGCGTTTTGCAATGGCGCTGATGGCCTCCGAATAGGCCAGATGATAGCGCTTCGCGTCCGCCTCGGTGCGCGCCGCTTCGCCGAGCATGTCATAGGAATAGGTGTAGCCGCGTTCTTCCTGTTTTGCCGCCCGGTTCATCGCTTCGTCAATATTGCGGCCAAGGACGAATTGCTGGCCGAGTTCGCGCATCGCCTGCGCCACCGCTTTGCGGATGACCGGTTCGCCGACCCGTTTCACCAGCGCGTGCAACGTGCCTGCAATATTGCCATTCGGGCCATCGTCTTCGCGCAGCACCTTGCCGGTCAGCATCAGAGCCCAGGTCGAAGCGTTGACAAGTGACGAGTTGGAATGACCCAGATGCGCGCCCCAGTCCGAGGGGGAAATCTTGTCTTCGATCAGCGCGTCAATGGTATGGCTGTCCGGCACGCGCAGCAGCGCTTCTGCCAGGCACATCAGAGCGACGCCTTCCTTGGTCGACAGGCCATACTCGGCCAGAAACACTTCCATCAGGCCGGGATTCTTGGCCTTGCGAACTTCCTTCACCAGTTTTGATGCAGTCGCCTCGATCGACGAAGCCATCTGTGGGGTCTGCCCCGCCAGCTGTATCAAACGCTGCAATGCGCCAGCTTCATCAGGCAATACATTGTCGCGAATGGTTTCTCTCAAGCGGGAGAGATCTTCAATGCTGGCATCAGAAGGGCGCATCTATCGGTCCTATAATCCAAGGTCACATCCGGGTGTAGCGTGGCCGAGAAGGACACATGACCCGATCAGCTGTATATTATCCGCCGCCGGCTGTTTTGTTCTCCCTTTTTTGCGTGAACGGACCTATTATGTCCCGATAAATGACCATTACACAGGAAAACTTCCTTATGACCGACAGGACCCAAGGCGCGGATGATCTTGATGGTTTTGACGAAAAAATTCTCAGAGTCCTTGCGCAGAATGGCCGCATCACGGTGACCGATTTGGCCGAGACCATCGGCCTGTCAAAATCGCCCTGCCAGGTGCGGCTGAAACGGCTGGAATCGGAAGGCTATATTCTGGGCTACCGTGCGGTTCTGAATGCGAAGAAGCTTGGCCGCGCCCATATCGCTTTTGTGGAAGTGAAGTTGAAAGACACCCGAGAGTCTGCACTGAGAGCCTTCAATACAGCGGCGCAGTCAGTTGTGGAAATTGAAGAATGTCACATGATTGCAGGCAGTTTCGACTATCTGCTGAAAGTGCGCACCAGGCATATTTCCGATTACCGCCGGGTTCTGGGAGAAACCATTTCCGGCCTGCCGCATGTGGCCCATACCAGCACGCATGTGGCCATGGAATCTGTCAAGGATCGCGGTGCGTAGGCTGTTTAATGTATAATTGAATGAGCTAGCGGCCGAGCCTGATCGCGTCGAGTTCGGCCAATTCCGGATCAGTCAGAAAATTCACATCCAGGCCACGGGTCAGAAGGAAAATCCGGGCGGCTTCTTCCAGTTCCTCCATGGCGAAAACGCTGTCGCGAATGGACTGCGCTCCGACCACAGGGCCGTGGTTGCGGATGATGATGCCGGAATGTTTGGCCGCCAGCTTTTCGATGTCCGGTCCCAGCGACTTGTCTCCGGGGCGCTTGTAGGGCGCAGCTGCGACCGGGCCGACGCGCATATGCACATAAGGCGTCATCGCCGGCACCATGTTGGTTTCATCAATGTCTTTCAGACATGACAGGCAGACACAATAGGTCGAATGCAGATGGGTAATGGCTTTTGTGTCGGGCCGTCCGCGATACATGGCAAGATGGAGGAAATCCTCCTTGGTGGGTTTGTCACCCGACACATGGTTGCCGGCATCATCAAGTTTTGACAGGGTTTCAGCCTGGAGAAAGCCGAAGCTCGAATTGGTCGGTGTCATCAGGAAGCCACCGGCTTGCAGGCGGCATGACAGATTGCCGCTCGAGCCGGGTGTCAGGCCGCGCTCGAACATCGAGCGGGCAAGCAGCACCATTTCATCGCGCTGTGCGGATTCATTCATCGCTGCAACACTTCCAGTGCCTGCTCGAAGAAGCTTTCATTGCCGAAATTTCCTGATTTCAGCGCAAGCGCAATGTCGAACTCGCCGGTCCTGGCAAAGGTCCAGGGCACACCGGGCGCGATTTCTTTGCCAATCCGCAACTGATCAACGGCCAGCGCCTTTGTCACCGCACCGGAACTTTCGCCCCCGGCAACGACGAAGCGGCGATGACCGGTTTGCAAGGCGGTCTGGGCGAGTTCCGCAAGCGCATCTTCAACGACCTGCCCTGCCTTGTCCCGGCCCAGTTGTGACTGGGCCTGTTTGACCTCGTCCGGGTCAGCTGTGGCGTAGATCATTTTGGCACTGCCGGGCGGTTGCGAGCCGAGCCAGTGTTTTGCCTGCTGCAGAGCATTCCCGTCTTTCGCCAGGTCGAGAGGATTCAGTTGAAAGGCGGCATGGCTTTGCGCAAAACGGGCCACCTGTTTGCGGGTCATGGCCGAACAGCTTCCGCTGAGGATCAGCGGCGTATTCTCGATTGCCGCATGTTCAGTTGTTTCTCTCCGGCTGGCGGTAGCACCGGAAAGAGCGCGCACCAGCGGCAGGGCAATCGCACTGCCGCCGGTAACCAGCTTCAACGAGGCAACAGCAGCGCCCAGAACATTCAGATCATCATCATTGATGGCATCGAGAATAATGTGCTGACAGCCATCATCCTTGAGGTTCTGCAGCCGTTCCTGAACCGATTTGATGCCGCCGGTTATAACGCGCCGATTGACGAGGCCGACCGGTTTCGTCACCTGCGGTGCCAACAGCCTCAACAAGCTGGAATCAGTCATCGGTGTCAGCGGATGATTGCGCATCGGACTGTCACTCAACAATTCCTCGCCGACAAACATGTGGCCCTGAAACACCGTGCGTCCGTTTTCCGGAAAGGACGGGCAATATACGGTCTGGTCACAGTTCAGCTGTGCCATCATCGCCTCGGCCACCGGGCCGATATTGCCTGTCGGGGTGGAATCGAAGGTTGAACAGTATTTCCAGAAAAACGCGCCGGCGCCAATTGCCTGCAGCCAGTCGAGCGCTGCCAGGGCTTCGGCCACCGCCTGCTGTACCGGTTCAGTTCTGATTTTCAGGGCAACGACTTCGCAATCCGCATCCGATACTGGGTCGCCTTTGGGAACACCAATGCGCAAGGATACCGACAGGCCGGCGCGGGCCATCAGCGCAGCGAGATCGGTGGCACCGGTAAAATCATCTGCCACTGCGCCTAGCAGGACTGGTCTGTCATTCATAAAATTCCGCCTTTTGGAGCCACATGCAACGCAACAATGCTGTCATCCCCGGCCAAAACCGGCTGGTAGATTGAACGCACCATCGGATCATGCCCCGGTATGATGTGGCTGTCGCTTTCTGCAAGCTGCTTAAGTGTCTGAAATCCGGTCAACATATCCTCAACGTCTACAACAATCGGAAATGGTTTTCCAAGTCGGTAATTCTCATAATAATGGCTGGCATCTGAGGCAAGCACGACCCAGCCGCGCGCGGTTTTCACGCGCACACATTGCAAACCGCGGCTGTGTCCGCCGATGAGATGGGTTTCCACGCCCTCGGTGATGGTTTTATTTCCTGATGAAAAATGCACGCGCCCTGCATAAAGCGCCCTCACCATGTCGCAGATATGTTCGCCGGTGAACGGTGCGCGCAGATGATCGTGGCACATGCATGGCCCGGTTGCGTAACTCATTTCCAGGGCCTGAACATGAAGATCAGCATTTGGGAAGGCTTTCAAAGATCCGGCATGATCATAATGCAGATGCGTGAGGATGATCGTGTCAATCGCCTCGGGAGCAATCCCGAACTGGCGGAGCTTTTCAGCCGGATGGATTTGTATTTCTCGAGATCTGGCAATGCCTTCTTCGGTGTCATATCCGGTATCGACCAGAATCAGCCGCGAACCCTTGCCCGATTCCTGGCGCAACACCCAGATATAATAATCCATCGCATGGGGCAGATCATGATGCGGATCGGCAATAAAGGAATCGGCGCGGGTGCGGTTGCCGCGTTCTGCATATTTCAGCGCAAAAACCTCCCACTGATCACTCACTCTGGCCTCCTATAAATGGTTGAGATTATGGTGGGTGATGAGGTTGACCAGCATGGTCTTGGCAGTCTCGCGGTGCTCGCGATGCAGCTTGCGCGCCGCCTCCCAGTCGCCTGCCACCAGATAGTCAACCAGCCGCCGGTGATCTTCATTGGAGCGCACCGGCCTTGGCCGCAGGGTGAGTGTCGCCATGCGGGCGCGGTGGACCTGATCCCAGAAGGTGGCTACCATCCGTGACAGGCGCTGATTGCCTGCCAGCCGCACCAGATCCATATGAAAAGCCTCATCGGCTTCGGCCCAGGCCACCAGATCGTCGCTCTCCAGTGCGGTTTCCATGGCGCTGACATGGGACATCAGCAACTCGCGACCGGAGTCTGACAAGCCTGCACGCGCGAGCCGTTCAGCCGCATAAGGCTCCAGCTCGGTGAGAAGCTCATAAATATCCTGCATATCTTCAATGGATATCGGCAAAATGGTGATGCCGTGCCGTGGCCGGATACTCAAAAACCCTTCGCTTTCAAGCTGAAGTGTGGCCTCTCGCACCGGTGTCCGGCTCATCCCCAGCATGTCGGCCAATTCGGTTTCCAGATAGGAGGCGGACGGTTTCAGCGCATTTTCCATCAACAGACACTTCAATCTTTGATAGGCCTGCCGGGTTCGCGTGTCGGTTTTTCGTGCCGCCTTTGTCACTGACTGTCCCTCTTATCATCCAGCACCAATCTTACGCCCTCATCTGAAGACCGGTAAATCAGGTCCTGGATTGCCAGATTTCTCAAATAGTCCGAGGCCGAATTTTCAAGCGGCGCTCCACTGGAAAAATGATCCAGCACATGGCGCTGAAACAGATAGACACAATCACCGCCAAAAACCCGGTCATCAAAAGAATAGGCATGTTGCTGCCAGATGTCGCTGCCAAAATCGCGCACTTCAATGACCCCGTCCCCCGACAGTCGCAAGCTGGCGCTGGTGCCTTCGATCAGGAATTCGCCCATTGTCAGCCGCCTGTTTGTGGCAGCATGGTCAAGAGTGCGATTGCCGTCAAATATGATGCGCGCCCCGTCGGCCAACTGGAAAGTGAAGCTGCCGCTGTCTTCACCGGCAACAACCGGATTGCTGCGAAACAGGTCGGCACTGAGCGCTTCCGGTTCGCCGAACAGAAAGCGAAACACATCCACCCAGTGAATGCCGGTTTCGCGGATGAGAAATCGGCTCATATCCCTGAAATAGGGCTGCCGGTCGAGATAGGCGTCAGGGCCTGCTCCGTCGCCCGGCCGGAAGCAAAAACGGGCCTGAACGACACGCCCGAGCCGTCCTGCCTGCAGCAATTGACGGATTTCGCGATACCATGGCTGAAAACGGAAATTCTCATGAATAATCAGCTGCGTAGAGCTATCTCTTGCGGCGTCTGCCAGCGCCTGCGCCTGCAACAAATTATCGCAGAACGGCTTTTGACAGATCACAGTCGGGATGTGTCCGAGCACCGGCCTGATCAACTCCAGATGAGTAGAAGGCGGTGTGGCGACATCCAGTATATCGATAGCGCCAGCGCCAAGCATCTCTTCAACTGTGCCGAACACGTCCAGCTCAGGCGTGTCACGCCCGGCCTCGGCTCTGCGGTCCGGATTGGCCTCGGCCAGAGCCACCAGCGACGCGTTCTGAAGCCGTTGCCACGCATTCAAATGAAACTTTGCAAAGTAGCCATAGCCGACCATTCCCACACGAAGAGCAGGCTCTGCCATCAGTCAGGCAACCTTGTCGGCGTAGCTGTCAGACCCCGCGAGCCGCTCTATCGTGGCAATCACAGCATCCGTACAGTCCACAGTGGAAGATGTTCCGCCAAGATCACCTGTGAGATTGCGCTTTGCCACCACATTCTCGCCAACTGCAGCATCAATCAGACGGGCGGCCTGCGTCAGCGCCACATCATCATGTTCAACGGCGAGCCATTCCAGCATCATCGCAGCTGACAGAATCATCGCCAGTGGATTGGCAATGCCCTGGCCGGCGATATCAGGTGCGGTGCCGTGGCAAGGCTGAAACACGGCAGCGTCATCGCCAATATCCGCAGAAGGCGCAAGCCCCAGCGTGCCCATGAGGCCAGCCCCCAGATCAGACAGAATGTCGCCAAACATGTTTTCTGTCACCAGCACATCAAATTCCCAGGGTCTCTGTACCATCCACATGGCCATGGCATCGACATAGGCGGCATCGGCGTCGATATCGGGAAATGCCTTCGCGCGCTCCAGAAAGATTGTGCGGAAAAACCAGAAAGCGCGGAACACATTGGCTTTGTCGACGCAGGTGACGCGGCCCTTGCGTCCCAGTTTTTCTGCGCGCTGCGCTGCCAGACGAAAGGCGAAATCAAACAGTTTTTCGCTGATATTTCTGGTTATCCGCAAGGTTTCGGTCGCTTCACTGTCGCCGTGAATCTGCCCTTCATGCATATGGGCAAACAGGCCTTCCGTGGATTCCCGGATGAGGACGAAATCAATCTGTTCCGCACGCGGATCGGCCAGCGGTGTCGATTGGCCCGGATAGACCCGCACCGGCCGCACACCGGCATACAGGCCCAGTTCAAACCGCAAATCAATCTGTGGCGTGATCTCGGTGCCGTCCGGCTTGCGGATTGAGGGCAGACCCATTGCCGCCAGGAGCACCGCATCTGCGGCGCGGGCTGCATCAATCGAGGCTTTGGGAAGCGCATCGCCGGTTTGGCTGTAGTGAGTTGCACCCGCCGGAAGATGGGTGAACTCGAACGAAAAGCCGCCCAGCAGTCCGGCGGTGGTTTCCAGCAGCTTCAGGGTTGGAGCCATAATTTCCGGGCCGATGCCATCACCGTCGAAAACCGCAATTGTGTAAACTTTCGAATTCTGATCCATTTTTTCTCCCGATTCTGCGGTCCTAATCCCGCGCTTCCAGATGCCCGATTCATGCGGAAGCCCATGGCTGTTCTGCCTGCCATACAGGTTTCAATAAAAATCCGGGGTATTGACGCTGACGGAATTTAATGCATACATTAATTAATGCGGTCATGCAAGCCTTGCCAACCGCTTCAAGACGCAGAAGTAAAATCGTGTTACATCAATGCCAGAAGGGGAGCCTGGCTTAGTCATTGTGATAATGGACAGCGATTCTCGTTCTGTCGTATGACTGATTCAAAGACAGTGAACTTTCTGATCAACAGAGCCGCTGCCACCTGCATTGAATGTAATCGGGTGAAACTTTCTAGCAGAGCAACGAACAGTCTGGGAGGACTTCATGAACACGCTCACGACATGAGCCTAACCAACCATCTGTCATGTCGTTGACGCCTTAATAACCATCCGGACACACCGGAAGGTGCCGTCCAACAAGAAAATCGAATTGATACGGCAAGAAACAGTCTCAATTTCCGTGGGAGGAAACATGTCTAACGCTCTTAATCGCAGAAAATTTCTGCGCGGCTCAGCCATCGCTGGTGCCGCAGTTCTCGCAACTCCGGCAATCGCTCAGAATGCCACCACGACATTGAAGATGCAGGCTGCCTGGGGTGGCGGCATCTTCCTTGAAAACGCCCAATCCTATGTCGACCGGGTTCACGCCATGGCCGGCAATGCGCTGAAGATCGACCTTCTTTCCGTCGATTCCGTGGTCAAGACAAGCCAGATGCAGGACGCCGTCCACCGCGGCGTTCTCGACGCGGCGCACTACGTGCCGGCCTATTGGTACTCCAAATCCAAGACTGCCTCGCTTTTTGGCACAGGCCCCTGCTTCGGCTGGTCCAGCCAGGAAGTGCTGGGCTGGGTCTATTATGGCGGTGGACAGGAATTGTTTGACGAACTGATGGGCTCGCTCGACCTCAACATCGTCTCGTTCTTCAACTCGCCGATGCCGGCCCAGCCACTCGGCTGGTTCAAGGAAGAAATCAAGAGCGTCGCCCAGTTGAAGGGCCTGAAATACCGCACAGTCGGGCTGGCTGCCGACGTTCTTCTGGAAATGGGCATGTCCGTGGTCCAGCTTCCTGGCGGTGAAATCCAGCCGGCGATGAAATCCGGTCTGATTGATGCGGCGGAATTCAACAACCCTACCTCCGACCGTGATTTCGGCATGCAGGACGTGTCGAAATTCTACCACCTGGCCTCGTTCCACCAGAGCCAGGAATTCTTCGAAGTTACTTTCAACAAGAAGAAATATGAGGCATTGCCGGCCGAGCTTCAGGCCATCCTGAGATACGCTTCCGAGGCCGAAAACTCCAATTTCTATTGGAATAACACCAAGCGTTATGCTGACGATCTGAACACATTGCGCGACGAGCAGGGTGTCAATGTTTTCCGTACGCCGGATGACATAATGGCGGCTCAGCTTGATGCCTGGGATGTGGTCGTCGACAGGATATCGGGCGAAGATGCGTTTTTTGCGAAGGTGATCGACAGCCAGAAAGCCTACGCCAAGAACGTCATGGGCTATCTCAATCTGAACCAGCCCGACTATAAGCTGGCCTACAACCATTATTTCGGTTGATTCCGAATTGATCTGAAGTCATCGCCTGGCGGCCCGCGAAGGGCCGCCAGGCATGGTTCTGTCTTGCGGAGGCCGGCGCAATGGTCAAATACGTTCATGCAATTGAAGGCCTGAGCCTTTGGGTGGGTCGCGCCTTCGGCTGGTGCATCCTGCTGCTGACGCTGTCGATATCCTATGAGGTGTTTGTCCGTTATGTGCTGAACGCGCCGACGGTCTGGGCCTTCGATATGATGGTGCAGATGTATGGTGCCCTGTTCCTGATGTCCGGCGCCTATGCGCTGGCTCAGGACACTCATGTGCGCGCCGATGTGCTCTACCGGCTGTTCCCGGTGCGGGTTCAGGCAACGCTGGATTTTGTGCTGTATTTTCTCTTCTTCTTCCCCGGCATTCTTGCCTTGTTCTGGTATGGCTGGGAGATCGCGGCCGACAGCTGGCGATATAAGGAAGTCAGTTGGAACAGCCCGGCCCGCATTCAAATTTATTTTTTCAAGACATTGATTCCCGTTGCCGGCGGATTGTTGCTGCTGCAGGGCAGCGCCGAAGTCGTGCGTTGTATCCTGGCAATCAGATCCGGACGCTGGCTCGACAGGCTCGAAGACGTGCGCGAAACCGAGGACATGCTCATGCACATGTCCGAAATCAAACGTCCCTGATACGTCTGAACACCTAGGAAGCGCTGAATGTCAAATCCTGAAGTCGCACTGTTTATGCTGGGCCTGTTTATTGTCCTGGTGCTGTTGGGTTTTCCGATCGCTTTCACGCTTTTGGCCATGGGTGTGGGCTTTGGCTACTACGCCTATTACCAGGGCGGCGCGGAAACTTTCGCCGATATTTTCAACAACAATATTTTCTATCTGTTGAATCAGAACACCTATTCGGTGATGGAAAACCCGACACTGGTGGCCATCCCGTTGTTCCTGTTCATGGGATATGTCGTTGAACGGGCCAACATCATCGACAAGCTGTTCTTTTCGCTCTACATGGCAGCCCGCAATCTGCCCGGTTCACTGGCCGTTGCCGCGCTTTTGACCTGCGCGATCTTTTCAACCGCGTCGGGCATTGTCGGCGCCGTGGTCACCTTGATGGGCCTGTTGGCCTTTCCCGCCATGGCAAACGCCAACTACAACAAGAGCTTCGCATCGGGCGTGATA
>TARA_R110002096_G_C14660074_1_pt1 | contig 16322 bp, 11 predicted proteins | sample TARA_R110002096 | Tara Oceans TARA_R110002096 (sample SAMEA4397295) | marine metagenome | biome: Polar Biome; feature: [DCM] deep chlorophyll maximum layer (ENVO:01000326); material: water (ENVO:00002006), including particulate matter (ENVO:01000060) such as... | depth 35 m | reverse complement strand
AGGACGGTCGTCAGCATCGAGGCCTTGCGGAAAGACCTTCTGCAGTACGGGCAACGACAAAAATGGCCCCGAGCGTTCTACGAGACGAAGCCAGTCAATGTGATGGCTGGCTATCGAGCTTCGATTTCTATTGGTACTTGCCATGACAGTAGCCTCAGGCCTGACTCTCAGGAACCAAGAACATCACCGCCACCGGAAAGAGACGGGGAACAGGGTTTTCGTAGTGCTCGCGAATGCGCTTCTGTTCGCGTTCGATTTCGGCGGGTATTTCCTCAAGTCGTCGCCGAAGGTCGCGCTGGTTTCGATCGAGCTGATCTCGCACGAGCTCGCGTCGCGCATCTGGAATCAGTTCCAGCTGCACAGGGCCATCGCTGTCTACGTGCTCTCCCAATTGATCCTCGATGGTCTTTGCAAGACCTTCGAGCACATCACGCACGGCCGACTCTTCACGCTCCTGACGTGCCGACAGGGCAATTCCTAGGTTCTTGGTTCGCTCCTTGACCCGCGCTTTGAGGCCATCGAAGACCTTGCTCTCGATAGAGCCCCAGCTAGATTCTAGTTCCTTTAGAACACCTTGTGACGGCATCACCGACGATACAGAGTCGAGTAGCTCTGACGTCTGTCCGACGTTCAAGCGCCGGAAGCGCCCATCAGCAATCGTGCCGCTGGAGACGATAATCTCTTCGTGCAAGCTCTTGTTGTCGCCACCGAGAACCACGATGCGGCCAAACGCCAGAACTGTCGGTGCGCTTGTGACTGAGTCAGGCACGAGCCTGGCTGTGACGCGATGTAGCTGTTTGGTCTCACGACTGGACCACACCTCTGCCCGCAACAAGCGCTGACACATTCGGACCAAGCGGTGATTGAGATGGACGAGAACGACATCGTCTCGACCCGCTGCCACCGCATGATCAAACGTGACGGGTCTTGTCTCACCTGTATGAGGATGAACGATGCCATCTAGGCAATCCTGCCAACTGCCTCGAAGCTGGGGTAGATCGAAGACAGGGCACGAGACGTGGCTGCCGTCGCTACTGGGCCAAACGCCTTTGAGCTTTGATTCGATCAATGCCGGCTGTCCTGCAAGCTCCAACCCGATGGACACGACGGTCTTAACATTCTCAGGAGACACCCGCAGCTCCCGACGAGACGCTTCGAGCTGTTCATGTAGTCGAGCGACTTCATCACGAATCTTGCGTCGCGACTGCATCACCTTGCGCATTGGCGCTCCACTGCTCTCGGCCGCCGAAACATCCAACAGGCTCCGCTTGCCCGCCATGCGCTCTTTGATCTGGCTGGCGATAACTGGATTCACCTTGCCTTTGAGGTCCGCATCGATCCGTTCGACCTTCTTTGCAGCGGCCATAAGAAATTCGAGATCGCCTTCGAGCCCAGAAGAACCGTCGCTGCTGCCACCCACGAAGTGGTAGGTGAGCACCTCATCAGCAGTCTGCCCGTGACGATCAACGCGGCCATTCCTCTGCTCAAGCCGGTTCGGGTTCCAAGGTATTTCGTAGTGAATCACTCGGTGGCAGTGATTCTGCAAATCGATACCCTCCGACGCGGCGTCTGTGGCCAATAGAATCCTGATATCGGAGTTCTTGGCATCGGACTGGAATGAGGCTTTGACCTCTTCGCGTTCATCACGATCCATGCCGCCGTGAATCGTTGCAAGGCGCCCCTTCTTTGCAAGGCCACGGGTGGCGAACAGCCCTTGTAGCCACTTCTGTGTCGCTCGGTATTCGGTGAAGATGATGACTCGCTCATCGTTCCACTTGCCTCCCGGTCGCAATGTTTCTTCGAGCCAATCCAGCAGCGTCTTTGCCTTGGAGTCAGGAACCGCAATGTTGCGCTGTGCCCAATCTTGCATGCCGCGGAGGAGCTTCCTCTCTTCATCGCCGAGCTCTTCGAAGTATCGTGAAGCCAACCCAACGGCGTCATTTAGCTCTGTCTCGAATTCCTCGTCATCAGCCCACTCTTCATCATCGACAGGTGACAGCTCTTGTTCGAGAACGCTCACTTTGATCTTTGCGTTGCGTTTGGCCGCACCGCCAATGCCCCGCAAAGTGCGCTCGTGTTGCTCCAGGGTGGTCAAGAATGCTGCTGGCGACGAGAAGAATCTCTTCTTGAGTAGTTTGAGAACGAATGTCGTCGCAGTCCGCGACGACCCCTCTGAAACGGCTTCTTCGCGCAGAACACGATAGCGCTGTAGATCTTCGTAGATCTGACGCTCCTCATCCTTGTAGTCGACAAAGATTGACTCAACTAACCGCTTGGGAAATCTATCTTTGCCATCGGCAGTTTTGATGTCTCGCTTGAGTCGCCGGATCATCGCACTGTCGAGGTGCACAGGATCGGGTTCGCCAACTCGAGTGAATCGCTGATCATCGAGAAGCTCAAGTAGGGCCATGAAGCTCGGCAGATGGCCGTTGTGCGGGGTCGCCGACAAGAAGAGCTTGTGTTCGAAGTGAGGCGCAAGAGTACGGATGGCTCTCGTGCGTTCCGAATCCGTTGTGTACTGACCGCTCGGTCCTGAGGGCGCGACGTTGTGGGCCTCGTCAACGATGAGTAGATCGAAGCGACGTGGATACACAGGCTCTCCAGCTCGAGGCAAGACCTCGCGGAACATCCGCATTGGTTGCTCTCGCTTCAAATAGTCGATGGATGTGATGAGCCTAGGGAACTGAGTCCATGGATTGACATGCAAGCCACGACGACGGCGTAGCTCTTTCATGAAGGTCGAGTCGACGATCTTGAACGTGAGACCGAACTTGTCTCGCATCTGCTCCACCCAATGAATCTGGAGCGATGCTGGGCAGACAATGAGAATGCTCCGCGCCCTATGCCTGAGTAGGAGCTCCTGAGCGACGAGGCCAGCCTCAATAGTCTTCCCCAAGCCCACATCGTCGGCGATGAGCAGATTGGCGCGAGGCATCTGCAGTGCTCTGGCGACCGGTTCGAGCTGGTAGTCCTCTATTGAGATTCCACTACGAAACGGAGACTGGAGAACCTTGTCGTCAGCGGATGAGACAGCTCCCCAGCGGATTGCATCGACGAACGCATCAAAGCGAACAGGATCGTCAAAACCATCTATCTTGGGAAGCGAGTCTCCTCCATCGTGCACACGAGCACCGGGCTCAAGTTCCCAAATGACCTGCAGCTCTTCACCGAGAGCATCCTCTTCAATTGAAGTGAGCTTGGCGAGGTGCTGTGGCCGCCGGGCGGCGTGCAAAGGATCTGGCTCCAGGGTGGATCGAACAACCTCGGAGACAACGTACTGTCGCCGGCGAACCTCCACCAATTGCCCTACTTCCGGAACGTCGGCGACGCTCCACTCACGATCTGGATTCACCATATGACGCGCTTTCGATCTTGGCTTGAGCCCCATGAACCATTCCCCGGCTCCAATTTGCCAGAGCTTCCAAATCCTATGACATTCTAGTTAGATACGCCTCCCATCTTGGTGGTGAATCACGGCAAATACCCAATTGGGGATCTGGCAGCTCCGCGAGATAACCTCGCGCCAAGGCACTTGTACATAGGCCGACAATCGTTGTTACATGTCACTGTCTTGTGCAATTGTGCCTTCAGATGGCGCCGCCCAGCAGACAGCTCAGTCTCCTAAAGGAAAAACAACGCCCACAAGGCGGGCTCCGTGTGGCCGGGCTCTTTGCGGGTATTGGCGGTGTCGAACGTGGGCTGCAGACAGCCGGGCACCACTCGGAACTTCTCTGTGATGTCGATGAATCAGCGCAACGAGTTCTCCGCCATCGATTTCCCGATGTCCCACTTTTCGGTGATGTTCGAGCTCTCAAGTCACTGCCAAAAGTTGACCTCGTAGCCGCCGGATTCCCGTGCCAAGATCTTAGCCAGGCTGGTAGGACGGCTGGCATTAAGGGAGCGAAGTCTGGACTTATTGGTGAAGTCTTCCGGCTTGTAGACAAAGCGAAGCCGACGTGGCTCCTTCTTGAAAATGTCCCCTTCATGCTGCAGCTCGACAAGGGTGAGGCGATGAAGTACCTCACCCAAGAGCTCGAAAATCGCGGATTCAATTGGGCGTACCGAGTTGTAGACACCCGCGCCTTTGGGCTCCCTCAGCGCCGGCGGCGAGTGCTCGTATTGGCATCCAAGAAAGAAGATCCTCGACACGTTCTTCTTGCTGACGATGTCGGAGCTCCTGAAGAGGGGCAGCCGTACTACGATAAAGACCGCACTCCGCATTTGAATGGATCCGCTTGCGGATTCTATTGGACTGAAGGCTTGAGAGGATTGGGTTGGGCCGTCGACGCCACACCCACTCTCAAGGGAGGTTCCAGTGTCGGCATTCCTTCTCCTCCGGCGATCGTCATGCCAACAGGAGAAATCGTCACACCCAACATTCGTGACTCAGAACGACTGCAAGGATTCCCCGCAGATTGGACCGCCCCATCTGTCGACAACCCAAATAAGAGAAACGGTCCACGTTGGCGATTGGTCGGAAATGCGGTGAGTGTGCCCGTGTTCCGTTGGCTCGGCCGCAATCTTGCCAGTCCAAAGACCTACAACCACCGAGACGACAAGGTTCTCGCAGCCCGTCGATGGCCGACGGCAGCATGGTCCATGGGCAAGGGCGTCTATGAATCTGAGGCATCTCCATGGCCTAAGGAATATCAGCGAACCCCGCTTACCGAATTCCTCAAGTATCCAACCAAGCCGCTCTCTGCTCGAGCCACTGCAGGATTCCAAAGTCGAACCGAACGAGCCAAACTGCGTTTTCCAGAAGGCTTTCTCGACGCCGTAGCTAGGCACCTGACACAACAGACGGCTAGAGAAGCGACCAAGAGTCGTGACTAACCTGGGATAGTTAGAACAAAACCATTGGGTGTGGAGAGCTAGCCGACGTGCTGCAACTATCTCCTCTCCTCACTTCAGAGCCGGCGAAACATCAGTTTGTCTCCTATACCGAACTTGAATCTATAAACAGTCTCACCGCCCATAGCTCGTGTTCGCAAGCCCCTGTGCACGCTCTATCTTGCTCCCTGGCGCAGGCGCAACGGCCCCGCGATACCTTTGAGTAATGCGCATAAGAACAATGCTAATGATGTGTGGGACTCTTGGGATGTCACTTTTGTGTAGCCAAAGATGGAGTGCGTTGTGAGAGTGGGGTGGACCGACAGATTTGGAGATGAGGGTGGCGGCGCAGATCACCTCGGTATGCGAGTAGCGGGGGAGGCTGCATACACGCAACTCATCGACTTCACGACGACACAGACTTGGAGGCCACGCTACCTGAGCTTCTATTGTTGGCTTCTTCGACAAGCGTTCCGCGCCGCAGGTGGAGATGAAAACAGGTCTGAAAACGAGCTTGATCACGCTGTTTGGCAGGAGACCCTCAAGAAGGGAGACTATGCCTACGTGGCAGCGAGCCTGCTGGTGGATCCAACAGCCAAACGCATAGCCGGGAGTGACAAGATTGGCAAGCGTATCGCGAAGGGCGAGATTGCGATCCTTACTGATCATCTCCGGTCGAAACGTGGCGGCTTTGATGCCTATGCGGGGCCCATGCGACAGATGGGGTTAGTGGAAAGGGCGTCTCTCCGGGGAGGTCTGCTATTTGACCGCCCCTATGGTCGTGGTCGAGTTCTGGCAGAAGCATTTGAAGATTCGCTTTCAGGAGTTGACCAGGATCAACTTCTCGACAAGGGAGCAACTGATGGCGAGAAGCTCCGAGAACTTGGCGAGCGTTGCGGTCTTACGGTCATGCTTGAGCCTGTTGGCTCATCATCGGCCGTGGGAGCGGAACTCAGCAAATTGCGATCGTGTATTGTTGATTGGGAGGGTGCGAACAACTCCGAGGGACTTAGAAGGAGGATTCTGAGCATTGGGCTAATACTCAGGCTCTTCAAACTCCACGAGTCATCCAGGCCAGGGCTACTCGAGTTTCGAGAGTTCACTCTTCTTGCTTCATACCGGCATGACGAAGGTCGGCGATCACATCAGCTCGCAGAAGCGTACGCACCCGTGGTTCCTTCTTGGGCTCTTTACGAAGCTCATGCATTCGCAACTTATGCGCTTGAGTGTCTCTTGTTTGGTGTTCTGGAAGTAAGCGAGACTCTGGAGATTTCTTCGCCAGACGGCGTCCCGATAAACCTCGCTCTTAAGAAGATGGCCGAGTGCGTCGGTTCCGGGAGCAGTTTTCAAGGTATTTTTGTCAGTGACGACTGGTACCAGAGACCTCTCTCTGAACTATTGGCAACACTTCGCGATGTCGTGAGCGCCGGCTCTGGGGCGACGACTACCGAGACAGAGATTTTCGAGAGGATTCAAGGGTCCAAAGACATTCTGATCTGGGCGGGTGACGCTTTGCTGCTCTTCCTCATCTCTGTCGAGCGACTCAGGGCGCTATTGAAGCTTCACGGGGAGTCTGCATGGCCAGGATCAACAGACGAAGGACGGTTACCCCCAGCGACACTTATATCAAGAGTCGACGCTCTCGACCTCTCTGGTCCTGTCGGCGAGATTGTTCCTGAGATATTGCTTCAGCTCGTTGCCCGTCAACATCGACGAACTGCCCTTCGTAAGCTTGCAGCCAATTTTACTCCAGATACAGCCCTGTTCCAGTTGGAAGGACGTCTTCTTGTAGACCTCGTGGACCTGACTCGGTTTGCCCCTGGTACCTCAAATCCGCGCTTTGGCAATGCTGTGCAGTATCTAGAAGATCTGGGATATTTGCATCGCGACGATGCTCCTGGCCTCACCCAGGAAGGCGAGGCTCTTCTTGCTCGAATCGAAAAGGGCGTTCCTTGATTCCAATAATCAAAGAGCTTCGCGGAATGAAAGGCGTGCACAACGCGGTTTTTCTAACCTATTCGTTGAGTTTACCGTGGTTTGAGAGGCTCATACTCTCTCGCCTACGTGCCAATGGTCTGCGGAGAGTGCTGGTGTTAGCAGATGCCGATCAATTGTCACAGCACGTGGAAACGGACTACGAGGCTCTAGCCGGGGCCGGGCGAAGCTACTTGGTTCAGGGGGTCTCAGATTATTTGAGTTTTCATCCCAAAGTGCTCCTTCTGACAGGGCCCAATGTCTGCCAACTTTATGTCGGCAGCGGGAATCTCAATCGTCGTGGATTGTCATCGAATCTTGAAGTCTTCGAAAACTGGAACTATAGCGCGGGTCAAAAGGAGACCACTTCAGCCTTCTCGGAGGTTCTCGGGTTTATTCGCGAGATCGTGACTCGTGGCGAACTCGAAAGAGGAGCCATTGGCGAAGAGATCAGAGAACTTCTTAATGGCGCTGCCGCACAAATCCCCTCTGTGAGAAAAGTTGATTCCGCAACCGCACGAATATTCCGTTCTCCTGGCAAACTCTGGGATGCGCTTGCACCCAGCCTTTCAAATGCAAATGAGGAACTAAGAGTTGTGTCTCCCTACTTCGACAAGAATGGGAGGATGGCGGCTAGGTTGGCCGAGACAATTCGGCCATCTACGTTTCAAGTCATTACTGATTTGCGAACAACGAACATGACGACCAAAGCTCTTTCAGCCATTGAAGATGCAGGTGGAGAAGTCGTTCTTCTTGACCAAGACATGGAAGATCGCCTTCACGCGAAAATCTTGGTGGGGCGTGGCAAGAAGACAGTTGCGATTACCGGCAGCGCCAATTGTAGCGATGCTGCCTGGTTGGGACGCAACTGTGAGCTTGTCAGTCTGCGAGAAGGGAGCACCGCGGATGTGGTCTACGATCTTGTCGACAAACTCAACACACGTCCATTGACCGCAGACGATCGTATGATTCTGAAGAATCGCGAGCAGCTAGAAGACGAGGAGGAGACCCATGACCAGGAACTACCTTGGCTTGTGTCGGCTCGTTGGCGTTCCGGCGGCGAGATAGAGCTCTATTTGAAGTTGCGTGGTGCGTTACCATCTCACGTTCGAGTCTTTGGAAAACAAGAACGTGAGATTGCTGTCATTATGCCGAATTTGCCGATTCACGGCGATGTCATGATTGCTGTCAACGCGTCGGACCTAAGAAGGCTCGGTGTAACGATAGTGCAACTTATGGCCCGTGGGCACTACGGCAATGCGGCCATTGTTATGGATCTTCCTGAGGTCAAAGAACACGCCACAGGGCACGTGCCTGCGGAGGAACTCTTACGACGACTCTTAGGCGAAGATGGGGGCCATAAGGGAGCTGAGGAGCTATTCGAACTCCTAGCGAGGATTGCGGCTACCGAGAAACCAAGCAAAGGAGTTGGCTCAGGAGGATCCACAAGTTCGAGCCAGAAGACGAAAACCAAGTTCCTCGTTAGTGATCAGGACTATGAGTCTAGTGGTGATGCTTCGGCTCACGAATCGCCAAGCCGTTCTTCGTCATCACAGGGGCCCATTGGCGCTCGCCTTATTTCAAGCCTTCTCTTTGGGGACGCCGGGGATGATGCTGAGGCGGACGCCAGCGAGGGCGAAAGCGAAGCCGGTGATGATGACCTTCTAGGTGGCGTATCGAGCGAAGGGACGGCGGCACGGCGACACAACTCAGACGGGGCGCCTACAGCAAGCCTGTTGCAGGCGGCGGATAGAGCGCGAAGAGCGTACGTGAGCACGTTCCAGCGAACGATTCAGGGGAGGGACGCGTGGAGGCTCAATCGAGACTTGCAGGTCCTCTTGGCTTCTCTCCATTATCTCGCCAAGAATGGAATGACGCCTAATCAGTTTGCAGGGCATGTCATTCCATTACTCAGGGCTTTTCTCGGGCAACCTAGTGCACCATTGCCAAGGGCGCTATCAGCTCTTGAAGGGGAGGCACGTGAGGAAGCCTGGACTCGCTATCCGTTTCTGCTGAACTCTTGCCTCTTTGTCTACAACGCTACGCTTGCATTTGTAGAGCAGAGAAGTGGTCCTCGCGAGGAGCTCACTGATGATTTCGTTTCCACCAAGCCAGTTTTGTGGATTCGCAACATCGTCAAACACACGCCACCTGAAGTGGTGCATGAGCTTCTAGATACCCTTGAGGCACAGACGTCGGCATTGCACAGGGGGGCGTTCTGGGTTGCTGGATCGCTCCCCCGAGCTGGCGACGTGATCGGGTTCCCTTCGTTCGTTCGCCGAGTCATTCGCGACGCTGTCGACCTCAATACCGCCAGCGAGAACCTGAGTGAAGCAGTTCGCTCTGCGCAGAAGACATGTAGCATCGAAGGTTCTGAAGTCGTGGTTGGTCTTGGCACCAGCGGCGACCTGATCGCGGGCTTTGCAGAAACGATAGGAAGGAAGCCCAGGGAGAAGTGGGTCGGGATCATGTATCAGGAATCATTCGTCGCCGGAGAGGCGAGTGCTCTCGAGGCACGCATGCTTCATAAGGACGGCTCTCAGCTGGTTCCACTTGAGTTCCTTGAGCCGTTGGCTGTCGCGGCAGGCGAAGAGACTCAGCGAGGTTTGGAAGTTCTGCGCAGAATAGCAAACACATAGGGTTGTCTAGTTTCGTGTTAGGCGGGGCTCTCAACACGAGGGGGCTGGGAGCTATCGTGGGCCAAAGTGATCCCGGTTGGCCCACTGTTGTTTTGGGAAAGGAACGACAAACGCCGTTTTTCCTTGTCCAACAATTAGCACTGCGAGCGTCGCGAGGTTGCGGATTTGATGGCTTTCAAAGGCAAGCTCGGACACCACGCATTCCTCAGTCAGGCGTTCTATGAGCCAACGCGCCTGGGTACTCGAGGCAGCCTCGCAAGATCTGTTATCGAACCACCCGAGCGAGTGACCAACGACTTGTCTAGCTCTTTCTTCGGGCTGTCAACCGCATCGAACAAGCCCAGTTGAGCGGACGTATCGGCGGCAAGCGGAAACTCACTTGTGCGCAGTTGCTCCAGCGCTTGGAGAGATCTATACGCCCCTCGCTCAAGGCGAACTTCGTGTCGATCAAGCCGATCGACGACAGTACCGCTGACGGCTTCGAAGGCCCAGCCGAGTTCTTGTTCGAGCGGCAGAGAACCACCGTTCGATCTTAAAAACTGTTGATTGCGGCGGCCCTGCGCAACTCGAGTGTGGAGTTCGTTGAACACCCTACGCGCCCGTCTCAAGCCCCAGAAGCAGTGGATGATTCGCTCAACGAGCACATCTTCCATTGCGTTCGTTGGCCCAAGGCTAGCCCACAACTGATTGCGAAGCGCTGCGAACTCTTCTGAGCTCTCGCCCGGAATGACAGCCTCCGTGGCGCAGAGTCCATGTGTGATTGCGTTGCGGCTTGAACGAGCTTTCCCCTCAATTGACTTTGGGCCCGTGGATAGAAGTGAGTTTCTTCTGTTTGCATCAAGTTGCGCTTGCGTTGGTGGCTTCTTCGTCCCCTGCATAGCCTTCGATCTTAGCAGGCCGAGCCGATAACCTCACGGTTATTCCGCGAGCTCTAAAGCCCCTCAAAGCATGAGAAGGGCCATTTTTAGGGCATAAGGTCCATGCACAAGAAAACACGTTTCTTAAGTCCCTCCTCATGTTGAGAAGGGACGCCACGTTCTATTTTGGAAAGGAAAAAGATTCATGACTACAAGATTTAAATCCGGTGCGTTCGTTTTTACTAGAGCCCGCGGTGTCGAACCTCGACGGCCATCAGAAATCCAACCTCTGCTCACAAAACACGGTATGAGCGAAGAAATCGTTCCCGAGTATGCAGGTGATCGTGCGGCTATTGGCCGCGCCTTCACTGCGGCCAAAGCGGGACTAGGCAAACAAGGACTATTGCTACGTCCTATCCAGCGTAGTCACAACGAGCTTGTCTACGGAATTATTCGTGAAACACCTGATGCCGTTGATCAGCGTATTGAACACCAGTTTGAGGCGGTGGTTCGCTGGTCTTCCGAACCTCATCCCGAGGCCGTTCACGGTGACCACTTCGTGGCTCATCGAGTAGAAGCTGCCTACAAATCCCTGAGAGGCGTGCTCACCGCCGAGGATTGGTCTGGCGCCATTACTCGTTTTCTCGAAGCTCAAGATGCGGCACGGGTTCGAAGCGATGGTCGTATCTATTGGGTACCTCCGCAGCGAGTCCCCGCCGTTCGCAAGTTCGGTGAATTCCTCGCCGACATCGGCATCGACCTCGTGCTCTGCGAGATTGAGCCCGCAGCGCAATCTGTGGCGAGAGGCGCGGCACGGGGAAGCCTAGATGAACAACTTGCGAAGCTGCAGTCGGAAGTAGATGCCTTCGACGGCAAGCAACGGCCTTCGACCTACGCCCGACGGCTAGAAGAGTTTCAGCGACTTCGAGAACGGGCCCTTCTCTACCGGGACGCGCTCGGTGTTGGGGCTGAGCAAGCCGAAGTCACACTAAAGGACCTTGAGGAGAAGGTTTCGACGATGTTGGAGTTGCGCACCACAACGTCGATGGCCGCGCCTGTGGCTATGACGCCTCCCGAAGAAGTCCCGCTTGAACCTGAGTTGGCATCCCTCCAGTTTGCTGGGGCGGTCTTCCACTACAAGGCGAATGAGGATGATGCGGCGGTCTTCGTTTCCGACGACCACGTTGCTCATTCCAAAATCAAGATGCTCGAGAAGATTGGCGTAGCGGGTATTTGGCAATCCCTAGGGCGTTCAGAAGTCTGCATAAAGAATTCGGGCCCGCCTGGCGCACGGATTTCTATTCGAGTCCGTACCCCCGAGGGGGGGAGCATTCATGACTGTGCCACGTCTCTACGAACAATTGGAATCGAACTCTAACCTTCAACAGAAACACAACAACCAGAAAGAAGAAGCCAAATGACAATTACTAATGAACTACTGACGAAACTCGATAGCCTACGAAATGACCTTGGCATCCACCTGCTCGAACGCGAAGTTGCGACGGAGGCGGCTCTTCTCGCCCTCCTAACGGGAGAGCACCTGCTCTTAGTTGGGGCGCCGGGAACGGCAAAGAGCCTCCTCACCAGAGGCATTTGCGAACGAATTGAAGGAGGAGACTACTTCGAGGCATTGCTGACTCGTTTCAGTACTCCAGAGGAACTATTTGGCCCGCTCTCATTGTCGGCGTTGGAGAATGACCGCTACGAGCGGGTTACATCGGGAACACTGGTCGAGGCTCACATCGGTTTCATCGACGAGATTTTCAAAGCAAATAGCGCGATTCTCAACTCCCTGCTTGGAATCCTCAATGAGCGCATCTATGGGCAAGCAGGCCGGTCCACAAGCGTGCCATTGCTATCCCTCTTTGCGGCCAGCAACGAACTGCCAGAGGACGCCAGTCTCGCTGCCGTCTACGACAGATTCCTGCTTCGAGTTGAAGTACCGCCTCTTACGGAGGAGGACAGCGTTCGCAAGTTACTGCTGCTTCAGTCGGGAACGCCTGCTTCTGGAATCTCAATATCCGAACTCCTTGAGATGCAAGCTGCGGTGGCAAACACCAAACTGGGAGATGACGCCATTGATGCAATCCTCGCCATCAAGCGTGGACTTGAGGCCGAGGGTATTGCTGCAAGTGACCGACGATGGAAAAGCTGTGGAGCCCTCGTTCGTGCCAAAGCATGGATGCAGGGGCATACTGAGGCAACCAGGGAACATTGCGACGTACTGGTGAATGCTCTCTGGAACGAGCCCGCTCAGCTCAGGGCTGTGGAGCGAGTGGTAAACAAGATCGCAAACCCGCTCTCGTTAGAAGCGATCGAACTTGAGGACGCGGCGAAAGATCTATTCGACCAGCGCCCAGACTTCGACCACCCTCATTTGACGGAAGCACTTGAACCGCTTCTTCGCCAACTAGGAGATATTCGCACACGTCTGGAACAGCGAATTGGAAGTGCCCCCTTCTCTCGTGACCAGCGAGCCAAACAGGCTCTTGGCAAGATTGCAGGTTGGCATCGAGACCTCAGTCAAATGGCACTTCAATCTCTTTCCGTGCTTCACGCAGCACCTGGAGTTGCGTAATGGGATTGACCTTCAAAACGAGCAAGTGGCTGGACAAATTGTGGAGTGAGCATCTTTGTATCAGCAAGGGGGCACAGACACTCTTGAAGCAGGGCATCAGCAAACAGGGGAAGAGCTTTGCCGGCTTCCCTGCTGACATTCATGCCCGACTTTACTTGCCACGCGATCCGGCGCAAAACGACAACAACACCGGTTGGGCAACCAGGCTGCACTCGTTGGCAGGAGAACTCCGAGAGTGGGCTCAGTTGCGATCGATGTGTGCGAGAAACGGATTTGCCGCGGGAATCGCAACCGAGGTCTTGCTGGAGCAACTGCTACCTCTGGTACCAGAACGACCAGAAGAGTCAGCGCCAGAGGCTCCACCTACGCCCACGCCACAAGGAAGTAGCAAGTCCCCTTCCAACAAAAAACCGGGTGATGCCGAAGTACGAGCTGCGCTACGCCGGGCGACAAGAAGCGCGAAGGATGCCGTACAGAGCGCAGAAGCCGGGCTTGAGGGTGTGGCAACGTCCCTCGGACTCTCGGGGGGCGCGTGCATACGCAAAGGCGGCAGAGCGGCTCTGAAGACCGTCCGTGAAGCACACCAGAGGCTGGGCCAGTCCCACAGGCTACGAAAAATTGCGGAAACGGCAGGTCGGCTCGAACGAAAGGCCATAGCCAAGGCCAGAAGTGTCGTACGGCCAGGGGTTGGCGAAGTGCATGGAGTGGGGTTCGGCGGGGACTTGTCACGCTTGTTGCCCTCTGAGCTTGCTGCTTTTCGCCACCCAACACTGCGTCGACTTGCTCTGGCCAAGCTCATAGAGAAGCGCTCCATGTCTTACGAAATGCAGGGACGGGAACCCATGGGCCGTGGACCTATCGTAATTCTACTCGATGAGAGTGGTTCCATGCGTGACGATAACTGTGATGTCTGGAGCAAGGCCGTGGCGTTGGCATTGTTGGCAACGGCTACTAGGCAGAAACGAAGTTGGTATCTAGTTGCGTTCAACGGTGGTCTGCGACGCGAAGTAACGATTGCTGCGGGCAGAGCATCGTCCAGCGATATTGAGGATGCGCTAGATCATGATTGTCGTGGTGGAACAGATTTCGAAGCTCCATTATTGCGGGCTATTGAACTCATCAAAACGGCATCAACGATGCGCAAGGCCGATGTCATAATCATCACCGATGGCGAAGATGTTGTCCCGGAGCACGTCGCCAAGGAAGCCACTGCCTTGACACGCAAGGAGGGAGTGAGCTGGTTTGCCGTCGGCGTCGGCAGACACGCAAGCTCAAGTATCCGCTCCCTTGATTGCATCGCTACCAGCATTTCAGTTGTGCACAACGTCCAGCGAGACAGCTCAGAAATACTCGACGTAATTAGCCTAGAACCTAAGAAGAACAAGGAGACCTCATGTGGTTTCACAAAATCTTGCGCAACCCATTACTGAGGGCACTTGCCCTGGCAGCCCTAGGTGTTCTTGTCGACTACGTTGCCGGCAGAAATATAGACCCACCAATCGACGACTACGACCCGTACCGCCACCTCTAAGGGTGGCTTTTCCCGTTTCGGGGCAACGCCCCAGAAAGAGTAAGAATATGACTGAAGAACAGAAGCTAAAGCTAGAGCGACCATTTGAGCCCAAGCTCGTTAGAAAACGCCGAGGGCCAGGCGGAAAAGAACTAAGTTATGTCCCCGTCACCGACTACATCGGCCGCCTTAATGAGTGCTTTGGCAGCGGCTGGTCCTTTGAAATCACGGCTCGTGAACAATACGAAAACCAGGTTGTCGTCGAAGGACGTCTCATCGCCGACGGCGTGATCAAAGCTGGCATAGGCGGTGCAGACCTGCGTCGCAATCGTGATGGAGAGATGACGAGTCTCGCCGATGCCATGAAGACTGCTTCGAGTGACGCGCTTAAGCGTTGTTGTCGCCTATGGGGAATCGGGTTGGCTCTCTATGTCGAAGAAGAGAACGAAGCTGCACCGCCCCCCAATCAAGCTCCAACCTCTGTCTTTGGTGCGAGCAAACCACGCAACGAAGAACAAGGGCGCGTGACCCGGGCCCAACTCGATAAGCTCAGACAGCTCGTCGCCGAACTCGGTGCCGAGTGGGCATCGTTCCGACACTGGGTGAAAAAAGAGCACAATGTTGCGTTGGAGTACGCATCTAGATCCTTGGCCTCAGAAATCATCGGAGAGCTAATCCACAAAGCGCAGGCGCGGAGAGGCAATGGTCATGCGTCTCAACCGGGAGCACTGCAATGAGTCTGCCTGCGAGGCAGTATCTGGGAGGAGGGCTGCATGTCTCTGCCTCCTCGCTGCGTGTCCTCCGAGAATGCCCTCGCCAGTTCTACTTTCAGTACTTGCGAGGCTTGCCCAGAGAACAAGTGAGTAGCCGAATGGTGTTGGGCACCGCCGTGCACGCGAGTCTTGAGCTCTTCTACCGGGCCATTATGGAAGGAGGAGAAGAACCAAACATCGATGACATGGTTGCAATAGCGCACGAGAGCATCGACAAGGCTGCCAAGGGCAATACACCGCTGCAGTATGAAGACGGCCTAGGAAGGCACGAACTCGACACCGAAGCTTGTAGGATCATCGAGGCATTCATGGATAGTCCCTATCGCCCGCACAAAGTGCTTGGGGTTGAAGTGCCATTCGGCGTTGCCGTAGTCGACCCTCAGAGTGGAAACGCCCTGTTCGAAGAACTCGTCGTCGGTTTTCTGGATCTTCTTGTGCAAGACGAGGACGGTAGCGTCGCCATCGTTGACCACAAAGTCACCGGTCGTCTTGCCGTGCCCAAGAGTACGGAGCTGGATATTCAACTGAGTCTCTACGGTTGGGCAGGCGACGAACTCTTTGGGGCGGGTACACCGGTGGAGCTCCGGCACCACGTCCTCGTGAGAGGCAAGCAGGCCGTGCGCATCAAGGTCGTGGATATCCCACGGTCTCCCAATGATGCTGCAGAGGCATTTGGAAGTGTGTGCGCCGGCTTGGAGCTCATCTCCATGATAGTGGAGCATCCTCGCCCCAAACTACTACTAGGGCGCAATCGATCTTGGCGATGCAGTGGTTGTGCCTATCAACAGCGGTGTTCGCAGCCTGATGAGAATGCTTAATTTTCGCCGGTGCTTGCGATGATTCATGCACAGCAGAGTCCCACAGTGGGACTCGGGAAGAGAGCCATGGCTTTCTTCTTTAGCTATCGAGCTACCTAGACGATGTTGCAGCTAAGAAGCTGGGCACCATGCCCCTATCTTGACGCCGGAGTACCGCTACATTCTGAATTCGCCCCGACAGTGCGGCGCCTTATCCAAACGGCTCGCTGGCACGTAGAACCAGACACGTTCCGACGGAGTTTTCATCGCCCCCCAGGCTGCGAAGCTCAATGCCGCTCAGATAGTATTCTTTCGTTGCCTGCTGAGCGACAATTACATCTCCCCATCAACGACAACTAGTCGT
>TARA_R110002096_G_scaffold110805_2_pt1 | contig 16324 bp, 9 predicted proteins | sample TARA_R110002096 | Tara Oceans TARA_R110002096 (sample SAMEA4397295) | marine metagenome | biome: Polar Biome; feature: [DCM] deep chlorophyll maximum layer (ENVO:01000326); material: water (ENVO:00002006), including particulate matter (ENVO:01000060) such as... | depth 35 m | reverse complement strand
CCCGACACCTTCGCCTGCGCATCAATCAACCGCAAAAGCGCCCGCGCCGTTACCGATTTGCCCGAGCCGCTCTCACCAACAAGACACAGGGTTTTGCCAGAATGGAGATTAAAGCTCACGTCCCGCACCGCATGCAAAATATGGGTCCGCAGGTGGAAATCCAGGCTGAGATTGCGCACGGTCAGAACCGGCTCTTGCGCCCTATCAGATTGGGCCATCTCAGATTGGGCCATCTCAGATTGGGCCATCTCAGATTGGGTCATCTCTGGCTGGGTCATCTCAGCGCTCATGTAGCGTAAGGGTCTGCGGCGTCGCGCATCCCATCGCCCAGGAAATTGAATGAAAGGACGGTCAGAACCACCGCTCCTGCGGGCCAGACCAACAACCAGGGCGCTGTCGCCACAGTACGGATATTCTGCGCGTCCTGAAGCAGCACGCCCCAGCTGACCACCGGTGATTTCAATCCGATACCAAGAAATGACAGCGCCGTTTCCGCAACGATCATTGTCGGGATCGCCAGCGTCACCACGGCCAGAATATGCGAGGTCAGCGAGGGTAAGATGTGCCGGAAAATAACACGCGCTTGCCCGGATCCATCCAATATGGCTGCCGTTACAAAATCCTCGTCACGCAGTGCCAGAAACCGCCCCCGCACCTCACGCGCAAGGCTCGTCCAGGCCAAGAGCGACACGATCAGCGTCACCATGAAATAGACGGTCAGCGGAGACCATGTAATCGGCACAGCAGCGGCAAGACCGAGCCAAAGCGGGATGGTCGGCATCGCGCTCGTTACTTCGATCAGTCGCTGGATGACAATATCTGTCCAGCCGCCATAATATCCGGAAAGGGCACCCAGAACGACGCCAATAAACAGGCTCGAGATGACACCGATCAGGCCAATCGACATCGACACCCGTGTCCCATAGATGAGTCGACTCATCAGATCCCGGCCAAGGCTGTCAGTGCCCAGCAGGTTCATCGGTTTACTGGAGTCCAGCGGTCCAATCAGATGGGTGTCCATCTCAAACAGGCCCCAGAGCCTATACGGTGTCCCTTCAACAAAGAATCCAATCGGGATCACCGCAGTTTCATCAATCGCAAACGATCGACGCAAAGACTCCTGGTTCACCGTCATGTTGTAGCCTTTGACATGCGGCTGCCAGTTCCGATCTCCGCTTTTATCTGTTACAAAGAAATCAATGCTTTGCGGCGGTGCATAGGTGAAACGCGGCTGTGCCAGCGTGGGCGATGTGGGCGCCAGAAACTCGGCGAACAGCCCGACGAGGTAAAACAGGGTCACGACGATCCCGGCAAAAACCGCCACCTTATTGGCAAAAAACTTCTGCCGGATCAGCGTCCATTGGCCCGAAACGGCAATCTTGCTTGCATCCTCACCGGGACGCAGCGGACTGATCGCGGGGCCGGTTTCCTCTGGCATCTGTGATGCTTTTTCCATCAGGTGAACCTTATGCGCGGGTCAAGCAGGGCCAGCAGCAGATCGGACACCAGCATCCCGATCAGAGTCAGCACCCCCATAAGCAGGATGAAACTGCCCGCCAGATACATGTCCTGACTGACCAGCGCCCGCAATAAAAGCGGTCCAGCGGTCGGCAGGTTCAGAACAATCGCGGTGATCGTGACACCAGAGATCAATTGCGGCAGCACCCAGCCAATCGCCGAGACAAAAGGGTTGAGCGCGATGCGCACCGGATAGCGCATGATCACCTTGTATTCCGACAGACCTTTGGCCCGCGCGGTCACAACATAGGGTTTTGACAGCTCATCGGTCAGATTGGCGCGTAATATGCGGATCAGAGCAGCGGTGCCCGAGGTGCCAATGACGATCACCGGAATCCAGAGATGTTTCATCAGGTCCCAGACCCGGCCCCATGACCAGTCAGCCCCGACATATTCCGGCGAAAACAGCCCGCCGACGCTCTGACCGAAATATTTGTAGCTGATATACATCAACGTCAGCGCGAGAATGAAATTCGGGATCGCCAGGCCCAGAAAGCCAAAAAACGTCGCTACATGATCGCCAATGGAATGACGGCGCACGGCGGAATAAATGCCAATGGGCAGTGACACCGCCCAGACAAACACCAATGCCGCCATCGAGACTGACAGGGTCGCTCCCATGCGATCCCAGATCAGCTCGCTCACCGGGCGGCCCCATTCAAACGAATAGCCAAAATCGCCCCGAAGCACGATGCCGCTGATCCATTTGAAATATTGAAGCGCCATCGGATCATCGAGGCCATAGGTCGCCCGCATCCGGGCAAGCTCGGCCGGGTCAACCGTCTGACCACTGTCGGCCATCGATGCCAGAAGCGAAGTCAGATAATCACCCGGCGGCAATTGGATGATGAAGAACGAGATCACCGAGATGCCGAACATCGTCGGCACCATCAACACTATCCGTTTTAGAAAATAGCCCCACATCAGGCAGTCACTTCCCACGTCAAATGAACTGCCTCAACGATATCAATATGCGGCACGATCACAATGGCGCGGCCATCGCGCAGGGTCACATCTGCGGTATTTTCGGCAATTGGCAGATGCGCCGCCACACCAGTTGTACCCACAGGAAGGGCAATCGACACCTCAAGTGGCCCCACGGGATAAATCTCGTGGATCTGCGCCTTCCACATCATCGGGTTGGTGAGGTTCACAAGTGTGACAAGCGCCACCCCTTCCCCCTGTCTCACACCAATGTCCAGAACGCCTTTGCCCGTCACTTCGACCATCGCAGGCCCGGATAATGCCCAACGGACTGCGTTTTCCATCAAACGCTGATGATCCTTGGCCTGCACGTCCCAAAAGGTGGCACCGATGTTCCACGGGATGTGCACTGTACGGCCCCCGGACGGTGTCTGGCGCGTCACAACTGCAGGCGCGGTGGCCGCATCGCGAGGATAGACCTCCTCCATCGGCAGATCTGGAAAATCGGGGACGTAAAGAAACGGAGTCTTGGCGTCTTCGTCCGCCGCAATCCCAACAAGACGAATGCCGCCGATGATGCGTTTGGCCCCCTCATAGCCGGCGTTTACCGGGTGGTCACCCGACAGTTCGATATAAGTGTTCTTGACCGGCCCGCGTGGCGCCACCGTAACACGCGTGCCCAAAACTCTGGCCAACCCACACTCTGCGCGCGGCACACCATCCTCGTCGGCCATGGCGCTCTCGCCTGCGACGATCAGATTGCCGCCCCGTTCAACCCAATCGGTAATCAACGCGCATTGCGCGTCGGACAAACACCGCGCATTGGGCAGGATCAGCACACGGAAGCGGTCCAGCATCTCGTCTGTCATCGCGTGATCGGAAACAAACTCGAACGACAATCCGGCCTCGACCAGCGCGTGACAGAAGCCCTTTTCATCAGCCTCGGCCTGATCGCGGCTGGTCCAGTCATACAGACGCAGGGTCGTGGTCGCATCCAGAATGGCAATTTCGCAGGCCGGCTTCGTTGCGTCCAGCGCGGGTTCCAACTTTGCGTGCAGCTCAAAACCTTCAGCCACCGGCGCGATCCAGCGCGGATCGGGGATCACCCCGTTAAATTTGGTAAACCATGGCAGCATTCCATGCGCCACTCCGTCACCGATCCAGGTGGTTATTTCAGCTCCGGTAGTGACGGAATCCTTCCAGCGATGCACCGGCTCTTCCGGTCCGACAGATGTAATCAGCACAACAGAACGGTCACGGAACGTGGCGCGGATGCGTTTGGCGTTACGTCCCGCCATCCAGACCGGCTCAAGCCCATGGCGCCCCTGATGATCAACCACCAGAAACGGGCAATGGGCCTCGATCGTTTCCAGATCAAATTCCATGAGCGAGGCCCCCCCCATATTGGGGATAAAGCTTGCATTGGGCCGGATCGCCTGCACCGCGCAGTCCCAATCGACAACCAATTTTGTCAATCGGTCGCGCCGCCACGCCACCCAGGCCCGCCATGCGGCATCACCCGGATCGCTACCCGGCGGCAAATCATGGCCCGAGGCATCACGAAACCGCTTGGCGCAGCCCTCGCAATAGCAGACACCATGCCCCTGCCAGCGGTTGGCGAAAACCGCATCAATGTCATATTCGCGCACGATTTCACGCACGATCTCAGGCATGTACTCCATATTGTAGTCACCATAGGCGCAGGTGACCCAGACATCGGGAAACGCCCAGTGCCGCCGGGGATTGCCCGCCGCATCGACGGCCACCCATTCGGGATGCGCTTCGGCGGCGTCATTATGAATGGCATGTGGATCAACACGCGCCATCACATGCATGGACCGCGCCCGCGCGCCATCGACCAGCGCGCCAAACGGGTCGGTATCACCCAGCCATTTACTGCGATAATGGTAAGGCACCTTCGTTGGGTAATAAGCGACATACCCACCTGCACTGAGGCATGTGGCGTTTGATCCTGTCTGCCGAAACACGTCGATCCACTCATCCGCATCGAACTTTACCGGATCATCCTCGGCCAGCGTCAACTGCGTCCAGCGAGTCGCTCCGCGATGCCATTCTGAACTCCGCAAAAGACGTGCAGCATCATGTGCCGTGTCGGGCATGTCATACTCTCAATTCCAGAGAAAAACGGGTGCGGCCCGGTTTCGTCCCAACGGGCCACACACTGGTGTCAAAGGATCAGTTTTTAAAGAACTGCTCCGGCCGCGATGGCCCCGGTGTCGGCCACCCAAAGCTGTTGGGCATTTCCGGCATGGTGTTGACCATGTCATTCTTGACCACCCCATATCCGTTCGGCGGCAGTGACACGCCAAAGACAAGGAATTGATCGGCAGCGGCCTCCAGTATCTCGGCCATCTTGGCCTGCTGCGCCGCCAGATCACCGGTGGCCAGCAACTCGCGATAGCGCTGTTGCTGATCCTTGATCTCCTGCGGTGGCTCGATCGCATCAGGATTGTCGGGCGAGTCGAAGTAGAGCGACCAGCCCGGCGCATAGATCGAGTTGCTGTTGTAAGGCACGAAATACCGCGGATCGAGCATCGCCGCGATGCCACCATTAGCGCCGAACTGGTGAGCCGAGGCGTCGAAATCGCGGCCATTGCGCACCCGTGTTTCCCAAAGGGAGCGGTCCATCGTGCGGATTTGCGCATCAATACCCACGGCCTGAAACATTGGGATTGCCAATTCAAACATGTCGATAAATGTCGACCGTACCTGATCAATCTCAAACAGAATCGACACACGCCGCCCAAATGAATCAAGGCGATAGCCGTCCCCATCCCGCTCAGGCACGATGGCATCGAGCATCTCATTGGCCAGATCGGGATCGTACTGGGTAAACTGCGTCGCCAGCCGATCATTATAGAGCGGATCGCTGTCGTTGATCGAAGGCTGCGCTGGCTTACCCTGCCCCACGAACACAGCATCAATGAGATCCTGCCGGTTAATGGCAACCGATAGCGCCTGACGGAACTCAATATTGTTATAGAGCTCGTTCTTGACCGCATCATTGTGGTTCAGGTTCAGCTGGAACACCATTACATTCGCAGCAGTCTCTTTCAGCGAATAGAAATGATAGTCCCCGTCCTCCTGACCATCGAACAACACCGGCTTGTTTGCCGGAGTGGCGATGTATTGGTCCATCATGTCGATTTCACCCTGGAGGGTCTTCAATAGCAGAACCTCCGGGTCAGCGACCATCTGATAAACCACCTGATCGAAATATGGCAGCTGTGTGCCCTCGGTATCGACCTTGTGGTAATAAGGGTTGCGCTTGGCAATGGCGCGCTCGGTGTCTTCGCCCGGTGCTGATGTGAATTTCCACGCATTCAGGGTCGGACGAGCCGAGTTCTGGAAATAGACATTGTCCTCATCCAGACCGTGCTCACGTCCAAACAGCGCAACCCAGCTTTCATACCCGCGCTCTTGCGCCAGTTCGTTGGCTTTGGGATTATACCGGATATGGAACTGCTTGAGGTAATGCGCAGGCGCTTTTGTCAGCTGATCCTGGTTGGCCCATGCAAGACCCTGCGCAAAAAAACCATTGGGCGAAGCGAAGATAACGCGGAAGGTCGTTTCATCGACAATCTCTATTGTCGCAACTTTACCGTTGGCCTGCCAATAACTCTGGCCTTTGGTCGATGGGGCCTCGGGGTCCTGAAAAATGTCTTCATACCAAAAACGGATGTCTTCAGTCGTATAGGGTTCGCCATCCGACCATTTATGCCCCTTGCGCAAGTGGAATGTATAGACCGTCGAATCCGCGTTGACTTCATAACTTTCTGCAACGTTAGCCTCCAGACCAGACCAGTCCGGAGTAAAACGCACCAGTGGCTCGTAACCCTGATAGCGGATCAGCATCGACAAGGATCCACCACCAACAAGTGCGTGGTTCCAGGTGCCGCCCTGCGCGCCCGGCCGGTCCGTTGGTGTTATAATCAGTGGGTTTTCGGGTAATCTTGCGTCTTGGGGTGGTAAATCAACCTCTTGTGCAAATGCCGGAATGCCGCTCAATGCGACCCCGACAAGGGCAGTAGTGGAAATAATAAAGCTACGTCTGCCAATCCTGTTCATGCTGTTTCTCCCAGAACAAAACAATATTTTGGTTCCCCCATAGCATCATACATAGAATATCGTTAGGTAAAGCGTTATGTAAAAGAAAAGTTTCTGAGTTAGCAAACACAGCGCAATCGTTGGAAATCAAAAAGTTGACCAAAACCCGTCGCATTGCGGCAAAACCATGAGGCCCGGATGAGTAAAATCACCCTCCGAATCATTGCCGAACAAACCGGTCTGTCCAAGTTCGCTGTCTCCCGCGCGCTGTCCGGCAAGCAGGGCGTCAGCGAGACCACACGTGCCCGTGTGATCGAGGTAGCTACAAATCTTGGGTACAACCGCCCGACGCGCAACACCTTCACCATCGGCGCGGTTTTCGATGTCGAAGATCACGCCAACGGCGAGATGAACGTCCAGATTCAAAACGGCCTGCAAAGCGAGGCGGCGCGCCTTGGCTACACGATCCACGCCCATTGGACCGCCGAAGACGGCGATCTCAAGAAGTTCATTGACGGCTGCGACGCCATTTTCTCAGTCAATGTGCAGCACAAACCCTCGCTGGCGCAGATCATGAACAGCGCCAAACCCGTGGTGCGGTCTGGTTGGGCTGATCCGTTGGAACAAGTTGATCTCGTCGGCGGCACCGACCGCGAGGCCGGCGTTGCCATCGGCACATATCTCTATGATCTGGGCCACCGCGAGATTGTCTTTGTCCATGGCGACATCGATTTGCGCGGTCGGCGGGAACGTCTGCTCGGCCTGCAGGAAGTGGTCGAGGCGACACCTGGTATGTCCTGCTATGACGTGACATGGGGTGGCGACACGACGTTTACCCAGGGGCTCGACCGGGTTCTGGCCGAGGGTGGCCATCCAACCGCTTTTTTCTGCGGTCACGACGGGCTGGCAATCACCGCCTATTCTGACATCCTGTCGCGTGGCTGGCGCATTCCGCGCGATGTTTCGGTCGTGGGTTTCGGAGATTTCAGCCCCGCCCTTCAGGTTAGCCCAACCCTGACCACTGTCAAAATAGAAGCACAGGAATTTGGCCGTGCGGCCGTGCGACGGCTCGACACCCGCCTGAGACACCCCTCGCAAAAACTTGTACCGATGCGCCTGCTGATCCCGAATGTGCTGATCGAGCGCGGTTCAACTGCACCCCTGACGATAGATTTGCGCGCACCAATCTAGAGCATCAGACTTTTAATCGTATCCCTATCCGGCTGCCTTGAAATAGTTTTCGCATTCTGTTGGCGTGTAGAGATCGCAGATATCGCCGATTGATCTCCATAATTCGGCGATGGTTCTTGCCTTGACGGCACGCAGATGTGCTTTCAGTTTGGAGAAGGCCATTTCGATGGGGTTCAGATCAGGCAATAGGGCGGCAGGAAGAGGAACCAGGCACCCCGCTCTTTTAGAATTTGTGCCGCTTTGGCGCTTTTGTGAGACGATAGATTGTCGAGGATGACGACATCGCCCGAGTTCAATGTGGGTGCGAGCTGTGTCTCGATATAGGCATCGAACGCGGCCCGGTTCATAGGTCCGTCGAGCACCCAGGGAGCGATCAGTCCGTCGCATCGCAAGCCGGCGATGAACGTCTGTGTCATCCAGTGGCCGAACGGGGCGTCGGCCTCCAAGCGCGATCCACGTTTGGACCGGCCGCGCAGGCGGGTCATCTTGGTTGTTGTGCCGGTTTCATCAATGAACACAAGCCGCCCGGGCTTGGGCCGCATCAGGGGCTGACGAAGCCCGGTCCAGAGCTGGCGTTCATGCTTGACCTTTTCACCCGCGCGTTCGCTCGTGACCAGTGTTTTTTTTAAAGCTGTAGCCCTCCCGGATCAGGAACCGGCTCAAGGCCTCAGGCGTAGCGCTGAGACCATGCGCGTCCTGCAAGGCCTCGGCCAACTCTGGCATGGTGATGTCCGGCACTGCATCCACCTGATCCTTCAGGAAACTGGAGGGTTCTGTGAACTCGAGATCCGCACCAAGACCAACAGTTTGTGCCCCGCGACCTCACAGAACCCTCCAGATTCCCAATCGAGCGCTTGGAGTAGATATTCTCCGACTGACGATGCGCTGCAGCGTTCAACGACGTGCAAAAGCGTGTCACGCGCCGGGTTGTCGGAAAGGAATCCGCGTGCCTAAAGCGTGCCTGAGAATAAGCGATAAAGTCTAAGTTATTGAAAAGATTGGCTGGGGAACCTGGATTCGAACCAGGACTAACGGAGTCAGAGTCCGTGGGTCTACCGTTAACCTATTCCCCAGTAGACATATGTCAGAGCTTTGCAGCAAAGCTGACGCGCAATTAGCACCGCTGGGCGCGCATTTCAAGAGCTAGATGGTTTCCTCCAGGGCAATTGCCAATTTGTCGGTGATCTCGGCGATATGGCTGTCGTCGATAATGAAGGGCGGGGCCAGCAGAATGTGGTCGCCGGTCTGGCCATCTATCGTGCCGCCCATCGGATAGCACATCAGACCAGCCTTCATGGCTGCCGCTTTAAGGCGGGCGTGAACCCGCTGCGTGGGACTGAAAGGCGTCTTTGTGTCGCGGTCCTGAACCAGTTCCAGACCGATAAACAGCCCTCGCCCTCGGATATCACCGACATGGGGATGCTTGCCGAACCGCTGATTGAGGGCAGCCCGCAACGCCTCCCCGCGCTGGTTTACCGCTGGCAGCAGGTTTTCATGTTCAATCTCGTGCATCACCGCCAGCGCTGCGGCACAGGCGGTCGGGTGGCCGAGATAAGTGTGGCCATGCTGGAAAAACCCACTGCCCGCTGCAAGTGCATCAAAAATACCGTCAGACACCATCAGCGCGCCAATCGCCTGGTAGCCTGCACCAAGCCCCTTGGCGATGGCAATCATGTCGGGCTGGACGCCATCGTGATCGCAGGCGAACAGATGGCCGGTCCGGCCCATGCCGCACATCACCTCGTCGAGGATCAGCAGCACATCATATTTATCGCAGATCGCCCGAATGCGCTTGAAATAGCCATCGACTGAGGGCACCGCGCCCATTGTTGCCCCAACCACCGGCTCGGCGACGAAGGCGGCAACCGTTTCCGGGCCGAGTTCCAGAATCTTGTCTTCCAACTGATTGGCGACACGCTGGCCATAGTCAAATTCTGTCTCGTCCTGCTGTTGGTCGCGATAGGCGTAACACGGATCGATGTGGTGCATGGCGTCGCTCAGCATCGGCGCAAACTGCGCCCGCCGCCAGCGATTGCCGCCGGTGGCCAGCGCACCCAGCGTATTGCCGTGATAGCTTTGCCAGCGCGCGATGATCTGCGACTTGTCCGGCTGACCGGCTTCAATAAAATATTGTCGCGCCAGTTTAAGGGCAGATTCCATGGCTTCCGACCCGCCGGACACGAAATAGACCCGGTTCAGATCGCCCGGTGCGCGCGTTGCCAGAAATTCAGCGAGTTCTTCGGCGGGCTCTGAGGCAAAGAAGCTGGTATGGGCATAGGCGAGCTTGCCGACCTGCGCCTGCACCGCCGCGATCACCCGCTCGTTGGAATGGCCAAGGCACGACACTGCCGCACCGCCGCAGGCATCAAGAATGCGTCTGCCATCTTTAGTGATGAGATAGACCCCGTCTCCGCCGACCGCGACCGGCAAATCCGCCTGGCAGTGGCGCGGGAACACATAGCGTGATTTCATCTGTCCAGAACTCTTCCGAAAAACCTATTCGCGCACAACCAGCACTGTCTGACTGGCATGACGCACAACCCTGGCGGCATTGGGGCCAAGCAGATAATCACTCAGTTCCGGGCGGTGCGATGCCAGCACAATGATATCGCTGGACAGTTTCTTGGCGGCGCGCAGAATTTCCGCATAGATCGTGCCATGCAGCACGTGAGGATGCACATCGACATCATCAGGAATATTCTCTTCCACCCATTCGGCCAGTTTGCGCCCGAAATCCGCCATCGCCTGATCTTCATAGCCCTCTTTGAAATATCCGCTGACGATGGTCATGCCGAAGTCCGGCAGCACCGAAACCACATGCAGTTTCGCGCCGTAATTGCGCACCATGCTGAGCGCGGCAGGCAGTGCTTTGACCCAACTGGCTTTGGAAGACAGATCAATCGGAAGAAGAATGGATTTGAACATGTGCTGTCTCCTCAGAACGCGGGCTTGGTTTGACGGCGCCGCTGCAGCATCACAACGATCAGGAACAGCAACAATGCAGGGATGTAGAAAATCTCTTTCGGCCAGCGCTTGGCCGGCCGCTGCACACTGACAATCTGCACCGGATCATCGCCATAGAAATCAAAATCAGCCAGCGTTTCCCCCGCCGATGAGCCGAAGGCAGGCTCATCAAGATTGAGCGCATCACCATCTTCGATGAGAATCAGGCCGAGCGCATCGATGCGCGACTGCGCATCGCCGTCAGCATCAATATTCATCAGCATAGTGGTTTCAGCCGTCTCTCCGGTATCCAGATCCGGTCCAGCTATGCGCAAGCGCAACCGGTCGCCCGGCCCCGCCGTTTCAACCGCCTCGACAAAACCGCTGGGCGGAAGTTCATCAAACGGGCTTTGAAACGCATCGAGCCAGACATTCGGCAGGAACATTGTTAAAGCAACCACCAGCAGGGCCGCGGATTCATAGAACCGCGATTTCGCAAGAAAGTAGCCTTGCGTTGCAGCGGCAAACAGCAGCATGGCGAAGGTCGCCAGCACGAATATCCAGATCGCCTGCAAAATGCCGGCCGTTGTCCCAAGGTCAACCCCGTAGAGAATAAGCGCGGGATTGTAGATGAACAGGAATGGCAGAGCGACTGTCCGCATCGAGTAGAAAAAGGCAATAAAGCCGGTCTTGATCGGGTCGCCGCCGGACACGGCTGCCGCGGCGAAACTGGCAAGCCCCACCGGCGGCGTCACATCTGCCATAATGCCAAAATAGAACACGAACAAATGCGCTGCAATCAGCGGAACAATCAGGCCCTCCTGTGCCCCAAGGCTGACCACCACACTGGCCATCAGCGAGGACACCACAATGTAGTTGGCGGTGGTCGGAAGTCCCATCCCAAGGATCAGCGAGAACAGGCCCACCAGAACCAGCATGACGATGAGAATACCACCAGACAGCTGTTCCACCAGACCGGCAAGTTCAGTCCCGATCGGTGTTTTGGTAACTGTTGCGACAATGATGCCGGCTGCAGCCGTCGCCACACCGATGCCGATCATGTTTCTGGCACCGGCAATCAGCCCGTCTTTCAGATCGACAAATCCCTCCGAAATCTGAGCACCAAAGTCAGATCTGCCACGGAACAGTGCTTTCAGCGGCTTTTGTGTGACGATGATGAACAGCATCAGCGACGTCGCATAGAACGCAGATTTTGCCGGTGATTGCTGCTCGACCATCAAAAACCAGACCAGCACCAGTATCGGCAGGATATAATGCAGTCCCGTGGGATAGACTTCAGCAACTGTCGGAATAACGACGACTTTATCGTTGGGATTGTCAACTTCCAGATCCGGGCGTCTTGAAGAAACCCAGACGAGCAATGCATACAGCACCAGCAAAGCCGTCATCATGATGGCAGAGGATGCACCAGCCATATTGGCCTGGAGATACCGTACCACATAGATCAGCGCTGTGAACGCTGCGCCGAACACCGCAAAACCAACCAGAAACTTGATGATCATCCCCAAAAAGCTTTTGCTTTCGCCAAGCGCGGGCATGTCTTTTTTCAACGCTTCCAGATGCACGATATAAACCAGCGCGATATAGGAAATCACGGCTGGAATGAAGGCATGTTTGATCACCGTGATGTAGGGAATGCCGATGAATTCGACCATCAGGAACGCTGCCGCGCCCATCACAGGCGGCATCAACTGGCCATTCACTGATGAGGCAACCTCGACTGCGCCGGCCTGTTCAGAGGTAAAGCCTACGCGTTTCATCAGCGGGATCGTGAACGTGCCGGTGGTCACCACATTGGCGATTGACGATCCGGAGATCAATCCGGTCATTGCGGAGCCGACAACAGCCGCCTTGGCAGGTCCGCCGCGCAAATGGCCAAGCCCGGCAAAGGCCAGCTTGATAAAATAATTACCCGCTCCCGCCTTATCCAGCATCGAACCGAACAGCACAAACAGAAACACAAAGGCAGTTGATACGCCCAGCGGAATGCCGAACACACCGGCCGTATCAAGCCATTGGGCGTTGACGATGGCATTGAACGACAGACCTTCATGTGAAATCAGATCGGGGATCAGCCAGCCCTGCCCCATATAGGCATAGAGCAAGAACAGCGAACAGACGACAGTCAATGCCGGCCCGAGCGCTCGGCGTGCCGCTTCGAGCAGCACAATAATACCAACGGATCCGACAATAATCTGTGTCTGCGTCGGCAGGCCGGAGCGGGCTGTCAACGCCAGCGTATCTGAAAACAGGAATACATAGGCCGCACAGCCGCCGCCAATGAGGGCAAGCACCCAGTCATAGATCGGAATATGATCGCGCGGAGATTTCTTGAAGGCAGGATACGCCAAAAACGCAAGAACGATGGCGAAGGTCAGATGGATCGGCCGCGTTTGCGAGGCGTTCAAAACCGGCAGATACTGGCCAAACCACAATTGCGGCTGGGCGATCCACAGCTGAAACAGCGACCACAACAGCGCCAGGCCCGATATCAGCAATGCGACATTGCGGTTGGTCGGAGCCCGGGCCCCGGCGTCAGAGCTTGCGACCAGATCCTGCAATTCCTCATCCGAGAACTGCCGGGCACCCGCCTCTACCTGCAATACCCCGTCATCCGGTTTCCGGCCGTTATTACTCTGGTCGCTCACAAAAAATTCCCCCCGGACTATTTTGACAGTTTTGAACCTGCACTTGCTGTGCAGGTTTTATGCAAATACGGGCGGCGCGCTGGCGCACCGCCCCTTTGTAATTTATTCGATAAGACCGGCTTCGCGATAATAGCGCTCTGCACCCGGATGCAGTGGCGCGGAAAGCCCGTCATTTGCCATTTCCTTGGGATCAAGATTGGCAAAGGCAGGGTGCAATCCCCGGAACTGATCCATATTCTCGAACACGGCTTTAACGACTTCATAAACCACATCATCGGGAACATCAGCAGAGCTGATAAAGGTGGCACCGACACCGAAAGTGGCAACATCTTCGTCATTGCCGCGATACATGCCGCCTGGAATGATGGCGGAGCGATAATACGAATTATCGGCAATCAGCTTCGCCGTTGCATCATTCTGCACCGTCACCAAGACGGAATCGCACGATGTCGTGGCTTCCTGAATGGACCCGGACGGATGACCCACCGTATAGACCATGGCATCGATATTGTTGTCACACAGAGCCTGCGATTGTTCGGCCGCCTGCAACTCCGATGCCAGCGAAAAGTCACTCATGGTCCAGCCCATGGCGTCCATCAGCACTTCCATTGTGCCGCGCTGTCCCGAGCCTGGATTGCCGACATTGACGCGTTTGCCTTTGAGATCCTCAAAGGTTTTTATCCCTGCATCAGCCCGCGCGACCACGGTAAATGGCTCCGGATGCACGGAAAACACTGCCCGCAGCCCTTCAAAAGGCCCCTGCTCTTCAAAGCGCGACGTGCCATTATAGGCGTGGTACTGCCAGTCAGACTGGGCCACGCCGAATTCCAGCTCTCCGCCGCGCACAGCGTTAATATTGAACACCGATCCGCCGGTGCTTTCCACGCCGCAGCGGATGCCGTGTTCCTTGCGTCCGCGATTGACCAGCCGGCAGATTGCGCCGCCGGTTGGATAATAGACCCCGGTAACGCCACCAGTGCCGATCGACACAAATTGCTGTTCCTGTGCCAGCGTTGTTCCTGCCATCAATCCGGTGGCGACAAGCGCGGCTGCCATTCCAAGAATATTCTTTTTCATAATTTTCATAATTCCTCTCCAGATTTTATGCTCTAAATTCCAGCGGCTTTCTGCCCTGCGCAAATCGCCACCATTTGATTTTAACGAGGTATTTAGGCATTCATCATCAACCCTAGCCTGTGTATGCGTCAGTGCCAAACGATTTTTGGCGTTTCTGAAATCTGAAAAATATCGAAAAACACGTAAATACATCAGGTAATTAGATCTATTTCGTAATCCGTTCTGAAATTAGAGTAGGTCGTGTCAAGGTGGATTTGTTCGAATTTCAGACAGAGAAAATTCTCGTCAGTAACACCTTGATTTATTCAGTCGCGCGTCTCTGGCGGGCGTCATAAAGTCTGCCGACAGCGAAATCCCGATCCGTAACTGTGCCGGTCGAATAGCTGACAGCGAAAGAAAGATCGTCATAAAATACGACTGGATCATGTCATGGTTCAAAGTGCAGTGAAGCTGATCAGGTTCGCGCAGAGCCCAGTACGTAACTGTCCCAAACCGACACCGGATTAACGGCTGCTATGGCGCGGCCGTTCCAATTCAGGCCACGTCCTCGTGAAATCCGAGATTCGTCGCATATCTGAAAGAACGCGAACTGACGTGGTCGATGATCGCCGGCACGTCCGCAGCTGGCACCGGTTCGGAAAAATAATAGCCCTGCGCCAGATGAAAACCGAGTTCCTTGATTTTCCGGTATTGCGCGTAGGTTTCGATGCCCTCAGCGACGACCTTGTAATTCAGCGATTTGCCCAACTCTATCAGCGAACTCACAATCGCCTGATCCTGCTGATCATGCGCGATATTGCTGATGAATGTTTCTGCCACCTTGATGAAGCTGTAAGGCAGTTCCTTGAGATGTGTAATGGACGAGTAGCCGGTGCCAAAATCATCAAGAACAACATCGCATCCCATATCGCGAAGTTCATGCAGTTTGCTGAAAAGTGATTTGGAATTGGTCCCCAAAATGGCTTTCTCGGTCACCTCAATAGCAAATTCTTCTGGCGTGAGACCGTGGCTGGTCAGCGTGCTGACGATGTCCCTGATAAAACCCTGGCGCAACAGATTGGCCGCATTGACGTTGAAACCGACGCGCCTGAACGGCACATTCGCCTGTTTCCACCGGGCCATATCAGCGGTGACCAGTTCAAGCATCTGACACCCGATCATCTCGCAGATTTCCCGCTCCTCCAGAACATCAGCAAACTCAGAGGCGCAGATGATGCCTTTGACGGGATGGTTCCACCTGACCAGCGCTTCGATACCCTGCACCAGGCCAGTCCGGGTGCAGACAACGGGCTGATAATAGGGGAAAATCTGCGATGTCTTCAGAGCGGTGCGGAATTCATTGAAGAGCACCTGTCTCTGATGGAACCCGATTTTCATCTGCGGATGATATTCACGGATCGCAGATTTGCCAGCATTTTTGGCGGCATAAAGCGCCAGATCCGCATTGCGCATCAATTCTGGTAATTCGGTTCCATCGCGGGGGAATCGGGCAATCCCGACACTGAAGGAAACATCAAACGTCTCCCTGCTGCCGGCCAGATCGACTTGAAAATCAGAGGGAAATGCGATTTCGTCCAGATTCGCAAGATCTGTCATCTCGCTGTCGTAAGTCACAATGGCAAGTTCATCACCGCCCAGTCTTGCAACCAGGCTGTCTGCAGAACATTTCTCTGTCAGAATTTTCGCTACCATCTGCAGCACGTAATCGCCTACATGATGCCCGTAAAAGTCATTGATCTCTTTGAAATCGTCAATATCAATCAGGAACAATGCACCCCCGCTGCCATTCAACCCACATTCCATCAGGCGCTTGGGAACGTCTTCCTGAAACGCATTGCGGTTGGCCAATCCGGTCAGGACATCATGGTTCGCCAGAAAATAGGCTTTTTCGTCTGACTCCCGTCGCGTACGCGAATTCTGAAAATGCCTGATCG
>TARA_R110002096_G_scaffold272416_4_pt1 | contig 16363 bp, 15 predicted proteins | sample TARA_R110002096 | Tara Oceans TARA_R110002096 (sample SAMEA4397295) | marine metagenome | biome: Polar Biome; feature: [DCM] deep chlorophyll maximum layer (ENVO:01000326); material: water (ENVO:00002006), including particulate matter (ENVO:01000060) such as... | depth 35 m | reverse complement strand
TGTGAAATCACTAACTGGCTCACACACAGAAATCAGGACACCCTCATTTTCGCGGCCTACTTGCGAATTAGGTCGGCATCCTCCATAGCACCTTAGAGGCTCGCCCATCTACCGGCGTCGGCCCAGTTCTTGCGTCTCTCACAAGCACTACGGGCCGCGAGCTTATACTTAGTTAACGTGTCCTATACTGCCCGAAATTCGGTCGCGTAACCGTACGGAAAGCTCAATGGGCAAATCTACGCGCCATCGATCGCATCGGATCAAATTGCGAGCGCATAAACCTTACCCGCTCAGAATACTCCCGACTAGGCTTTGCCCGCACTAATGCGTCGTCCAAATACCCCAGTAATTCATCTACTACCTCCACGGTATAGACACTGCTCCAGTAGTAATGCCATTCCCTCTGCCTTAGCTTCGCGCGACGCCTAGGCGACATGGGTTTAATGCTATCGTGTTCCCGGTTTTGTGTAACCCAGACTTCCTCAAGGCGCCCCCAGAAGCGACGCATGTCCGAGGCCGCAGGGCCGTAGTATGTGTCGTAGTAATCGCTCAACAGCCCTTCAATATCTAGATCAGGATCCCACAGCGCTTGCGCAGTGACGAAGAGGTTTAAATGAAAATAGCCTGGATTAACGAGTTTCATCGAGCGATTGGATTGTCGCGCCTGTATAAATTCGCCTGACGAAACGTTCTTCAGCGAACGAATATCATCCGCAATGATATGCGGCATCACAAACGGGATGAACTGGAAGTTCTCACCTCGTGAACGTAAATTGTAGTATTCCCATATGTATTGCTTCGCCGGCCCAAGCCGTGTGAACGCTTCCAGGTTTCTCCGAACATATTCCCTATATTTTATGTCCCAAAAGGCGTTTCTTCGTCGACAATGCATAATCACGACATTCGGCGAAAAATTTTCGATCGTCGTCGGTGCTTCAAACTGATATGAATAAGCCAAACTACCTACAAGCTTTCCCGGGAACTTCTGATGCGTACGTAGCGCTACGTTATTTACAAATGTCCAAACGAGATTAGAAAGCCAACCCGGGGAGTATTTTTTTTCTGGATCTATAAACGACATTGTCGCCGCGCTGGTGTCGTGCAACACATGGGAATCGTTAGGAACTATAGGGAACAGTTTTTCTTCCGAGTGATTTTTGAAGTAAGTATCTACGTCACGAATGACCTGATCGAACACCCCTGGTTCGGTGTAATTAAGAATTACTCGTCTTTCGTCTGACACTATGTCAATGTGATTCTTCCCGTCTATTTTCGCAAAGAACTCCCGGTTCGTATCCCCAAAACGTTTCGCCCAATTCGTGAAACTATGATTAAGATTAATGTAGTTTTTGCTCCCAAATCCTACGCGCCGGTACCAAATTGCGGCTTCGGGATCCTCGTTAAACGAGAAGCCGCTAAGCCTTCGGTAACTAAAATGCGGCCAATCCTCAATTGACTTCCCGTCGTAAGTAATGTTCACGCTGCGCGGTATAACCGTGCCAATAGAGCCCGGCATGAACCAACGGACGCCAAGCTCATTCAAAAACCTGTAAACACCATAAAGGGTTCCCGTTTCTCCATGAGCATTAAGCTTTAAGGACTCGTTATATGTCCATTTAGTTTGCCCATTACGATCGCCCAACGGGGCGCCTGCGTAATCATTGCCGATGATCACCATCGCATCGTTTGCCTCTTTGATGCGAAAACCATCGTCCTTCAAGCCCGTTTTAACAACCCCGCTACTTCGAGCGAAACGTGAGTCCCCAAGCGCGACAACGATCTTGACATTAGCACCTTGAGGCAGATCTTCCTCAGAATAAATTGGCAGCGTCGCACCTGATATCGCGCTGACATGAGACTGAAGTTCACGGGCCGCAAATGTTACCGAGTCCGGAGAATTGGGCGCGACCACAATTACGCCCATCGCTTGACCTTGCCGCACGAGATCTACAGTTGCATGCGCGCCGATACTCCCCAGGAGCAAACTAACGCTCAATACGAAGGTAATCGTTGATACTTTCGAGCGCCAGAAAGCGCCGAAACACTTAGATAACATTGATCGAGTGCTTAGTACGCAGCCAGATTGCGCGGTCAGAGTCTGTTGATGTTGATAATAGTGAATTGCATAACCGTATGGGCGCGGCACCGCCCCTTGCGCGGTGCCTGCAAACATCGCTTGCTTAATTGCAAACCGCCGCTTCGTCACGTCAACCCAGCGATGCCATGATCCTCGCATGATTTTTGACGAGGCGGGTATTCCGAGTGCTTGAATTTGTTTGCGTATTTCACAGGCGATCGCGATGGCTACGTATATCCAAGGTCATCAAGCAAACTGCCCGATTCCTTGTTGAAGAACTCCAAATCGCGGGGAGACGTCACTTCCGCCCATTTCTCTAAAGGTGCAGAAGTGTCGCCCAGTATGTTTGTATTACTGGGCCGAATCTGAAAAACCCTCGCAAATCGGCCTTGCCACGCTGACTGAACCCTGGGAGGAAGCAAAGGCGTAACACGCCGCGGTTCCATATCTAACTTCTCAGCCAAATTCTCTACTACGTACTCGGTGCGTGAAACGATATCTTCGTATTTGATAACGTGAACATTAGGGTCTTCGAGCGCAGAACGCACTTTAGTCGCCCAAACTCGTACGCGTGACATATCCATATCCCTTTGACGGATAAATTCAGAAAGCGAGCAGTCCGCATCACTATGAGTACCTTTACGCATGCGATGAAACGAGGGAAAGACATCCCTACCGTCCCGAACAACGTGAAGAAACAGCAATCCCGTGTCGTTCAGCCAACGCGCCACCTCTTTTGCTGATTTCGGGTACTCATCATTTACTCCTGATAAGACACACTGGATGTCATCGTGGATCTTAACTATCGGATACTGAGTACCTCTTACTTTCTTTGAACTCCATTCATCACGTATTAACTGACCATATGTGTAATACAACCGAGAATTGTTATTGAAGGGTAATTTCCACGCTGACAGTTCAGCAAACTGTCGTCGGAGCAAATCGATCAATAGATGAGTGCCTGACCTCTGATGACTCGATACCACAACTGGGCGGCCTTTGGGAAACAACACGATTCAGAATCCTTAAATAAAACGATGTGCTCTCCGCATTTACTCGACCGAATTAACCCAACTTCTATTAACAGCATAGCCTAGCTCGATCAATTCAGAACCTGCATACTCATCGAACAAAAGCGCCGATTTCCGATTAAACTTCTCCATCCAGTCCCCTGGCCGCCCCTTTCTAAGAAAACTCATTCGGTTTTCCTCTCCTGGTTTACGCATCGCCTGGTTCTCAAAAGAATATTTTTTCGCCACCGAATCCAAATAAGACTCATCGGGACCGTCACGCCCCATTTGGCGCAAAATGGTGCGAAGCGAATAAGTTGGTTCGGCGACCATATCCTCGTACTTTACTGTCGCAACATCCTTGCCCCGCCAACTGTTGACGAACTGAGTCCAAGTGAAGTGGTAAGGACTAACAGAGCTCGATTCTTTATCGAAAATATAATCAATAAACGTCGGCAAATTATGTTCTACGTCGTGATAATCCTTGAACGAAAGGTCGCCGCGTGTCTTCTTCACTAGAATGGGCGAACTTTTCTCATTCTCAAACAGCATGTGAAAATACTGCGAAACCATAACGTCACGGCCGTCCCGGAATACTACAAGCACGTTTTTGATTGTACGCATGTACAAAAGATGGGTATGCAATAAACACGACTGAAAATCCGGTCTTTTGTTTCGAGGGAAAGGCACGCGTAAGATTTCGGAAACCATTTGCCCCACCCATGTCCCTCCGGATTTCGGATACTCCGTGACTACGTATATCGGCAGGAACCCAGATAGGCAGTTGATCATTATTAGCCGCTGAAGAGCATCCAGTTTAATCGCCAGATTGGAACGCTTATCCATTGTGTTGCCGGCACTCAGAGGCGTCGTAAAAATACTCTATAACTTGATGACCGTGGCGCGCTCCAGCCACATCAGAAAGGTAGTTGACCGCGTCCTTATTCCCCTTTTTGGCTACAGCGAAGTAAAGATCAGGATTTCCAACCGCCTCTTTTATCGCGTTGGCAGCATCGCCAGAAGCCCCCGGCTCAACCATAAAACAATTTACTTGATCAACCAGAAATCCGGAGTAGCTATCGAGGCGATAAGTTACAATTAGGCAGCCGAAGAGCATCGCTTCGTAAAGGACTCTCGGAAACCCCTCATTATGAACGGACGGGTATAAAAATATATGAGAGTCGGAGTAGAGCTTCTTTAGCTTCTCCGGTTGCGATATGAAATCGATAATCGTAATCCGGGCTTTCAAATCGTGTCGCTCAATACTCTCCTGGAGATCTCTGCGAACTTTCTCATGAGCGTTACCGACAATCTTCAATTCGAATTCGATGCCAAGCTCGTGCAAGTTTTTCACAATTTCAATTAAATCAAAGATACCTTTGGTCTGGTTCAGCGTCCCGACATACAGAAGCCTTACGCCCGCGCGCTCCTTCAGCATCAAGGGGTCGCACGCATCTGTCATAGCAAACGGGATCATCGGTGAGACGTGGTAGGTTGACTGGTTGAATTTGGACACCGCCAATTCGATCGCTCTTCCCGTACACACGACGAATTCGGCCCGCCTCAATATAATCCGGTAACAAGCGCGCAATATTCTTGGCTGCCGGTCCAAACCATTTCTCACGTACGCAGCAAAACTCCGACGAAGCAGCACAGCCGCCAATCCCGCAATCACGCTGTTGCTACCCGGCAAGTAAAGGTAGATTCGATCACTGCTAATTACAGCTTGAACTATCTGAAATAGCGCACCTGCATATGCGATCACCTTTCGCGCATCTGACATTTCGTAGAGCCAATGACCTAAAGAAACAAGCTCCACATGGTCTAGTTCAGCCGCATCAAAAGCGCCGTCTGCCCCGTACTTTTTCCAGAATGCGACCGCCTTGACGCTTGAGTAACCATCTGCGAGCTCCGTGTAAAAGGCAAGTTCATTACGCTTCTGATAAAACTGAGAATCCCGTTCTGAATGTTTATACACATGGTAGTTAGGAAATACTGCGATTGATTTCATACGTATTCCATTTGTGCGAGTCCTATGGGTTCTACTGCGGCACGCTGTGGCCCACTAAACTTGCGCGCACGTTATCGGGCATCGCCGCCGAGAAAGGATCGGGAGGCGCATGTTCAATTTTTAACCGTTTCTTACGGGCGACCGACCTGATTCCTACGACGCCCGAATACTTATGTAGTCAGGTGACTTTCACTTTACCGATAGCGTTTTGTATTGTCTGCAACCCGGGTCATACACAGCAACAACCCGAACAAGATCCAAGCCGCGCCAGTACCCCAGCTTTCGTGCACCATATTATTCAACACGAACGCAATCAGACCGCATTTTGTGGCCTCGATATAGGGTACGAATTCAGGATCGGCTGAGCCAACGCCAATTCGCCGCATCGCACGGTACACAAACCACAGGAATAACGGGAGCCATAAAAGGAACATTACGCCAGCAGCCCAGATAAATGCTGTAATTATGTTGTGCGAACCCTTATACCCATATCCCGTTAATTTCACGCTGCCAAATCCGTTACCAACAGGGTTTTCCGCAAGCCCATCAACCGCAGCCAGAAATAGCCTTACACGGCCGAAATCGCTTTTAGCCACGTTCTTTGGAGTGCTTTGTTCTGATCCGGGTATTAAGTGACCAAGCTTCGACTGATAGACTTCGAGATGCTCCGGGAAATAATTCCACATTACCGCAATTATAAGAGTCGCCGCCACGGCTCCTGCGAGACCAATCTTTAGACGCGGAATGAGTCCGCCGGGCATTAGCGCGAAAGCGTAAATAGCCAGCGCGATTAGCGCTGCAAGGACCCCTGAGCGATTGTGCGTCAACAAAACGCACAATGTTCCGGCGGAACCGAATATCCAAAACAACCCTTTAATAATTATGCGCCTTTCGAGAATACCTATCAGAATACTTCCCGCGATTACTGTGGAAAAAACAGCCGCCATCGCTGAGCGTCGCGGAAAAAACCCCGTTGCCTGCTCGACCAACCTCGAACCGACTTCGCTAGTAATAACAACGTCGTTGTTTCTGGGAACGTTGTATATACCGACATAGTCTACGACGGTAAGAAACGCAGAAAGCGCCATTCCAGCTGATGCAGCGATCCAAATAAAGCGAAATTGGGAAGCAGAGATGGTCGTCCTTGATGCGATCGCCGCGATCATTACATAACCGGTAAAGTTACCGAGTAGGCGATAGGCTGCTGCAACACCGGTCTCGGAGAACATACTTGCCAATCCCAGCCAAGCGATGAGAAACACGAGTGCCTGAAAAACCGCATTCGTCGAGACCGCTTCGACCATTCGAATAATACCGAAACCGATTATCAAGAACCCGATCCCGGTCGATAAACCTGGCACGACCTCCGCATCTGACAATCGAAAGAAATTTCCGAATTGGACGACGAACATGTAGAGGGCAAAGGCCGGAATAAAGAACCAGCGATCAAGACGTTTCGTTGTGTAACTATTTCTCAAGAGGTGCTCCGAAATCGCTCACGAAGAGTGCGAATGCGGACCGGAATGATCCGGAGACGGGCGCGAAAGTAATTCAATAGTCCAACAGCTACCTCGCGGACCGTTATCCATCGAGTTTCCAAATATCCAGGAGGTGCTGGACTGAAGCTAGTCTCTAACCGATATCCAAGGTAAGACAACAGGTCTCCGCTGTAGTACTCGAATATCTCCACATCTCTTTTTGAGAGCTTCTCCCGCCAAGCGTCCAACCTACTTGGATCCAAATCTTTGTTAACCCTCTCGTGCTGACCTTTAGTATACTTGGGGATCACAAACGCACCGCCGGAGCGAACTTGGGACGTGTATTCAATTCCCGAGAATTGACAGATTGCGCTCAAAGTAGAATCAGGTTCCCTGACTAAATCCTCGAAGCGCACCGTCAGGATCGTGCCTGGCCCGTATGCGACTTCGGCGAGTGCTCCCGCACCTACGCTCCTTGACCACCACATCGCGGCACTTCGACAGGAGTTTGGCCCCCAATCCAGTGGTAGTACGGACGCCGCGACCGCACGCCCGTCCCTCACCAAATTTAGTACTTTCGCTTCTGGAAATAACTCCAGAATCCTTTCAAGACGGAAAATATGCCTCGGAGTATGGTCAATCCATATCCGCGAATCTGACTTGCCCCTATCGTCCGCATATAATCTGATTATGGTTTCAATTATCTCCCGATAGCTAACTGGACCTCTACCCAGGACTGCGTCGTCGAGGCGACCCCTGAAGGTATTTATCTGCCAGATTCCGAGACGCCAGTTTCTGCAAAGAGCGTCCGTGAACTTCCTTAGATCGGCCGGGTCGTACATGCGCTGCAATTCGGTTAGAAATTGAGATTCCGGTGTAACAATAGCCTTCGAGCTAGCACCAAGCAGGGATCCCAAAAGGGTTGTACCGCTGCGTTCACAACCACATATAAAGACAGGGCGAAATGGCTTAACCATATCGGTCACGATAAAAATTCAATGAGCCGCACATCAAACCTAACTACACAACCGCGCGGTAGGTCGGATTCAAACCGCAGTTCAACACCGAGAATCTTGAAGGATCCGGGACACATCGGTTTACTCGGCCCTTCCTAAGCAATCAATCACCTGGTTACCTCCAAGCCCTGAGTCGTAAATGGTTTGCAATAGTAGCTCCGAAGTGCGTACTAAGAAGTGCGTACTAACGCGTCGAAGCGGACAATCCGGTCGAGAGGCATCTACCTCACTTAATAGCCCATCTAGTTCACTCATTGCTTTCATTGATACGTTCATTCGTTTTGGCCTGCTGAACTACGAATTAGGCTATTAGTATGAGATAAGTTCTACTCGCATCAGATACCCGCGAATACTCTTACTCTGACGTTCTTATATTCGTAAGCTAGCCGACTCTGTACCCCCCGGCTTGTTATCACCGGCCAGGCCTGCCCTTTCGATTAAGTTGCATACTCCGGGCGTCCACCCTGTCCATGCAATCAGAAAAAATATCTCCGAAATATTCCTGGACCATATCGAGAAAACTGACACCAAGAAGTCGCTTTGAAACTTCCGCTAAGCAGATTTATTTTAACCTGCGGCGATTTGCGATTGTGCGCAGAAGTAGCTCGCCAATCCACGCCCCGTCTCTTCCTATCATCTTGCCGCGTCGGAATGTGACGACTAGCAGGTAGATAACCGCTGATGAACCGACGGTCAAAATCACGTCCAGTGCGGGCGAGAACTGGAGCCGGAGAAACACTCCGTGAGCAATGTTGGCACAGACTCCAGCTAGGCATCCAACTACAATCCCGGGGACAAGCGCGCCGGCTATCTGCCCGCACGCGATTGCAGTTAAATGTACCCCTAGAGCGATCATCAGCATTGCTTGAAGTAGCCCGGCAAGAACAACTGCGATGGCCACCCCCACGACACCGTAAGGCGAGGCGAAATACGCCCCTACACAAACGATCAGCGCATACGTCCACTGAATGGTTGCGCGCCAATAAACTGCTCCCTTTGATTTAGCTAGTGAGTCACTAACCTTTGCGGCGCCGCGAAACACCAGAGAAACGGCAAGAACCTGAATTATCGGCGCTACACCCGCCCATTTTGGACCGAGGACAAGGGAAACTAGTGGTTCAGCAATGACAACGAGTACGCAGCCGAACGGAAAGTTGATAAGCGTGATCAGAGTTACGCCGCGGCGAAAATTCAATCGCAATCGTTCTCCGTCACTCTGAATTCGCGCCAGTGTAGGGAATAAAACAGTATCCACGACACCGCCAAATAGCGTTACAGGCATTATCACAAGTTGATTTGCTCGGCCGTACTCACCTAATGCTTCTGCCCCCAGCACCTTTGCGACGACAGCCTTGTCCCCCTCGTTAGCCGCATAGTTTGCGATTCGCGACAGCGTCTGTCCGGCCCCAAAGCGCAGTAAATCCCTTAGAGCGCGAATATCTATTAAGAAGCTACGGGGATGGGGACGCAAACCGATCAGTACGACTGTCTTTATGAGTGCCTGCATAAGGTGTGCCCAAACCAGGGCCCAATAACCGTAACCGTTGGCCGCTAAGTAAATACCGAATAAACCATAGCCGAAAGCATAACTCGCGATTTCGGACATCATCAGTTCTTTAAACTTTAGGTCCCTCTGTAGTAGAGCCTCAGCAATTACGGAAAGTCCGCGAAGCAAAAACATGCAGGCATACCAACGTAGTACTGCATCGAGTCCTTCAATACGAAAGAAGCTTGCGATGTGCTGGCTACTGGAAACTACCCCCACCGTGAAGATCGCACCCAAACCTGCAGAAACAGCAAAAGCCGCACAGATATGATTTTTTGTTAGTGTTTCCCGTTGAACTACGGCCGGAGCGACACCAAACTGCGAAAACACGGTGGCCAGTTTCGCTACCACCAGGGCGGCACCAACAATGCCAAAGTCTGCAGGTGACAATAATCTTGCAAGAACGACCAATGTCGCTATCTGCAACAGCGCCTGTACGAGTAGTCCGGCACTGCCATAGAACAAACCCGCAATCGCACGAGAACCGATCGAACTCACGGATTCGCACGCCCTATACGGCAATTCGTTGATAAGTTTCCACCCGACCAAGAAGTGGAACAACGATACGCGAGTCGAACCGGAGGCCGATTGACGCACCTCGGACACCCTAAGAATGTGGAGCCGATTTTAAGAGCCGATCTAGCTACGGGATCATCCATGTAAGCTGACGTTACCGTAGGGTCTTAAAAAAGACCATGCAAATTTGGCCAGGTGAAGTGTTGCGAACGTCGAAAGGACTGCACCGTCCGGCGATGAGAATCAGATGGAACATTCGTTCAAGTATCTCAAGCAGGAACAGCCGGATCGTGCATCGACGTACTCGCAGCTCGCCACGAAGCGAGCTAGCTGCAAGCTTGCGACACCATCGGACCAGTGCAAATGTCATGTTCGCTCCTATTGAATCGATGGCCGGCATTAGTTGGTCGAGCTTCTTACTTTTCGCCCGTTTTGGGGTTTCGGAGAAATACCGCTCTCAAAAATTTTATATGGGCGATCTTTGCCAGCCTATGCGCTTCTCGCGCGGGAGCCTTAGTGTTTATTTGCGCCAATTCGACGATAAACGTGATGCGACAACAACGCCTCTGTTGCGCCCTCGCTTAACGCTGCCAGTTAAGACATCACAATCCGTTCTAATCATATACTTGGATAATTAAGTTTCCGATCGACCTGATCTATCGCGGATCGATTGGCGGATCGGAGAACCCTCCATTAGCTATCGGCACGAATCACCGTTTCGAGCGCGTCGAGAATTCTCTTGCTGGCAAGTCCGTCCCAAAGAGGGGGCCGCGGCCAGTCCATACCAACCTGCGCCAATACTTCAGACGCAGCCGAAATAATATTGTCGGGATTGGGGCCACACAACCGGTTGCTTCCCATTTCGACGGTCGCGGGTCGTTCGGTGTTTTCTCTAAGCGTCAGGCAAGGGATTCCGAGGGCCGTTGTCTCTTCCTGCAAGCCGCCACTATCGGTCAGTACGATTTGCGCGCCCTTCCAAATTTGTAGAAACGACCTGTAGCTCAGGGGTTCAAACATATGTATGCGACTCGAGAGGGATAGTTCGAATTCCTTAATTCTATTTCGTGTCCGAGGGTGCACCGAAAAAATCAGGTCAATGCGCTCAGCCAAACAGTTGAGCGCTTCTATTATTCCTTTCAAAGTCGCTCGATCGTCCACGTTAGATGGCCTATGTAGCGTGACTACACCATACGAACGGAGGTCTTCGGCCAATTTCGTCGCTGAATTTTCGACTGGCGCGCTTTTCAAGCGTTCTAGCTCGAAGAACAAGTTGTCAATCATCACATGCCCGACAAAGAAGACATTGTCTTTGGAGTGACCTTCCCTTGCTAAATGTTCCATTCCGCTCTGCTCGGTAACGAAGAAATAATCCGCAATTGCATCTGTGACCAAACGATTTATCTCTTCGGGCATACGTCGATCGCCACTTCTGAGCCCTGCCTCAACATGCGCAACCTGAAAGTTCAGTTTCTTAGCAACAATAGTGCATGCAAGGGTGGAATTGACATCACCTACCACTACAACGCAATCGGGCTTTTCCTTGCGGCAGATTGGATCAAAGCACTGCATTATTTTCGCCGTCTGTTCGCTGTGATCACCACTACCGACATTCAAATGATGGTCGGGAGCAGGAATTCCTAGCTCTTCAAAAAACACATCGCTCATGCTTGCATCGTAATGCTGACCAGTGTGTATTATTGAATAGCTAAATTCCCGATCGCGCCGGTCACACTCACGGACTATGGGTGCAATCTTCATGAAATTCGGCCGAGCACCGGCCACTAGCATCAATCTGATCGGATCATGCATTCATAAGTCCCCGAGAAATCTACGCATAGCAGCGAAAGACCGAAACAAAAACTCCAGGTGTCGTGCGTGACAAATGAAATCTTGCATTTGCACCCATAAAAAAATCGAAAGCAATACGCCGGTTTCGTGACTTCGGGCTATTTATAGTAGTAAGACGGTTGGATCTCGGTTGAGCGATTCAGCACCGTGCCCATTAATTCACCCTCACCCATTATTTCCGTCACGCGCCGCAGTTCTTCTCTTGTCGTCATACCATCGGCAACGACAAGTAATGTCGTATCGACGAACGGCGAAAATGCGAGCATGTCGTCAGACCAAAGTAGTGGCGGAAGGTCGAAAACGATTAGCCGAGACGGGTACCTTGATTTAAGCTCTTCCACCAGTTGAATCATCTTTGGCGACGCGAGCAATTCGGATGAGTTTGGAATCGCCGACTTCCCTGCGGGTAAAATTACGAGCCTATCAATACACGGATTAACTAGAATCGACGTCAGCGGTACATCGCTTATCAAATAGTCAATTAGGCCGTGTTCAATTTCGATCCCTAAACGTTTGTGCACGCTCGGGTTTCGAAAATCGAGATCTACCAACAGCACTGTTCTGTGCATCTCTTGGGCCAAGGCCATTGACAAATTAATTGCAGTAGTTGTTTTACCAACACCAGCACCTGGGCTTGTAATAGCGAATGCGTTCCATCCACGAGCAGATAATCGCTGCTCTACCTGGGTTCGTAATATTTTGTAGCCGGTTTCCGCCGAAGGATGCTCACCGCTACCGACAATTAGGCCGTTTTCACGTAGAGTCTCTTTGTCCACACTAAAAACACGGGTTTCACTGTAGCTAATCGAATGAACATCCCCATCTGTCGCCACGCTCGTATCGTCGGATTCGGATTCGGCCTCGGATGCTGGTGCATGACCGAGTTTTTCTTGTCGGGCTCTATCTAGTGCTTGCTTAATCTTTTCCATAATTGCCTTTCTATACCCCGATCTTTCTCAATAGCGTGTACCAAAAAACATCGATTGGCATAATGGCGAAATGAATCGCGGCCACGCCAGCCACGAAAATTGCAGCAATTACAACGAGGCGCCAGCCATGCCGTTCAAGTCCCCCTGCGCGCCCATCTAGTTCTATCACTGGAATGTAGGCGAGAGGAGGAGCCGAGAATACCTCTTGTATATCGCGACGTCCTCGGATCTTGTCGTCCATCATCTCGATCACCCGCACGATACCGAGCGAACTGATGATGCTAAGCACAAATGCAATCAACAAAATAGCTGGGCGGTTGGGTTTCGCGGGTTGCTCCGGTAACAGGGGCGGTTCTATCAACGTAAATTTTTCGCCTTTACGCTCGGATTCTAAATTTTCCGATAGCTTGGCTTCCATCTGTTTCGACGAAATTTCTCGGTACTTGGCAAGGGCATTCTCATAATCACGGCTAAGCGCCCGGTATTCGGCTTCAGCATCCGGAATAAGCATCAGACTGGTAGAGTAACCGTCAAGTTTCTCGGTTAGCTCTTTCCTCTTAATTTCTAGGCTGTCCAATTGAGCTTCTGAAGCATCCAAACGAGCCGCTAACGCGACGTAAGCCGGATTGTTTGGCGTTTCAGCGACGTCCGGCCCAAGGCCGTCAAGCTTACGTTGTAGATTATCAATTTGTCGGCCGATTTTTACGGTATCAGGGTGATCATCGTCGTACCGTTCCAACAGACTATTGTGTTCCATTCGCAAGCTGGCGAGTTGATCAGTATAGAGAGCGCGTGCAGCGAGCGGATCTACCGTCAGCCGAAGCGCCTCGGCCTGCTTCCGTAAACGAATCACGTCCGGGTGCGCTTCGCCGTAAGAAGCTTCGGCGGCGGACAATTGGGCTTCAGCCGTTCTTAACTGTTCAAGTGCGCTTGTACCTCGGGGACCAGCATCCGGCAGGACCGGTTCGTGCTGCACCAGTTCGGCTTCAAGATATATTTTCTGCTGCACTGTTTCGTGAATCCTGCGCTCTACCTCTGAAAGATGCAGCTCAGTTCGATTCATTAAGTCTCGGGTTAGCCCCTCTAATTCTGGCCGGCTGTTTGCATGCTTGTCCTTAAAGTCCGCGATCAACTTCTCCAGCTCAGCGACACGCGCCCTAAGAGCCTCGGCTTCGTCATTTAGAAAGGTTGTCGTCTCGGCAGCCGAGTCTGCTCGCGATCGAATATTCTCGTTGAGAAATAGCGTTACAAGTTCGTTTACAACTCGCTGCGACTTCGGAGCACTCGGATTCTCAAAAGAGAGGCTGAACGCAATATTAGTTTCCGTTGGCCTTCCGCTTTTCGGATCGACGACGTCGGCGCTGATCATCTCTAACGAAATATCAGAACGCATGCGGTCAAGTATTTCTTCGCGCGGTTCGCGTAACTTTTCGTCAACATAGAGTTCATATTCGTCGATGATGCGCATCAAATTGGATGAACTCATAACACGTTGACTGATTACCTGAATTCGCTGGTCGGCGAAACTTGTCACTGTCGATCGAACCAGGTCTGTCGGTATTTCCTGCTTCTCGATCAAGATGACGGCTTCGCTGCGATAAATGGAGGGAAGCAAGACCGCTAATGCAGCGCCGATAAAGAAGACAACCGCGGCAATAGCAATCAACAGTTTCGAGCGCCGCTTAAGGGCAGCTACTACGTCTGCTAATTTTATTTCACTTTCGTCGAATTCCATGTCCAATTTTCCACTGAATGGGTCTGCTAATAGTTTTAAGGGTTCTATAATTTCAGATCTGCTGACATGAATGCATGCCTTCCGTTGCTGTTTGCCTTAGTAAGGAATATCCAGGCGTTGCGGGCGAAAGCGCAACGCGATAAACAGCATTTCTGAATCGGCAGTCGTTCCTGCATTAATTCGCTCCTGACGTCGATATCGGAAACCGGCTTCCGCCCGCCATTCCGGTGTTATTCGATAGAGGACCCGCATACCGAACTTGAGCACTTCCAGGTCATTTAGTAGGCGGGTGTTCGCGGTGCCTTCCTGCGTTCGTTGACGAAACGACCCGTTAAATTCTGCGTCAACAAATCGAGATATTCGGTAGCGTGCGAATCCGCCAACGTTCTCCTCTTGCTGACGGGCACCTTGGCTAGATGGTGAAAACACCCTGTCCCACTCGAACCTCAGCAATGCCCTTTCAAATTCCTTCTCAACGGCCAAATCCAATATCTCACCGGCCGAACGTTCACTTTCATCGGTAACGATCGTGGCAAATCGCAATGGATTCAACGAAACTAGTTGAGTCTGCGCAGACTTGAATTCGATTTCACTCACGTTCTGCCCAATACTGAAAGCTACATTCACCGACTCGTCTAGCTGATGTTCAAAACCTATCCGATAAGAATGGCTGCGAGTATCCGAACTCGTTTGAGGAGTTTTAAAGTTCGAGAATGAATACGTGGCTCTCAGGATCGTAGTTTCTGACAGTGCATAGCTGAAAGAACTACCAACACCAAATTGCGAATAGTTGATAAAAGTGCTCCTGGGATCTTCTTCGAACGACACGTCCAACGCATTTCCGAATGCCGATACGCTTGCGCGCTCGGTCAAGGTATGAAGCCAAGACGCATCCAGTGAATAACGCGTTCTCGGTATATTGACGTTGAAAATCCCAGAATCTGTTTGTTCCGTCGTTATGCTGTTTTCTCGCTGATAGCTGAACTCGCCGGAAAACTGGTTGCGCTCCAATATTTTCGAAGCTGAAAGCGAAACAAAATAATCCTCGCTATCTAGTTCAGTTTCGCTTGTATATCTTGACACGCGAATCTGCGGCACAAGGACTACGCTGTATGTAGGCTTGGAGAATTCCGCCTCGAATTTCGCGAGGTTAATCGTTGCAGCCACATCGCGCGGATCGCTCGCCCGAAGTCGCGGGTTGGAGTCGACAATCGCGCGCGATGAGACCTCCGGACGAACCGCTAATTCGGCCATCGATACCTTTGGGCTAACGATGCCGAATATTGCAAGGAACAGCCATACCTCTCGCCGGTGTATCACGGGTGTTCTCTGCAATATCAAAATGATTCGAAGATACCGGTCGTCAAAATACTTATGGGACTATGACGACGTCACCGGGTTGTAAAAGAATGTTCTGGTTGAGATTTTCCCCATATTCAACCTCGCGATAATTGAATGGGATTGTAATCTGCGCGCCGTCTTGCCTCCGAAGAATACTGATCGCTTTTGCGTCCGCAAAAGTAACTAACCCACCGCCAAGCGCCAAGGCCTGCATTACGTCTAAGTCCTGAGTTAACGGGAACTCACCCGGGCGATTTACCTTGCCAATGACGAAGATACGATTCCCCAAGCTTTGGCGTAGTGTCACAGTAACAACTGGTTCAGGGATGTACTGCTCGATGCGTGAAGCTACCGCATTTCGTACTTCCTCAATTGTTCTCGACTTCGCAACGATGTCTCCGGCCAGTGGAAACGAAAACTTACCGTCCGGTCTAACGAGAACTTCAATTTGCAGATCTTCTTCTTTCCATACCGACACAAGCAGGATGTCGCTCGCCTGAATTACATAATCGGCGTCTTTAGCGGCAGCGCTGCTACTACCGCAAGCGCAAACGAGCAGAACAGCGACTAGTCTAAACATTTTTGCCAAGCTATTTTCTTGCTTCATATTTGTTTCCCGATCGATTCATTCCTTAAATTGCCGAACCAATAGCGCACTAATCTGGGAGGGAGTCGACGTTGAGCACGCCGTCCGCGGGATCTACCGATAGTTCGCTCTCAGTGCCGCCCATATGGTGCTCCCTGACAACTTCAATCGCCTCCCTGAAGTCATGTTCCAACTCCCCCACCTGCTCCAACCCAATCCCAAACAACCCATGCTCCTCCCGGTCGGCCAAAATCTCGCGCATGATATCCA
>TARA_R110002096_G_scaffold309211_1_pt1 | contig 16364 bp, 13 predicted proteins | sample TARA_R110002096 | Tara Oceans TARA_R110002096 (sample SAMEA4397295) | marine metagenome | biome: Polar Biome; feature: [DCM] deep chlorophyll maximum layer (ENVO:01000326); material: water (ENVO:00002006), including particulate matter (ENVO:01000060) such as... | depth 35 m | reverse complement strand
CCGATAGCTTTTAACCGACAAATGAACATTGACTTGACACTAGCTACTTTTGTAAAAAACCTTCAATACCTAAATTTTTAGGTATTTATATGCTATTATCGCTAACAACTAAAATTTATTAAAGACCGATGAAATATTTTTACTCAATTCTTATAGCTCTTTTAGCTTTTTTATTTTCTGTGAGCTCTTCAGCACAAGACAAATGGGATGTCGCTAATCCAGATCTTGGAGAATCTACTAAGCATTCATTTACTACTGATGAAGGTACGTGGATGAATTTGGATGTAAGCCCCGATGGAAAACAAATTGTCTTCGATTTATTGGGCGACATCTACATAATGCCCGTTAAAGGTGGAAAAGCCAAATTGCTTCGCGGCGGGCATCCTTTTGAAGTGCAGCCAAGATTCAGCCCTAATGGCAAACATATTTCATTTACAAGTGATGCCGGTGGAGGTGACAATATTTGGGTGATGGATACCAATGGTGAAAATGCCACTCAGATAACTAAAGAAAATTTCAGACTTCTAAATAATTCTACCTGGATGCCGAATGGAGAATATATCATTGCCAAAAAGCACTTCTCATCTAGTCGCTCGTTAGGTGCCGGAGAAATTTGGATGTACCACAAATCAGGGGGCTCAGGAATTCAATTAGTTGAAAAGAAAAACGAGCAACAGGATATTGGTGAGCCATCTGTATCTCCTGATGGGCGTTATATTTATTACAGCGAAGACAATTATCCGGGCGGATTTTTTCAGTACAATAAAGATCCGAACAGCCAAATCTATGTAATTCGGCGCTATGATACAAAAGAAGGAGATATTGAAACCGTAACAGGTGGAAATGGCGGCGCAGCAAGACCTCAAATTTCACCGGATGGCAAACATTTAGCCTTTGTTAGAAGAGTTCGAACCAAAAGCGTGCTTTATTTACGGGATTTATCTTCAGGTAAAGAATGGCCTGTTTTCGAAAACCTAAGCAAAGACCAACAAGAAGCTTGGGCAATATTCGGGGTTTATACCAACTTTAACTGGATGCCTGATGGAAAGAATATCGTTATTTGGGCAAATGGTAAAATCAACAAAATAAATGTAGCAACTCGTGCTGTTTCAAATATTCCTTTCGAAGTTAAATCAAGCCATGAGATTTTTAAAGCAGCTCGATTTAAGCAAGAAGTAGCTCCGGATAAATTTACTGCAAAAGCAATCCGAACTGCAAGAACTTCGCCGGATGGAAAAACTCTTGCATTCAGTGCTGCCGGATATCTTTGGACGAAAGCTCTACCAAACGGAACGCCCAAAAGATTAACCAAAGAATCAGATTTTGAGTTTGAACCTGCTTTTTCTCCTGATGGAAAGTTATTGGCTTACGTAAGTTGGAGTGATGAAAATATGGGTGCATTGAATGTTGTAAATCTTTTAACCAAAGATCTTTATAAGCGACCCACAAAACTAACCAAAGAAAAAGGGATTTATCGCGAACCCTCCTTTTCTCCGGATGGAAAAACCATTGTTTTCAGAAGAGAAAGTGGAAACGGGCAGCAAGGATTTGTGCACACATTAAACCCCGGGATTTATACTATTCCTGTATCTGGTGGTGAGGCTACAAAGATTCATGATTCAGGGACTTTCCCAAGATTTAATTCAACAGGCGATCGAATTTTTTACCAAGCCGGAGGATATATTTTTGGCGCAATTGATAAATCCTATAACAGTATAAACCTGAACGGAGAAAATGAGAAAACGCATTTTACCTCCAACTATGGCCATGAATTTGTTCCAAGCCCGGATGGAAAGTGGGTAGCTTTTTCCAATCTCTATAAAGTATATATCGCACCTATGACCTCTCCGGGTAAAAAGATTGAGCTTTCTCCTTCAACCAAAGCCATTCCTGTTTCACTTGTGGCATCTGAAGGTGGATATCACATGCACTGGTCTGCGGATAGCAAAAAATTGATGTGGACATTGGGCGAAGAATATTTCAGCATTGATTTGAAAGATAGCTTTAAGTTTGTGGAAAACGCTCCCGATAGTTTGCCCGAACCTCCTAAAACCGGATTGAATATCGGTCTCAAATTAGATACTTATGTACCTGAAGGGATCATAGCTTTTACCAACGCCAGAATTATTACCATGGAAGGTGATGAGGTTATTGAAAAAGGAACCATTATTGTAGAAGGAAATAAGATCACAGCCATTGGAGCTAATGTTTCGGTTCCAAATGGAGCAAAAGTAATTGATGCTTCCGGCAAAACCATTATGCCCGGAATCGTTGATGCACATGCTCACTTAGGAAATTTCAGATTGGGGCTAAGCCCTCAGCAGCAGTGGGAATATTTTGCAAACTTAGCCTACGGCGTTACTACGGCTCACGATCCTTCTTCTAATTCTGAAATGGTTTTCTCTCATTCCGAAGCCATTAAAGCCGGCAATATGATTGGACCGCGTGTATTCTCTACTGGTGTAATATTATATGGAGCTGATGGATCTTTTAAAGCAAAAATAGATACTTATGAAGACGCTCTTTTTGCTTTAAAGAGAACCAAAGCGTTTGGTGCCTTTTCGGTTAAGAGTTACAACCAACCACGAAGAGAACAGCGCCAACAAATTATTAAAGCAGCCAAAAAACTTGAAATGATGGTTGTTCCTGAAGGCGGTTCTTTCTTTTTCCATAATATGAGTATGATTCTTGACGGACATACCGGAATTGAGCATAATATTCCTGTTGTACCACTTTATAAAGATGTTCAGGAATTATGGAGTAACAGCGAAACCGGATATACCCCAACTCATATTGTGAATTACGGTAGTATGAGTGGAGAATATTATTGGTATCAAAAATCCAATGTTTGGGAAAATAAAAAGCTGTTAACTTTTACTCCAAGAAGTGTGATCGATCCAAGATCACGCCATAGGACTATGATTCCTGATGAAGAATATGAAAACGGTCATATATTAACCGCAGAATCGTCTAAGTTACTTACCGATGCCGGCGTAAAAGTGAATCTCGGTGCACATGGCCAATTACAAGGTTTAGGAGCACATTGGGAGCTTTGGATGATGAGCCAAGGCGGAATGACTAACATGGAAGCACTTCGAGTTGCTACACTCAATGGAGCTCATTATCTGGGATTAGATGATGATATCGGATCGTTAGAAGTAGGAAAATTAGCTGATTTAATTGTTCTTGATAAAAACCCCTTACAGGATATTAGAAACACCAACTCGGTTCATTACACTATGGTGAACGGGCGCTTATTTGATGCATCAACAATGAATGAAGTTGGAAATCAAATGAAAGATCGCCTCCCTTTTTGGTGGGAAAAAAACAGCTATGGGGAAGAATTTGACTGGCATGCTATTTCTTTAGAAGCAGCCGGGTTGCAATGCACTTGTTTTGGGGATCAGTAATTGAACTAGTTCTATTAACCTGAGCTCCCACAAAGTGATGCCCTCGGCAACTTCTAACTTAGGCTGAAAATAACGCCACCTTCTCAAGCCAGACAAGGGGTTGCAACCCCTTGACAGACTTGAGGGCGTTTTCATTTCTTACGATGGACAGACAGGTATGACGTTAAAACACTCTTTTCGCTCTACTTTGTGGGAACTTACGTTATAAGCTTATTGAAATAGTTTTTAGAATAGAACTCAGGTTATTAATAATAATGTATGCTAAAGTGAATTCCTTTTATTTCTCTTTTTTAAAGCTGAGAGTGAAGATTGTTCCTTTTCCTTTGTCTTTATTTTTGAAACTATAGCTTCCGTCAAGCTGAGCAGATAGTGTTTTTATCAAAGTAAAACCCAGAGATTTTATTGCCTTATTATTTTTACTAGTTTCATCTACACCTTTTCCATCATCAGAAATGATGATGGTGATGATTCCCTTTTCTTCTTCCGTAATAGTAACCGAAATCTCTCCTTCATCTTGATCAGTAAATGCATGCTTATACGTGTTCACTAACACTTCATTAACTAATAACGAACATGGAATCGCTTGATTTATGTTGAGTGATACCCCTTTTATATCCTTTTTAATGATTATGGCTTTATTAGCATTAGCGTACGTTTTATTAATCGTATCCAAAAGATCTTCAATATACTTGTCGTACTTAATGTATGCCAGAGAATCACTTCCATACAATTTTTCATGAATTAAAGCTATAGACTGTACCCTAAGTTGGCTGTCTCTAAGTGCCTTATTAATTTCTTCACTATCTGTTTGCATTGCCTGTAACTGCAATAAACCTGAGATTACTGCTAAATTATTTTTTACTCTGTGATGAATTTCAGCAAGCATTACATTCTTTTCATCCAAAGACTTTTTGATCTCATTTTCAGCATTTTTAAGCTCCGAAATATCACGAACAACTATAACCCTCCCCCTTATTTCACCATCTTCATACAAATCAGATTCAGAAAATAGCACCGGCACTTTAGTATCTTTTACAGTCTCTAATTGATATTCTTGAATTCTTTCTTCTTTTAAATTCCCTTCGGGCTTAATTAAATTGAAGAAGTTATAAAGTGATTTTCCTATCAATTCATTTTTATCAAGTTCGAGCATTTCTGCTCCTGCTTCATTCAATCTTTTAAGAATTCCCTCATTATCTATCACAAAAATACTTTCGCTGATAGATTCCATGACATTATCTAAATACGTGCTTGAAATAGTTTGTTGTTCCAGATTCTCAGCCATGGTATTAAAAGCATCAGCAACAAAACTGAATTCATCAATTGATTGTACTTCAACTCTTTGACTTAAATTTCCTTCACCAAGCTTTTTTACCGAATAAGTAAGATTTTGAAGAGGTTTGATTATAGACCGATACAGATAGAATCCGATAAGTACTCCTATAATTAAAATCAGGAAGGTCGCAGAGTAATTGATGATTCTTCCCTGATTCAACTGTTTGTCTAATTGGTCGATAACTTCCTCTTGTTGACTACTCGCTATACTTCTTATTTCTTCGAACTTTGGAATAATGTTATTTAGAAAGTAGGGAGCAATTGATGAAAGAAACAGCACATTAGATTCACTAACTAATTCATCACCCATTACCAGCCAATCTTTAGTGAGGTTTTCGTACAGTAGAACTCGTTTTTTAAGCTCATATATTTTTTCTTGCAAGATGGGTTTATTACCAATCATTTTTTCTAACTCAGCACTCGAAGAGTAGAAAGCATTCAATCCAGCTTCAAACCCTTTTTTTGACTGTGCCGTCAAAGGAATATCACGAATATCATCTATGCTCTCGCGGGTAGATCTTGTCTCATGCATAAGATTGAGATATATCAGTGTTTGATATAACCCAACCTCCATTTGATTGGTGTAATCTACTACTGTAGTAGCATTTTTACTTTCAATGAATTGCTTGTTATTGATTTCGGTATAAAAGAATTCCCAAATCAGACCTATACCTGCGAGTAGTATAGTCAACAGTAAAAAACTCGATATGATTTTACGCTCTAATGTCAAGACAGAATAACCCGATTAAACTATTGTTGGAAAGTATCCAATCATAACTTGAATAACCATTGATTCGTGTTATAAAATCCACAAGTAACAATTGGGTTAGTAATTACTCAATAGAAGTAATGTTTCTTTAATCTTATCAACAGTAGGTAGAACAGATTCCATTAATCCTATATTATATGGGACAGGAATATCAGGCATTGTTAGTCGTTCAATTGGTGCGTCTAAATCAGTAAACCCTTCTTTTGAAAGTTCTGCGGAAATCTCAGCTCCAAAACCGGCTGTCTTATTATCTTCATGAACAATTAAACACTTGTTGGTTTTAGAGAGAGATTTTAAACAAGCTTCTTTGTCCCATGGCATTAAAGTCCGGAGATCAATAACGTCAGCTGAAATCCCTAATTCGTCAACCGCTTGCTCACTTCGTTCACACATGGCGCCCCAAGTAATTATAGTAACATCATTCCCGTCCTTCAAAAGTTTAGCTTTTCCAAAAGGAACGACGAACTCATCTCCCGGATAGGGCTTTCGCGCATATTTTGCGCCCAAAAGGTTTCTATGCTCAAAGAATATAGTTGGGTTATTAGATCGCATTGCAGCCCTCAAAAGCCCCACAGCGTCTTCAACATTACTTGGCATTGCAACTTGCCACCCTATGGCGTGCGTAAAAAATACTTCGTTACTCATACTGTGCCATGGATCACCACATTTCGCAAAACCACCCGGCATTCTCACCACTATTGGAGCCGCAAATCTGTTGGCTGTTCTCCATCTGGTAGTCCCGCAATTGTTCAATTGCTCGGTGGCAGGATCAGCGTATTTTCTAAACTGAATTTCTGCAACGGGCATTAAACCTGCATAAGCCATGCCTACAGAACGACCGATTATTCCTTCTTCAGATAAACTTGTATCGAAAACCCGTTGAGCTCCGAATTTAGATTGTAAATCCATGGTTGCGGCATGTACACCTCCTTTTAAACCAACATCTTCACCGAAGACTAAAAGCTTTTCATTTGTTTCAAGCTCATAAGCCAATGTTCTTCGGATAGCTTCAACAATATTGATTCGTTGTTTTTCAGGTGTAGGAGTTTCACTTTCGGGTGGGAATTCATGGTCTTCAACTGCTAACCCACCAATTGTTTGTAATTCTTCAGCAAATGCATGTTTCTCTGTGATTGAACTATCCGGTTCAGGTCTTGCTAATGCCGCCTTTGCAGTTTCGTCAATCGTCTCTTTCGCCTTCTTCTCAATATTGCCCCAAACTCGTTCAGTAAGTACTCCCTGTACCAAATATTTCTTAAGCGTATCCAGCGGATCCTTTTGCTTTTCTTCTTTAACAAGTTCTTCAGGTTTATAAGCTTGATTATCTTGATACGAATGTCCATTTAGTCTTGGCACTTTTAACCGAATCATGGTAGGACCTTTTCTTTCTCTAACTGAAGTCACTGCTTTTTCCATCAATTTTGAAGCTTCTTCAGGATCGGTTCCATCTCCTTCAAGAATTCTCAAATTTTTAAATGATTGAAGATTGTCGGTAATAACACCACCCGGAGTTTGAAAATCGCTTGTAACCGAGATTCCATATCCGTTATCTTCAATATAAAACAGTACCGGAAGGTTTTGTGTAGTAGCAATAGTTAGTGCAGACCAAAATCCATTTGTGGCAACAGATCCATCTCCACCAAGAATTACAGCAATTGCACCTTCGTACTCCTTTTCTTTTAGAACAGTACGCCGATATTCAACAGCTTGTGCCCATCCTATTGCGGGAGTGTATTGAGAACCAACATCACCTGCCATTGGTAACACTTTCACTCCCGCAATATCAGGGCGATTACAAACAACACCAATATCGCGACCATCACTATAGCTGCCGGATTTCCCCATTGGCGCCGCCATAGCGTCTTCTAAATCTAACCCAAGAGATAATAATAAAGGTCTTGATCTGTAATAAGCGCTCGCAGCATCATTTTTGTTAGTCAATAGTTTTCCCAGAAGAATTTGGCCTAATTCATGACCTCTGGCTGAAAATTGATACAATACATCTTTATTTGGCACCAACTCGGTTTCTTCTTTTTCATCCATGGCTCTGGAAGTAAGCATAAGACGAGCAACATCTCGCCAATCAACGTTAGAATTACTTTTACTGGTTTTCTTTTTCTTAGCCATATAGTGTTTATAAACTCCTAACTATTTTGCATTACTTTTTTGAAGGATTCTTCAAAATGATTCATTTCTTCTTCGATTCCAATGGTGATTCGAACACAGTTTGGCAACCCAAATGCATTGATACGTCTTAGAATCACACCTAATTCTAACATGTTCTGTGTAAAGTCTATAGCTTCTTGCTCTGTTGGTAAGATCATCATTACAGAATTAGAAATCGACTTTTTATAGTTTATCTCGTGTTCATCAAAAAAAGCATAAAGTCTTTCCTTTCCTTCGTTAACAACTTTGATGCTTTTATTTAAAAAATCTTCATCTTTATATGCCGTTAATGCCGCTGCCTGCCCAAGTGTAGTAGGCTCAAAAGTGAGCTTAGTTTTTAAAAGGTTATTAATGATTTCCTCACGAGCAATTCCATAACCTACCCGACATCCCGCAAGCCCGTAGGCTTTAGAAAATGTTCTCAATACGATTACATTATCACGTTCATATTCCAATGCTTTCGGATAATCCTCTACATCTTTAGCAAATTCATAATAAGCTTCATCAGCTATTACAAGAATGTTTTTTGGAACTTGCTGTAAAAGCCACTCATATTCATCTTTGGTGATATAAGTGCCCGTAGGATTATTAGGGTTTGCGATGTAGATCATTTTTGTATGATCGTCTATGGCATTAACCATTGCTTTTACATCAAATCGATAATCTTTTGTGATGGGAATCTTTTTTAAATGAATTCCTCTAACTGCGGCCTGCACAAAAAATCCAACGAAGGTAGCTTCTGCGGTAATAGCATTTTGCTTATTCAAGAAAAAAGTTCGGCATAACATAGAAAGCAAACTTTCAGAGCCTGATGTTAATATCACTTCAGAATCTTTAACACCATTCCTTTCAGCGATAGCAGCTCTTAATTTTCTTGCAACCGGATCGGGATAATCCTGAATTTCTTTTAGTGCTTCTAAAATTGCCGGTTCTACCTTTGGGCTGCAACCAAGTCTGTTTTCGTTGGAAGCTAGTTTTGCAATCTTTTTGGGATTGTAAGCCTCTTTTACTTCTGCGATTGTCTTTCCAGCAACGTACCTGTTTAACTGTTCAATATTTTTTGGTACTAAAGGCTGTGAATGCTTATCGCTCATAAAATCAGTTTCGTGAAAAAATTACAATTAGGCTTTAAAGATATCCAGAAAAAGCGCTTTTTCTAAACACTGTTTGTATGAAAAAGTAAATGTTTTGTTAACAAAGAGCATTTCTTAACTTAATAAAAAATACAACTCAGCCGATGAAAACCATATTAGTAACAGGAGCTAGCAAAGGAATAGGATATGAAACTGCTTTAGCTCTTTTAAATTCAGGGAATAAAGTTGTAGCAGTTGCACGATCAACGGATAAACTTGCTGCATTAAAAGAAAATGCAGCCTCTGAATTAGTACATATTGTAACTGCCGATATTACAACGGAAAGTGGTTTAGATTCTATTAAAAAAGTTATTTCGAAAGCCGGCAACATTGATGGCTTAATAAACAATGCCGGAATGGTGTTAAATAAACCTTTTATGGAGACGTCGAAACAAGAGTGGCAATCTGTTTTTGATGTTAATCTTTTTGCTCCTGTTCATTTGATTCGGGAACTGAAATCTTTTTTTAATAAAAAGGCACATATTGTAAATATTGGGAGTATGGGTGGGTTTCAGGGAAGTGATAAATTCCCCGGTTTAGCTGCTTATTCAACCGCTAAAGGTGCTCTGGCTATCTTTTCAGAATCCTTAAGCGCTGAATTCTCTTCAGAAGAAATTGCTGTAAACTGTCTTTGTTTGGGGGCTGTTCAAACAGAAATGTTGGCTCAGGCTTTTCCCGGATACCAAGCTCCTGTTCAGCCCAAAGAAATGGGAGAATATATTAGCGAATTCACGTTAACTGCTCATAAGTTTATGAATGGTAAAGTAATTCCGGTATCTCTAAATAATCCTGAATAGCTTTGGAATCAAGCTCAAAGAATCATTAAATTTAAGCAACTTAAAATATTTTAGGATGAAAAAAACTTCTTTAATTTTTACCGCCGTACTTACCTTAACTTTATCTACTTTTTCCGCCCAGGCACAAACTGTCGAACTTCTTGCCGGTAACACGCTCAATGGCGCTGTTCAAGGAACTCTTTTAGGCGGTGCTGTAATGGCCCTTTCAAATTCGGATGACTTTGCAGCATTACGAATTGGTGTTGGCCTTGGCACCTTGTATGGAATTGGAATGGGAGCCTATGATATTACATCCGGTGGAGGACAAGAAGTAGTAGTTTCTGGATTATTTAATGATGGTAATAATAGCAGTATTATTGTACTCCTAGACACTTTTTATGGAGCTGCATTAGGATCAATAGTGGTAGTTGCCGTAACCTTGGTTGCTAACGAACCCATAGTTTCCGGACTTCAATATGGAGCCGGAATTGGAGCATGGGCTGGATTCGGATTCGGAATTTTTGACACGTTTGTTTTAGCTGAAAGAACTTTTGCTCCTGTTGCTATTGCAAGCGCTAATAATAAAGCTTCAGGCTTGATTGGGATGAGCTTTGAAAACAATTCAAGTTTCGGGTTCATAAACCCTACTTTAATTCGAACATCTCAAGTTACAACTAATGACTTTACTTCAACTATACAGCCTGCTGTTGAAATGGTTAATTTCCGAATAAATTTTTAGCCAACAGTAATCTCAGATTCAGATAGTTTTTTAATTACCAACCTAGCAGTATTCATATGTCCAGATAATGAATGATGTAATCCATCCGCAATATAATTCCAAGCTTCAGGGCCTTCTTTACCCATTCGACTACCTAAAGAATCAATAATTACCCCGTCTTTACCTGCAACAAGTTGCCTTACTTGCTGAAGATCTTCTTCTTGTATAAAATATTCGTATAACGGATTTTCAGTAAGTAATTCAGGAATTATCGGTGTAGGAGTAATCCAAATTACGGGATTAGAAACGTACTCACCTATTATATTCTGAAGAGATTCCAGATTTTCCCATGTTTCTGATAATGGCGTTAAGGTACGGTCCGGAAGAATATTTAATCTTTGAGCGTCAAAAGTTCCCAAAGCAACAAACACCCAATCAGGCTCATGAATAAGAACGTCTCTGTCCAATCTTCTTAGCGCTTCTGAAGTAGTTTGCTCACCAACACCTGCATTAATGAAAGTGAAATCTGCTTTCTCTACAGATAGTTCTAATACTTGTTTCAAAATTTCAAACCAGCCTTGGCCATCTTCAGTAATTGAATCACCGATTACAGCTATTGTTTCAGAGCCGTCTAAAGGAAGTGAATCCAAGCAATCAATGATCTCATCTTCTTTTAAAAGCTCCAGAGCTCCTTGTTTCGCATTCTGATTGATATTCTCTCTAAAGCTAGAAAGTTCTTCTTCTGAAATACCCAATAAAATTGCTTCTGCTTTTTTGTCCGCTTTTCCTGGTAATAATGGAAATCTCTTTTCCAAATGGAAAAAAGGTATCGTGAATTGCTCCAAAATTGCTTTTATCTCTTCTGATGTTTTAGCCATTCTACTTATTCAAATCCTTAATTAACTTTTCTATTCCTAAAGTTGCTGTTTCTCTTATATGATGCCATCCTTCAAATGAAAACATTTCTGGATTAGAAGGGTCTATAATATATTTTGTGCAATTATCCGGAGCATAATGAATCAAGCTTGCAGCCGGATAAACAACTAATGATGTTCCAATTACTACTAAGATATTTGCCTTTTCAACTATTTGAGCTGCTTCCTCTAGCATAGGTACCATCTCTCCAAACCAAACAATATGCGGTCTTAATTGACCTCCGTCACTTGCAGTGTCCCCAATGTTGATTCTTTTATTACCGATTTCGACTACCAAGCTTTCATCTAAAACACTTCTTGCTTTGGTTAATTGCCCATGCAAATGAAGTACTTTGGAAGAACCTGCTCTTTCGTGAAGATCATCAACATTCTGAGTTATAATCTCTACTTCAAAGTTTGATTCTAACTCGGCTAAACCTAAATGAGCTTTATTTGGCTTGGCAGAACATGCTTGTTCTCGTCTTAGATTGTAGAAATCCAATACTTGCTTTGGGTCTCTATTCCATCCTTCAGGTGTTGCAACCTTATTGATATCATATCCTTCCCAAAGACCGCCTGAATCTCTGAATGTAGATAATCCACTTTCAGCACTTATACCTGCACCGGATAAAACAACAAGTTTTTTCTTAGTGGGCATGAACTGCTTGAAGATTAAACCAAGAGCTCTCTATTTCATAATCCTCAACTACAGAAGCTTGCCCTCCATTTTTGAATAAGCACATAATACTATTTACTTCATCTTGAAGTGTTTCAATAGCATTTTGAACTAATTCTCTGTTAAAACCCTCTTCTCCTAAATTGATAGTAAACTCCATAGAAATAATTCTTCCCAAGGCTTTACCAAGATCAACTAGTTTACGCTGAGGCATTGTAGTATCAACTTCAAAATTCAACGCTTCTTTGAAGTAATCAGAAGATTTGATAGTAAGCTCATAGCTACTTAAGAAATCGTATAGGTTGGAACTTTTTACTCTTCTCATCATCTTCATTACAGATTCCGATATCTGTTGATATAAAATGTCATTAGAGCCTTCAAAGATTTGAAAAGGGCGACTATCCACTACTGACCGACCTGCAATATGATCTAATCTATATCCTTTAGCACCTGTTAGCTGTAATAAAGACTGTGATGCTCGTTGCATAAAATCAGTAACAACAGATTTTATTGCATTTGCTTCCACATCCCTTCTGGAAGTATTATCGGATAGAGAAATTCTACTTCCGGTAAAATTACACATGGCCGCACACACAGTAAAATAAGCTTGGAGTTCTGATAATCTACTCTTTACCTGATCATAATTGAATAAGCTTTGTCCACCCACAAATCTCTCTTTACAATGAGTAACTGCTTCATCTAACATTCTTTTCAGAAAACCCATACCCATGCCAGGAAATTGCAGTCTGCTTCTATGAAGTAAATCAAGCATCATCGTGATTCCTGTACTTGACGGCTCAAGTTTATGAGATTCATTCACCTGTATATCGATCTTGTTCTTCCCATAAGGAAGCATATATAAACCAAGATTATTGTAGTATTCTTGTACTTCTATACCACCATTCCTTGTATCATGAATAAAAAATGAAATATCTCTTCCCAGATTACTCTTCTCATCTTTATTTCTTGCAGCTATTAGCCAGTAATCTGCCATACCGGTTAACCCTGCCCAGTGCTTCAATCCTTCGATCTTGTACTTCCCATCTGCTTTTGTGAATGATGTTTGCATTTTAAGGGCATCGGAACCATAATCAGGCTCGGTTATCATTAATCCCCCCATTCTCTTATCATGCATTACTCGATCATAGATACTTAATTTAGCTTCCTCAGACCCATAATTAGCAAGTGGCTGTAAAAATAAAGCGCCATTAATACCCATCATCAGAGACAATGGAAGAGATTCATATGAACTTGCTTCCAGCATTGATAAAGCTTCCGCTGTGTGACCACCAAAACCATCGTACTCTTGCGGAATAAATGCTCCCAATGGTGCCAATTCCATGATCTGATTAAAGGTAGCAGGCTTAATTCCCCTAACTAAGCTATCCTCATCTTTCTCTTCTTTAGTACCAAAAAGATCAGCTAACCTTTTTTTATACTCTTCTATAAATTCTTGAAAATTAAAATTCATTCTATTCAGTTTGTCTTATCTACAAAATAGTAGTGTTATAATATACGATTCTTTTAGGGGTTTATCTTCTTTAAAGTAGATTTGAAAATTAATTTAAGAATCCTCTTTTACTAAAGACTTTAATAGAAATGGCAATTAAAAAAATGCTAAAAATAAAACTTACTAATATTGAAATAAAAGAAACTGTGCTGCCAGTGATAAAAAAGAAGGTGGAGTTAAAAACCTCCTTGACTGATAAAATGGGGTTTAAAATTATACTCAGGATTAAAGTAGTTGATTCACTTTCTCCGATTAAAAGCCTAAGAGTTGTATAAATATCAGGAACAAGAATAAGTAAGAAAAAAACATAATAATAAGTTGCGGCTGTATTTTTAGTCACTACTAAAGTTGCTATCACTAATGATACTATTGAGAACGACCAAATACCTAAGGGTAAAAAAGTACTTAATAAATCAAACTCAAGGTCTGAAAAAAAGAATATCAAACTTAATAAAAATGAAACTGTAAGAAATAAAAACAAAAAAAAGGAAATGGATATACGTAAGATATATTCTGAAAATGAACAATCTTTAAGACCTAGTAAAATCAAATAATCCTTTTCTATTAAAATCAATAATATATCATGAATGGTATAAATTACTAATCCAACTAAAATATAAATTCCATATAGGAACATTAACCTATGCAAATTAAACCCCATAGATTCATGGCTACCAAAACTGATTATCGATATAGACTCAGAAAAGTATAATATATAACTAAAGAAAACTGCTATATATATAAATAAAAGGCTCATGCTTACTTTTTTAAGCAGTGTTTTTCCAAAAAATTCAAGCCAGAGCTTAAAATAATTAAACACTTTGTTACCAGACATTTTCGAAATATAGTTTCTCTAAATCTTGAGCTGAATCAATATTATATAAATTAGAAATACCTTTATCTCTTAAAAACAAAACATTTGTACATACCATAGATGCTTCTCCTAGCTCATGAGTACTTATAATTGTTGATTGTTTTTTTTTAAGTCTATCTAATATAAAGAGCTTTAATTTTTGCTTTTGAAACTTATCCAACCCTTCATAAGGTTCATCAAGAAAAAGGTATTTAGGATTATGAAGAATTGCATGCGCCAGCAGAACTCTTTTTTTAAAACCTTTTGAAAAAGAATTTATTCTTTCTTCACACATATCTTCAAGTCCTGATATTTCCATAGCAGTTTCTACAGCTTTAACGATTAGCTTTCTTTCAATTCCATATAATCTGGCATGAGATTCTAAAAAAGATTCTACACTTAAATTAAAACTTAGTTCCAACCTATCAGGTGCATATCCAAGACATTTTTGATAAGCTTTTCTGTCTGTACCAGAAATGTCATCTAAAAAAAAAGAGCCCGTATAATTATTATGAATACCAGCAAGTGTATTAAGCAAAGTAGTTTTACCCGATCCATTCTTACCTAAAAGACCAAGGACAATTGGTTCACTATTGGTAAAATTTACATCTTGAAATACATATTTTTTTTTTCGCTTATATTGGTAATATATATCAAGATTCTCTAGTCGCATCTAAATTAAAAATCTACTTTCCACTTTATAACTTTACTTCCTAAGTTTGTCGAAGAGTATAAATATCCTTTTTTATATACTATACTTGGTGTTCTGTATGGCAATTTAACAGAATATAGGTAGTTACCTTCATTACTTAACACATGAATATCTTGCGCATCATTCGAAGAGTAAACACCTCCAAGCACCAAAATTTTATCATTTTCTGTGACTTCAATATCCCTAATTAAAATCTCATTTGGTACCGACAGATTTTCGATAACTTTACTCTTTTTTGGCCAATTTTTAAAAGCGCGCTCCCACACGATATTTCCTTGCTTATCAAGCTTTCTAATTAGGTTCAAAAATCTGTATGACATGTAAATGTAGTCTTCGCTTTGATCTATCGAAAACATATTCCAAACTGGATTCTTCTCAAATTGTTCAACAGCTATATCTTGTCTTATTTCGCTTTCATAACTCAAAAGTATCAACGGATCTTCACCTTTGTGAACCATAAATCCCAAGACTATTTGTCCATTTACTTCATCAGAGATATCAATTACGTGATTTGAAAATAGCTCGGTAAACTGAAATTCTAAATTCAAATTATAATAACTAAGAATTTGAGATTTAAAGTTATATAGTATTACGAAATCTCTTTTGCTATCTACTCCTAAAAAAGTAATTTCATCGTCTAATTCTCCTGGACCATTCCCTTTGTTCCCAGATAATAGTAATAGCTCTCCTTTTGAGTTGTATTTACTTAATTTAAAATTTGCGATATCAATTAAATACAGGTTACCATCACTATCAACATTAAAGTCGGTTATCATAGAGCCTTCCGAATTTGTAATTGAAAAAACACTATCTAATGCAATTGAATCATTAAATTGAATCTCGATTTCACCTATATTTCTTTTTTCTGTACAAGACAGTAAAAGCAATACAATAATTATCTTAAAAATTATTTTATTCATTGTATTAAAATTAAAAAAGGCGCCTAGGCGCCTTTTAATTAGAAAGTTTAAGGTATTTACAAAAATACCAAGCAAGCAGCATAACCAATTATGCAGCCATCTCCACAGGCTCCCATAAATATTGGATTCCACCACATAGTTGCACAATCTGCAGCACATTCTTGTATGGCATCTTCACAATGCCCTGCATCAGCAACCATAACACTAGAAAAATTTAGAATCATGCCTATAGCAAAAATTCCAAATACTCTTTTTAAGTTTTTTAGTATTTAGTATTTAGTATTTAGTATTTAGTATTTGTTTGTTATACTCTTATGGATACCTTTTTAATATAATATTTTTTCTAATCATATCCAAAATAAAAACTTTTAAGTTTCATACACATAAAAAAACCTCTTACTTGAGCGAGTAAGAGGTTTAGGAAAATAAAAGAAGGCGATGACCTACTCTACCACGTGTGCAGTACCATCGG
>TARA_R110002096_G_scaffold266888_2_pt1 | contig 16442 bp, 9 predicted proteins | sample TARA_R110002096 | Tara Oceans TARA_R110002096 (sample SAMEA4397295) | marine metagenome | biome: Polar Biome; feature: [DCM] deep chlorophyll maximum layer (ENVO:01000326); material: water (ENVO:00002006), including particulate matter (ENVO:01000060) such as... | depth 35 m | reverse complement strand
TGTGCTTGGGGTGGCACTGTGCTTGGGGTGGCACTGTGCTTGGGGCGGCACTGCGCTTGGGGTGGCACTGCAACTGGGGCATATCCACCAGTGGATCGGCGGAGCACCGCGCAGCAGCACGACGCGACATCCTAGCGCGCAGGAGCCAGTCAGCGAGGTGGACGGGGTGAGACGAGGTGGGAACCCTGTGGAGAACCTGCGCTGGACCGGATTCGAGGCCGCAATGCAAGGGTACTCATCGGCAAACGATGCCAAGCAACGCCGGTTTGAGGCGAGAAAGCGATGGGTCCACTTCGCTAGAATCAGGCGATTCTGCGGCCCTTTGAGTCCCGCCACGCTCCGCGTGGGACTCCTCGAATCGGGCGCACCCACGAGGGAATCGGACCATGCTTCCTAGTCTTCAAATCGTCTTCCTCCTGCTCGGCGGCAGCCTCGTCGGCTTCGTCGGCGGGGTCGTCCTGACCGCCGAAAAGAACAAGACCAAGCGTCGGGTCCAGCAGGAACTGTGGGACCGCAAGTTCCGCATGGCCGAGAGCGACCGCGAGGCCGCGGTCGCAGCCCTCAACCAGAACAACGTCGAGGTGCGGCGCGTCAAGTCGAGCTTCGACGGGATGCAGGAGAAGATCAACGCGCTCACCGCCCAGGTGAAGGAAGCCGAGAAGATCCAGCGCGTCATGGAGTCCGAGATGGACAACCGTGAGGAGGCCGTCGAGTCGCTGACCAAGACCCTGCGTCGGGCCGAGGGCGAGCTCGGGGCTGCACAGCAGGAGTCCCGTCGCAAGACGACCGTCTTCAAGGACCTGACCACCGAGCGCGACAACCTCGCCCAGACGGCGACGGCGCGCACCAAGGAGCTCGAGAAGGTCCGTGAAGCACTGCTCGAGACACGCGAGCGACTGACGGGCAAGGAGAAGCTGCTGCTCGACCAGAAGGTCGGCTTCGAGAAGAAGTTCACGACCGAGATCCGCACGCTCGAGGCGACCAAGATCCAACTCGAGCAGAAGGTCAAGACGCTGGCGCCGTTGCCGGACAAGCTGAAGGCCGCCGAGCACACCGTGAACGAACTGCGTTCGACCGCCGACAAGCTGCGCTCCCGCGTCGCCGAACTGGAGCCGCTGCAGAGTCAACTGGCGGATGCCAAGGCGCGCATCGCGAACCAGGAGCTGTCCACGGACCAGCAGGTCCTGCACTTCCAGGCGCGCATCGAAGAACTCGAGCCGTTCGAAGCCCTGGTCGCCCGTCGCGAAGCCGAACTGGGTGCCGTGCGCGACCAGGTCAAGGTCATCACCGAAGAGGCCGCCGCCGAGTCCAAGCAACTGCGCCAGCAGATCGTCGTGCTCGAACCGTTCCAGGCCCGACTCGCCGATCGCGAGAACGAACTGAAGGAGCTGCGCAGTGCCGCCGCCGACCGCGAGGCCGCGCTGCAAACGCGTATCGAAGAGCAGACCGAACGCATCGCGATGCTGGAGCCATTGATCGAGAAGGTCGACCTGACCGGCGAAGAGCTGAGGACCTGGCAGGACGAGCACGCGAAGATCGCGAACGAAGCCAAGCGTCAGTCCGAGGCCGCTGCGAACCGCATCGCCGAACTCGAGGAACGCGTCGAGGAACTCGAGCCGTTGCTCGTGCAGGTCGAGACGGACAAGGCCACGATCGCGGACTGGGAAGAACGCCACGCCGCTCTCGGCGAGGACGCCTCGTCCCGCACGGAAACGGCCCAGAACCGCATCCAGGAGCTCGAAGGACGGGTTTCCGAGCTGGAGCCGCTGCTCGCCCAGGTGAAAGCCGATCAGGCCACGATCGCCCAATGGGAAGAGCGCCACGCGGCGCTCGAGACCGACTCGAACGATCAGGCCGAGTCCGCCCAGGCCCGCATCCAGGAGCTTCAAGAACGCGTGTCCGAGCTGGAACCGCTGCTCGCCAAGGTCGAGACGGATCGAGCCACGATCGCGGACTGGGAGGAGCGTCATGCGACGCTCGAGGCCGAGACGAACGCGCGCGCCGAGAAGGACGACGATCGCATCCACGGACTGCAGAAGCGCGTCATGGAACTCGAGCCCTTGCTCGTCCAGGTCGAAGCCGACAAGGCGATGATCCAGCAATGGGAAGAACGCTTCGCTGCCCTGGAGGCCGACGCCAACCGTCGTACGGAAACGGGCGACGAACGCATCCGCGAGTTGCAGGAACGCGTCGCCGAGCTGAAGCCCCTCATCGGCAAGCTGGAGTCCAGCGAGTCGCAGGTCGAGGACTGGCAGAATCGCCACGCAGCCCTCGAGGAGGCCAAGGCCCAAGCCCAGGCGACCTTCGAAGAAACCGTCGCGGGCCTCAACGAGCGCATCGCCGAGCTCGAGCCGCTCACCGGCAAGCTCAAGGAGACGGCCGGTTCCGTCTCCGATTGGCAGCGCCGTCACGCCAGCCTCGAGAGCAAGAGCGCGGCCCAGGCCGAGCGTGCTGCGAAGCGCATCAGTGACCTCGAGGAACGCTCGAAGGAACTGACGGCGATGAAGAAGGCGTACCAGAACCTCGAGCGCAAGCTCGACCGCACCGGCAAAGAGGTCGTGTTGCGCGACGAGAAGATCAGCGCCTTGACCGAGCGCGTCGACACGACCCTGTCGGACGTCGCCAAGGCCAAGGGTGAGATCAGCACGTTGGCCGAGGGGACCAAGGACCTCGAAGGTGCCCGTGAGTTGGCGAACAACGAACTGGGTGCCGCCCAGGTGCGCATCGCGTCGCTCGAAGTGCAGCTCACCGATGGCGAGCAGCGCGAGAAGATCGCGGCCAAGGAACTGCGCGACCTCATCACCCAATCGAAGCGACTCGAGCGAGACCTCGAGCGCGCCGAGAAGCAGATCGCCAAGCTCGCGGACGTCGAAGCTGCAGCACCTGTCGCCGCCAAGACCGCGACGCGCAAGACTGCTGCGGCGACGAAGCCTGCGCCCAAGAAGGCGGCCGCTGCGAAGGCGTCGGGGACCAAGTCCTCCACAGCCAAGACCGCTGCCGCTCCGAAGGCCACGACCAAGTCGACGACCAAGAGCACGGCCAAGGCGAGCGCGCCCAAGAAGGCGTCCTCCAAGAAGGCGGCCGCTCCCAAGGCGACCAAGCAGAAGACGATCAAGCCCGTCCCCAGCGCCAAGCAAACGTCGGGCACCGATGTCCTGACCCAGGTCAAGGGCATCGGTCCGGGCTACGCGAAACTGCTGAAGAAGGCGGGCATCACCACCTTCAAGCAGATCGCCAGCCTCGATGGTCCCAAGCTCGAGCGCCTGTCCACGAAGATCGACGTCTCCGTCGACCGGATCAAGAAGGACAAGTGGGTCCAGAACGCCAAGCGCGCCCACTTCGTGGCCTACAAGGAGCGCATCTAGGGTGCGCGGCGATCGCCGCTCCCCTGGAAACGCTGCCGGCCCGCACATCGTGAGCCGTTCGTCCAACGGGATCCGGGGCCACGCCCCGGTCCCCCACGGGACCGAACGGGGAGCCGGGCGGCTCGCTCACTGTGCGGTTCTCATGGGAGCCCTGCTCCTCGTCGGTTGCCCGCCGGCCGAACCAGCTCCGCCGCGGCCTTGCGTGTTGCTGCTGACGATCGACCGCTTCGCCAACCTCGCGGATCCTGAGGTCGAGGTTCCCCACCTGGATGCCTTGCGCGCCCAGGGCGTCGAGTTCGAGGACGCCGTCGCGGCCAGCCCCGACCTGCGCGCCAACTGCGCGGCGATCTTGACCGGTCTGCACCCGACGAACTCGGGCTGCCACACGCTCTTCCAGCCCGTGTCGGCCGCGTCGTGGACGATGGCCGAGCGCTGCTACGAACAGGACGTCTGGACCGGGGCGGTCGTGGCCGTCGCACCGATGGCGAACGCGCTGGGCCTCGAACAGGGTTTCGAGGAGTACGACGGTCAGCTGTACGACGGTCCGGACCAGGTCGTACCGATCGCGCGCTCCTGGTTGGCCGACCGCGCCGTCAGCGACGGTGGCTTCCTCATGTGGTTGCACCTCGGCGGCGAGACGTTGGGCCCGGTCGACCGAGCGGTCGGTGCGTTGCGCGCCGCGCTCGACGAACACGGCCTCGCCGCGCGCACGACGATCGTGCTGGCGGGCACGCGCGGGCTCGTCACGACCGGCGACCTGGCCATGTCCGTGCCGCTCGTGATCCACCACCCGGACACGTCGCCGGCCGTGCGCAGCGAGCGCGTCGGCTTGATCGACATCGCCCCCACCGCGCTCGAACTCCTCATCGGTCATCCCGGCGAAGGGCATGACGCCACCAGCCTGGTCGGGCCGATCCTCGGACTCCCCGCCGATCATCACGCGGTCGCCACCGAGATCGATCTGGGCGAGGTGCGCATCGCGTACTGTCGTGGTTGGCGGTCGACGCGACGCATCGGACAGGACCCGGTGCCGCTGCTGCCCCCCGCCGATCCGCCGCGGGACGTCGAGAACGCCCTGCGCGTTGCGCTCGGTGCGGCGCCGCTGCCCGAGCCTGAAGCTGCGTCCGACTGAGGCGCCGGCTGGCCGGAATCCCGGCGCATGGCCGGGAGCGGCCCGCGGTCAGACGTCCCGCACTTCGCCGACGCGCAGGAAGGCGAGCCGGCATCGGATGCAGTCGGGATCCAGATCGAGTTGATGCGCGAGCACCGCGCGGTAGCTCTCCATCTGGGAGCGATACTGTTCGATCAGCGGCTCGAGGCCTCCGGCCGGATCGTCCGTCTTGTGGTCGATGATGTCGGCGCTGACGATCCGCCCATCCTTGCGACGAATCACGACGCGGTCCATCGCGCCGGTCCACAGCGCGTCGCCGTCCTCGCCCGCGACCGACTCGTGGAAGTTGCGCTCGTTGCGCACCTCCAGGTCCTCGGCGGAACTGTCGCCTCGGGTCAACAGATCCTGGATCCCGGGCATCGCCAGTGCGTCCCGGAAAAGGGTCAGCGCCTCGTTCTGGGCGCCTGCGCTCGCGTCCGGATCCTCGTCCCGCAGATGCGCCAGCAGGACGTCGTCGCCGAGGTCGAAAGCCTCCAGCCACTCGACCTGTGCCATCAGTCGGTGAACCAGCGTCCCACGGCGCCGCGCGTCCTGGCCGTAACGCTGCAGGAGGTCCGCGCCGCGACGCACACGGGAGCCCTTCTGCCCGGACGCGGTCCGACGCGCGCGATGGCGGCGTCCGCGACCCGCGCCCAGCTTCAACTCGGGCTCGGGGCGCGGCTCGGGAACCTCGTCCGACTGCGATGCGCTGGGCATCCACGCGTCCGCCGAGTCGGGGTGCTTCCAGAGCAGTCCGCTGTCGTCAGGATCCTCGGTCGCGAAGGCGTCGAGCAGCAATTGCCCGTAGCAGAGCTTCGGCATCTTGGCCGGCAGAATCATGTCGATGCGATGCCGCGCGCGCGTGAGTGCGACGTAGAGGACGCACAGATCGTCCACCGCTTCGCGACGTCGGGTCTCGGTGTTCAACGCGGTCAGTTCCTCGCTGTGGGCCAGGATCTCCTTGGCGACATAGGTCGAAACGGCGGTCACCGGCTCGGTGGATCTTGGCCGCGCGATGAGCAGGTTCGGAGCCATCCCGAGCAACTCGAACGAAAGTTCGGGCAAGACGACCGCGTCGAACTCGAGCCCCTTCGACTTGTGGATCGTCATCGCACGCACGGCGCCCGGACGCAGGTCCTCGTGCTTGGCGTCGCGAATCCGACGCACGAGCGCGGAGGGGCGACCCATGACGCTCGGTGCGACCTCGTACGCGAGATCGATCACCTGTTCGAAGCGCTGCAGGCCGTAAGCATCCTGGCTCGCGCGCACCGCGGGCGCCCACGAGGCCAGGAGCGCCCCGGGACCCTCTTCGGCGTAACGACGGCGCACCTGACGCGCCACGGCTTCGGCCTGGGCGCGGTCGGGCTTCGGCGGCATCCCGATGACGTCGGCGAGACAGGACGTCGCGACGTGATGCGCGGCGGCGGAATCGGACGGGTGATCGGCCAGATGCAGAGCGGCGATCGCGGCCAGCACCGGCGCGGCATCCGTCAAGGAACTGCCGCCCTCGCCGCTGGCTGGAACGCCCCGCAACTCGAGTGCACGAACGAACTTCGCCAACAGCGTGTTGCGCCGGAACAGGACGCCGATGCGCGCATGGGGAGTTGCGGCGTGCAATGCGGCCACGTGGTCGACCGCGAAGGCCAGCGCCTGCTCCGCGTCGCGCAGCTTCCGGCCGTCCTCGTCGATGTCGCCGTCGATATCGCCGTCGTCGCCATCGCTGGGATCCGCGGGCTGCGGAGCTTGCCAAAGGTAAGCCGCACCAGGAGCCGTCGCATCGAACGCGGTGTGCTCGCGGAAGCGTCCGGCGAACTCCTCGGCCGCGAGGCGCAAGGGTTCGGATTCGCCCAAGGTGGACAAGCGGTCCACCTTGGCGAAGAGCTGATTGATGGTCTCGAGCACGACGGTGGCCGAACGCCGCGACATGTCCTGGGGCTCCCCCACCAGCCCGAGTTCTTCGGGCAGACTCGCGAGCAGACGCGGCTCGCCGCCGCGGAAACCGTAGATCGACTGCTTCTCGTCACCGACGCAGAAGAACGTGCGCTCGCCATCGCCCTCTGCCGTGATGTTCTCGACCAACGGCCTCAGCACCGTCCATTGCACGGGCGCCGTGTCCTGAAACTCGTCCAGCAGCAGGTGCCCGATGCGCGCGTCCAGACGGAAGGCGAGTTCGATCGGGTTGAGCTCGAAGCCGTCGTCGGAACTGCGAGCCAGCGCAGCGCCGACGTCGTCGAAGCGCAGCGTGCGGCTGTCCCATTGATGACGCGCATGGACGGTCCGGAAGCGCGCGAGCAGGTCCCGCAGCGCAGCGTTGCGCCCCGCGACGCCCGCCATGACGTGATGCCGCCCACGACGCATCACGACGTCGAAGATCGCCAGCAACTCGTCCGAGTACTCGAGTTTGTGGTACGGCAGAGGATCGGGGCCGTAGCGCACGAAGCCGTTCTTGAGCAACTTGATCCAATCGCCCGCGCGCAGGACCTCGAGCAAGCCGAGGCGAGCGCGATCCCAGTGCCCGTTGACCTTGCCCTTGGCGTTGGTCGGAAGCTCGGCGAGTTCGAGGGCGTTCAACGCTTCCCCGAACACACCATCAGCGACGTCGGCCGGAACCGTCGGCACGTTCCACGCCTCGTCCGGGATCCCGTCGGCCACGTTACTGCCGGTGCGGACGTGATCGAGCAACGCCGCGTGAACCCGCAGGTCACCTTCGCCGCTGGCGAGGGCGCGCAGGAGCACCAGCCACTCGCCATCGTCGCCGTCCGACAACGAATCGACCAACGCGTCGGAACGTACGCGGCGCTCCTCAGCCTCGTCGCCGATGCGCCAATCGGGCGGCAAGCCCAGCTCGGACGCGAAGAGGCGACCGATGTGCGCGAACCAGGCGTCCAGCGTCTGAATCCGGAAGTGATGCAGGCTCTGGGCGAGCTCGACGAGGCGCGTGCGACACGCGCGCGCGTTCAGGTCGGGCAGGCCGACGTCCGCGCCCAAGGTCTGTGCGGCGGCCTCGTCCTGGGCGGCCTCGGCCAAACGTTCGAGCACACGACCCAAGATCTCGCCCGCCGCCTTGCGGGTGAAGGTCGTCGCCAAGATGCGCTCGGGCTCGACGCCGCGCAGCACGAGGTTCAGATAGTGCGTGGTCAACTGCCACGTCTTGCCGGTGCCGGCGGACGCGAGGAGCAAGCGGTGGGGAGAGCTCATGCTTGGGCCTCCACGGTGCAGATCTCCGCCCGTTCGAACAGATCCGCGATCATCGGATCCAGGAACTTCGGTCGCTTGCCCAGATCGCGCGTTCGCCCCGCGCGCACGTCGCGCACGATCTGCCGTGCGACGTCCCAGGCTGCAGCGAGCTCATCACCTTCCCAAAGCGTCTTCGGCAACGACAACGGCGACGAGGTCGCGGTCTTCGGCAGGTTGATGTACCCGAGCTGCGGCTCGTCACGCAGGTCGTGGGGCTCGATCAACTCCTGGGTCAACCACGCGTACAGCGGCAGTTGCAGGTCCTTCCACTCGCCCGTCTTGGGCTTGTACGCCGAATTCGCGGTCTTCGGATCCGCCGTGGTCTTGTAGTCGAGGATCGCCCAGTACCCGTTCAGGTGCCGATCGATGCGATCGATCTTGCCGCGCAGCCGGATCGGCTGACCATCGACGTCGAACGCCACCGACTTGCCTTCGGGTTCCCACTCGGAAGCCAGGATCCGCCAGCCGTCCGCATGCCGCTGGACCTGCCACGGTGCGAAGTGACGGAAGCGCCACTCGAGTTGCCGTTGCTGCAGCGCGACTGCGGGCATGGCGAGCTTGCCGTAGCACGTCGCGACCAGCTTGGCCAAACGCGTGACCAACCAGTCGGCGAGGACCTCGGGATCCGTCGCGTCGTGCGGCCCTTCCTTGGCCATGTCGTCCAACACGTCGTGGGCGAGCGAACCGAAGGACCGCGCGTCGAGTTCCTGGCGGTCGTCGTCGAGCGTGCGCAGCCGCAGAACGTGCCGCAGATGGAACACGTAGGGAGACGCCATGTAGTCCGCGAAACTCGTGACCGACCACGTCTCCTTGTCCTGGTCCTGATGCGGAACGGGCGTGACGGCATCCGGTTTCGCTGCGACCGCACCGGCCTGGCCGGAGGTCTCGATCCAGCTGCGAATCCGCTGGACGACCTGGTCGGCCTCGGCCTGGAACAGCAGGCGGCTCGGACGCAATGGATCGCCGTTCGCGTTCTGGCGGCCGGTGATCAGCACGGCCTTGCCCGGTTCCCGCGTGCGCATCACGAGGTCGAGGCCGAAGCGGTCGCGCGCGCTGCGGTCGTGGTCGCTGGACAGGTTCAGCTGGCGCCGCAGTCCGTCGGGCAGGAACGCGTCGGCGGTCTCGGAGGCCGGCAACGAGCCCTCCTGGACGCCCGTAACGATCACGGCGTCCGCGTCGTCCAGCGGGACCTCGAGCCAGCCCAACAGCTCGAGCGTCGGCTGACCTTCGATCGCCCCCGCGGGAGGAATCGGCTCACTGGCGACCGTGTCGATCCAGATCGTGATCGCCTGGGACGCGGAGCTGACCGGATCCAGCGAACGCGGAATGCCCTCGAGGTCGTCGAGCGCGGCGAGCAAGGCCTTCAGCGCGACCTCGATCTGACGATCCATCTCGACGTCCGCGTCGAACTCGCGCTGACCGAACAGGTTGGTGAGCGCCGAGTGGAATGCGTCGATCCACGCATGCAACGGACGCGTGCCCGATTCGGTGACGAGTTCGCCTAAGCAAACGGTCATCGCCTTCCAGGCCGCGTCGACGCGCGGGCCGGGATCGCGCGGGTGCGTCGCCTTCGCGCCGATCCAGACGTCGGTGACGCGGTGCGGCAGGTGGCGGTCGTAGTACGCGTCGAGCTCGCTGGCGGGCGAGGTGTCGGCATCGAGTCCCAGTTGGGATTCGAGGTCCGGGTGACGCCAGAGCGTGGCGAGATCGACGAACCCGCGCTTGTCCAGGAACTGGGCGAGGTCGCGCAGGAGGCGCACAGGGGACGACTCGCCGATCGTGCGCGCGCCGGGATCCCGGGTGAGGATACCGTGGGATTCGAGCAGGCCGCTGAGGTGCGGGGCGACCTCGCGGTCGGCGATGCCGATGGAGATGCCGTCCGCGTCGAGTTCGCCCTGCCAATCGGCCAGGATGCGCACGACCTCTCGCGATTGGTCGGCGGGGCCGTCGACGACGCGCCATGCACCGTCCGGGATCTCGAGCGGCCGCTGCAGGACCTGGTCGGGGATCAGGGCGCCGATCGCATCGAACGCATCGCTCCAGGACGCGTCCGCGGGCACGAGCGCCAGGACCTCGCCGTCCAGGACCTCGAGCGTCTCGCGCAGCAAGGTGGTCGGATCGACGATGCCGACGAGGATCAAGCGAACACCTTGGGCGACCTCGCCCGCATTCAAGGCGGCGCGGCGCGCGTCGTGCGGATCGTCGATGCCCGCCTCGCTGAGCGCGGCACGGTAGAGGCCTTGCGCGTGAACGAGGGCCTCCCAACGCTGGCCCTCACGGTCGGAATCGGAGTTCAGGACGCCCGGTTCCAGCACGGCCTCGAACTCGATGCCGGCCGAGACGAATTCCTGGTGCAGCGTGCGCAGTTGCGGCGCGAAGTAGCTGAGATCCGCGTCGGTGCCGGCGTTCGGGACCAGAGCTTGCACGTGGGTGCTCGGCAATCCGCGCAGCGCCTTCTCCCACGCCAGGGTCCGCACCAGCCGCGAGGCCGTCGTGCGCCGCACGGGCAGCAAACGGTCGACGACTCCACCTTGGGTCAGCATCGTCGGCGGCGTCCAGTTCTTGCCGGCGGCCTCGCCCAACAGGTCCTGCAGGCGACGCATCGCGCGTCCGCCGGGAAGTGCGATGATCAAGCCAGAGAGGTCGCTCCCGTAGCGTTCGACGATGTGGTGCGCCGCCGCCTCGAGCGGGGTGCGATCGAAGCCCAGGAAGTGTCGTTCGACGTTTGCCATCCGCCCAGTCTACGAATTGGCGTGTCGAATCCGGCGCGTCAGCTGGCGTGCTCTTCGAGGGCGCGCTGCACGACGCTCAGGCACAGGTCCGCGTCGGCGATCGTCCAGCACATCGGCGGCTTGATCTTCATCACGTTGCGGTGCGGGCCGTCCGAGCTGAGCAGAACTCCGGCGGCCCGAGCCGATTCGACGACTTGGGCCAGGACCTCGGGCGCAGGCTCGCGGGAGGAACGGTCGTGGACGAACTCGATTCCGAGGTACAGGCCGACGCCGCGTACGTCGCCCATCACTGGGAACCGCTCCTGCATCGCCTGAAAACGACTCAGAAGGTGTCCGCCGATCGCTTGCGCGTTGACCAGCAAATCGTCCTTTTCGATGACGTCCAGAACGGCCATGCCGATCGCCGCGGAGACCGGATTGCCGCCGAAGGTCGAGAAGTACTCCATTCCGCCCGCGAAGGCCTCGGCGATCGCCGGTGTGGTGATGACACCACCCATTGGATGCCCATTGCCCATGGGCTTGCCGATCGTGACGACGTCGGGGACCACGCCGTCGAGCTCGAACGCCCACCAGTGTCGGCCGACGCGCCCGAAGCCGACCTGGACCTCGTCGGCGATGCACAGGCCGCCCGCGGCGCGCACGTGGGCGAAGGCTGCGCGCAGGTAACCGGGAGGCGGCACGATCTGTCCGCCGCAACCGATCAAGGGTTCGACGATCATCGCGGCGATCTCGCGGCCTTGCGCACGAACGTTCTGGATCGTGGTTGCGACATGCGCGGCGAAGGCCGGGCCGTCCTGTTCGTCGCCGTCGATCACGTCCGGACACGGCACGACATGGACCCAATCGGGCGGGCCCTCGCCGCCAGGCCCCGCATGCTTGTAGTCGGACAGATCGATCAGGCTCGACGTGTTCCCGTGATAGCCGGAGGCGATCACGATCATGTCGCGCCGACCGGTGGCGGCCCGCACGAGGCGAAGGGCGAGCTCGTTCGCCTCGCTGCCGGAGTTCACGAAGTGCGCCACCGACAGCGGTTCGGGGAACAACGCGGTCAGGCGTTCGGCGTACTGCGCAACGGTATCGTGCAGGTAGCGCGTATTCGTGTTCAACGTTGCGATCTGTTCCTGCGCGGCCGCGACGACGTGCGGGTGACAGTGACCGACGTGGCAGACGTTGTTGACGCAGTCCAGGTAGGCGCGTCCGTCCTTGTCGAACAGGTACTGCATGCGTCCGCGCACGATCTCGAGCGGCTCGTCGTAGCTGATCGACAGGGAACGGCCGAGGTGCTGATGGCGCAGGGACAGAACGTCGTCCTTGGACATGCGCTCGGGCAGTTCCGTGCGGGTCAAGCGCGCAACGGCTTCAGCGGGCGTGGTGCGCAGCATCTTCTCGAGCGAGCGGATCACGGCAGCCTGATCCTGCACCACGTATTCGTTGTCCGGATCCTCGATGGAGTCCAGCGTCGAGATCGTGAAGCTGACCGCCAGGCGCATGCAGATCGCGGGGAACAACGCATGCTTCTCGGCATCGGTCAGCGGCAGGACCTCCTCGTAACCGTCCAGCAGGTCCAGGAGAGGCACGAACGGATCCTGGCCGCCGAGCAGGTACGCGCCGGCGATCGCCAGTTCATGGATGCGGGGCCCGTACGACATGTCGCCGAAGTCGATCACACCGGTCACGCGGGCCGGCCCGGGTTCGGGGCCGATCAAGAGGTTGCCCAGGTGTCCATCCCCGTGGATCCACGTGCTCGGGAGTTCGCGCTCGACCCGCTTCGCGTCCGCCAGGAACTGCAACTGCGCGCGCTGGATCAACCGTTCGCGTTCGGGACTGACGCCCGGCGCGGACACGCCGATGATCCACGCCGCTTCCACGAGATCCCAGCGCACGCGGCGCGAGGCGCTCGGTTCGGCGAGCCCCTCCAGAGCGCGATCCACACGCGCCAGCGTGCGTCCGATATCCTTGGTCGTATCGGCGTCCCACCCGGTCTCGTCGGAACCCGCACGACTGCGCAGCATCTGGCCGGGTACGAAGGTCGTCATGCGCGACAGGTGGTCGTTGCCGAGCGAGTCTTGGACGGTCTCGATCGTGCGTCCATGTTTCGAGACGTGCGCGATACCCGAGAGCCCGACCGCAGCGACACGCTCCATCGCATCGTTCTCGAGCTGGAGCCACTCCGCGCGCTCCATGCGGTTCGCCACGCGCAGAACGAAGCACCCGTCATCACCCGCATCGACCTTGAAGTTGCGATCGGAGTACGACGGCAACGTGGTCACGTCCCCACGAATCCCCCACCACTCTTCGGCGATACGCGCCGCGTGAGCATCATCGAGTTCCGCCACGGGCGGACGTTCGGAGTTGAAGTGTTGGGTCATGGGGATTCCGTGATCTCAAACATACGGTGCCACATACGGTGTCTGGCACCGTATGTCTGTGAAGAAGCTACCCCTCAGGTTCGTCGTCCTCGCACTCGCAAGAAATGGCCTGCCCCCTGCACGCCGGGCAACGCTCGACATCACAACCGGAGACATGGAATTCGCCTGCGATCGCAGCGCAGTCGTGACATGGCCCTCGGGCACTGCCCCAGTCGTCATCTTCCTGACCGAATCGGATGCGAGCGTAGGTCACACCTCGGATTGCGTACATCGGCTGCGACTGGGCCATGCGGATCTTCTCTGGCCAGCCTTCGAGCATCCGGACACCTCGAAACTCGACACGCAAGACTCCAGCCGGTTCATCTGGAGTGTCCGTCGTCCGGGGGTGCCCGATCCTGGACACCAACAAGGACCAAAGGGTGCGAAGACTCATTGGGGACCGTCCCAGCTTGTGGTCAACCGGGTTGAACAACCAACCCTGACCTGGTGGGCCCTGAAGGACTCGAACCTTCGACCAAGCGATTATGAGTCACCTGCTCTAACCAACTGAGCTAAGGGCCCGGTGAGGGTCCCCCGATTCTGGGGCCTTGCGCCGTCGCTGCAAGGATCCAGCCGGTTCTAGATCCCGACAATCGGTGGGTCGGCGATCAAGCGGGCTTGCGGGCGCCGATGAAGAGGCGCGAGCTGCCCAGCGTGAAGGGGTCGCCGTCGAGCGAGCCGCTGACGGTCTCGACCTCGAAGCCGGCCTCGCGCAGCATCATCACGATCTCGCGATAGCTGTAGAGGCGGATCGAGGTGGTGTCCTCGAAGCGTTCCTCGCCGCGGATCAGGGTCCAATCCGTGACCGTGCGTGAGCCTTCGAGGTCGAAACGACGCTCCTCGAGGATCATGATGTCGTCGACCTGGCGCCAAGCGCGGGCCTCGGCGATCTTCGGCAGCAGGGTCTCGGTGGTGTGCGTGTCGAACAGGAACTGGCCGCCGGGCTTCAAGGCCGCGAAGGCCGCGGCGACGTGCTCGCGGTTCCCGTCGTCCTCGAAGTAGCCGAAGCTGCCCCAGAGGCAGGTCACGACGTCGAACGAATCCTGCGGCAGCTTGCGCATGTCGCCGATGCGCCAATCGACCTGGACGCCGGCCTCCTTGGACGAAGCTCGCGCGTCCTCGACGAACGGCTCGGTGATGTCGATGCCCGTGACGTTGTAACCGCGGGATGCGAGCTCGATCGAGTGCCGGCCCACCCCGCACGGCGCGTCCACCAGCTTGGCACCCTTCGGCAAGTCGTACGCGCGCTCGAGGAAGTCGATCTCCTTGACGGTCAACTCGTGCGACTTGGTGCGGCGCTGGACTTCGAGCCAGAGACCGCGGAAGAAGTCACCCCACCATGATTCTCCAGAAGGAGTCTCTCCATTGTTGGTCTCGGGAGCCACGGATTCGCCTTGCTGGGATTCGGTTGAGTTCGACATCGGATTCGCTCGAGGGACAGTGCGCCCATTTCTCGAATCGGCAGATCTTAGCGACGGCTTGCGAGGATTCTCGGACCCTAGACCAACAGAGCCCGAGAACGCGGGGAAGTCCGTAGAATCCAGGTCCTCCAGCCCCGCAATCCATGCCCACCGCACCGAACCCCACCACCGATCGCCCCGCTCTGCTCGCCGCCCTGACCGCGTTCCAGGAACGGTTGCAGCAAGCTGGAACGCGCCGGAGCGACGTCCTGGCCGGCGTCTCCGGCTGGGCGGTGGATCAGCACGCGTACCACGCCGCACTTGCCGCATCGCTGGCCCTGCAGAACGTGACCAACCTGGTCGCGGAGAAGGGCGTATTGATCCGGCTCGAAGCGGAGCCCAGCGCGCTGTTCCCGAAACTGGTCGAGCTCGGATTCCCGCGAGGGCAGACGAAGTCGCCGCGCATGGTCGTGCCGCCGGACGCGGTCGACCCCGAGATCCTGACGCAGGAACTGACGGGCGCCATCACGGCGACGCTCGAACTCGAGACGATCCTCGGTCGCATCTCGGACGCGCCCGGATTCATCCCGCACCAGCTGCTCGGCGCGTTGACGGCCGAGCAGTGGCTGGGCTTCGCGCGCATGCACACGGAGCACCACCTGATGATCGCGACCGAGATCGCCGGCGCGCTCTAGCCTCTCACGAAGAGGTGCCGCGCTGCGCGTGCAGCGCCAGGATATCGCTGACGCAGCACGTCAACGACTTGGCCATCGGCACGTGCAGGAACTCGTTCGGGCCGTGAGCGTTCGATCCCGGGCCCAACACGCCGGTGATCACGAACTGCGCACCGGGGAACTTGTCCCCCAGCATGCCCATGAACGGGATCGTCCCACCTTCGCCCATCTGGACGTGTCCCTTGCCGAAGTGCGTCACCGAGGCGCTGTCGACGGCGGACTCGAGCCACGGCGCGAGCGGCGGTGCGTGCCAACCCGTCGCTCCGTCCGCTTCGGTGACGCGCACCTGCGCACCGTAGGGCGGATCCGCTTCGAGCGCGGCCACGAGCGACTTGGTCGCAGCGGCAGGATCGCAGGTCGGCGGCAGGCGCAGCGACAACTTCAGCGTCGTATCGGGGCGCATCACATTGCCAGCGTCTGCCAAGCTCGGCAAACCACGCGCACCGGTGACGGCGAGCGCGGGACGCCAGGTGCGGTCGAGAATGAGCTCGGCGCAGTCGGTCGAACCGGCGTGCGCACCCTCCTGGAACGGAAAACGCTCGTGGACGGAATCACCCAGGACCTCGGCCGCGATCTTCGCCTGCGCCTTGCGCGCCTCGGGGATCTCCACCTCGAAGCCGTCGAGGTGGACGCGCCCGGTCGCCACGTCCTCGATGCGATCCAGCAGTTGACGCGCGACGCGAAAGCTCGACGGCACGATGCCGCCCGCGTCGCCCGAGTGCACGCCTTCACTAATGACCGACACCTCGAGGTTCGCAACCAAGTTGCCGCGCAATGAGGTGGTCAACCACATCTGTTCGTAGTTGCCTGCGCCGGAGTCGAGGCACACGACCACGTCCGGCTCGCCGATCCGATCCTTCAAGTGGTCGATGTAGTGCGGCAGATCGAACGACCCGCTCTCTTCGCACCCTTCGATCAGGATCACGCAGCGCGCGTGCGGAACACCCTGTTCGCGCAACGCCTCGAGCGCGCACAACGAAGCGAAGGCCGCATACCCGTCGTCCGCGCCGCCGCGACCGTAGAGCTTGTCGCCCTCGATCACCGGCTCCCACGGACCCAACCCTTCGCGCCACCCCGTCATCTCGGGCTGCTTGTCGTAATGCCCGTACAAGAGAATCGTGTCGTCGCCCGTTCCGGGAAGCTCCATATAGAGCAACGGCGTGCGACCTTCGAGGCGCACGATCTCGATCTCGAGCCCATCGATCTTGCGCGCGCGGCACCAGCCCTCGATCAACTTCACCGCGGTCTCCATATGACCGTTCGCCGCCCAATCGGGATCGTAGTGCGGGGACTTGTTCGGGATGCGGACGTAGTCGACGAGCGTCGGCAAGATCGTGTCGTCCCAAACACGCTCGACGTAGGCGCGCAGCTGCTTGGGATCCAGGGGCGAGGTTTGGGTCATGGCGCGGACATCCT